>JAAUYH010228185.1_pt1 | contig 52835 bp, 52 predicted proteins | sample 7278061 | NCBI WGS metagenome assembly JAAUYH01 (sample SAMN14350203, study PRJNA611818) | marine sediment metagenome | isolation source: surface marine sediment (0.6m) | place: French Polynesia: Moorea | collected 2018-08 | reverse complement strand
TAATATATTGGTCGGGCTGTATCCCAACCCTAAAACATTGGGGGGACTCACCTACGGTTCGATGTATCCCCCTCGTTTATAGGGTGGGACTTAGCCCGACATTTTAGTTAACGCCATAATTTGTTTTCTAAGTCCCTAACTTGTCTTTCTAGGCGATCGATCCGTCCCCGTAACTCATCCATTTCAGTTTGACGGGGAACCCCTAAGTCTTGCAACATATTACGCAGTTGACGTTCCATGTTGTTCTCAAAGTTGCCTTGGCCGGTTTTGATCTGATCCATAATATCATCTACAAAACCTTGGGCCTGATCGGGATTAATTTTACCTTCTTTAACCCATTCTTCGCTGACTTCTTTCAATTTTTCAGCAGCTAATGAGGTGGTACCAATACCCATCAGGACTAACTGTTTAATCCAGTCATTATCGTTTCTGTTACCTGTATTCTCACTCATAATAGTGACATTGGGGGATTATTTAATTTCTTTCTTAATTTAACAAATAATTGATTTATAGCGTTTTTCGGACTCATGAGGTACACCTAACACCTGCCCTCTGCCTTCTGCCTCCTGCCTCAAAGCAGTCACTTTTGTACCTCACAAGTATGGGAACTGCTATAACATTCTTCAACCCACCAATTCTAACCGCTTTAACATGGCTTCCCTGGCTTGTTGGGCTAACTTATCATCTAGAGGCATTAAATCGATTTCGGTTTGATATTTTTCCTGTAATGCCGTTTTAATCAACCAGTCAGCCACAAAGGGATTTTTAGGTAATAAAGGTCCGTGGGAATAAGTCGCGATCGCATGACGATAAAAAGCCCCTTCATAACCATCTTCCCCATTATTACCGTAGCCAGACTGGACTTTTCCCAAAGGTTGCACATCCCCTAAATAAGTCCGTCCTCCGTGATTTTCAAAGCCAATGATTACAGGGGGTTGACCCAACATTTTTGTTAAGTCTTCTGCTAGGGGGGAAGCGGTAATTTCAAACACCACATTCCCAATACACCGAGACACATCAGGACCAGGATGTTTGGTTACTAAATCTAATAATCCTAACCCTTCGATACGCTGTCCTAAAGCCGGTTCGTAATAATGACCCAGAAGTTGCGGTGACCCGCAGGTAAACACCCCAGGGGTTCCCCCGTCTAACTTACTGCGTAGGGTGTCCGCTTTGGACCCTTGTAAGTCGCGCATAACAATTTCTTGTTGACGGTCCTGGGCCCCCCCACCCACAATCACATCTACCTCAGAAAATTGTTCGGCTTCCGTTTGTTGATCCAAAGGAAGAATGGTTACTGGAATGTCTCGCCATTGACAACGGCGTTGGAGACAGATGACGTTACCGCGATCGCCGTAGGTACTCATTAAGTTGGGATACAGCCAACCGATGGTTAAGGAACGGGATTCAGACATAGGTTATCGTAAACTTGCTGATTGAACTAATAATAAACCACCAGCACCCAATCCGAGGAGATTAGGCAACCAGGCCCCCAGAAATGGGGTTAAAACGCCCCAAATACCGAGAGAGGTACTCATAAAGGCCAGGAGATAGTAAGCGAAAATTAAGCCCACACACACCCCAAAACTGGTGGCTTTATTGGTGTTTTGAGGTCTAACCCCAATAGCAGCCCCCACTAACCCAAAGATCAAGCAAACAAAAGGCATGGCGTACTTTTCTTGCAGACGGACTTGAACCTTTCTCACCCGTTTCTCGTTGCCACTTAACTTCATGGCTTTAAGATATTCTTTGGTTTGGGCGATGGTCATTTCTGTGAAATTTTGGCGACGACTGGCTAAATCTAACGGGGCCCGAGGCAAAGCCAGTTGTTGATGTTGAAAGCGCACAATATTGCGATAAGACCCATCCGGAGCGATCAGGTAAACCGTCCCGTTAAAAAAGTCCCAGGTATTGCTAGAGATATTCCAAGTAGCCGACTCAGAAGTAACAATTTGGTTAACCCCTTCTTGGGTGCGATCTAAAATGGTCAACCCTTTCATTTTCTCCCCGTTGTATTCTTCAGCGTAGAATAAACGGGTTAAAATGGTGGCTTCTTGCCCATCTTCCTCTTGAATGGTTTTGTATTCGGGATAGACAATATTACGTTCTTTAAAATCCGGTCGTTCTTGATTCACCGCCCTTTCCAATGTAACCGCCGCTTCATGGGTGGCTGCGGGTGCGATCCAATCGTTAACAATAAACGCACAGCCGGTGACCACCAAACCAAAGAGAACCACCGGAATAATTAACCGATAAACACTGACCCCTAAACTCCGCAGGGCAATAATTTCGCTATCACTGGATAACCGGCTATAAGCCATCAACGCTGCCAGTAACATGGCCATGGGAAAGGCTAAACTGACAAACCCTGGCATTTTTAACAGTAAAATTCTTAAGGCCACGGTTAGCATCAGTCCCGACTCGGTGACTCGACGAACCAAATCGAATAAGGTGCCAATGGACAAGCCCAAAGAAGTAAAAATACCCATGCCGAAGAGAAACGGCAACAACAGTTCTATAAATAAATAGCGATCCATGATGGATAAACCAGGGATCTGCGGTTTTAGTTTGATTTTAACGGGGTTTATTTGACCAATATCCATAATTTGTGTGTGATCTTAGAGGTAATCCGTTGTCTTTAGTTTCCTAAATAATACTGTCGCACCAAGGGATTGTTATAAATTTCTTCGGCACTACCGGCGGCTAAGATTTGACCGTCTCGCATGATATAAGCGCGGTTAGTAATAGCTAGGGTCGCTTGAACGTTGTGATCGGTGATCAATATTCCCATTTGGCGATCGCGTAATTGGGCGATCATGGTTTGAATTTCCGATACAGCGATGGGGTCAACGCCGGCAAAGGGTTCATCTAATAGTAAAAAATCGGGGCCCTGTTTACCCACAGCTAAGGAACGGGCTAATTCGGTTCTCCGTCTTTCTCCCCCGGACACTTGGGACCCTTTGGTATGGGCAATTTTTTCCAGACGGAATTCTTTGAGCAACGTATGGAGACGTTGGGGCCGTTGTCGAAAGGGGACGTTGGTTTGTTCAAGGGCAACTTGTATGTTTTCGGACACACTTAGATGACGAAAAATACTGGGTTGTTGAGTCATATAGCCAATCCCTAAGCGGGCCCGCTTATTCAAGGGCAAACGGGTTACTTCTTGCTGATTTAACCAAACTGTGCCTTTATTGGGTTTGATGAGACCGGTGGCGATGTAAAAGGTGGTGGTTTTTCCTGCGCCGTTAGGACCGAGAAGGCCGACAATTTCCCCAGGGGCGACTTTGATATTGACGCGGTTAACAATGTCTCTTTTGCCGTATCTTTTATGAATATTTTCTAAAATCAGTGTCATGGATCAGGATTTAAAAGTCGGGGGTGGGTAAGGTGGTGTCTAAGGGGGGTGCCGGGGAGACGGGAGTGGGTTGCGGAGAACTATTTCCGTTCTCTGTCACCAGATAGATAGATTCTACCTGTTGTGCCGATTCTGGGGTAGCAATAAAGCGTCCTTCATCGATGAGATAGGTCATGGTTTCGGCCCGCATACTGTTGCCTTCTTGTAGCACATAAACGTCCCCGGTTAGCACTAAACGCCGTTCTCGACTAAAATATTGTGCCTGGGCGGAGGTTCCTTGAATTTGCCTAGCCGGATAGAAAAATTGCACGTTTCCTCTGGCTGTCACTACGCCGGTTTCGGAATTGGCTTCTTGGATATCGGAACGAACGGTTAGGGGACTGTTGGGGGCGGGGGTTTGGGCCTGTACGTTTCGGGGAATGGTTTTTAGGGTGAGGATACCCATGATTACAGCTAGGGTACAGCCCAGAGTTCTCAAGGTATTTTTCTTATCGAACAGAGAAAGGTCAAACATGGTCTATGATGATGAGCGATCGCTTTTCAGTGTATTCTATTGTTTTAGTTTACTCAATCTTTTCTAGGGCGATGTTAAAAGTGTCTGATCATTGCTGATTATCGGTTATCAAGACGAAGGCGATAGGCGGTTTGTTGCGGATGTTCTGCTGTCTCTAATATTCAAGTAGCCATTTAAAATTGTTTATTATGATTTCTCAAGTTAAAACCAAGCTAAAAGAACAACTCGGTCAGATATTAGATTATAGCTATCCCCTCTCTATTCAATGGAGAAGTTATTTAATTCAACGACTGATTACGGATCAGGTTTTTGTTGTTTATTCAGATGGCAAGGTGGGGTCTACTAGTTTAACCATTTCTTTGCGAAGAAATCTTCGGGATCAGTTTGTTTTTCATATTCATCGTCTTACCCAGCAATCCATCATTGATGCTGAAAACTATTACAAAGACCGATGTAAACCCAGCCAAATTCCTGATAATTTAATTCAAAGTATTTTTCTTCACAAACACCTTAACCATTTCTTTGACACGAAACAAGTTTACTTTTTTTCTTTGGTTCGCGATCCGGTGGCTGCTTTAATCTCTGAATATTGCGAAAATTATCCTTATACTAGCAAGATGGAAACAAACTCAGAAGATGAAATTGCTGATAAAATCACCCAAAATATCATGACTTTGTTTGAGTCTGAGAAGGTTGACATGAGACTCAACTGGTTCGAGATGGAGTTAAAAAAAGCACTGGATTTTGATATTTATAGTGAACCTTTTCCCTCACAAAAAGGTTATCATATTTATCAGGATAGAAATCTACTGCTCATGAAGCTTGAGTCTTTAAATTCCTGTTATAGTCAGGCAATAGAAGACTTTTTGGGGTTAAAAAATTTTACCCTTGAGGAAGGGAATAAGGCCGAACAGTCCAGCTATCGTGAAATCTATCAAAAAGTGAAAAAAGCGATTAAAATTCCCACAACCATATTAGATGAAATTTATTCTTCAAATTACGTCAAATACTTTTATGAGGATGAAGAAATTAAGGGGTTTAGGGAAAAATGGCAAGGATAATTAATTTTGGTTTTTGTGGAGAACTTGACCTAAATCTTCGATTAATCTGCGAGTCCTTAACTCAACCCCTTCTTTACTGAGATGATAGGGGGTATCATACATCATATTATTGGGTATTTTATATCGTTCTGGAGAACCTAACAAGATAAAATTATTCTCAATTAATTTCGTTTTAAGGTTAGCGATTTCCTCTTCGCTATTTTCAAATGAACCTTCTTGATAACCTGGAAAAGTGACATAAAGATAAGCTTCTTTTTGCTCAACTTGCTCTCTAAAATTGACCATTTCTTTGATTAGCTTTTCATTAAAATCATTGGGTAATTGACTAATAGGTTCAACCTTCTTACTTTGTAAATTCCAATGTATATATACATCTCCATACTGATTAAATGCTCTTCTTTCGTAAACCCCAACATTTTTACTTTGCTGAAAAAAATATTCACTCGGTTTAAGTTTAGATAAGGCAAATTTGGGAAAATAAGGCAGTATTTTTAGCCATTGTTTTCTGTTCAAATTATTTAAACTATCTCGATCAATATCCATAACAATTCTTAGAAGTTCATTGCGTCCGTATGCTCCATCTCCATAAAATTGCTGATATTCTGGAGAAATAAGGACAATATCCCCTGGTCTAATATCATCTAAGACATCATCCATCATATATTTTAAACCAATTGAGGCATGAATACCTGTATTAATTGGGTTTAAAGATAGAGCATCTTTAATCATTTGACTATTGATACCAAAACTTAAATTTGAGCCACCCACCATAATTAAACGAGGAGAAGGGGCTTCTTTTAGTCGTGCATTTTTATCAATTTTAGCAAATAATAACGAAGTAGATGATCTGGGTGTTGGAGGAAAAGTAGCCCCAACTAAGAGGATTAAAGCCAGGGGAATAGACAAAAATACTGATGTTTTTAAGAGAAAGTATTTAACCATAATCTACCTCAAAATTGAAAATAAATAAAGTCTTGTTCTTGTCCAGCAAAAAATACGATCATATAAATAAGAGAATAATAGTAAATCCATCTTAAAATACGATTTTGTTTCAAAAATAATTTTTCTATAGCATATTTATTTTCTCTTCCTAACCATTCAACTATCACAAAGTAAACAATTATAATCAAGAAAAAAACAGCATCTCTTCGATTAGGAAAATCGGGGATACTCAACAGGGAACTATTAAAAATACCTTGAATATAACTCAGGGCATGGTTTAAATTTTCGGCACGAAAAAATATCCAAGCTAACATGGTTAAACCAAAAGTCACTGCAATGGATAACGCTTCTTTTCCTGAGGGTAAATATTTTCCTTGACCTGCTATATGAATATTTTGACGATTTTTTCTCAACAATAATAAGGGTAAAAAATAAATAGCATTAATGGCTCCCCAAACAATAAAAGTCCAATTCGCCCCGTGCCAAAACCCACTCACTAAAAATATCAAAAAGGTATTTCTGACTTTCATCCCAGTGCCTCCGCGACTACCCCCCAACGGAATATAAAGATAGTCTCGAAACCAAGTGGATAGGGAAATGTGCCATCGTCTCCAAAACTCGGCCACGTCCCGTGAAAAATAGGGAAAGGCAAAATTCTGCATCAAGTCAAAGCCAAATAATTTGGCTACTCCGATGGCGATATCAGAATAACCGGAAAAGTCACCATAAATTTGAAAGGTAAAAAAGAAAGCCCCTAACAATAAGGTGCTACCAGAATAATTAGAGGAATTATTAAAAATTTCATTGGCATAAGTGGCACAATTATCGGCAATTACCATCTTTTTAAACAAACCCCAAAGGATTTGCCTTAACCCATCCACAGCTTGATAATAATTAAACTTTCGTTGTCGATGAAATTGCGGTAAAAGATGGGCTGCCCGTTCAATGGGACCGGCTACTAATTGGGGGAAAAAACTAACGAATGCAGAAAAAGCAATGAAGTCTTGGGTCGGTTGAATTTTTCTTTGATAAACATCAATAGAATAACTTAAGGTTTGGAAGGTATAAAAGCTAATACCCACTGGTAGAATAATATTAAGGGAACTGACTTCAATATTTTGCCCTAAAACAGAAAAACCCGTTGTAATATTTTCTAAGAAAAAATTGTAATATTTGAATAGTCCTAAGATTCCTAAATTCACACCAATACTGGTAAACAGTAATACCTTCCTTATTATCGGTTTAACTTGAGGTTTTCCCAGTTTTAACCCAATTAAGTAATCCGTTAAGGTACTGAAAATAATTAATCCTAGAAAGCGATAATCCCACTGACCATAAAAATAATAACTTGCTCCTACAATGAGGAGATTTTGAAGTCTTAAGCCTCTACCCTGCAATAACCAGTATAAAACAAATACAATGGGCAAGAAAATAGCAAAATCAAGGGAATTAAATAGCATAAAAACATAATGTCTATAAATGATTTTAGAGCAAAAACCCTATTAAGTTTTCTAATTGCCCGCTATTTTATCATAAGTTTTTAATTTTTTAATATATTTTTTAGGTAAAATCTGAATGGTTCCAAGTAGGAGAGCGTTTGAGTAGGTTTTCTATTTCTTCTGGAGGTAAGGGTTTAGCAAAAAGGTAACCTTGTCCTTGTTCACAATCGAGCCATCGTAATTGGGCTAATTGTAACTCAGTTTCTACCCCTTCTGCAATGATATCCAAGCCTAAAATATGGGCTAAATGAACAATCGCTCTCACAATTTCTGCGTTTTCGTTATTGGGTTCCATCCGCATGACAAAGGAGCGATCAATTTTTAACGTATTAACAGGAAAACGATGTAAATAGCTCAGGGAAGAATAGCCTGTACCAAAATCATCTAAACAAATTTCAATCTCCCGTTCTTGTATCTTTAATAAAATCTCTGTTGCTGCTTGTAAATTTTCCATCAATAGGGTTTCTGTAATTTCTAATTTTAAACTTTTACTGTCTAATTGAGTGGCTTCTAATATCTGATCAACGGTATTAATTAAGTTGGTATATTTTAATTGTTTACTGGATAAATTAACAGCAACTTTTAAATTAGAATAGTGAGGAAATTGAGTTTGCCATTGTTTCATTTGCTGACAAGCTTCTCTTAATGTCCATTCTCCAATGGGAATAATTAATCCTGTTTCTTCAGCGACCGGAATAAATTGACCTGGGGAGATAAGATTTTTTTTGGGATGATGCCAACGGATTAATGCTTCAAACCCGTTTAATTGCCCCGTTTTTAAAGAGATTATTGGCTGATAATAAAGACTAAATTCTTGTTTATTAATCCCTATTCTTAAATCAGTTTCTAACTGCAAACGCCTGACGGCTCGTTCGTGCATTTTTCGATCAAAAATAGCATAACAGGCTTTTCCATCAGCTTTTGCTCGATACATAGCAGTATCTGCATCTCGTAAAATTTCGGCAGCTTTTTCATAACCTGAACTGCTTAAGGCAATACCAATGCTAGTATTAATAAAGATATCCTGTTCTTCTAAAATAAAGGGTTGGGTTAGGTCTAAATGGATACGTCTAGCTATTTTGATAGCATCTTTAACGTCTTCGATATCTTCTAATAAAATGGTGAATTCATCACCCCCTAACCTCGCTAATGTATCATCACTCCGTAACCCTTCTTGAAGGCGACGGGCAATTTCTTGTAATAGTTGATCACCAATGGCATGGCCTAAACTATCATTAATAATTTTAAATTCATCTAGGTCTAAAAAGAGAACAGCAAAGGTGAAATCAGGATGGCGTTTTTGTCTTTCTATTGCGTGTTCTAAGCGATCCATAAATAAAATTCGGTTAGGTAAATTGGTCAAAGGATCGTGAGTGGTATTATACTGTAATTGTTCTTCTGCTTGCTTTTGTTCGGTGATATCACTATCGATGCCATCAATACGAATAATATTCCCTTTTTCGTCATAAACGCAGCGTATTCGACTGGATAACCAGCGCGTTTGACCATCGTTTCTAATAAGACGATATTGATAGTCTGTGTGACCTATTTCTTTGACAATTTGTCGATGATGATGCACCAATTCTTGATCGTCCCTATGAATTAATTGCAGCCAAAGGTGGGGATTTTTGTATAATTGCTCTAGGGAAAATCCCAAGGTAATTTGAGCAGCCGGATTAATATAAATTAATTGAGAAAAGTTTGCATCAAAAGACCAAACTATATCCTGAATAGAAGTTAAAATTCCTTCTAATCTTTGCTCACTTTCATACAATGCCTGCTCCATTTTTTTTCGCTGGCTAATATCTGTAATCATACCCAAAGAACCGACATAATTTCCCTCACGATCAAATAGAGGATTTGTAGAAACAATCGTCCATAATTCTGTGCCATCCTGACAACGAAATTTAAAATCATGGGTTTCAGCAATACCTTGACAACGCTCTTGAATTTGCTTATCAACTTTTATATTATCTTCCCAATCAATAAAGTCAAATAAACTTTTACCCATGATTTCTTGGATTTCATACCCTAACATTTCGGCCATTTGTTGATTAATAAATGAGGTTTTATTCTCTTGATCAATAATCCAAATCCCTTCTGAGGCTGTTTCTACAATTTGACGATATTTTTCTTCACTTTTTGATAAGGCTTCTTGGGCTTCATAATTTTCTGTAATATCTCGTAAGGAGACTAAATAAGCGGGTTCTCCCTGCCAAGTAATATCAGCCACACGCATTTGAGCAATAATTAGTTTTCCTTGGGGTTGTTGAATAACAATTTCAGTGGGTTGATCGTCTCCCAACGGTAAACCTAAAGGATGATCCATCAATTCGATAGCAGAACGGCCAAACAGTTTGATACCAGCATCATTAATAAAACGAACGTTTCCTTCTGTATTGACCACCAATAAACCATCAGAAATAGTGCTAATAATTCGTCCTAATCTTTCTTCGCTTTCTTGTCGGGCAAGGGTTTGATGGGTTTGTTGCGTAATATCAATAACTTGACTAAATAAATGGAGGGGGTTTCCTGCAATATCCCGAATTAAAGTAGCATGATGTAGGCCATAAATAATTTCGTTAGTTTTAGTAACGTAGCGTTTTTCTAAGCGGAAACTGTTGATGGTTCCCGATACTAACTGGTTCAATAGTTTCTTTTCTGTTTCAACATCGTCAGGATGGGTAATATCCGCACAGCGTTTTCTTAATAATTCTTCTGCACTATAATCCACTAATTCACATAAGGATTGGTTAACATTAATTAACTGACCTTGCATATTAGTTAAGCCCATAGCGGTAGGAGACTTATCAAAGAGAAGACGAAATTTCTCTTCACTTTTTCTTAAAGCTGCTTCAAGTTTTTTCCATTCGGTTATGTCGCGGGCAACAGCATAAATCAATTCTTCTTCGACATTAGCCACAGCCGTCCAAGCTAACCAACGATAAGACCCATCCTGACAACGATAGCGATTTTCACAATGATGGGTTTTTCCTTCTTGAGTCAGGTTTTCTAGTTTGGTTAGGGTACAGACTTGATCATCACGATGAACAAATTCCAGGAACGGTTTAGCTTTTAATTGATCAACTGAATAACCGAGGGTTCGAGTAAAAACTTGGTTCACTTTTTTGAAATAACCATCAAACCCTGCAATACAGCATATATCTAAATTAAGCTCAAAAAAGCGATCGCTTTCAACGTCGCTTATTGGTTGATTGACTTCTAAGAGTTGCTCATTTTGGGTGGGTTGCAGTCGGCTGAGGGTTGTGCCAATTAACTGAGCAATAATTTCTAAAAAATTAGATTCTTGGGGGCTATAATGCCGTTTTTTGTCGCTGTAAACCCCTAAAATACCATAGGATTTATTGGGGGTGGGAATAATCACACTGACACCACTCATGATGCCATAATCGACTAAAAGGGGATGAGGAGGAAAAGAGTCATTTCTGCTAAAATCATCAATGATTTGGGTTTGACCCGTTTTAAGGGTTTGGGTTAGTTGACAGGGTTGAGTTAAAGTAATTGTCAGGTGTTCGGTTTCTTCTTGATCCCAGCCAACCCCTTCAATTAAATGTAGTGTTTCTTCTTCGTTAACAACCTGTTTTAAAATCGCACAGTAGGGAACATTGAGGCTATGGGTAATAATCTCAGCAACTTCTTGTAAGAAAACATGAGCCTCCTGGCATTGTATGGCAATTTGAGCAATTTTGCCTATGGCTTTCTGTTGAGAAAGTTGTGCTTCGACAGTTGGTTTCAATGGTTTTCTGGATCGTTTACCCTGATATCGAAGCTTGTCTTTCACTCGTGTTACGTCTCCATGCCATTGCTGTAAACCCGAATTCTCCATTTTCGATAACTTTTGCAAGTCATGTTTAATTCTAGTCAATTTTGCTAAACTTTTGAAGGAAATGTAAATAGTTAGTAATAATACCCTAAAATTAAGCTGATTTACTCTTCTCTTTATGATCAATTCCTTAATAAGATTCTTCTGAATCCCCCAAATCATAAGACGGGGTTGGGTAACAACAGGCGTTGAAACAGCTAACTAACTTTTATTTTTTATTTTTTATTTTTTATTAAACTTTAAGTATAGTATAACTTGATTTTTTTAGTTTTTACTCCTTTTGACTTCCACACCACATCTGTTGTCATATTTCTTTAAAAGTAATAATGAATAATTAACTTCTCAGCGATCGCTAATTATTCATTATTGAGGATAATATTAGAATTCTAGCCCACTATCTTCAAAGAGTTTAACTAATTTTTCTCCCATTAATTGTTCTTCTCGTAGCATCACTAAACACTTTTTCGCAAACCAATCATCATTTTTAATTTTATCCTTTAAAAAGTCTTTTACATCGTCATCAGTCAGTTCTTTTTCTGAATAGAGTTTCTGGATTTCTTCTAGGGAACGATAAAGAACGGTATTTTTGCCAAAAACTTCATCTTCGTAAATAATTTCTTTACTCATCCATTCCCAGTCAACCCGTTGTATCCAGAGTTTTTCCCCTGAGAAAATAGAGTTGATGTTAAGGGTTAAATCATCAGTTACCCACCAGTAGGTTTGGGGATCATCGTACATCGCTCCGGTAACACTGTTAGCTAAGGTAACATGATTTCCTGAAAAGTTACGAAGATTGACGTTAGCACTTTCTGTGGTTCGATAGGCAAGTTTTAAACGCAAATAAAGCCCTTCTTTTTCATATTTATTTTTACGAGGAAGGAGATTATAAAAGCTAATGGCTGCCCCTGCATCATAAATTTCAATTAATCCTTGTTCTTTGTCTAAATACCAGTTTGAACCATAAATAGCTGCATCAACGGCTGGTGCTGTTCCTCTTTGTCCCAAAACATCCTTTTCTTTGGCAAAATAAGGACGAGGCATCACCGTCTTTTTTACCTTGGGGAAAAATTCGCGTTTCGGTTCCATAATTTATCCTTGAAATCCCTATGTTTAATTACAAGTTATCCTTGTTCAGAGTTTCATTTTATCATTAATAGGTATCCTCCGTATATTAAGTATTATTTTTGTTGATAATAGTGCTGCAAACTTCAATTAATTTAATTTCTAAAGCGAAAAAATTGAACTAAATAAATTATAATAAATAATGAAAATATTTTGCTAGAATGTGACTTAATATTTTTCAATAAAAAGATTAGGGGTTATGGAAAAAACAAAATTAAAGGAAATTTAAAAAGCTGTTAGTGAACTTTCTGATCAGGATTTAGCCAATTTTCGGACTTGGTTTGCTGAATTTGATGCACAAGAATGGGATCGAAAATTTGAATAAGATGTTACAAAAGGCAAACTTGATGCACTAGCAGAAAAAGCATTAAAGGAGTTAAGACAAGGAAAGTGTGGAGATTTGTGAAACATCGTGCAACTTCTGATTTTTGGTATTATTATCGACAGTTACCACCTCATATAGAAAAACTAGCAGATAAATGTTATGAAAAACTTAAACAAGCTCCCTATTATCCCTTACTCCATTTTAGAAAAGTGGGTCAATTTTAGTTAGTTCGGATCGTAATTCATTACCGAGCGATCGCAGTTCAATATAATGATGAGTTGGTTTGGTTTTGGATTGGACATCATGCTGATGATACAATAAAATATATATAAAAAATTAAATTACTGAATTTTGAAAATGGAACTTAAACAATTATTACACAAAAAACGTCAAGAAATCATTGATATTGCTGCTCAACATGGTGCATACAACATAAGAGTTTTTGGCTCAGTTGCCAGAGGTGAAGAAACTGAAAATAGTGATATTGATTTATTAATTGATTATCATTTAGATAAAATTACTCCGTGGTTTCCTTCTGGTTTAATGCAAGATTTACAAGCAATTTTAGGTCGAAAAGTAGATATTGTTACTGTTAATGGTCTAAAAGAAAGAATTAAAGAAAAAGTATTACAGGAAGCGATTAACTTATGAGAGATGATCGGGAAAGATTACAAGATATTTTAGACGCAATTAAGCAAATAGAAAAGTATGCAGTACAAGGGAAAGAAAGATTTATAGAAGATGAATTAATACAAACTTGGGTAGTTCATCATTTAATGATTATTGGTGAAGCTTCTAGTAGAATATCTCAGGAAACCAAAGAAAAATACCCTGATATTCCTTGGGTGGGAACTATTGATGTTAGAAACATTATTACCCATGAATATTTTAGGGTTGATCTTAATATTATTTGGATAATTGTTAACGATAATTTACCTGATTTGAAAAAGAAGATTGAAAATATTTCATAATACTTCTTAGTAAGCGATCTCAGTTCAAGATAATGATGAGTTAGCTTGGTTTTGGATTGGATATCATGCTGAATATGATAAAATTTTGTAGTTTATTTTAAATCTTCTTCTGTTAATTCTGCCTGTTTCATAAAATGTCGCAATAATCCAATTTTCAGGTCTTTATTTCCATGAATAGGAATAGAAATTTTATTAATTTTATTAGGGTTTGCATAGATATGATGACTTCCTTGGACTCGAACTTTTACCCAACCATTCTGTTCTAAAATTTTAGCAAATTTCTTACCAGAAATAGACTTCATAAGTTATACAGCAATATCCAGAATACGAGTCTTATCATCGGTTTCAATGGTTTCAATATCGACGGATAAATAACCTTCTATTGCTTCATAAAGGTTTTGTAATAATTCCTCAAAAGTATCTCCTTGGGTTGCACAACCAGGAAGTGCAGGAACTTCTGCCCAAAAACCTCCTTCTTCTGCTTCATGGATAATAACTTTTACTCTCATAACTTAACTTTGTATTATCAATTATGGTTCTAATTTGATTATAGCTTAGATTAGCGATCGCCTGTTCAATATTGATGAATCTTTTTCTACTACAATGCAAGCTTTTAGGCAGGCTTTTCTAGCAAAGTTATCTATTATTTTAAGAAATTTTGGGAATGGGTAAGTGAATAATTTGGTCTTGATATTCAGTTTCAAAAGAATATTCAGCAACCAAAATAACTTCCTCTAATGTTTCTCCAATAGTCATCCCAGGACTTAAAATTAAAATACCTGGAATATGACGATTTTGTTGTAAATGATCTTTTAAATGAATCGGCATAGATGTACGATTATTAGTAACAAGAATAAAATTATGTATCTCACACCAAACCAAAATTTCTGGGTCTAAAGTTCCTTTTGGGGGAGTATTGGGATCTCCAATTGACCAAACAACTAGATCGGGTTTTCGTCTTCTTAATTGTTGAAAATAAAGAGGAGATACATTTTCATCCATGAGGTACTTTAAGGTCATTAGCTTTTTTTTGCGCTTTAATTTTCATTAGTTTTTGAACAATAGGAGAAGGATGATTTTCTTGTTCTTCTCGCATTTTTCGACCCCATTCTAACCATTCAGCTATATATTGACTTACGGATTCTTTATTATGTAAATAGTATAAAATTGTTGCATAAACTTGTTCTAAAGTTAAACTTGAATAAGTTTGAGCAATTTCTTCTGGTGTTTTGGCTTTGTAAATAAAATCATACAAAATTGTTTCAATTCCAATTCTTGTCCCTTTGAGTCTAATATCATTAGCATTAATAATGTTAAAATAGTCTTCTAATTGCATTGATTTACCTTTTTTGCTTGTTTTGTTAATAATATTTAATACTCTAAATTATTGTCCATTTATAATCCTAATTTATCTTTAACTTCTTCTAAACTAATTGTTTCAACTTGTCTAGCTTCTTCGATTCCTATTTTGAATTGTTGACAAAATTCTTGATCTGATAAAATTTCAATCGTTTCTAACAAAGAATTTAATTGTGATGGACTAATAGCTATTATTACTGGTTTATCTTTATCAGTAATAATCATAGGTTCATCAACAATCTCATCAGGTAATTGAGATAATTTTTTTTGTGCTTGGTTAAGGGTTATGTATTTAGCCATATTTAAAATAATGTTACTTTAATCTTAGTCTAGCATTTTATTATAAAAGTTGCCTGAAATTGCGATCACCTGTTCAATATTTTTAATAAAGTGATTACTTTTGACGAGATTTTCACCATTTGTCATAATCTTCCTGAGTTCTAATTAAAATCATACCTGCTTTTTCCGGATCAAAACCATCAGGGAAAATTGTTGGGCAATAACTATATCCCGATGGACAGAATGATGGATTTGTTTCTGAATCACTATAAGCTGCTTCTGTGACTATTATGACAAGATCATCTTTTATTAATGTAGATTCTTGGAGATTAGCACCTATTAAATTAGCACCTATTAAAGAAGCACCTTGTAATTGAGCTGCCAGTAAACTAGCACCTTGTAAATTAGCATTGTTTAATTTAGCTTTTGATAAATCAGCTTCTACTAAATTAACTTCTTGTAGTTGAGCCTTGTTTAAAAAAGCTCCTTCGAGATTAACTCCCCATAAAGAAGCTCCACAGAGTTTAATTCCATTCAGATAAGCATTTGGTGCGTATAAACGAGATAACCTTTGTCTTGGCCATCTACGACCCCATAAATACCCAAAAAAACGCCCTTTTTCTTTACATTTTTGAGTCCAACTATCCCAATACCATTCTGCCCAATACCATTCTGGTTGCTCGTCACCGTATTGATGTAGATGCAATGGTTTGCTTAATCCAATAAATGGAAACCTTACGGGTCGAGAATTCAAAAACTCTAAAGCTTGGATTCTTCCTCCATCGCTTGACTGGTTTTCTGCGCTAGTAATGGTTTGCCAAGCGGAAAAAAGTGCCTCATTGCGACGGTAATCTTCAGTAACAATAAAACTAATGACACCAATAACAATGGCTAAATTCCCCAATCTTCCTATAATATCAAACAAGGCTTGTTTATCTATCCAACTCAACCCTGGTTCTAAGATTTTCTTTTCCAGTAAATAATAGGGATTATAGTGTTTCTTCCAAAGATTATGTTTTACTTGTTGACGAGCTTTTTCTCGATAATAATCTAATGTATTTTCTAATTTTCCTCCTTGTTCCCAAAGTTCATCCGCTTTTTTTTCAATTTCTTGTTCTAAACTGTGGTTATCTTGTGAAACTGTTAAACGAAAATTATTGATTCTGTCTTTAAACCAATTCACTGTTTATCCCTCCTCATCTCGCTATGTTCTTAGACTTACGCCATTTTTCACCATATTCTAATGTTTCTAAAAAAGCAGAATCATCAGAAATTGAACCCGTTATCTTTTCTAACCAGTTATTAGATAATGGTTGATCATTAATCTTAGTTTGTAGATCAGCGATCGCTTGTTCAATATTGGTTATTCTCTTTTCTAGATTAGTTTCGTTTAACATAATATTGATTGATGATGTTAGATTTTACGGAGCTAAGGTTCAGTCAAGCTAATCTTATTATAATTCACTTGATTCTTCATTGTTTGATTCTGTAATAATATCATCTTATGATACAATGGAGGGGTAGGATTCAGATATAAAATTTACTAATGATTCAATTGAGTGATTGCTCCATATAGAAGAGGTAAATAGAATGACTGATATTTTTATAAGTTCTAGTATCAAAGATATTGAATGGGTGAAACGCATTCAAGAACATCTTGAACCTTTACTTAGAAAAAAAAATCTATCTCTTTGGTCTTATGATTTTCTGTATCCTGGCGTAGATATTCAAGAAACAATAAAACGTGCCATAGAAGAATCTCAAGCAATTATCGTATTAATTAGCTCCAACTATCTGAATTCACAATTACCGGAAGTTGAACTATCTCAAATTGTTAAAACACATAAAAAAGATAAAAATAAAATTTTTCCTATTATTATTTCCTCAGACCCATCCTCATCAGTTCCAAATTTTATCAAAGAGTTTCAATCTATTGGATCTTTCTCAGAACCTTTGAGTCAACTTTCAGAACAGGAACAAGAAAAGGCTTTAACAAAACTAACTGAATTAATTGATAATTGTGTATCAGCTAAATCAAAAAAGGTCTATAATTTTGGTGTGGCTAATATAGGTAATATAGTAGATAACATATTTATTCAGGGAGATGTTAAGTTAGGAAATAAGAATGACCACAAATAATCCAGATGAAATAAACTCTCAACAGATTGATAACGATGAGCTTTTTCTTATGCAAGAAGACGAAGAAGTTTTTGCTATTCTTATAGCCTCTACAAATAATAATTCAAAACATGATGAATTATTAGGAATGGTCGCTTACGCAAAGTATTCTCTACAAAAACATCAATATGTTAGTTTATATAAGCGAGAAAATAGACAATTACCGAGCAAAGAAGTTCTTAAAGCAATTATCACACCTTTCAAAGATAAAAATAGTGATGCTTTATCCTCACTAAAACAGAGTTCAGATCAATTTCTAAAAGAATATGCAAAAGAGTATTTAGAAAATGCTAAACAAGAAGAAATTATACAACCAATAGAAAAGGTTATAGAAAAGAATACTAATTTTTGGGTTTCTGTTTGGGCTAGTATAGTAGGAGCATTTATTTACTCCGTTGTAATAGCTTTAGTTATTCTAATTGTAACTGCTGCCATTCCTGATAATAAGTTTGCTCGAATTATTAAAATTTTACTCGAAGATAATACGACAGAAATAAAATAATCACCCTAAACCCCTTAAACCTAAATAAAGGATTAGATTACAACAAGAAACCGAAAGACAGACTATACAATAAATTCGGTTTATTCTATCTAACTCTACAAATACGCTTATGCCACGCCGCGACGACTTAAAGAAAATCTTAATTTTGGGTGCAGGCCCCATTGTTATTGGCCAAGCTTGCGAATTCGACTATTCTGGTACTCAAGCCTGTAAAGCACTACGAGAAGAAGGTTATGAGGTAGTTTTAGTCAATTCTAACCCTGCTTCGATTATGACCGATCCCGAAATGGCCAATCGCACCTATATCGAACCCCTCACCCCCGATATGGTAGAGAAAGTCATTGCCAAAGAACGTCCCGATGCGTTATTACCAACAATGGGGGGACAAACGGCCCTTAATGTTGCGGTTGCCTTGGCAAAAAGTGGCGTTTTGGATAAGTACAATGTAGAATTAATCGGAGCGAAACTGCCGGCTATTGAAATGGCAGAAGATCGGGAACTGTTTAAAGATGCAATGAAAAAGATTGGGGTTCCGGTTTGTCCTTCTGGTATTGCCAGTACCCTCAAAGAAGCACAGGCGATCGGCAAAGAAATCGGGTCTTATCCTTTGATTATCCGTCCTGCGTTCACTTTAGGGGGAACAGGAGGCGGTATCGCCTATAACCAGGAAGAATTTGAGGAAATGGCCCAGTTTGGTATCGATGCGTCTCCTGTTTCCCAAATTTTAGTGGAAAAATCTCTTTTAGGGTGGAAGGAATACGAGTTAGAGGTAATGCGCGACTTAGCGGATAATGTGGTCATTATCTGTTCCATTGAAAACTTTGATCCGATGGGGGTACATACGGGAGACTCTATTACCGTTGCACCAGCGCAAACATTGACGGATAAGGAGTATCAACGGTTAAGAGACTATTCTCAAGCTATTATAAGAGAGATTGGGGTGGAAACCGGCGGATCTAACATTCAATTTTCCGTCAACCCGGTGAATGGGGATGTGATCGTCATTGAAATGAACCCCCGTGTGTCTCGATCTTCTGCCTTAGCATCGAAAGCGACAGGTTTCCCTATTGCTAAGTTTGCAGCTAAACTTGCAGTGGGTTACACCCTCAACGAAATATCCAACGACATCACCAAACAAACCCCTGCATCCTTTGAACCCACCATTGATTATGTGGTAACCAAAATACCCCGTTTTGCCTTTGAAAAGTTTCCCGGATCTCAAGCTGTTTTAACCACTCAGATGAAGTCTGTGGGGGAAGCAATGGCCATTGGACGCACATTTCAAGAGTCGTTCCAAAAAGCGTTAAGATCCTTAGAAACCGGTCGTTATGGGTTTGGATGTGATAAACAAGAAACCTTACCCTCTTTATCTCAAGTTCGATCCAGTTTACGGACTCCTAACCCCGATCGCGTCTATAGTATCTATCATGCCATGAGACTCGGTATGACAGCAGAAGAAGTCCACGAGTTAACGGCGATCGATATCTGGTTTTTGGATAAGTTATATGATCTCATTGAGACAGAAAAAATCCTCAAACAAACCAAGTTAAAGGATATTGATGCGTCTGATATGCGGGTTATTAAACAAAAAGGGTTCAGCGATCGCCAGATAGCATTTGCGACGAAAACAACGGAAGATGAGGTGAGAAACTACCGTAAAAGTTTAGGGATCATCCCAGTCTACAAGGTAGTAGATACTTGCGCGGCCGAGTTTGAAGCGTATACCCCTTATTATTATTCCACCTACGAACCCGAAGAAACGGAAGTCACGGTTACGGATAAAAAGAAAGTAATGATCTTAGGAGGGGGGCCCAACCGCATTGGCCAAGGGATCGAGTTTGACTACTGTTGTTGTCATGCGTCTTTTTCCCTCAGTGACGCAGGGTATGAAACCATCATGGTTAACTCTAACCCGGAAACCGTTTCCACCGACTACGATACCAGCGATCGCCTTTATTTTGAACCGTTGACAAAAGAAGATGTCTTAAACATCATCGAAACCGAGAACCCTGTCGGGGTTATCATTCAGTTTGGTGGTCAAACTCCGTTGAAACTTGCAGTCCCATTGCAGACATACCTCGATAGTCCCGAATGTCCCGTACAAACGAAAATATGGGGAACTTCTCCTGACTCTATTGACACCGCAGAGGACCGAGAAAGGTTTGAGAAGATTTTACACGATCTCGATATTAAACAGCCACCAAACGGCATTTCTCGCAGCTATGAGGAGTCTTTAGCGGTATCTTCTCGTATTGGGTATCCTGTGGTGGTTCGTCCCTCCTACGTACTGGGAGGACGCGCTATGGAGATCGTCTATTCTGATGAAGAGTTAGAACGCTACATGACTTATGCGGTACAAGTGGAACCGGATCATCCTATTTTGATTGATAAATTCTTAGAAAATGCGATCGAAGTGGATGTGGACGCATTATGTGACACCACCGGAAAAGTGGTTATTGGTGGCATCATGGAACATATTGAACAAGCAGGGGTACACTCCGGAGACTCCGCTTGTTCGGTTCCTTATACCACCCTTTCAACTAACGCTATTGATACTATTCGTACCTGGACCACTCACCTTGCCAATAGCTTAAAAGTTGTCGGTTTAATGAACATTCAATACGCAGTTCAAGGGGAGACGGTTTACATTTTAGAAGCGAACCCCCGCGCCTCCCGAACGGTTCCTTATGTGTCTAAAGCAACCGGTCGTCCCTTGGCAAAAATTGCTTCTTTGGTAATGTCAGGAAAAACCTTAGAAGAGTTAGGAATAACCGAAGAATTTGTTCCCCGTCATATTGCGGTGAAAGAGGCGGTTTTACCCTTCCAAAAATTCCCTGGTGCCGACACTTTACTCGGGCCAGAAATGCGTTCTACCGGTGAAGTAATGGGGATCGATGAAGACTTTGGAAAGGCATTTGCTAAAGCAGAAATTGCTGCCGGTGTTGATTTAGCAACAGAAGGAACTGTCTTTGTTTCTATGAGCGATCGGGACAAAGTTTTAACGGTTCCAGTAGTCAAAGATTTAGTGGAATTAGGGTTTAAAGTGGTGGCAACTTCTGGAACCCAAAAAGTCTTAGAAGAGAACGGAATAGACGGAGTAGAAGTGGTTTTAAAACTCCATGAAGGCCGTCCCCATGTGATAGATTGGATCAAAAATAAACAGATTCAATTTATTATTAATACCCCCAGTGGAGAAGATTCACAAATTGATGGTCGTAAGATTCGACGCACTGCTTTAGACTATAAACTGCCCATTATTACGACTATTGCAGGGGCAAAAGCAACCGTTGCAGCCATTCGATCTTTACAGACTGAACCTCTGGAAGTTAAAGCATTACAAGACTATATTTCCTAACATTTCGTCGGGTGGGCATTGCCCACCTTTTTGTTATATCATTAAGCTATCATCAAGGAGAGGAGGTAAGATAAATTTTACCCACCAATGAACAAGGACAAAAATGTATTTATTTATGTCAGTCCTTAACTAATACTTATCAGCCAATTTATTTAGTACGTCTTGACGAAAGAGACGGTCAATTATTTATTTTGGCAGGTAATGATATTCAGATATTAATTAATCGTAATGGAGATTGGGAGTTTTTAACATGAAACCTGATTTTAATAACATGAGTAAAGAGGAACTACGTCAATATGTGATTACTCATCAAGAGGACAAAGAAGCGTTTTATATTTATATAGATCGTTTGAAGTCTCATCCTTCTAATAAAGTGTATTCTAATTCTCTCTCACCTCAAGAAATAGATCAAGCTGTTACTAATCATTTAAAAGAAAAACAAAATTAAAATATTATGGTTATTCGTAAATTATCAGATCCTTATCAACCTTCTGATGAAGAGTTAGCACAAATACGAGCAATTTCTGATGATGAAATTGACTTTTCTGATGCACCTGAAACCGATCTAGAATTTTGGTCAAACGCTACTAAAGTCAGTCCAAAAAATAAAAATAAAACAGAAGTATTATTATCTTTAGATCAAGAATTAATGAACTGGTTGAAAAGTGAATCTGAAAGTCAAGGAGTTAATTATTTTTCTTGAATTACTTCAATTTTATTATCTTACAAATAAGAACACATTTAAAGTTTTAAAAATAGACAATATGAGTAAAATAACACCAAGTCTTCAAGACTTTTCCTTAATTAATACTTCTGTTGCTAAAATCAAAGAAGATTTAGAGTTCGACACTCCATCTAATGCTTTTTATTTTTTCGTAATGGATTATATTTTAGAATTAAATGAAGATGAAATTAGAGACTCAATTACTGATACTCATTTTTTAAAAAGTAGTAATTAAATAGCTGGACATGATAGAGGAATAGATGCTGTTTACATTGATGATAGTGCATCAACAGCGACGATTCATTTCTTTAATTTTAAGTACACTTCAGAATTTAAAAAGACCAATAACACTTATCCTTCTAGTGAAATTGATAAAATTTTATCATTTCTCAAATCATTAATGTCTCAAGATGAATATCTTACTGAAGATGTTAATCCAATTCTTTATTCTAAGTGTAAAGAAATATGGAAAATTTTTGAAGCACAAAACCCAAATTTTATTATTCACATCTGTGGAAACTGTTACAACAAATTTGAGATAAATGAAGAAAAAAGATTTCAAAGAGAAATCAAAAAATATTCTAATTTTGAGATTGAATATCATCTACTACCTGAATTAGTAGATTTGGTTACTTCATCAACTAAAAAAGAAATTAATGCAAAAATTATGGGAATCGATCAACGATTTTTTGAAAAGACAGGAGGAAATATAAGAGCATTAATTTTTGAAATCGATGCTAAAGATTTAATTAGAATTGTTCTTGACAATGACGAAATTAGGAATGCAACTGATTTAGATGAAAAAGGGTATGAGAGTTTGAAAAATTATAAAATTTTAGAAGACGTTTTTGAAGATAATGTGAGAGTATATGACAAAAAATCTAAAATTAATAGAAGCATTGTAGAAACAGCTACATCTGAAGATAATGAAAACTTTTTTTACTATAACAATGGAATTACAATTACCTGTAATCATCTTAGTTATTCAAAGAGAAGATCGCCAATTATTGAACTAAAAAAAATCCAAGTTGTTAATGGAAGTCAAACAATTCATGCTTTGTATGAAGCCTTCTTAAAAGACTCAAGTAAATTTGAAAATGTCGAACTTCTATGTAGAATTTATGAAACACAAGCCTTAGAATTAAGTACGAAGATAGCAGAATATACAAATAGTCAAAATCCCGTTAAAAGCAGAGATGTTAGATCAGTAGATTATATTCAACAAAAGCTTGAAAAAGAGCTATTAGTTAAGGGATATTTTTATGAAAGAAAGAGAAATCAATATAGTAGCAAATCTCGACAACTTCGATTAGATGCTGAAAAAGTGGGTCAAACTTTAATGGCTTTCTATAATCAATTACCATATGAAGCAAAAAATAGAAAGAGATTCATTTTTGGTGATAAGTATGACGAGGTATTTAATGATGAAACTACTGCCGATAAAATTTTACTCAGTTATAGACTTTTTGAAAAAATTGAATCACAAAAGCAAGAGACGAAAAAAAATATTATTAATGATACAACAAAATTTAGTAAAAAATCTTATATCCTATATGCTTCTTATTATATTTTACATATTATTGGTGAGTTAGCGCAACAACAAGCGATTGATCTTACTTTGAGTAATATTGAAAAAATTTGGCAACTTTATAAAAAAGCAATTGAATATCTTGAAAAAATCATAGAAAAAGAAAAAAAGCAATCACAAAATAAGTATGCTCATGCCTCTTTCTTTAGATCGAATAAGCCCAAAAAATATTTTGAAGAAATCATGGAAAAAGAGAACAATTAAGGAAAGAAATTATCAATTATTTCCAAAAGCAACTAAAGTCAGTCCAAAAAAACAAGATGAAACTAAGGTATTAGTATCTTTAGATCAAGAATTAATGAACTGGTAACGCTTATTGTTGTCCTGTAATATGCTTCATTAATAATTCAAATTTAGCATCTAGCGCATTAAACCCCTCACGCATTTCATCCCTTAAGTTATCAACTTTGTTTTCTAAAATATCAATTTCTTCATAAACTCTATCAAAGGCTTCATTTAGTGATCTAGCAGGCATTTGACTTAATTCTAAGCGTTCAATCCGCCAACTTAATTCCCTTAACCGACGATTTGTGTCACGGACAAAATCACTGTTCTCATTACTAGAAGTCATAATTTTTTTTGTTGCTAAATAGTTTATTTGAGTGATATTAAGTCTGCTTTAATAGAAAAGTATATTAATTTAATTATATCACAGAAAGTAAAAATTAAAACCTATAATTTTACTTTAGTTTTATCAAGCATTGATCAAGAATTATTAAAAGATTTAGATCCGACTTTACAAACTGAACCCTTGGAAGTTAAAGTTTAGCAAGACTATATTTCCTAACATTTAGTAAGGTGGGCAATGCCCACCTTTTAATTAATCTATTTTTTAGTTATTCAGTTTAGGCACTTAATAACTAAAACTAGACATTTCTTGACCCTCAGCATTTAATAATTTACCAGTATCTCCTTTATCATTCCAAATAGCAGTTTTACTACCAAAACTAAACCCTCCCGACTCTTGATGAACTTCATTAGTATAAACTCGAATACTTTCACCTGCTGCTAAAGTTGTTTTTTCTGGAAATGTGAAGATTTGATATTTTCCTGATGAAGTAACTTTCCAGTTAGATAAATCTACTGTTTCATTGCTACTATTACGAATCTCTATATATTCATCAGATTGAGTCCATTTAACGTTACCTTTATAAAAAATATCTACAATCTCAATATTAGCCTTTTTTTCGGGTGTAGAATCCTTTTTATGAGGATAATATACTCCCACACAATCACCCGCTTTAACAGCAATAGGATGGGATAAAGTCACTTCATTTAATCCTTCACTTGGATGAACTATTTCACTTTTGCCAATCATCGACCAATTATCAGCAATTTTTCGGAAAATCGCAAGTTGTACAGGTAAATTATTTTTTACCCATACTTTCCATAAATTAAGATTACCATCTGCATTGATGGGTTTATTGATATCAACTAAGTAGAACTTACTATCATCACCCATTTGAAGATTCAGAATCTTATTATCGTTTGTTGCCGTCTCTTGTGCTACTGTTAATTGAGTCGTCATTATTTGATTCTCCTATCAATTGAGGACTTCAGTAAGGAACATCTTACTGAACTTAGGTCAATAGTTTTTATGATTTTTTTATCATAGATCAATGACATCCCTTTAATTATGAATTAATATGAATTTTTTTTACTTACTATTACTGATTTTTTAAGTAATTTTTAGAAAAATAGAGATTCAGTGAAAATCAACTCTATTCTATTACTATAATTTTATTAATCATTTATGTCCTAATATTTTATCCCGAAGATGTTTGATTTTATCTCTATATTTGGCTGCTTCTTCAAACTCTAAATTTTTAGCTGCTTCTTGCATTTGTTGTTCTAATTGTTGAATTAATTCGGGAACTTTATCTAAAGGTAAATCATCCGCTTGAGTGTACACTTCTTCTAACTGTTGGGAATTTAAACGACGGGATATATCTAAGAAGGATAAAATGGCGTTACTTGACCCTTTAATAATGGGTTTGGGTGTTATATTATGACGTTTATTATAAGCGATTTGAATGTTTCTTCTTCTTTCTGTTTCTTCGATAGCTTTGATCATACTATCGGTTAAATTATCTCCGTATAAAATAGCCTGTCCATTCACATGACGCGCAGCGCGTCCAATGGTTTGAATTAAGGATTTTTCTGCCCTTAAAAACCCTTCTTTATCTGCGTCTAAAATCGCTACTAAAGACACTTCAGGTAAGTCTAAACCTTCTCGTAATAAGTTAACACCGATCAATACATCAAAGTCCCCATTTCTTAACCCTTGTAAAATTTCAATGCGTTCAATCGATTTAATTTCAGAATGTAAATATTGTACTTTTACGTCTCTTTCTTGAAAATACTCGGTTAAATCTTCAGCCATCTGCTTCGTTAAAGTGGTAATTAATACCCTTTCTTTGCGTTTAACTCTTTGTTTAATTTCTCCTAATAAATCATCCACTTGTCCTTCAGTGGGACGAACAAAAATTTCAGGGTCTAATACTCCTGTAGGGCGGATAATTTGTTCTATAATTCTATCTTCTGATTGTTCAATTTCCCAAGTCCCAGGAGTAGCAGAAACAAAAATACATTGATTCACTTTATGCCAAAATTCTTCAGATTTCAAAGGTCGATTATCGGCTGCACTCGGTAAGCGAAACCCGTGATCAATTAATACTTTTTTCCTAGCTTGATCTCCGTTATACATTCCCCTAATTTGCGGTACAGTAACGTGAGATTCATCAACAACTAATAGCCAATCTTTAGGGAAATAATCCACTAAACATTCTGGGGATGATCCAGGTTTTCTTCCTGCTAAATGACGGGAATAGTTTTCTACTCCATTACAATAACCGACTTCTCTTAAGAGTTCTAAATCATAACGAGTTCTTTGATCGATTCGTTGGGCTTCTAATAGTTTACCTGCTGTTTCTAAGCATTCTATTTGTTCTTTTAATTCTATTTCTATTGCCTGACAAGCAGCTTCTAGTTGTTCCTCTGGGGTGACAAAATGTCGTGCAGGATAAATATTTATACTTTTGAGACTATTTAGAATCTCTCCTGTAACGGGATCTAAATAACGAATGGCATCAATTTCATCACCAAAGAATTCAACTCGAATAACTCTATCTTCATAAGCTGGAACTATCTCTAAAACATCTCCTTTAACCCGAAATCTTCCTCGTTGTAATTCGATATCATTGCGAGAATATTGAATGGTAACTAATTCCCTTAAAAGTTGTCTTTGATCCACTTCTTTTCCGACTTCTAAAGGAACAGAAGCTTTTAAATATTCGGCGGGCATTCCTAACCCATAAATACAACTAATAGAAGCGACAACAATCACATCTTTTCGTTCAAATAATGATCGGGTTGCAGAGTGCCTTAACATATCAATTTCATTGTTAATTGAAGCACTTTTTTCGATATAAGTATCACTAACAGGAATGTAAGCTTCTGGTTGATAATAGTCGTAATAACTGATGAAATATTCTACGGCGTTATCAGGAAAAAATTGTCTTAATTCGTTGCACAACTGTGCCGCTAACGTTTTATTATGTGCTAAAACTAAAGTGGGTTTTCCTATCTTTTCAATTACCGCAGCAATGGAAAAGGTTTTGCCTGTTCCTGTGGCACCTAATAGGGTTTGAAACCGGTTTCCTGCTGTTATTGATTGGGTTAATTGTTTAATGGCAGAAGGTTGATCGCCTGTGGGCTTAAAAGGGGCTTTTAAATTGAAAGAATTAATGAACATTGTATTAATTTTATAATTTTGGTAATGAGACTAACAGTCAAATATTAATTTCTATGGTCTACTTACGTTAAAAAAGATATTTGAGAAATTGTAACATTAAAATTAAGTATCTATCGTGTTGTCTATTGGTATTTTAGATAGTTTCACCCATTTAGGTGAGTGCTAACCCCTAACATGGATGAAGTCATCACCTAATGTTAAGGAGTATCCTAGTAGGTGTAGAGAGCATAAATATTGATAGTCTCTACGGGAGTGTGACACCATGTCTATCAAAAAAATGGCATTCGATACCGTTGTTATTATTGCATTCTTGATTGGGACAGGTTTTCTCTTTAACTATATCCTAGGAACTTCTTTCTCAAATCCTCTTATGGGTAATACTATCACCACAGAAGAACAAGCTTAATTCTTGTCAGGATTTGATGATAAATAGTGAGGAATCTCTACATTCTAACCTTATTAGTTCACCCAACTAGATGAAGATTTCCACCAGGGAACTATGGGATATTAAGATAAGAAAGAACAAAAGTTTTCCCTACATCGAGATTTCCTCCTCAGATGTACCAGATGACCTCCTCCACCCTGCAAATAGGGTGGTTTTTATTTTTTAGAAGTGATTAAAGACTTAAGTTGTTATTGCGAGGGGTAATATCAACACTAAGGTTTGATGGTCACTAACAATACCCCGAAGCAATCTATTCTAGACATAGAACTTACCCATTGTATTTGAATATTTTAGGGGTTAATCCCTACGAGGTATAAATTTTTCTTATCACCATAACTACAGGAGAGCCTTCATTACAATCGACAAAAAATTTATATTAGAGAAGTTTTAAAGGAGGCAGGAATTGAAAGGATGGAAATTATTGGAGTATTAATAGAAAATTATGAACAAGAAAATATTCCTGATCTATAACAAGATAGAGCATATGAATCTTACTTTATTATAAGTTAGTTTTAAGTGGTTTGCGATCGCTTTTTTAAGATTATAGATGACTTTGAAGTTGAAAAATAGTATGTAGGTTGGGTAGAGGAACGAAACCCAACATTCTTGTCATTGCGAGGGGTAAGATAAACAGTAACTTTTAATTATTACTAAAAACACCCCGAAGCAATCTCTTTTTTTCTGAGGAGTTATATAAAGATTGCTTCGGAGGCAAAAATAAGTTTTATAATAATGCTTTAAGTTAAGGTTTTGCCTCCTCGCAATGACAGTAGAATCAAGAGTATTAGTCATCAGTCATCAGTCAAATATTGATCAAGAAAATCTTCTGCCGTTAAACATTGAAAATCAGCTATGGTATAAATTAATTCACGGTTTCCAGACACAAAATAATCTGCTTGACCAAATTTTGCGGTTAAATAAATAAAAATATCTTCAGATGGAATCACTTTATTTTGTAAAAGCTGTACTGCTTCTTGCTGCATTTCCGTTGTTTCTGGAATAAATAGACAATTAAGATTACACCATATTTGATTCACAAGTTGTCCTGACCAATCTTTCCCTTGTAATCTTTTTCCCACTCGCAAAATTTGATCAAGTAATTCTTGAGAAATAATTACTTGTACTGTTGATGAATAATTTTGATTATAAAATCCTAAAACTTTAAGTAACTTTTCTTCAGTAGATCCAGGAATTAGTTGCCCAATAATGTAGATGTTTGTATCTAAGAATATCCTCATTTTTCAATAATATTACGTTCTTCAAAAAGCTCTTTTTTAACCTCTTTAATCAAGTTCAAAATATCTTCACGATTTGTAATACCTGCATTTTTAAAAGCAAGCTGCATTTCTTGTCTAGCATGATCAAAATCATCTTGTTTCCCCTCTTCTTTTACAATAATAATTACTTCAAATTCTGTATCAGTTGGTAAATTATATTGAGAATTATCTAAAATTAGTTGTCCTTGTTTCATTCTTCCTTTAGTATGCAAAATTTCCATATTGTAATTTTCCTAACATTGATATGAATCTTACTTTATTATAAGTGAGTTTTAAGTTGTTTGCGATCGCTTTATTCCCATTTATGCTAAAGTCAAGTAGGTTGGGTAGAAGGACAAAACCCAACATTATTTATTAATTATAATCAAGGCTAAAGCCTTAACTACGGACTTTAATGATTGATCACTATTAAAAAATAATTGACGCTTGTTGCAGAATGATTAATCGCTGTTTAATAATAATTGACCCTTATTACAGAATGATTGATCTATAGGTCTGAATTATTGCTTGCTGTTAAAAAATGATTGATCACTCTTACAAAACGATTCCACCTTGCTGTTTACTCGTTCCTCTTACCTTCGGTATCTTACCCCCAAACTCCTACCCCATCGCGTTGGGTTTCACTATTGTTCCACCCAACCGACTGATGACAACGATAGGTTTATGCGTTAACTAAACTACGAGTATGACGTTCTTTTAGATAGGCCATAAATTCCCGTCCTTCTCGTAAACGACGCACTAACATTTGCGGGTCAACGATCATTTCTTTAACAATAGGAATGATAGTCCGACGACGGAAATAGAAACGACGATACATCTGTTCAACCCCTTCTTCAATCTCAGCAGCCGAGAGATTAGGATATTGTAAGGTAGACAGTTGAATACCGGAACTGGCCAGTAAATTTCCGTTCGTAAACCAACCATTTTCTTGCGCTTGTTGATACAATTCTGTGCCAGGATAAGGGGAAGCAATAGACACTTGAATGGTATGAGGACTCACTTCACAAGCAAAGCGAATGGTATCTTCAATAGTTTCTTTGCTTTCGTTAGGTAAACCGAGAATAAACGCCCCGTGTACCTTGATACCCAGTTTATTACAGTTGTTCATAAACTTACGGGCAACTTCTAACTTAATCCCTTTTTTCACCCCGTCTAAAATGGCTTGATTTCCTGATTCAAACCCAACTAATAACAGGCGTAAGCCATTATCCCGTAATGTTTTTAAAGTTTCATAATCTAGGTTAGCACGGGCGTTACAACTCCAGGTTAAGTTCAGCTTTTTCAGGTGTTCACTGATAGCAATAACCCGCTTTTTATCGATGGTAAAAGTATCATCATCAAAGAAATATTCTCGCACTGAGTCACCCCAGATAGACTTAGCTAACGCCATCTCTTTACCAACCGCTTCGGGAGTTTTAGCGCGGTATTGATGGCCTCCGATGGTTTGCGGCCAGAGACAAAAGGTACACTTCGCCGGACAGCCTCTTCCGGTGTATAAAGAGACGTAAGGATGGAGTAAATAACCGATAAAATAATTACGGAAATTTAAGTGCTTTTCGTACATGGGAAACACACTCGGCATTGCATCCCAATCATGAATTAATTCCCGTTCTTCCGTATGCTTAATGTTACCAAACTGATCGCGGTAACTTAGTCCCTTAATGTCTTCGTAGGGTTTGCCTTCTGCTAACTCTTTACAAGTGTAATCAAATTCGTTGCGACAGACAAAATCAATAACAGGATTTTCTTCTAAGGTTTCACTGGGTAAAACCGCAGCATGGGCCCCTAATAACCCGACTTCCGTATTAGGGTTTTGAGCTTTAATAGCCTCAGCGCATTTGACATCGTTGGGTAAAGTAGGGGTACTGGTGTACATAATCACCAGTTCGTAGTCTTTGGCAATTTTTAAGACATCCTCGACGGTTTGATAATGGGCCGGTGCATCCACTAATTTACTATTCGGAACTAAAGCTGCTGGTTGCGCCAACCAAGTAGGATACCAAAAGGACGTAATTTCCCGTTTGGCTTGATATCTTGCCCCTGCAGCCCCATCAAACCCATCAAAAGAGGGAGGACTCAAAAATAAGGTCTTTTTCATCTGTTTCCTTTCCGTTCACATTGTACTCACATTTAGTTACTCATCGCTACACTGACCTGATGAGTTAGTTCTTGTCATGCTAACGGATTTTTTCTTAACTCATCAATTTGTTAATGAAAACGTAACCTAGACTCAATAAACGGTTAAGGATTAGTGGTAAAAAAGAATCTAGTTACTGCTACCCCTAACCCTAGAATTGCGGTAGCCAAAATCCCGATCAATGTCCAAACCTGATTTTTTTGGGTTCCTTCAACTTTTTCGACTCGTTTATCCATTCCATCCACTTTCTCAGTTAAAGTCGCAATATTTACCTCAATGGTGTTTAGCTTCTCTGACTGCTTATCTAGCTTGGTGTTTACACCTTTGATATCCTGTTTTAGTTCTTTTAGGACTTCCACTAGGTCATACCTAACTGTAACGGGTTCATTCATGAGTTACACTCCTAAATAAGAATTATTGATTTGATGATCTCCCCTTGATGGTAACCAGGGGACTGCTTTTATTTTAACATTTTGGTTAAAACTGCTGAATGTTGAACACTGAATGCTGAATGCTTACAGTCTATCACTGAGGTGGGCAATGCTCACCCTACATATTAGGGTTAAAATAAACAGTGGTGATTCCTTATTGTGGATAGATAATAGTGAAGTTGCGTCCTTTTTTTGTCACGCTGATCCTTGGTGTTATTTTTCTTCTCTCCCTTGCAGCAACCAGCATCTACTGGATATTACAACCGAGTCCTTTACCTCTGTTGGCTGGCGGGGTGATGAAAGAACCCATTACAGCCATTTTTCTGCCCAAACAAGCACCGGTGATGGTTTCTTTGTTAACTAACCCCGATCGCTTGGATGGGTTAGGACGCTTTATTGCGTCTCTTGAAAAAAGACGGCGATCGCATCAAGAAATACGCACCATTGAGAAAACTTTACTAGCAAAAACAGGACTTGATTATCAAACCCAAATTCAACCCTGGTTAGGGGAAGAAATTACTCTGGCGGTAACTTCTCTAGATTACGATCATAACCCTAATAACGGTATCAAACCAGGTTATTTATTAGCCGTTTCTACCAAAGATCAACAACTAGCTAATGAGTTCCTACAAGCGTCTTATTCTACTGAAGCGATCGCTGGCACGTCTGACTTAATTTTTGAGTCTTACAAAGGGGTTAATTTAATTGCTCAACAAAACCCTAATTTAAAGAAAAATACACCTCTGTCCGCTACCGCAGTGGTAGGTAATATGGTGTTATTTGCTAATGATATTCAAGTGTTAAAAGAGAGTATTAATAACGTTCAAGTTCCCGATTTAAACTTAAAAAATACCCCAGGCTATCAAAAGGCATTAAACACGATTACTGATCCCAGAATTGGCATTGTTTACACCAATTTTCCGGCTTTGTCTGCTTGGTTAGCAAATCTACCTATTCCCGAATTACCAGAAATTACTCAAACCTTAACTATTGCTTTTTCCATCAAAGAAGAGGGTTTAGTTGCCCAAACTGCCTTAATTGGAGTCTCAGGAGAAAGCGATCGCTCCCCGATTTTGTCGGAACCGGTTGAGGCATTTTCCTATCTTCCTGCTAATACTATTTTGACTGCAACAGGAACCAACTTAAATCAATTATGGCAACAAGTTGAAACTGGATTAGACCAAGATAGTCCCCTGCAACAACTCTTAAATCGTTCCATAAGCTACTTAGAAGAACCTTTAGGGGTAAATTTATCAAAAGATGTTTTTCCTTGGGTTAAAGGGGAATTTAGCTTAGGATTAGTACCCAAAGAAGAAGGGGGTGCAGGGGATTGGATTTTTGTCGCGCAAAAAAGTCCTGATGGATCGATGGATGAGGTATTAGAAACGTTTGATCAACAAGCAGAAAATGCTGGTTATACCGTAGGAACTTTACCCTTATTGGACACCAAGGTAACGGTATGGACCAAGCTTAAAGCAACAGTTAATCCTAATAAGAAGAGTTTAGCTAGTTTAGAAGCTGAAGTCACAGGGGTTCATGGCAATATTGATGATTATGTTATCTTTTCTACGTCGGTTGAAGCTATTTCTCAAGCTATTTCCTCTGACTTTCCCAAATTAATCGAAACCGAGGAATTCCAGCACGTCATTGAAGGACTATCCCCAGAAAATGATGGTTATTTTTATGTTAATTGGCAAAAGAGTGAACCCATTTTAACCCAAAAATTACCCATTGCACGAGTGGTAGAATTTGGGGTTAAACCCTTATTAAGAAATCTTCGTGCTTTGACTTTAAGTAGTCAAGGGAGTCAAGATAATATTCGCCGCGCTACCATTTTCTTTAATGTTGGTGTTGAGTAAACTTTATCGATAAAAAACCATGAAAGCTAAACATCCCATTAATTTACATAAAGGACTGACTGTCTTTTTTGTCTTAGGTTTAATGAGTTTCTATCAAAATTTTAGTATTTTCATTCTGATGCAAGATGTGAGTAAAAGTTGAGCTGCTTCAAAACCAGTAGTTTTTTCCAACAGTAAAATCCACGGGGAGTCACCGATGCCCCAAAACTGTTAGTCTGACAACACATTGTTAGATATTAATAGGTTTTTAGTAGGTGTGCGCTAATCAACGGACAACCCCTTAGAGGCTAACCATTCCTGACTATAGATGCGAGACTGATATCGAGAACCACCGTCACATAAAACGGTAACAATAGTATGGCCTGGTCCCATTTCCTTCGCTAAAGCAACCGCAGCACCGACATTAATACCCACGGAACCCCCCATAAATAAGCCATCTTGGTACAATAACTGATAAATCACCCGTAACGCTTCGTGATCATCGATTTGAATGGCATCATCGATGGGAACCCCTTCCATATTAGCGGTAATGCGACTGTTACCAATACCCTCAGTAATAGAACTCCCTTCGGGTTTAATTTCTCCGGTTTTCACATAACTATATAACCCGCTTCCCATCGGGTCAGCCACAATACACTTAATGTTAGGGTTTTTCTCCTTAAAAAATAACGCCCCACCGGCATAGGTTCCCCCTGTTCCGGTAGCAGATACCCAAGCATCCACTTTACCCTCCGTTTGCTGCCAGATTTCCGGGCCAGTGGTTTCATAATGGGCCTGTCGGTTGGCTAAATTATCAAATTGATTAGCCCAAATGGCATTATCTAACTCTTCGGCCACTCTTCCCGATACCTTCACGTAATTATTAGGGTCTTTGTAAGGAACCGCCGGAACGGTGCGAACTTCAGCCCCCAACGTTCTCAAGAGGTCAATTTTCTCCTGGGACTGGGTTTCTGGAATAATAATCAGACATTTATACCCTTTGGCATTGCAAATATGGGCCAACCCGATGCCAGTATTTCCGGCCGTCCCTTCTACCACCGTTCCCCCGGGTTCCAGCAGTCCTTTTTTCTCGGCATCTTCAATAATATATAAAGCAGCCCGGTCTTTTACAGAACCACCAGGGTTGAGAAATTCTGCCTTTCCTAAAATATTACAGCCGGTTTCTTCGCTAAAACTTTTGAGTCGAATAAGGGGAGTGTTGCCAACAGTACCAACAAAGCCTTCTTTAATATCCATAATTTAGGGTGATTCGGTGGGCAAGTGCATTTCGGGTTCAGTTGATGTCAGTTGGGTCTAATGTTCACCAACCATCGATCAACTCTCCCAATTTTATCAGGCATTTCACTTTTTATTGTTCTGAAAATACGCTTCCATCACTTGACGAACCATCGGGGCGGCCACAGAACCCCCACCCCCACCAGAATGCTCACCAAAAGCTACCACCACAATTTCTGGGTTATCGTAAGGAGCAAACCCCCCAAACCAAGTATGGACTTGTCCGGGAGGGGCTTCGGCGGTACCACTTTTACCCGCAGCAGGGGGCAAACTGGGAACGTCTAACGCTTTACCTGTTCCACTGGCAACCACCGCCCTCAGTCCTTCTCGCAAAATTTTCAGGGTACTGGGTTTAAGGTCCATAGACGTGCGCCATTTTTCTGTGTCTCCTTCTTTTTCAAAGAAATGGGGTTTTAAGCGATAACCGCCGTTGGCCGGCACTGCAAACATAATCGCAACTTGTAAAGGACTGGCCTGGGTAAACCCTTGACCAATGGACATATTAACCGTGTCCCCATCGGTCCATTCCCAATTATAATTTTTCAGCTTCCACTCGTTATCGGCAATTAACCCGGCCGCTTCTTCCCCTAATTCAATGCCGGTTTTTGAGCCAAACCCGTAAAGACGGGCGTATTTAATGAGGGTTGGCCCGCCTACACCCCGGCCAATTTGACCATGAAACGTATTACTACTCCAGGCCATGGCCCGCACATAACCCATCGGCCCAAACCCGGCCCGGTTCCATTCTCCAAAGGCGGTTCCCCCGACGTTGAGATAGGCGAAGGTATTTAAGATGGTATTAGGGGGATATTTGCCCGACTCCATCCCTGCGGTGGCAGTGACAATTTTAAAGGTAGAAGCGGGGGGAAACCCTCGTAACGCACGGTTAACGAAGGGGTTACCTTTCTTTTGCAACCGTTTCCAGGTTTGGGGGGTAATTTGAGTGGAGAAAATATTGGGGTCAAAGGTGGGGTTACTGGCCATGGCGAGAACCCCGCCGGTTTGGGGGTTAAGGGCGACAACCGCCCCGATACGTTCTCCTAGGGCTGCTTCGGCTGCTTTCTGCACATCGAGGTCCAGGGTAAGGGTGACATCTTTTCCGGGTTGGCCAACTTTTTGCCCCAACACTTTCATCACTTTGCCGGCCCCGTCTACTTCGAGTTCAATACCGCCCCATTCGCCCCGTAATTGCTGTTCATAAGCTGCTTCCACCCCCATTTTACCGACAATATCCCCTAAGCGATAGCCTTCGGGCCGTCGTCGTTCCAGTTCTTCGGCGTTGAGTTCCCCGGTGTATCCTAAGATATGGGCAGCGATTTCTTGGTTAGGATAGTCGCGGACGGTTTCAATATCCACTTCTAAGCCGTTTAATTCGGCTTTAAATTCTTCTAGGGCGGTAATTTGGGCAGGATTTAAACTACGAGCAATTCTAATCAGGGTTGAGGCGTTGTAACCGGCTTGTTGTATCTTATTTTCAATGCTTTCTTCGGGTATGGACAGGAGTTGAGCTAAATATTGACGATTTTCTGGCCAGTCCGGTTGGTTAACCACCATCGGCCAGAGATACGCTGCGTGAGTGAGACGGGTTGAGGCTAAAACCCGGCCTTTACGGTCGAAAATGTTACCACGAACGGGGGGTTTAGGAACAATACGAACTCGGTTATCTTCGGCTTTGGCGCGAAAGTCTTCCCCTTGTAGGAGTTGTAGAAAGGCGAGACGACTCCCAATGGCCCCTAATAGGATAAGACTGACAAACAACATGATAAATAGGGGTTGACGTTGTTGGCCAATGGTTCGATTGGTTTTTTTCTGTCGAGTGTCATAGGACCCATAATTATCCGTAGGTAGGGTGATTTGCCATTTGGACTGGGAAGGTTGTTTACGCCACATATTGCCGATGAAACTAGCTTTAAGTTTCTAGGATAACTTCTTTTTAGTTTATCAAGGGAGTTATTTTTTCTCTTATGTTTAATTTATTATTTGTTTCTCTTTCAAAAAGCAATGGTTATTGATGGTTTAACCATCTTTTTTTCCACTGACTACTGGGTTCTAAGGAACTTTTCTTTTGTTCTTGCTGTCTTCTATTTTTGATGGTTTCTGCTGTGTCCTGTAAGGTAGGATCTCGGTAAGGAATGGCTGCACGGGTTTGTAAGTGTTCTTTTTCTTGTTGAGATAAGGGGGGTAAGTTGTTACCGTTCCAGTTAGCAATGGTACCAGGCGATCGCCGTCCAACGCTTCGGGTTGCGCCTATGTTTAACCCTGTTAATTGTAGGGCGGTTCTCACAGAAGCTGCACAAGAATAGGTGGCTAAATATCCATCTTTTTCTAAACATTGAGAGACTAATTCTATAAATTCGACTGTCCACAGTTGGGGACATTTTGGTGGGGAAAAGGGATCTAAAAAGATAGCGTCTGCCTGAAAGTTTTGATGGATAACTGTTTTTATAGTTTGTCTGGCATCCCCTAGTGATAATTCAGCTTTAAATATTTTCGTTTCAATTTTATGATTATTTGCCAGGGTTTTTAATTTATCAATAATCTCATCAGAAAAGTCATTTAATAACTTAGAATTGATAGCTTGTAGCGGGACATTAAGATCATTTTCTAACGCAAATAATTCGACTTTTATATCGGGATTAATTGACCAAATATTTTCTAAAGCGACGGCTGTATTATACCCTAAACCGTAACAAATATCAAGTATTTTTATTGTATCTTTAATTATTACTTTTTCTTTGATTTGGCAAGGTTCAATAAACTTATATTGTGCTTCTTGTTTGGCTCCTGAATGGGAATGAAATAATTCTTCAAATTCTTCAGAAAAGAAGGTATAAGAGCCATCATCGGTTAGTTTAGGTGTGAAAGTTTTTTCTAACATTATCTATAGCAGTAGAATTATGAAGCAATTTTAATCTCTATTTGAGATTGCTTCGGGGTGTTTTTAGTGATAATTAAAGCTTACTGTTTATCTTACCCCTCGCAATGACTACTTAAGTCTTTAATAACTTTGGAAAATTGCTATAGCAATCAGGTTTGGGTTATGAGAATAGTAAGAGGATTTAACAGTGTTAAATCCCTACGATATATTTGTAGGGACATAATAATATTATGTCCTAATCGATTCTCATTTCTCATATATCATTACTGATTTCTATATGAATTTTCAAAATTCATATTTACATTTTGTTTATTTTAATAACAATGCTAAGGTGGGCAATAAAGCCACTTATTCAAAGTTTGCCTAATTCTTAAAAATTTTGCCCAACCTACAGAATTAAAGAACTTTTCTGAAAGCTTCTAATAATAATAAAACATTTTCAGGGCGAGAATTATAACCCATTAAACCAATACGCCAAACTTTACCCCCCAACTCACCTAAACCGCCACCAATCTCGATATTATACTCTTTTAAAAGATAACTAGATACGGCTTTTCCGTTCACCCCTTGAGGAATACGAACCGTAGTTAAAGTAGGGAGACGAAACTGTTTTTCTACATGACAAACTAACCCTAATTTTTCTAATCCTTCCCATAATAACTCGGCATTTTGTTGATGTCGCTGCCAACAATTTTCTAACCCTTCTTCTACAATTAAAGATAACGCTTCCCTTAACCCATAATTCATGTTACAAGGAGCAGTATGATGGTACTTTCTGGGTTCCCCCCAATACTGACTTAAAAGGTTCATATCTAAATACCAATTAGACACAGAAGTTGTGCGTTTTTGCAACTTTTCCCAAGCGCGATCGCTCATAGTAAACGGAGCAAGTCCGGGGGGACACCCTAACCCTTTCTGACTACAACTATAGGCTAAATCGACACCCCATTGATCTGCATAAAACGGAACTCCCCCTAAACTGGTAACCGCATCAACTAACAATAAACAATTGTGTTTTCGACACAACTCTCCTACCCCTTCTAAGGGTTGTCTTACCCCGGTAGAAGTCTCTGCATTAACTAACCCTAAAATCGCCGGTTTATGGGTTTCGATTGCTTCAGTTAATTCTGCTAAACTGAAATTTTCACCCCAAGGTTTATTTATTATTCTAACATCTGCACCATAACGGGTGGCCATATCCACTAAACGGTGGCCAAAATAACCCATAACCCCTATCAATACCACATCCCCAGGTTCCACTACATTGGCCAAACTAGCCTCCATTCCTGCGCTTCCTGTCCCACTTATAGAGAGGGTTAACTTATTTTCAGTTTGCCAGACATAGCGTAATAAATCTTGGATCTCGTCCATCATTTCTAGATAAAATGGGTCAAGATGGCCAATAGCAGGAAGACTCATGGCCGACAAAATACGGGGGTTCGCATTAGATGGGCCTGGACCCATTAATAAACGAGGGGGAATGGTTAACGGTTGGGGTTGAGAAGGTGTAGTCATGGTCAGTTATGGTTAAAGAATAGGCGTATTCTACCAAATAATGGTAAAGGGTATTCTAATACAGGATCATCTTCAACTTTGTAGGGGTCAACAACCATTATTAGCGTCAACTTAAGCCAATGTAAACTGTCATTGCGAGGAGGTAAAATCTTGACTGGAACAAAAGTTTAAGACTTATTGCTGCCTCCGAAGCAATCTCTAACAACACCCAACTGAAAAATAGAGATTGCTTCGAGGGGATAATGATACCAAATCCGGTTTAGATACCCCTTTTATCTTGGGAGTTGAGGAGTGTGGGAAGTGTGGGAAGGGTGGGGAGTGTGGGAGGAAGAAGAGCCAAACTATAAAGAGGTTTTGACCATCGGATTTGGTATGACAATAAATCGCGCTATAGTCGTGGTTCACCCCCTCGCAATGACAATCAAGAAATAACCATTCACTGTTAAGTTGACACCAGTGACAACCGTTAACCCCTACAAAAATCAATTAATGTAGGTCTGTTGCATCACCCGATAAACGTAAACAAATACTAAGAAGAATCAACCCAATAACAAACACAATTCCGTCCATTTTCTTTGGCTTGATACAGCGCTTCATCCGCTTCTTGAATTAATTCTTTATATTGCTCTGTTTCTTCAGGAATTTTACAACTAACACCCATACTAATAGTCACATGATCACTCACTAAAGAATTTTCGTGGAGAATGTTCATGGTTTCAATGGCATTTCTAATCATTTCTGCCAAGGTTAATGCCCCATTCAAATTAGTATTGGGCAAAAGAATGACAAACTCTTCTCCTCCGTATCTCGCTACCACATCAGAAGGACGTTTCACTTGTCTTCTTATTTCTTGAGCGACTTTTTGTAAACAACTATCTCCTCCTAAATGACCATAGGTTTCGTTATAAATTTTAAAGTAATCTACATCACAAAGAATAAGAGATATTTGGGAGTTTTCTCGTCTCCCTCTTTGCCATTCTCGGTATAACACTTCATCAAAATAACGACGATTAAAAATTTGAGTTAACCCATCTAGATTAACTAAGGCTTTGAGTTTTTTTAGGGCTTGTTGTAATTCTATTGTTCGTTGTTCAACTCGCTTTTCTAAAGTTTTACGGGCTTCTTCTAATTCAGTAATATGCTCATCAATCCACTGAATTAATTGATTCATAGAAGTAGCTAATTTTCCAACTTCATCTTTAGTGGTTACAGAAGCTTTTAATTGAAAGTTAGATTCTTGAGTTACTTTTTCAGAAATACGGGTTAACTGTTCTAGGGGATAAGCAATTATTTTTCCGGTATATATAGCCGAAATTGTAGAAATAATCAAAGAGGTGATAATACTACTTAAAATTATTTTTGTCCTTAACACACTAGCCCTTATCATCCCTTGCTCTGCATTTTTTTGATTGTCTTGAGCCGAATTAATAACAAGAGATAAAATTTCTGATAATTTTTCAAATTGAGTTTCAAGATTTTGTATTTTTTTGCTTTTAATAAGTTCTAAGATGATATCTTGACTATTTAGATTATTTAAGTTATTGTTATTACTAGAAATTGGTGTGATGGTTTTCCAAAGAGATTTAATATTATTTTGATATTCGTCTAAATAGTAATCATATTTATTAATTAAGATTTTTACATTTTGATTATCAATTACTTCATGATTTTTATCTAGAAAATCATTGAGTTCCAATAAAGTATATTGAATTCTTTTACTATTTAGACTAAATTTATTAGTTTCATACTCAAACCAAATGGAGTCATCAACAACAACAATTAACGTTTTAGGATGGGAGCGAATTTGTAAAATATAATTATGTAGCTGAGATAATAAAAGAATTTTTCGATTAGCTAATTGTAACTTATGATAAGCTTTTTTTTCGTAATAATCTCCTAAAGTAAGTCCCGAAATAATCCCTATTATAAAAATGGTAATCACAATGATATAACCATATCCTATCTTGTGACCAATTTTACTATGGGTTAGTATTCTTTTTAAGGAGTTAGCAACAAACATAAAAGCAATTTCTCTCAATGGATGACTTACCAAAATTGATCTAGAACGAAAAATAAGTATAAAAATTTAGATCAAATTATAGACAATGAGTATTCTCATATACTAAAATTGTAAAATGTTAGTCAAGACAATAATCAAAATTTTACGGATATCTCGAAAAATTAAGCCAAAACATTCTTAACACTATTATATAACTAGGTGCGTTTTAAGTTAAAAAAATGTTATTGATGACTTAAAATTAGATTAAATTCTGTGTCATGGTTTATGATCACTATTGTTAAAGCTCGAACCCGTATAACTGAAGTATAGAAAAAAGTCTATACAAACAAATTTTTAACAGAACTTTTTCTAATAATAATAGCGTGTCAACGTTATGATAATCCATTAAACTCTTGAAAAAATATCAATCAACTTTCACAATATTTAAAGTATGAAAAGACGAAACTTATTAGTGTACACTATACTATTCTTGGCGGGTTGTATGGTCAAACAAAAATCAGATAATCCACCGAACTTCTCTTCTAGAGTACCTATCCCTAAAACCTTACGTTTTGCTGTTACTGACGCTGTGGGAGTAGGAGAGTTAGAAGAAAAGTATGAACCCTTTAGACAAGTTTTAAGTCAAGTATTAGATAGTCAGATTGAGTTTTTTCCAGTGGATAATTATTTTAAAGCAGTTGCAGCTTTAAACACCCATGAAGTCGACTTAGTTTGGGCTGGTCCTTCGGAATATGTTGTCATGAAAGCAAGAAGCAATGCTATTCCGATGATTGGTATAAAACGAGTTAACTATTATACGATGATGGTGGTTCGTAAAGACAGTGGAATTAAATCATTAACAGACTTAAAAGGAAAAACAATTGATTTTGAACATAATGGTTCAACCAGTACCCATATAGGAGGAATCAAACTGTTAATAGATGCTGGTTTAAATCCTCAAACTGATTTTAAATCTATCATGTCTGAGGATGATAGTTTAGCACCTTTAATTAAAAAAGTGGTAGATGCTTGTTCAAGAAATCCTTATCGTTATCAAGCCGCTTTAGAAAAAGATGATTTATCAGATATCAATTTCCCTATTATTGCGAAAGGACAGCCTTTACCTAATGATGTATTAATTGTAGGTAGTCATATTCAAGCTAACGTTATTGATCATATTAAGGAATTAATGCTTAAAAATCAAACTCAACTGATAGAAGCTATCTTATCTATTAAATCTTTAAAAAATAAGTTTGAAGGGTCAACTTTAGTTCCGGCAAAAGATTCGGATTACAATATGATTCGTGATGTTTATCGAGAAATGGGACAAGGGGATTTTTTATTCAACTAAAAATATAGCAATTCCCATACTTGTGAGGTACAAAGGTGATCGCTTTGAGGCAGGAGGCAGAGGGCAGGAGGCAGGAGTTAGGTGTACATCATGAGTCCGAGAAACGCTATATTATTTTAAAAGCGATTAATAATGATTAACTTTTTTTAAAACGGTTTTGTGCTTGCTTAAAAGCTTCTTGCATCACCGCTTGAATTTTATCAGGATTGGGTTTTTTTCCCCCCATTAAATCCCCAAAATAAACACAAGTCCCTTCTCCTAATGCCCATGTATAAGCCCCTGCCCAAGACGCAGCAATAATGCTTCCCAAACCAGGGATAAACTTGATCAATTCTCGTCCGATAGATTGGGCTAAAAATCCCCCGGCGATGGCACTAACAATGCCACCTGCTTGAGAAGGGGTTAAAATTTGCCCGTAGAGTTTACCCAATAATGTCACCTGAGACACCTGTAAGGCGGTTAAAACAGGCATGGTAGCAAAAGGTAAGGGGACGGCTGCTAAGGTGGCTGCTGCCACGGAAAATGCCCAAATATAACGACGGGCTACATCCCGGTAAAGGTTACCAATTTTTTGCGTGGTTTCTCCTTCTAATAGTTGATGAATGGCCACAGATTCGGCTTCAGGTAACTGTTGCGCGATACTATTTCTGAGGGTTTCTAACCCATAAAAAACAGGGGTGTAACCATCTTCTTCTAGGGTAAAATCGATCAGAATGGCCTCGTCATAAAGCCCTTGAAAATCATCTTTGAGATGGTTAAAGGCACGATTAATATCTTCAAAAGTAGGAGGATAGATCGGATGATCTTGAGTTGAGGAAGGGTAAATTTCATGTAGACAAGTAACGACGATAAGACAAGGAATTTTAGGACATAATTCACGTAATTTTTGGACAACATTACCTAATGTTTCTGTGGCAAAATCATTGATTTTAACCGTTAAAATGATGACCCTAGCCCGATGATTGGCTTCTTGTAGTTTATCGGTTAATTCTTGAATAATAGACTCAGTATTTTGTTGAACGTCCCCCAATCCTACGGTATCGGTAAAAATGAGTAAAGGAAGGTCATCATTAGGATAAGTATATTGTTGTGTATGTTGAGTGTGAGGGCGAAATCCTTCACCGACAATTTCGGCTGAAACCCCCGTTAATCCTCTAACAATTGAACTTTTACCTGATTGAGTTTTGCCAATCAAGATGGCTTCAGTCGTGGGTAACTTTTCTCTAACAGTTTCTAAAATTTCTGCTATTTGTACATCACTGACTTGAAACCATTGAGGGATTTTTTGCAATAATAATTTATCTTTGAGAAAATTTTTGGTTGATTGTAAAAATTGATTCATTTTGCAGAATATGAACTTCAGGCAATGAACGTCATGGTTAAAGCAGAAAACCTTAAATCAAATATAACAAGATTAAGCGCCAATTTTCCAAAATTTTCCTCAGATGATTCTAATTATTAACAATCCTAAAACCAGCGTGTTGATAGAAGTTAGGACGGAACCAATTTCGATAATGTTTTAAGGTTTCTGTTCCTTGAGTTACCCAGGCACCTCCTAACATCATTTTATGGTTATTATCGAAAAAGGGTGCGGAATTATCTTCATAGAGAAAATGGGGTTTAAATCCTGGTAAGGGGTTAAAATCTTCCTCTAACCATTCCCAAACATTTCCCCTGAGATCCCAGAGTCCCGAATCACTTTGCGCTGTTTTTAATAACCCAACTGGACAGGGTGAACCAAATTTAAAATTAAGATTATAATTATTGACTTCTTCGATTTCTATTTGATAGTTATGATTCGATCCATATGTAGCCAAATTCCATTCTGCTTCACTCATTAATCTGGTTTCTTTTCCTTTCCAGCGACAATAGGCTATGGCTTCATAATAATTAACTTCCACCGGCCAATCTATGGGTAATGGGATGTCATCAAACATAGCACGATAGACATATTCAACATCATTTAATACCCAAAATTTGGGATGTTTAATATTATTTTCTTCTTTCCATTGCCAGGATTGCTCATCCCAATAGACTTGATTTTCGTAACCTTTACTATTGACAAATTCGAGAAATTCTGCATTAGTAATTAGATATTGACTAGCAAAAAATGGCTCAACTTTTACCACGCGATCGCCATATTCGCAGTCCCAACCATACAAGGAATCATCTTTCGCTTTACCTAGTTTAATCGTTCCACCCTTGATTAAAATCATGTTATTATTATTAGCAGTTTCCTGAGAAGGTGCATATTGCCATCCTGACGGTCTTTTTAATTTTTCTGTGGGAAGTTGTCTTAATAGCATCGAAGAGGTTTCAAAATGAATTCTTTGATGCTCTATCCCCATAATTAAAGCCCAAAGAGGATGATTTTGATGAATAGGAAGATTAACTGGGGTATTTTTGATAACGTTTACAATAACGTGATAGGCTGTATTTCGATAGTCCCAAACTTCTGCAACGTTTGGCCAATTGATATGGGCGATCGCTTTTATCAATTCCTCTGCATTTTTAGGATCAACTCCAAATTCAAATAATATTTCATACTCTGGATTAATTCTTTTTTCTAGTAATTCAACTCGAATTAATTTATTGATGTAAAAAGCAGGGGAATGACCTAAATAAAAAATCAATGGATTTCTTAAAGAATCAGGATTCAGATAAAATGTTTCATCATCTATAATAGTTCTCATTAAAATATCTTCTAATTCCCAACTATTTTGAAAGTAATTAAGAATAGATTCTTGGGAACAGTTATTAAGAAAAATCGGTAATTGAGGTTTAAGGGATGCCATGATGATTGATCCTACATATTAACATTTATAATTAAGTTAAGTCATAGGAGTATGGTTAATTATGCTCCTATTTATCATAACTTATTTTGAAGCTTGACAAAGAATCAAGGCAAACCAGTTATTTTTATCAGTAAAGACTTTGACTGGATTTAATTGTGTAGATGCTAGATGATGTTGAGTTTTTTCTACATCAAACTTACGAGAAATTTCAGTTAATATTTTTTCTCCTTCCTTTAACTTCACTTTAAACTCAAGACTTTTTAAGGTAATCTCTTGAGGTTTTTGAGAGATTAAATACATTTCAATTTGTTGTGTTTTTTCGTTATAGATAGCTTGATGATTAAAACAATTGATATCAAAGTTTCCGTCAAATTTATGGTTTAAATGAGTCAATATATTTAGGTTGAAAGCTGCTGTTACTCCTTGACTATCGTTATAAGCTGCTTCTAAGATGGACTTAGGTTTCTGTAAATCAATTCCCAATAAAAAATAATCCCCATTTTCTAAAACTTGGGAAATTTTAGTCAAGAATTTTTCATAGTCTATTTCACTAAAATTACCGATAGAACTTCCTAAGAAAAAAATCATTCTTACTGGCCAAGAAGTAGATTCTAATTGCGTTAAAGCTTGATCATAAGTTCCGACTAACCCTTGGATTTGTAGAGAACTATAATCTTGTTTTAATTGTATTGCACTTTCTCTTAGAATTCCTGCACTAACATCAATCGGCATATATTTAAACACCTGATTTTTTTGATTGTAAGCATCTAATAATAAACGAGTTTTAGTCGAACTTCCACTTCCTAATTCTACTAATTCACAAATGCCTGTAATTTTAGCAATTTCTTCTGCATATTTCCTTAAGATATCGGCTTCTGTTTGGGTGGGATAATATTCAGGTAACTCACAAATTTGTTCAAATAATTGAGATCCATAATCGTCATAGAAATACTTAGATGGTATTTTTTTTTGAGATTGATTTAACCCTTCTTTAATATCGTGACCGAAGGAATTCTTGAGTTCTTTTGTGTTTTCAAGAGGCTGTAAATAATCAATTCTCAATTGTTCTGTTTGAAGTTGGGTTAACATAAGATAGCTAAAATGATTACCGTTAACTTTTGCTCTCTTATTTTAAAACAGTTTAGTCACAAACAGCATATCATTAAGCAAAAAAAATTCCTAGGGTTAAGATAGTTTGTTTTTTGATAAATTTAACCGAACAATGCTTGAAAAAAGAAGACAAGTATGCTAGAGTCATGATGATTTTAAAAAAGTAAAAATCTGCCCTAAATTTCTATTAGAATAAGAGAAAAAAACACAAAAGGTTTTTAAATCTGACATAACTTTCTATAGTTAAGACAAAATATTTGAGTAAGTTACCCTCGAAAATTAGTAATGGAAAAAGAGTCTTCTTTTTATTCTACAGATTAATTTTTACCCTTCAAACTCTTAACCAAAGCTATAAATTGTTGCTTTAAATAGTCAACATTTTGGTCATTGTCTCCGTATCGCCAACTTACATAAGCGTGGGAAATTTCGTCAATAATTTGCGCTTGTTCCTGGGGATGTTGTTGATAGGATACATTGACGTATTCTAAGGGGGTTTGTGCTGGATGTTTGGGATAACCTTTTGCTTTGAGTACCCTCAACATTTCTTCATATAATTGTACCATTGGCGGTAATTTTGCCAGGCGACGATAATATCCTAATTTACTTAATTGTCCCCAAGCTAACCAACCGAAAAATCCTAAACCAACGAGTAATAAAAGTCCGACTAATGTCCCGATTAACCCACTAGAAATAAACCGCCATAACCACCCCAAAAAGCTGATAACCCCAACAATAATTTTAGTCCAAATAAGGTTAAAAAAGTTAGCTACAGGAGAAGGTAACCAACCAGCAACCCAGTTCCAAAATTGCTTTAAAACACTAAAGGTTTGGTCTTCTTCTAAAGACGATGGAAACAAATCATGGCCAGGAATGGGATCAAATGTATACCAACCAAAATAAGGAAAATAGACTTCAGTTAACGCATAAGCATCAGTATTTTTAACTACATAAAAACCCGTCAACGGATTAAATTTTCCTGGCGCAAAACCAACGGTTAACCTAGCAGGAATCCCTACCGAACGCAACATTATGGTTAATGTCGTGGCAAAGTGATCAGGTATCCCTCCTTCATACTTGAATAAGAAGGATTCAACCAAGTCTTCACTATCATCAAAAAAGGGTAATTGGTCTTGAATTGTATATTTTTGTTTCACCGCTTGGGTTAAAAACAATACGACTTCATAGGGGGAATTAAATGATTGATTGTTTAACAATTCTAGGGTTTGGTTGCGTACTTTTTCTTCAATTTCTGGTGGAACATTGAGATAAGTTTCTTTTATTTTCTCAGAATAATCAGGGGGAGATTTTTGTAATACAGTGCGATCACGATAAGGAACATAGGAAACAACGGTATAAGTTAATCCCTCTAATAAACCCACAGGCGATCGCAGATTATCGAAATCATCTACCCCAATTTCTTGTGCTGGAAAATACAGATGTTTTGGTGTAGAAAGAGAAGGGATAATATTAGGTAAATCGGCAACTGCTGTATAACTTTGAATCACTTTTTTTGTTTTCATTGCAGTCTCTGGAAAGTGCAATGAAAATCGATAAGACCATTTATCTCGTCTAATTGTATCGAAATCTTCTTCATTAGTAATTTCCCATCCTTGTCCTGTATAATGATCAAAGGATAAAGCTTTCCAAAAACCAGGAGATTGAGAGCGCACTCTCATAACGATTTTGGGTTTCATTTCTCCCCGCAAGTTTTGATTAATCTTAGTATTAAATCCATAATACTGACTATCATCAACCTGTCCTTGTCCTTGAGAATTATTATTATTTTGTTCTTGTCCTCCTTTTCCTTGATTATTATAACCTGGGTTAACAATTCCCTTATTTTGCCCACTAAATTTTTGACTATCTGCATCTAAAGGACTATCAACAGGGAAACTTTGTAATTGATACCCTGAAAATCTTGGCATTAGGGTAAAAATGGTTAATCCAACCACTAAAGTAATAGCAATTAATAGACTAATACTTTTAAAAGAAATAGGAGAATATTTAGGTGTTTTTGAGAAATTTTTACGGGATTTAAACGGTATTTTAACCTGTTTATTAATTGCTTCTAATCCTAAGCGCGATCGATAATCTAACACTAATGTAGGAATCGCTAAAATTAAAAATAGTAGTAACCACGGCGCAAAAGCAACTGTCTGGGAAATGGTTCCAGCAACTCCTAATAAAATCAATCCAATGACCATTGAATAGCCTAAATCTTTCCGTCTAGGTAAATCAAAACTGTGCAAAACTTGTAATTGCACTAATAATTCTGCTAGCACTAAACGGCTATCATTGAGATTTTGGGTTAAACGAATTAAAAAGGAAGAAAGTACCGCTAACATCCCAATGGCCAAAACAAATTTCAGGGTAATATTACGATGTTGGCGACGGTACCAACTCCAAATCCCGCCTATAATAGTTAAAGGAATAGCCCAGACACTCATCTGGGTATTAGCGGCAATATCTGTGGCAATAATGCCCACAATAACTAAAGATTGTACTAGAATACGAAAGATAACAGATTCTTCTGTTTTTGTTGGGGGTGAAGATTTAATTTGTTGGCGAAATTGTTGAAATAAGGATAATGACTGAGTGGAGGGGTTTTTCATACAGCAAGTAACCGTAAATGTTGCAAAAATTTCATATTTCTTAACAAGCTGACCGTTGAAGGATAGTTGATTATTTAAGGATTCCTGATAACTAAAATTGTACCGTTAATAAGAATACTTTCGCCAAATGTAAACTAATTTAAAAAAATTTTGAGGCAGGGTTAGAATTTAAGGATTCTTCATGGGTTTTAGAGTTGAATAGGGCGACTATTAAATAATAGTCGCTTACTTTGAGAAAAATAGAATTTAACCTAAAATATGTGTTATTATCACCATATCTATACTAAGGGGTTAAAACCATGACAACCCTAAATATTTCCTCTAATTTGATCGGTCCGCCTACAGATTTATGGAGTGATGAACCTCCCTTGGAAAGCGATCTTCATTTACAACAAATTATTCTGCTTTTAACCTGTCTCGATAGTTTTTGGTCAGGTAAAAATGATTACTATGCAACCGGTAATCTGACCATTTATTATAATACTGAACAACTAAAAAAACGGGATTTTTGTGGACCTGATTTTTTTGTTGTTTTAAATACGGAAAAACGTCCTCGTAAAAGTTGGGTGGTTTGGGGAGAAAATGGTCAATATCCCCATGTTATTGTGGAAATTCTTTCAGATTCTACGGCCAAGGTTGACCGAACCAAGAAAAAGGATCTTTATCAAAATATTTTTCGTACTCCTAATTATTTCTGGTTTGATCCTGTTAGTTTAGAGTTTCAAGGGTTTAGATTATCTGAAGGACAATATCAACCCATTAATCCTAATGAAAACGGTTATTTATGGAGTGAGCAATTAGAATTATATTTAGGAATTTATGAAGGAAAACTACGTTATTTTACTCCTGAAGAAGAATTAGTTTTAACACCCCAAGAATCGGCTAAAATTGCTCAAGAAAAGTTAAAGAATCTAGAGAATACTCAATTACTAGCGGTTTCTCGTCTTCAAGAACTAGGATTAACCTTAGAAGAGATAGCAAATGCTTTAAGTTTATCTGTTGAAAAAGTCAAAATTCTATTATCACAACATTCTCCTGACGCAATTAATGGAAGATGAGGCAATATATTGATCAAATCTAAGTAAACTAAAAATATAAAAGAGGCTTGTGATCTAGCCTCTTTTATAATATTCCAAGTTACTTACATTTTTTGTGGCAACGCTAATCAATTTCAGGTGCAATAAACACGGTTGAAGCTAATTCTTCGTTCAGTTGATTCTGACGAGACATTTCTTGTTGTTGAGCAATGGTAGGTAAGGCAGAACGGGCTTTAGAAGCAACTTCTACCGTTTTAACATCATAGCTGGTGGTAGCCAACTTAGGATATAACCCAATACCAATGATAGGCAGTAACAAGCAAGCAGTGATAAACACTTCACGGGGTTTAGCATCTAAGTTAAACTTCGGTAACTGCAACCCTTCATTGTTCTGTCCGTAGAAGACAACTCGCAACATCGATAAGAGGTAAATTGGGGTTAAAATTAAACCCACCGCAGTTAAAAAGATAACGACAGTCTTAAAGGTAGAACTGTAAACATCACTATTGGCGACACCCAAGAACACAGTTAATTCTGCCACAAAGCCACTCATTCCAGGTAAGGCTAAAGATGCCATAGACGCTGCTGTGAATAAAGCGAAGGTTTTGGGCATTTTCTGCGCTAACCCACCCATTTCATCCATCATTAAGGTATGCGTCCGTTCGTAAGTGCTACCGCAGAGGAAGAATAAGGCTGCTGCAATTAAACCGTGAGATATCATCTGTAAAACAGCCCCGTTCATGCCTAACTCGGTAAAGGAAGAAATACCGATGAGAACAAAGCCCATGTGAGAGATAGAAGAAGAAGCCAGACGACGCTTGAGGTTGGTTTGGCCAAACGCGGTAAAAGCCCCGTAAACCACGTTAACTACCCCTAAAATCAGGATTAAGGGAGCAAATTTGATGTGAGCATCGGGCAACATTTCAATGTTGAAGCGAATTAACCCATAACCGCCCATTTTTAGTAAAACACCCGCTAAAATCATAGATACTGGTGCAGAAGCTTCGCTGTGGGCATCCGGTAGCCAAGTATGTAACGGGAAAATAGGAAGCTTGACCCCAAAGGCGATTAAAAATCCGGCATAAGCCAACATTTCTAAAGCAAGGGGGAACTCTTTCATGCCTAACTGAGTCATATCGAAGGTGACAGTGTCACCGTAGAAAGCCATAGCTAAGGCTGAAACCAGAATAAAGATAGAAGCGAGGGCTGTATATAATATAAATTTTGTGGCTGCATAAAGACGCTTTTTGCCACCCCAGATAGAAATTAATATATAGACGGGGACTAACTCTAGTTCCCACATGATGAAGAACAATAGTAAGTCTTTGGCAACAAATACGCCCATTTGTGCGCTATATAGCACCAACATCAAGAAGTAGAATAGACGCGGCTTTTTCTCGACTCTCCAGGATGCGAGTAACGCTAGGGTTGTGATTAAGCCCGATAAAACGACTAAAGGCATCGATAACCCATCGATACCCACTGACCAGTTTAATCCCAGTTGAGGAACCCAAGCATAGGTTTCCTCTAGTTGAAAATGGCTGTTATTAAAATTGTATTGGTTGAAAACGGCATATACCGTTAACGCAAAGTTGAATAAACCTACCCCCAACGCATACCAACGTACGGTTTTTCCTTCTTTGTCGGGAATTAGAGGAATGGCAAACGCGGCTACTAAAGGGACAAGAATGATTGCTGTAAGCCAGGGAATTTCGGTGATAGCCATAAGCTAAGAATAAATACTCAGGTTTGCTTTCGTCCATTATATAAAGTTTTGTAACGTTTTGAAAAGACCTGTTACAAAAAAATTTTCTAGGCTTACTATAGATTAATACCAATTAAATTATTATTTAACATTCACAAAATACAATGTGTAGTGTAACACTTCCATGAGTGGGGGGAGTATGGGAAGTGTGGGAAGTGTGGGAAGATTATTGTTGAAAGTAGACACGTTAAAAGCATCGGAGAGTTATATCTTGGGCGTTGAATTAAGAAGTTACGTTTATTTAGACCGATTACAATCTCAACACGCGGCCTATATTGGGACAGTTGCATTAGGGTTTTTACCCTTACCAGGGGATGCGTCTTTGTGGATTGAAATTTCTCCAGGAATAGAAATCAATCGTATTACTGATGTAGCTTTAAAATCTGCGGTGGTTCGTCCTGGGGTGCAATTTGTAGAACGACTGTACGGACTTCTGGAAATTCATTCAACCAACCAAGGGGAAACTAAAGCAGCCGGACAAGCTATTTTAGCAGCGTTAGGGGTCAAACGGCGGGACTGTTTAAAACCAAGGGTGGTTTCGAGTCAAATTATTCGTAATATCGACGCTTATCAAGCACAAATGATTAATCGTAACCGACGGGGACAAATGTTACTCGCCGGGCAAACTTTATACGTTCTGGAAGTGCAGCCGGCGGCCTACGCAGCGTTAGCCGCCAATGAAGCAGAAAAAGCGGCCTTAATCAACATTTTGCAAGTTTCGGCCATTGGTAGTTTTGGACGATTATATTTGGGAGGAGAAGAAAGAGATATTATTGCCGGTTCTCAAGCTATTTTGGCCTCCTTAGAAAGTGTTCCAGGAAGAGAACAGGGTCAAGGAGTCAATGAATGAGGATATGAAAAATCTATTTATAATTTAACACGGGAGCGCGAAAACTCCTATCTTTTAAGTAGGAGATGAAGCGCGACTCGGCTAATTTATTAGCCGTGAACATCGACTTATGAAAAAGCATTAAGTG
>JAAUYH010115377.1_pt1 | contig 52883 bp, 51 predicted proteins | sample 7278061 | NCBI WGS metagenome assembly JAAUYH01 (sample SAMN14350203, study PRJNA611818) | marine sediment metagenome | isolation source: surface marine sediment (0.6m) | place: French Polynesia: Moorea | collected 2018-08 | reverse complement strand
TCTTCAGGCGCGGAATCAAGGCCGCAGGCCGCCGCGCCATCGCCGACCCGCCCCGAAGGGGAGGCGATTTTCCGACGGTGCGTACCGGATTGACGTCGTTCGGACTTTGCTTGGATAAATCGAGCCGTTCACAAGTCTGGGTCGCCTCCCCGCGGGTCGGCGATGGCCCGGCTCTTCTCTCGGCAGGCAACGTCCGCTCCAGGCCAAAACGGCATAACGCGGCTTCGACTAAACAATTCCCCTCTGGACTGAGTGAGTTGGCAGGCCCCTGAAGCACGAGGGTTGCGAACGGTTCGCCATTTGCGCGCGCTGCAGCCTGTCGTCGCGATCCAGCGCCGACCCGGTGGGGCGGGCGTTCACAGGCCCGCCTGGACCAGGGCTCTTCGCGCCGTTAACCCGGTCCAGGCGCAGACGATCAGGGTATTCGAAACCTGTATCGCAGGACATCCCATACCCCGCCCCCCAATTCACTCGCCCGCCAAAACCCGCGTGCGGATGAAATAGGGCGGTGGGCCGTCCATGGGCACCAGAACGCCGTCCCGGTACCACGAGAACCTGTCGACGCGGCGCCACGCCGTGAACGCGCCGCCGGGCGTGGGGCGCTCGCCGAGGTCCAGGGCGAATCCCAGCACCTTTCCCGGCTCCAGCCGCATCTCGATCTCGCGGTCTTCGGTTCGATAGCTCAGCGTGCCCCGCAATCCCAAGACGATCTGTCCGTCCTCTTCGCGCAGAGGTACAGGCGGGTTCATGCGGTGAAAGACGATTTCGCTGCGCAAATCGGCGGGCCGGGACATCGCAAAGTCCAGCCCCGGATCGGCGGCCGGCATCCGGATTTCCGCCTCCAGCACCGGAAACGGCTGCCTCAGATAGGGCGGTATCCCGTCATCGGTCCACCACGCCCAGACGCCGATGATCGCGGCGGCGACGACGGCGATGGCGATCCAACCCTGAATGCCGGCACCGGACGACGTGCCGTCTCGGTCCTCTGGCACCTCCGACGCCGCGGCATCGTTACCGGCGGGCCTTGCGGCATCGGCTTGGCCGCGAGCGCGCAGGCGCAACACAAGAACCAGCCCGAAGATCGCGCCGACAAAGGCGCCCAGCGGCAGCCCGGCGGTCGCGGCGCCCATGGCCAATGCCCCCTGCTGGTTGTCGGCGCCCGTGACCGTGCCGATCAGGATGATGCCGAAGAACCCGAGGGCGCCGCCGAACACGGCACCCAGGATCGCCCCCAGAACTGCAAGAAGAACCGTCATGCGCGCGCCCCCCGATCCGCGCCAGTCTACCAGACTTCCGCCAACTTCCCCACTACCGGGTCTGCAATGGACAGCTCAAATCGCCCGTTGTGGTCGCTATTATTAATGAAAACAGATAGTTAAACGAGAGGTCCCATTGCGACACAGCGATCCGCCGACCCCTTGATTGCCCCCGCAATCCCGTCTATACGCGCCCGGTCCGGCCTGTCGGCCCGACATCAACGACCAAGAAATGCCGAGGTCGGGGGCCGTCGCTTCATCCCCCGCATCCGGCGAGGAGAAGCGATATGAGACTGAATGAACTCCGGGACAATCCCGGCGCAGCGAAAAAGGCCAAGCGCATCGGCCGTGGCCCGGGCTCGGGCAAGGGCAAGACTGCCGGCCGCGGCATCAAGGGGCAGAAATCCCGCTCGGGCGTTGCCATCAACGGCTACGAGGGCGGCCAGATGCCGCTCTACCAGCGGCTGCCGAAACGCGGCTTCAACAAGCCCAACCGCAAGAAATTCGCGGTCGTGAACCTTGGCATACTGGCCAAGTTCATCGACGCCGGCAAGATCGATGCCGGTCAGCCGATCACCGAGGACGTGCTTGTCGAAAGCGGCCTCGTCCGCCGCAAGCTCGACGGGATCCGGGTGCTGGCCAAGGGCGAATTCGCCGCGAAAGTCGACCTTCAGGTCACCGGTGCCAGCGCCTCGGCCAAGGACGCCGTCGAGAAAGCCGGGGGCTCGCTGACGGTCACAACCGCGTCGGCGTCCGAATAAGAGGTTGTGGGGCGCGGCCTGCGCCCTTACATCCGGTTTCAGTTTTCCAAGCGCCGCCCCGGGAAACCCGCGAGGCGGCGTTCGCTTAAGAGAGACCGCTAAATGGCATCTGCAGCAGAGCAAATGGCCGCCAACATGAGCTGGGGCGCCTTCGGCAAGGCCACCGAGCTTCGGCAGCGCATCTTCTTCACCATCGGGCTTCTGATCGTCTACCGGATCGGCACCTACATCCCGGTCCCCGGGATCGACGCACAGGAACTGCGCAATTTCTTCGACCAGGCCTCTGCGGGCCTCGGCGGCGTTCTGAACATGTTCACCGGCGGTGCGATTTCCCGGATGGGCATCTTCGCCTTGGGGATCATGCCGTATATCTCGTCCTCGATCATCGTGCAGCTGCTGACCGCGATGGTGCCACAGTTGCAGCAGCTGAAGAAAGAGGGCGAGCAGGGCCGCAAGAAGATCAACCAGTATACCCGCTACGGCACGGTCTTTCTGGCGACCTTCCAGGCTTATGGCCTCGCCGTCTCGCTCGAGGCGGGCGATCTGGCGACCGATCCGGGCTGGTATTTCCGCGCCGCAACCGTAATCACGCTGGTCGGCGGAACGATGTTCCTGATGTGGCTGGGCGAACAGATCACCGCGCGCGGCATCGGCAACGGCATCTCGCTGATCATCTTCGTTGGCATCATCGCCGAAATCCCGGCCGCTTTGGCGCAATTCTTCGAATCCGGCCGCACCGGCGCGCTGTCGACCCCGGTCGTGCTGGGGGTGATCGTGATGCTTCTGGCGACACTGACCTTCGTGGTGTTCATGGAGCGGTCTCTGCGCAAGATCCATATCCAGTATCCGCGCCGGCAGGCGGGAATGAAGATGTACGAGGGCGGGTCGAGCCACCTGCCGATCAAGGTCAACCCCGCGGGCGTTATCCCGGCGATCTTCGCCTCATCGCTGTTGCTGTTGCCGACCACGGTGGCGACCTTCAGCCAGGCGCAATCCGGCCCTGTCATGGCGACGATCCTGGCCTATTTCGGCCCCGGCCAGCCGCTGTATCTGGCGTTCTTTGCCGGGATGATCATCTTTTTCACCTTCTTTTACACGTTCAACGTGTCGTTCAAGACGGATGATGTGGCCGAAAACCTGCAGAACCAGAATGGATTCGTGCCCGGCATCCGGCCCGGCAAGAAGACCGAGGAATACCTCGACTACGTCGTGACGCGCATCCTTGTGCTCGGCTCGGCCTATCTGGCGCTGGTCTGCCTGCTGCCCGAAATCGTGCGGGCGGAGCTGACGATCACCGCGTATTTCGGCGGTACCTCGATCCTGATCATCGTCTCGGTTGGCATGGACACCGTGCAGCAGATCCAAAGCCACCTTTTGGCGCATCAATACGAAGGTCTGATTGAGAAATCGCAGCTTCGCGGTAAACGGCGCGGCGGCAAGACCGGCAAGAAGGCTCCGGTGCGCCGCTGACGGCACGAACCGGCCCCCGGCGAAACAAGGGACAGTGACATGAACATTATCCTCCTCGGCCCCCCCGGTGCCGGCAAGGGAACCCAGGCACGGATTCTGGTGGACGAACGCCGGATGGTGCAGCTATCGACCGGCGACATGCTGCGCGAGGCGCGCACCAGCGGAACCGAGATGGGAAAAAGGGTTGCCGAGGTGATGGACCGGGGCGACCTTGTCACGGATGAGATCGTCATCGGCCTGATCCGCGAAAAGCTGGAGGGCGGCGAAAGCTCGGGCGGCTACATCTTCGACGGGTTTCCGCGGACGCTGGCGCAGGCCGACGCGCTCGGCGCGCTTCTGGACGACGTCGGGCAGGACCTGGATGCGGTGGTCGAGATGCAGGTGGATGACGATGCCCTGGTGGCCCGGATCACCGCGCGGTCGACCTGCGCAAATTGCGGCGAGGTTTACAACGACCACTCGAAACCGATCCCAGCGGACGGCAAATGCACGAATTGCGGGGCCACCGAGTTCAAGCGCCGGGCCGACGACAACGAGGAAAGCCTGCGCACCCGTCTGATGGCCTATTACAAGCAGACATCGCCGCTGATCGGCTATTATTACGCCAAGGGCGATCTGAGATCGGTGAACGGGCTCGGCGAAATCGGCGAGGTCGCAGGCGGGATCAAGACCGCCCTGGGCTGATACAAGCGGTCGGTTTTTGTGCGGTCGGTTTCGGCCATCTGTCTACATCCCGTCCTGCATGCCGCCGCCATTGCGGCGCATTGCTGGCGTCGTTGCCGCCGCGGGCCGGGCCGATTGTTCATGACCCCTTGACGCCCCCCGGTTATCTCCTTATCTCGCGCTATCTCGACAGAGAATCGGCTGCAGCCCGGGGTCGCGCCCCGCCAGTCAAGAGAAAATTCGAAACGGCCCGCAGGTCCTGAAAAAACCGGCGGGCCTTGGTTGTGAAAAAAGGTTCTGGAACCACGGAACCGCAACGGACAAGGACAAGCTCACCGTGGCACGTATCGCCGGGGTCAATATCCCCACCGCCAAGCGCGTTCCCATCGCGCTGACCTACATCACCGGTATCGGACAATCCACCGCCCGCAATATCTGCGAGGCCGTCGGCATCGACCAGTCGCGCCGGGTCAACGAGCTGTCGGACGCCGAAGTGCTGCAGATCCGCGAGCATATCGACGCCAACCTCAATGTCGAAGGCGACCTGCGCCGCGAAGTGCAGATGAACATCAAGCGCCTGATGGATCTCGGCTGCTATCGCGGCCTGCGGCATCGCCGCAACCTGCCGGTCCGCGGCCAGCGGACCCATACCAACGCCCGCACGCGCAAGGGCCCGGCCCGGCCGATCGCCGGCAAAAAGAAGTAGGGGGACAGGCAGATGGCACGCGACAAGACGCGCATCAAGCGCAAAGAGCGCAAGAACATCGCCGCCGGTGTGGCGCATGTGAACAGCTCGTTCAACAACACCAAGATCCTGATCTCGGACGTGCAGGGCAACGCGATTGCCTGGTCGTCGGCGGGCACGATGGGGTTCAAGGGCTCGCGCAAGTCGACACCCTATGCTGCGCAGATGGCTGCCGAAGACGCCGGCAAGAAGGCGCAGGAGCATGGCGTGAAAACGCTGGAGGTCGAGGTGCAGGGTCCCGGTTCGGGCCGCGAAAGCGCGCTGCGCGCGCTGGCGGCCGTCGGCTTCAACATCACCTCGATCCGCGACGTGACGCCGATTGCCCATAACGGCTGCCGCCCGCCGAAGCGCCGCCGGGTCTGATCTTTCGCGGGCTGCGCGTCTGCGCGGCCCGAATCCGTCTTTGACTACCTCGGGCGTCGCCTGCCTACCGGACATGGGGCAGGGGACAGGAATGGAGGCAAGAAGCATGATCCATAGAAACTGGCAGGAACTGATCAAGCCCAACCAGCTTGAGGTCAAGCCCGGCAACGACCCTGCGCGCCAGGCGACCGTCGTCGCCGAACCGCTGGAGCGCGGCTTTGGCCTGACGCTTGGCAACGCGATCCGCCGCGTGCTGTTGTCGAGCCTGCAGGGCGCCGCGATCACCTCGGTGCAGATCGACAACGTGCTGCACGAGTTCTCGTCGGTGGCCGGTGTCCGCGAGGACGTCACCGACATCGTATTGAACCTTAAGGGCGTCGCGATCCGCATGGAGGTCGAGGGGCCGAAGCGGCTGTCGATCAGCGCCAAGGGCCCGACGGTCGTGACCGCCGGCGACATCTCGGAATCCGCGGGCATCGAGATCCTGAACAAGGACCACGTGATCTGCCATCTCGACGAGGGGGCGGACCTGTTCATGGAACTGACCGTGAACACGGGCAAGGGCTATGTCGCTGCCGACAAGAACCGGCCCGAGGACGCGCCGATCGGGATGATTCCGGTCGATGCGATCTATTCCCCGGTGCGCAAGGTCAGCTACGACGTGCAGCCCACGCGCGAGGGCCAGGTGCTGGACTACGACAAGCTGACGCTGAAGCTCGAGACCGACGGATCCCTGACCCCGGATGACGCGGTGGCCTATGCCGCCCGGATCATCCAGGATCAGCTGTCGATCTTCGTCAACTTCGACGAGCCGGAATCGGCCACCCATCGCGACGAGGACGACGGGCTGGAATTCAACCCGCTGTTGTTGAAGAAGGTGGACGAGTTGGAATTGTCCGTGCGGTCGGCGAACTGCCTGAAGAACGACAACATCGTCTATATCGGCGACCTGATCCAGAAGACCGAGGCCGAGATGCTGCGCACCCCGAACTTCGGCCGCAAATCTTTGAACGAGATCAAGGAGGTGCTGTCGGGCATGGGTCTGCATCTTGGCATGGATGTCGAGGAATGGCCGCCGGAGAATATCGAGGATCTGGCGAAGAAATTCGAGGACCAGTTCTAGAGCAAAACCGGGGCGACGATTTTTCGGCGAAAAATCGTGGCTCCGCCCCGGGCCGCGCGGCCCCAAGGAGAGCCGGGAGGCACGCATCCCCGGCCGGACAAAGCAAAACCGCCCGTAGAGGGCAAAAGGAGATGAGACATGCGTCACGCCCGCGGCTATCGCCGCCTGAACCGCACGCACGAGCACCGCAAGGCGCTTTTTGCCAACATGGCCGGATCGCTGATCGAGCATGAGCAGATCAAGACGACGCTGCCCAAGGCCAAGGAACTCAAGCGCATTGCCGACAAGCTGATTACGCTTGCGAAGCGCGGAGATCTGCACGCGCGCCGTCAGGCTGCGTCGCAGCTGAAGCAGGACGCCCATGTGTCCAAACTTTTCGAGGTTCTCGGCCCCCGGTACGCCGAGCGGCAGGGCGGCTACACCCGTGTGCTGAAGGCCGGCTTCCGCTATGGCGACATGGCGCCGATGGCGATCATCGAACTGGTCGACCGCGACGTCGACGCCAAGGGCGCGGCCGACCGGGAACGTCTGGCAGCCGAGGAGGCCGCGGAGGAATAAGCCCCTCTGCTCTGCGCGAAACCGAAAACCCGCCGCAAGGCGGGTTTTTCGTTCTGGACCATCGAAGGAAGCTGGGCTCCATGCGTCCGCAGGTCTTGAGCACGATGATCAGGCCGGCGGTCTCAACCGGCCGGGTGGAAATTCTGCGGACCGCAAGTTGCGGAAGGCCATTGGGGAATCCGGGCAGCGGGATTAGATTGCTGCCATGGCCGATCTTTTCGACACGCTGCCGCAGTCCGACACCGCCGCGCAGGCTTCGCGCCCGCTGGCCGACCGGTTGCGGCCCAAAAGGCTGGCCGACGTGATCGGTCAGGACCAGGTGCTCGGCCCCGAGGCACCCCTTGGCGTCATGCTGTCGTCGGGCAGCCTGTCGTCGCTGATCTTCTGGGGGCCGCCTGGGGTGGGCAAGACCACCATCGCCCGGCTTCTGGCCGACGAGACCGATCTGCAATTCGTCCAGATCAGCGCCATCTTCACCGGTGTCGCGGAGCTGAAAAGGATTTTCGAGGCCGCCAAGCTCCGGCGCGGCAACGGGCAGGGAACCCTTCTGTTCGTCGATGAAATCCACCGCTTCAACAAGGCCCAGCAGGACGGGTTCCTGCCGCATATGGAAGACGGCACCATCCTGCTGGTCGGCGCGACGACCGAGAATCCGTCCTTCGAGCTGAATTCGGCCCTGTTGAGCCGGTCGCAGGTGCTGGTGCTGGACCGCCTGTCGCTGGCCGATCTGGAGCTTCTGGCGCAGCGGGCGGAGCGGGAACTCGACCGGGAAATGCCGCTGACCGGCGAGGCGCGCGAGGCGCTTCTGGAAATGGCCGACGGCGACGGCCGGGCGCTTTTGAACCTCGTCGAACAGATCGCGGCCTGGAAGACCGACGGCAGGCTCGATCGCGACGCCCTCGTCACCCGGCTGCAAAAGCGCGCCGCCCAATACGACAAGTCGGGGGATGCCCACTACAACCTGATCAGTGCCCTGCACAAATCGGTGCGCGGGTCCGACCCCGATGCGTCGCTCTACTGGCTCGCCCGCATGCTGGGCGGCGGCGAGGATCCGCGCTATCTCGCCCGCCGGATCACGCGGATGAGCGTCGAGGATATCGGCCTTGCCGACCCGCAGGCGCAGCGGGTCTGTCTGGATGCCTGGGAAACCTTCGAGCGGCTGGGGTCGCCCGAGGGCGAACTGGCGCTGGCGCAGGCGGTGGTCTACCTGGCGTTGGCGCCGAAATCGAACGCCGGCTATGTCGGGTTCAAATCGGCGGCCGCCGCTGCCCGAAAGACCGGCAGCGAGCCGCCGCCCAAGCACATCCTGAACGCACCCACCCGGCTGATGAAAGAACAGGGCTATGGCGAGGGTTATGCCTATGATCACGACGCCGAAGACGCGTTCTCGGGGCAAGACTATTTCCCCGAGGGCATGAAGCGCGGGGTCTATTATCAGCCGGTCGAGCGCGGTTTCGAACGTGAGCTGAAGAAACGGCTGGAGTTCTTTATGCGGCAACGGGCCAAGCGGCAGGCGTGACGACGCCACGTTACCGGTGACAGCATCCCGGCCTGCCTCGTACTTTGCGGCGCGAAACTGGCGGGAGACGGTGATGGTTGTCAGGACGGAAAAGGACGGAAAGGTCTGGACGGTGGTGCATGACCGCCCCGAGGCGCGGAACGCGGTGGACCCCGACCATGCCGATGCGCTTTTCGAGGCGTTTAAGGCATTCGAACAATCCGACGAGGCGGAGGTCGCGGTGTTCTGGGGCGCGGGCGGGGCTTTCTGTGCGGGATGGGATCTGAAATATGCCGCCGGCCTGAGCGACCCGTCAAGGTTCCACAAGGAACTGGATCCGCTGGAGATTCCCGCAGACGGGACGCCGTGGCCGCGCGGGCCGATGGGCCCGTCGCGGCTGCGGCTGTCGAAACCGGTGATCGGCGCCGTCGAGGGGCCGGCGGTGGCCGGCGGCATGGAACTCGCGCTTTGGTGCGACATTCGGGTAATGGGCGAAAGCGCCTATCTGGGTGTCTACTGCCGCCGCTGGGGCATCACGTTGATGGATGGCGGTACGGTGCGGTTGCCGCGCCTGGTGGGTGAGGGCCGGGCGCTGGAGATCGCGATGACCGGGCGCAAGGTCCCGGCCGGGGAGTGCCTGCAGATCGGGCTTTGCGAACGGGTGGTGTCCGACGGCGAAACCCGCCGCACCGCCGAAGACATGGCACATCAAATCACCCGTTTCCCGCGCGAGGCGATGCTGGCCGACCGCGCGTCGATCCTCGCGACGCGGGGTATGGCCGTCGGCGACGCGTTGGCTCAGGAATGGCGGAGCGGCATGGACGCGATCCGCAACCAGGGTATCGCGGGCGCCCGGCGATTTGCCGGCGGCAAAGGCCGCCATGGCGAATTCGGCGACATTTGACCCGGTTGACATCGCCCCTGCGAGACGCAAGGGAACGACGATGCTCAGCACGCTTCTGCAAGTCGCCCTCGGCGGGGCCCTTGGTGCCAGCGGCCGCTATCTGACCGGTGTGGCGGCGGTTCGCATCATGGGTCATGGATTCCCCTGGGGGACGCTTGCAGTGAACGTCCTCGGTTCAATGCTGATGGGCGCGCTGGTCGTGGTGCTGGCGCATTTGAGCGCGACACGGCTTGCCCCGTTTCTGATGACCGGTGTGCTGGGCGGGTTCACGACCTTTTCTGCGTTCTCGCTGGACGCCGTCACGCTTTACGAGCGTGGGCAGGTGGGGCTGGCCGGAGCCTATGTGGCGGGGTCGGTGGTGCTGTCGCTTGCGGGCTTCGCATTTGGGCTGCTGATGGCGCGGGCGTTTCTGGCATGAACGGGCCGCGGACGTTGCAGGTGGGGCCGGACGAGGCCGAGCAGCGGCTCGACCGCTGGTTCCGCCGGCGTTTCCCGCAGGTCAGCCAGGGCCGGATCGAAAAAATGTGCCGCAAGGGCGAGATCCGGGTCGATGGCGGACGGGTGAAGGCGGCGACGCGGATCGGTCCGGGACAGCATGTGCGGGTTCCGCCGATTCCCGATGCCGCAGGTGGGAGGAACGATTTTTCGCCGAAAAATCGTGGGGCCGTACCGGAGGCCGATGCCGCGATGATCCGGGCATCGGTGCTTTACCGCGATGACCACATCATCGCGCTCAACAAGCCCCCCGGACTGGCGGTGCAGGGCGGCAGCAAGCAGACGCGGCATGTCGACGGGCTCGGCCCGGCCCTGCGGTTCGGTTATGACGAGAGCCCACGGCTGGTGCACCGGCTCGACAAGGACACCTCGGGCATCCTGCTGATGGCGCGGACGCAGGCAATGGCCAGCAAGCTGACAGCCGCGTTCCGGGCACGCGAGACCCGCAAGATCTATTGGGCGGCCGTCGCGGGCGTTCCGCATCCGACCGCCGGGACGATCCGGTACGGGCTGGTCAAGGCGCCGGGTCACGGGGCGCGGGGCGAGGCCGAAAAGATGCTGTGCGTGCATCCCGACCGGATCGACGCCACACCGGGGGCGAAACGCGCCACCACGGATTACGCGGTGCTCAGCGCGCTGGGGAAGCGCGCGGCCTGGGTGGCATTGGTCCCCGTGACCGGCCGAACGCATCAATTGCGCGCGCATATGGCCGAGATCGGGCATCCTATCGTCGGCGATGGCAAGTATGGCGGCTCGGGGCAGGAAAACCTGGGCGACGGCTGGGGCGCGCAGTTGGGGGGCGAGATCAGCCGCAAGCTGCACCTGCACGCGCGCCTGCTGCGGCTGACCCACCCGGTCACCGGCAATGTTCTGACACTCGCCGCGCCCTTGCCCGACCACATGGCGCGCACCTGGGACAGCCTTGGCTGGCGGGCCGAAGACGTGCCTGCGGACCCGTTCGAGGAGGAAAGATGAGCGAGTGGAAGGCGCGGCGCTTCTGGGACTCGGCCAGCGTCACCGAGGCCGGCGGCGGGTATGCCGTCCGGCTGGACGCGCGCCCGGTGCGGACCCCGTCCAAGGCCGAACTCGTGGTCCCATCCCGCGCCATGGCCGAGGCTATCGCGGCAGAGTGGCGGGCGCAGGAGGACATCGTCGATCCGTTGTCGATGCCGGTCACCCGCGCGGCCAATGCCGCGATCGACAAGGTGGCCCGGCAGCATGCCGAGGTGGCCGGCATGCTGGCCGCCTACGGCGATGCCGATCTGACATGCTATCGCGCCGAGGGACCGGAGGGTCTCGTGCAGCGGCAGGCCCGGGCTTGGGACCCGCTGCTGGATTGGGCGGCGGACACGCTTGGCGCACGTCTGATCCCAGTCGAGGGCGTCATCCATGTGCCTCAACCCGCCCAGAGCCTGGACCGGCTGGCGCGGCCGATACACGCGATGACGGCCTTCGAGTTGACCGGATTTCACGATCTGGTCAGCCTCTCGGGCTCGCTGATCATCGCATTTGCCGCGATCCACGACGTGCTTCCGGCGGAAGAGCTGTGGGTGCGGTCAAGAATCGATGAGACCTGGCAGGAAGAGCAATGGGGCACCGATGCCGAAGCAGCGGCTGCCGCGGCAAATAAAGAACAGGCCTTTCGACAGGCGCATGCCTTCTTCCGAATGAGCCGGATTATTACGTGATTGCCCAATTGCTTACCGTTTTCGGGCAGATGCCAGATTTCTATGCATAAACACTGCGTTTCCGCGAGTGCGGCCTTGACCTTGTCGGCCCATTTCGCCCACACTCTTGCATGCTGAGGGGGATATATGCCTTCGCACTATCGCGAAACCGGCCCGGAGGCCGATGAAACCGCCTTCATCAGGGTGGAAAATCAGGAAGAGGTAAACATGAAAAAATCCGTAATTCTTGGAGCGCTCGCCGTTGCTGGCCTTGCCGCCGGCGCCGCCCATGCGGCCACGGTGGACGACATCAAGGCACGCGGCAAACTGAACTGTGGCGTGACAACCGGTCTGGTCGGCTTTGCTGCACCCGATGCGGCTGGCGAATGGATGGGCTTTGACGTCGGCGTCTGCCGCGCGGTTGCCGCCGCGGTGCTTGATGACCCGACGGCCGTCGAATTCGTCCCGACCACGGGCAAGACCCGCTTTACCGCGCTGGCCTCGGGCGAGATCGACATGCTGGCCCGGAACACCACCTGGACCTTCAGCCGCGACGTCGACCTGAAGTTCACCTTCGTCGGCGTGAACTACTATGACGGCCAGGGCTTCATGGTTCCGCGCGAGCTGGGCGTCAGCTCTGCCAAGGATCTCGACGGCGCCACCGTCTGCATCCAGACCGGCACCACGACCGAGCTGAACCTGGCGGACTTCTTCCGCTCGAACAACATCAGCTATGAGCCGGTTCCGATCGAAACCAACGCCGAAGCGCAGCAGCAGTACCTCGCCGGTGCCTGCGACGTGTTCACCACCGACGCCTCTGGCCTTGCCGCGACCCGCGCTACGTTCGAGGCGCCGGACGATCACGTGCTTCTGCCCGAGATCATTTCGAAAGAACCGCTGGGGCCGCTGGTCCGTCACGGCGACGACGAGTGGGGCGACATCGTCCGCTGGACGCTGAACGCGCTGATCACCGCCGAAGAGCTTGGCGTGACCTCGGCCAATATCGGCGACATGGCCGCGGCTGCGGGCAACAACCCCGAGGTCAACCGTCTGCTCGGCACCGAGGGCAACCTGGGCGAGATGCTGGGCCTGCCGGCTGACTGGGCCGTCAAGGCGATTTCGGTTGCCGGCAACTACGGCGAGCTGTTCGAAAAGAACATCGGCGAAAACACCCCGATCGGCCTGGCGCGCGGCCTGAACGCGCAATGGACCGACGGCGGCCTGATCTACTCGCCGCCGTTCCGGTAGGATACGATTGGCGAAGGGCGCGGGTTACTCCCGCGCCCTTTTCGCACTTGACGCACCGACAAGATCACCCGGACCCGGGAACGCGTAGACAAACGCGTCGGGAGGAGGATCCGGGGAAAACAGGGAACGTCTCATGACCACACTTACCGACCCCCCGAAGGAGTCGTTTCGGCTGAGCATGCTGATCTACGACACCCGGTATCGGTCGATGACCATCCAGGTCGTCGCGATGATGGGATTCATGCTGCTTGCGGCCTGGCTGATCAACAACACGCTGACCAACCTTGCGACGCTGGGCAAGCCCATCGATTTCGGCTTTTTCAGCGAACCGGCCAGTTACGACATCAACCAGCGCCTGTTGGAATACGACAGCCGCGATTCGCATCTCAGGGCCTCGTTTGTCGGCCTTCTGAACACCTTGGTCGTCGCCGTTCTGGGCTGTATCACGGCCACGGTCGTCGGTGTGCTCGTCGGCGTTCTGCGCCTGTCGCCGAACTGGCTGGTGGCACGCCTGATGACGATTTATGTCGAGATGTTCCGCAACGTGCCGGTGCTTTTGTGGATCGTTCTGGTCATGGCGGTCCTGATCGAAAGCCTGCCCGCGCCCCGGGCCTTCCGCGGAGAGGACCCCGCGGCGACGATGAGTTTCTTCGATAGCGTGGCGGTCACCAACCGCGGCGTCTATGTCCCCGAACCGTTGTTCTCGCGCAGCCTGGGCGACATCTCGGTCTTTGGCGAAGCCAGCCTGCGGTTCAATATCTCGCTGGACCTGATCCTGATCCTCATCGTGCTCGGTGCCAGCATCTTTGCGATCCGTTGGAACTCGAAGCGGGCGAATGCCATCCAGGAGGCCACCGGCGACCGCCCGACCACCTGGCATGTCAATCTGGGCTTGCTCGTCGTGCCGACGGCCGTCGTGCTGGTCGCGCTGGGTTTCCACCTGGGCTATCCAGCGCTGAAGGGCTTCAACTTTCAGGGCGGCACGCATATGCGCAACTCTCTGATCGCCCTATGGCTGGCGCTGTCGCTCTATACGGCGGCGTTCATCGCCGAGATCGTGCGCGGCGGCATCCTGGCGATTTCCAAGGGCCAGACCGAGGCCGCCGGAGCGCTTGGCCTGCGTCCCAACCGGATCATGAGCCTGGTGGTCCTGCCGCAGGCGCTGCGGGTGATTATCCCGCCGCTGATTTCGAACTATCTGAACCTGACCAAGAACTCGTCGCTGGCCATCGCCGTGGGCTACATGGACATCACCGGCACGCTGGGCGGGATCACCATGAACCAGACCGGACGCGAGCTGGAATGCGTGCTGCTGCTGATGCTCGTGTACCTCTCGATCTCGCTGCTGATCTCGGCGGTGATGAACTGGTACAACAACAAAGTGAAGCTGGTGGAGCGGTAAGATGACAGACACTTCCTTCGTCCGCCACGAAATGCTGGCCGAACAGGCACCGCCGCTGACGTCGGTCGGGGTCATCGGATGGCTGCGCGCCAACCTGTTTTCGAACTGGTGGAACTCGATCCTGACCGTCCTGTCGCTGGTGTTCATCGTCTATATCCTGTCGGGCCTGATCCCCTGGACGTTCCAGTCTGTCTGGGTTGCGGACTCGCTGAACGAATGCCGCGAGATCATGATTGCCACCTGGGGCGACACGCATGGTCATGCGTGCTGGGCGGTGATCCGCGAACGCTGGCTGCAACTGACCTTCGGGTTCTACCCGTCAGAGCTTTATTGGCGGCCAATCCTGGCCTTTGTCCTGCTGATCATCGCGATTGGTCCGGTGCTGTTTCCGGGTTTCCCGCGTCAAGCTCTCTACGTGACTGCGGCGTATCCCTTCCTGATGCCCTGGCTGATGTGGGGCGGCACGATATGGGGGCCGCTGATGGTCGCCGCCGGTTTTGCCATCGGCTATTTCGCCCACAGGTTCATCGAGCCGATCCTTGGCGGCCTCGCCGCTCTGATCATCGCTGTTCTGGCTGCGTTGATCTGGTGGCTGGTCCTGTCCGGCCCGGTTGCCGGCGCCTTGGGCGGCGCCATCCCGATCGGCATCGAGCCGGTGGAAAGCCGTCAGTTCGGCGGCTTCATGCTGTCGATCATGATCGGTGTCGTCGCCATCGGCGTGTCGCTGCCCATCGGTATCGTCCTGGCGCTGGGGCGCCAGTCGGATTTGCTGATCGTCAAGGCGATCTGCGTGGGCTTTATCGAGTTCATCCGCGGGGTACCGCTGATCACGCTGTTGTTCGTGGCCTCGACGCTTCTGAACATCTTCCTTCCGCCGGGCACCAATTTCGACATCATCCTACGGGTGATGATCATGGTGACGCTGTTCGCCGCGGCCTATATGGCCGAGGTGATCCGCGGCGGTCTGGCCGCCCTGCCCAAGGGCCAGTACGAAGGCGCCGACTCGCTTGGCCTCGACTACTGGCAGTCGCAGCGGCTGATCATCATGCCGCAGGCGCTGAAGATCTCGATCCCGGGCATCGTCAGTACCTTTATCGGCATCTTCAAGGACACCGTGCTTGTGTCGATCATCGGGCTTCTGGATCCGCTGGGCCTGTCCAACGCGATCCGCGCGGACGCCGCCTGGAACGGTATCTACTGGGAGCTCTTTGCCTTCATCGGCGCGATGTTCTTTATCTTCTGCTTCGGCATGTCGCGTTATTCCATGTATCTGGAGCGCCGGCTCCGGACCGACCATCGCTAAGGGGACAGTCCAATGGTTGAACACACCCACGAAACCATGGTCGACCGCGAGATCGACCGCAGCCACATGCAGGTCAGCGACGAGGTCGCGATCCAGATCACCTCGATGAACAAGTGGTACGGCACGTTCCACGTGCTGCGCGACATCGACCTGACCGTGAACCGGGGCGAGCGGATCGTGGTCTGCGGCCCCTCGGGGTCCGGCAAGTCGACGCTGATCCGCTGCATCAACCGGCTGGAGGAGCACCAGGCGGGGCAGATCATCGTCGACGGCACCGAGCTGACCAGCGACCTGAAGAACATCGACAAGGTCCGGTCCGAGGTTGGCATGTGCTTTCAGCACTTCAACCTGTTCCCGCATCTGACGATCCTGGAAAACTGCACGCTGGCCCCGATCTGGGTGCGCAAGACGCCCAAGAAAGAGGCCGAAGAAACCGCGATGGAGTACCTGACCAAGGTCAAGATCCCGGAACAGGCGCTGAAATATCCCGGCCAGCTGTCGGGCGGCCAGCAGCAGCGGGTGGCGATCGCGCGGTCCCTATGTATGAAGCCCCGGATCATGCTGTTCGACGAACCGACCTCGGCGCTTGACCCGGAAATGATCAAGGAAGTGCTCGACACCATGATCGAGCTGGCGGAGGAAGGCATGACGATGATCTGTGTCACCCACGAGATGGGCTTTGCCCGTCAGGTGGCGAACCGGGTGATCTTCATGGACCAGGGCCAGATCGTCGAACAGAACGAGCCGGAGGAGTTTTTCAACAATCCGCAGAGCGACCGGACGAAGCTGTTCCTCAGCCAGATCCTCGGGCACTGAACCCGTCGAAGCCAACCGAGGGCCTCCGCACAGCGGGGGCCTTTTTCGTGGGGTATGGAATGCCAGACTGATGGCGACCGTCCCGTCCCGCTAGGAACCTTCTGCGATTAAACCGCAAATCATTCGCAGGAGTAAAAGATGCGCATTCCATTGCTGCTTGCCGCCGCCGTTTTCGTGCTGTCGCCAGTGCTCGCCAAGGCGCAGTACCCGCCGCCGTTCGGCGGCTCGCAGAACACCTATCTCTGCCACAACATCAACCAGGCGCAGGCGCTCAACTATATCGCCGTCGTGGAAGACCAGTTCGGCGACACCGAATTCGACATTCTGGAGGCGACGAAAATCTGCAATCCGGTGCTGCAGGGAAAATTCGCGCCGCCGGGCCGGGACTCAGAGGAAATCCCGGGCGCCACGGATCCCGAGTTGCATTACATCTGCTATCGCATCGCTGTCCGCCAGACCAACGCTCTGGGCATCGATTTCCAGGTCGAAAACCAGCTTGAAAGGCAGCGGTACCGCAGCGATCAGCCCGTCGAGATCTGTGTCCCGACATTGAAGGCACGGAGCTAACACTCCATCGGGTTGTCAGGGCGGCGGTTCCTGCCGTCGCCCGGCAGGACGCTTCGAAACGCCTCTCGATGCCGGAACCCGACGAGTTCGACGGAACCGCGTTCTGCCGGTTTCGGCCTTTTGCCGCCGTTCGCAACCCGTCTTCGGGCGCGGCTCCCCGCGAGGCCGGCAGATGGCCAAAAGCCCCGGTGAATGTCGAAAACGCCTGCCGACCCTAGCCCTTGATCAGTGATCCCGCACCATGTTCGGTGAAAAGCTCCAGCAGGCAGGCATTCGGTGCGCGGCCATCCAGGATCACCACCGCCCGGACGCCCCGTTCCATCGCGTGCAGCGCGGTTTCGGTCTTGGGGATCATCCCGCCCGCGATGACGCCGTCGCGGATCAACCCGTGAACCTGTTCCTGCGTCATCTCGGTCAGCACGTTTCCGTCGGCATCCTTCACCCCCTCGACATCGGTCAGCAAAAGCAGGCGGTCGGCCTTCAGCGCCGCCGCGATCGCACCCGCGGCCGTATCGCCGTTGACGTTGAAGGTCTCGCCGTTCCGCCCGGTACCGATCGGCGCGATGACCGGAATGATCTCAGCCGCCGCCAGCGAGCGCAGGAATTCCGCGTTCATCTCGACCGGCGTTCCCACAAAGCCGAGCGCGGGATCGGTTTCCTCGCAGACCATCAGATTGGCGTCCTTGCCGGACAGCCCTACCGCGCGTCCGCCCTCGGCGTTGATCGCCTGCACGATCCTCTTGTTGACCCGGCCCGACAACACCATTTCGACGACCTCGACCGTGGCGGAGTCCGTGACCCGCTTGCCGTTCACGAACTCCGACTGGATCTCCAGCCGCGCCAGCAGGTCGTTGATCATCGGCCCGCCGCCATGCACCACGACCGGATTTACCCCGACATGCCGCATCAGCACGATATCGCGGGCGAAACCGGCCATCGCCTCGTCGTCGCCCATCGCGTTGCCGCCGAACTTGATGACGACGGTGGCGCCGTCATAGCGCTGCAGATAGGGCAGGGCCTGGGAAAGCGTGCGGGCGGTGGCAATCCAGTCTCGGTTCATCGTCCGGTCTTCTTGTCTGTTCTCGTTTGAGACCTGTTAGTGCCTCGCCGCCGCTCTCTCAAGCGAAAGCAGGCTTCCCTTGGCGTCCCATATTTGGCAGGAACCGCCTATGCTCGATGCCTCGGACGACATCCACCCGCTGTTTCACGGCGCGCCCTCGACGACGGAGTTCAAGAAACTTCGCAAACGCATCGTGCGCGAGACCCGCGAGGCCATCGAACAGTATGGAATGATCGAGCGCGGGGCGCGCTGGCTGGTGTGCCTGTCGGGCGGCAAGGACAGCTACACGCTTCTGGCGGCGCTTTACGAACTAAAGTGGCGCGGGCTCTTGCCGGTCGACCTGCTGGCCTGCAACCTCGACCAGGGCCAGCCGGGATTTCCGGCCACCGTGCTGCCCGCGTTTCTGTCCGCCAAGGGCGTGCCGCACCGGATCGAATACCAGGACACCTATTCCATCGTCGTCGACAAGGTGCCCCGGGGCCGGACCTATTGCGCGCTCTGCTCGCGGCTCAGACGCGGCAACCTCTATCGTATCGCCCGCGAGGAAGGCTGCAGCGCGGTCGTTCTTGGCCACCATCGCGACGATATTCTGGAAACCTTCTTCATGAACCTGTTCCACGGCTCGCGGCTGGCTACGATGCCGCCGAAGCTGGTGAACGAAGACGGCGACCTGTTCGTCTACCGCCCGCTTGCCCATGTGGCCGAGGCCGACTGCGAGCGGTTCGCCAAGGCGATGGACTATCCGATCATCCCCTGCGACCTCTGCGGCAGCCAGGATGGGTTGCAGCGCCAGCAGGTCAAGGCGCTGCTCGACACTTGGGAGAAGAACCATCCCGGGCGGCGGCAAAAGATGTTCCGGGCGCTGACGAACGCGCGGCCGTCGCACCTTTTGGATCCCAAGCTATTCGATTTCGCCGGCCTGGTGCGCGCCAACGCGGCATTTGACGAAAATCCAATCTAAAAAACCACCGCATATTAACGCACCGCTGACCCGTCCGACCATAGCGTCGCCCCGTCAAAGACCGGCCCCGTCGGCCGGACTTGCTGGATTTGGGGCATTGCAATGGCACTTTCACTTGGACGGCTGGCCAATCATTTGAAACTCACCGTCAGAACGGCGCTTTTCGGGCCGCAGATCCTGGCCTTCGTGCCGGCATTGACGCTTGGCGGGTACTGGTTCGGCGGCGAAGGCGTGCTGCTGTTCATGGCCGTGCTTTTGCCCGCAATTCTGGGTTTGGTCGGGCTCTTCACACCGATGAGCCCTGCTGTGGCCGTGCGCAAGGGCGACCCGGTGACCGGCCTGCCGCTGCGCGAGGCGGTGCTGGCCGCCTTCGACAAATCCTTCGCGGCCGAGCAGGAGACCGGATTGCGGACGGCCGGGCTGGTTCTGGAAATCGACGATTTCGCCCGTTACCGCGAGCAGCACGGCGACGAGGCGGCCGAGAGCATCCTGCGCCAGGTGGCCGGGCGGCTGAAATCCACCCTGCGCGGCGCCGACATCGCCTGCCGGCTGGACGACGCGACCTTCGCGATTGCGCTGGCGCCGGTGCGGCGGCTGGATCTTGAGATCATGGTGCAGTTGTCCGCGCGGTTGCAGCACGCAATCTCCGAACCGGTCGTTGTCGACGGCATGCGCCTGTTCCTGACGGCGTCCATTGGCTTTTGCCTGCCGCGCCGGGCATCCGAAAGAACCGGCACAGCCTGCCTCGCGGCCGCCGAATCCGCCCTGGTCGAGGCGCAATCCAGCGGTACCGCGGCCATTCGTGCCTTCTCGGCGCAGCCGGTCCGGACCCGCATCGTACGGGCCGGGCTGGTGGGCGAGGTGGCCGAAGCGCTTGAAAGCGGTCAGATCAAATCCTGGTTCCAGCCGCAGCTTTCCACCGACACCGGGGATATCAGCGGCATGGAAGCCCTGGCGCGTTGGGAACATCCCGACCGTGGCGTTATTCTGCCCGGCGTGTTCCTGCCAGCCATTGCCGCGGCCGGCCTGAACGGACGGTTGAGCGAGGTCATGTTGTACCAGTCGATGACCGCGCTGCAGACTTGGGACAAGGCCGCACTGACCGTGCCGCATGTAGGCGTCAATTTCTCCAGCGATGAGCTGGGCGATCCCACGCTTGCTGACAAGATCCGGTGGGAGCTCGACCGGTTCGATCTGGCGCCCGAACGGCTGACGATCGAGATCCTGGAGACCGTGATCTGCGGGGCCGGAAACGATGCCGTTACCCGGACGATCAATCACCTGGCGAAAATGGGCTGTGGCATCGATCTCGACGATTTCGGCACCGGGCACGCCTCGATCGCCAATATCCGCCGGTTCTCGGTTCAGCGGATCAAGATCGACCGGTCCTTCGTCACCCGGGTCGATACCGATCGCGAACAGCAGGACGTGATGACCGCGATCCTCGAAATGGCCGACAGGCTGGGCATCGCGACGCTTGCCGAAGGTGTCGAGAGCGTCGGCGAACACGCGATGCTTGCCCAGTTGGGCTGCGGCCATGTGCAGGGCTATTCCGTCGCGCGGCCGATGCCGTTCGACGAGGCGCTCGACTGGATCGGCGCGCATCGCGCCCGGTTGCGCGATCAGCCAAAGATACCCCGGCAGGCCGGCTAGGGCGTTTTGTGATTTCGTTGACCCGAACTTGATCCGCTCCAGGGCGGGCCGCCTGGGAATCCGCTTGACCTTTCGGGCTCCGGAGGGTTGAACCACCCCTGATCTGAGATAGCGGCGCGGCGGTTCCGAATGGACGACCAGAACAAGAACCTCATCCTGGCCACGGCCCTGAGTTTCCTGGTGATCCTTGTCTGGTTCATCCTGTTCCCGCCGGAAGACCCGGCCGTGAACCAGACGCCGCCGGCGACGGCAACCACCGAGACGACCGCTGTGCCGGAAACCGCCCTGGTGCCGCCCGCCGCGACGACCGGCGCGACCGAGCCCGTGGCGGCCGCCGAAGCATCCTCCGCCGCAGCCGAGGCCGGGCGGATCGAGATCGACACGCCGCGGCTCGGCGGGACGGTGTCCCTGCTGGGCGGGCGCATCGACCGGCTTGCGCTCAAGGATTACCGCGAACAGCTGGAGCCCGACAGCCCGCTGGTGACGCTGCTGAGGCCGGTGGGCGAGGCCGGCGCGTATTACGCGCTTTACGGCTGGGTGCCCGGCGGCGATCTGTCCTTCGACGATGTGCCGGGCGCAAACACCGAATGGCAGGTCGAAAGCGGCACGGATCTGGGTGTCGGCGCCCCCGTCACGCTGCGCTGGGACAATGGCAAGGGCGTCGTTTTCCGCCGTGAAATCGCGATCGACGAGGATTACCTATTCACGGTCACGCAAAGTGCCGAGAACACGGGCGACAACGCCTTGCGCATGGCCCCGTACGGCATAGTCGCCCGCCATGGCGAACCGGCCGATCAGACAGGTTTCTTCATTCTGCACGAGGGTGTCGTTCGCCAGAACGACGACGAGCTAGAAGAAATCAACTATGGCGACATGCCGGACATGGATTTCGTCGAGCGCGAAGGCGCCCGCGCGGACATCTTCGACGTGCAGCAGAATGGCTGGATCGGCTTTACCGACCATTACTGGATGACTACGCTGATCCCCGAACCGGGGCAGCCGTTCACCTCGGTCGCGAAATACGTGGCGTCGGCCGACATCTACCAGATCGAAGCGCGCCACCCCACGATAGAGGTCGCCCCGGGGGCCAGGGCCGAGACCACCAGCCAGCTGTTCGCCGGCGCCAAGGAATGGGAGGCGATCCGCGAATACCAGAACAACGAGGGCATCTACCGGTTTCTCGATTCGATCGACTGGGGCTGGTTCTTTTTCCTGACCAAGCCGATCTTTGCGGTCCTGCACTGGCTGAACGCCCTGATCGGCAACATGGGCTGGGCGATCATCGGCCTGACGCTGATCATCAAGGCGATCCTGTTCCCGCTTGCGTACAAATCCTACGTCTCGATGGCGAAGATGAAGGAACTGCAGCCCGAGATGGAAAAGATCAAGGAACGCGCGGGCGACGACCGACAGAAGCTGCAGCAGGAGATGATGCAGCTATACAAGAAGGAAAAGGTCAACCCGGCCTCGGGCTGCCTGCCGATCCTTCTGCAGATTCCGATCTTCTTTTCGCTCTACAAGGTGATCTTCGTCACGATCGAACTGCGGCATGCGCCGTTCATCGCCTGGATCGAGGATCTTTCGGCCCCCGATCCGACCTCGATCCTGAACCTTTTTGGGCTCTTGCCCTTCGATACGCCCGATCCGGGTTCGCTGTTCTTCATCTTCAGTTTGGGCGTGCTGCCGATCCTTCTGGGCATCTCGATGTGGCTGCAGCAAAAGCTGAACCCGGCGCCGACCGATCCGACCCAGGCGGCGATCTTCGCCTGGATGCCATGGGTCTTCATGTTCATGCTGGGCACCTTCGCCAGCGGGCTGATCGTCTACTGGATCGCCAACAACATGATCACCTTCGCCCAGCAATACGTGATCATGCGCAGCCAGGGGTACAAACCGGACGTCTTCGGCAACATCCTTTCCAGCTTCAAGCGCAAGGCCAAGGCCGCCGAGGGCACGGACAAGAAATGATCCGTCCGGCCGCCCGGATCCGGCGCCGCCCGATCGACCGCGGTCGCGGGTGAGCTTCCGATGACCCCTGGCTTTCCCCTAGCGCCAGACCCCGACGAGACGGCGCGCGAGGCCGGGCGGCGGCTGTTCGCCGGACGGATCGAGTTTCTCAAGGGTGTCGTCGCGATGGAGGGCCTGCCGCCCGCGGACCGGGCCGAGGTATGTTTCGCTGGACGCTCGAACGTGGGCAAATCCTCGCTGATCAATGCGCTGACCGGGCGCAAGGGCCTGGCGCGCGCCTCGAACACGCCGGGGCGGACACAGGAAATCAACTATTTCACCCTGGGCGACAGCCATTATCTGGTGGACCTTCCGGGCTATGGATTCGCCAAGGCTCCGGTCAAGGTCGTCGAGCGCTGGCAGCGGCTGCTCAAATCCTACTTGGCCGGGCGCCCCACGCTGCGCCGGGCCTTCGTGCTGATCGACGCCCGCCACGGTGTGAAGCCGCCGGACGAAGACATCATGACGCTTCTCGACCGGGCGGCGGTGACCTTCCAGGCGGTTCTGACGAAGACCGACAAGATGAAGTTGGCAGAGCTTGACCGCACTCTGGGTCAGGTGCGCGCCGCCTTGGCCAAACACCCGGCGGCTTTTCCGGGCATCGTCGCGACTTCGGCCGAAAAGGGTGCCGGGATCGAGACCTTGCGGGCGGTGATTTCCGGGATCGCGTAACGCGGTCAGCGCGGGACCGGCGCGCCCCCGCCCCAAACCCCGCATAAGGTCAGGGCCGGATCGAGGTGCACGAAATCCGCCCGCGCCCCGGCCCGCAGGCGGCCGCAGAGGCCCGGCCTTGGCAACACCGCTGCCGGTCCTGAACTGCACATGCCAAGGGCCTGTTCCAACGGCACGCCCACCTGGCTGACCAGAACCCGAAGCGCCTGAGGGAAATCCAGATCGGCCCCGGCCAGCGTGCCGTCCGCCAGCGTCAGGCGGCCCTCGCGCCGTTCGATCCGCCGGCCATTGAGAAGAAAACCGTCGATGTCCGAACCGGCGGTGGCCATCGCGTCGGTCACAAGAAAGATCGCACCGGGACCGGTCTTGGCGCGCAACGCCGCGGCCGTGGTGGCCGGGTGCACATGAATGCCGTCGGCGATCAGCCCGGCGCTGAGCGACCCGTGATCCAGTGCCGCGCCGACAAGGCCGGGTTCGCGGTTGCCGAGCTGGCTCATGGCGTTGAACAAATGCGTAACGCAGGTCGCGCCTGCCTCGGCTGCGCTGAGGCAGGCGGCAAAGTCCGCGTCGCTGTGCCCAAGCGAGACAACGGCGCCGGATTGCGCCAGCCGGGCGATCTGTGCGGGCGTGACAGCCTCGGGCGCGACCGTCACCATCAGATTGGGAAGCCGCGCCGCTGCGTCGCAAAGCTGCGCCAGATCGCCGTCTTCCATCGGCCGGATCAGCGCCGGGTCATGGGCCCCCTTGCGGGCCAGGGAAAGATGCGGACCTTCCAGATGCAGGCCGATGACGCCGGGGACGGCCTGGGATATGGCCTCGGCGGCGGCCTCGATGGCGGCGCGCGTGGTCTCGGGCCGATCGGTGATCAACGTCGGCAGGAACGCCGTCGTGCCCAGCCGCCGCAGCGCGGCCGACATGCGGCGCAGCGTCTGAACCGACGGTGCATCGTTGAACATCACGCCACCGCCGCCGTTGACCTGCAGGTCTACGAAGCCGGGGGCGATGAGGCCGGGGCCAAGGTCGATCCGGTGGTATCCGGATGGGACGTCGTCCGGCGGTGCGATGCCGTCGCTAACGCCATTCGCGACCAGCAGCGCCGCGGACCGGTGCAGCGCCGCGCCGTCAAAGACCTGATCTGCAAGATAGGCGGTTTTGGCCATGCTCAGACCGTCTCTGTCACTTTCTTGAGGTGCCGTGGCTGGTCGGGATCGATTCCGCGTGACACGGCAAGGCGTTCGACCGTGGCGTAGAACGACGTGATCAGCGCGATCGGATCGCTCAGCGGGTGCGCCGTGCGTACGCACTCGAGGCAGGTTGCCTTTGTCGCCTGCCGCGACGTGACAAAGGATTCCGCCCCCCGGTCGGCCAGGTGGTCGGCGACCTCCACCAGCATCTGCTGGGCGGCATCGCGCGAGACGAGGCCGAGCACGGGAAATCCGGCGCCGATGATCGACACTGGGCCGTGCAGAACCTCGGCCGAGGAATAGCTCTCGGCGTGGATCTGACAGGTTTCCTTTAGTTTCAACGCCGCCTCGTTGGACATCGCAAAGGCCGGGCCACGGCCAAGGGTGAACAGCGAACTCCAATTCGTCAGCGCGGTGCGCAGTTCCGGCCAGTCGATTTGCGCGGCCCGTGCCAGGGTTTCCGGCAATGCGTGAATCGCGGCCAGCAGGTCGGCGTCCTGCCGCCATTCGGCCATCAGCCAAAGCCCCGCGACGGCTGAATTGACGAATGTCTTGGTGGCGGCGACCGAAAACTCGGGCCCGGCTTGGATGTCCAGACAATGCGTGCTGACCTCGGCCAGTGGCGAGCCCGGGTTGTTGGTCAGCGCCAGCGTCAGCGCTCCGCCTTCGCCGGCCGATTTCGCCAGCGCGACGATGTCGGGGCTCTTCCCTGACTGCGAGATCGCCAGGCAGGCACTACCCGTCAGCCGGAGGGGCGCGTGGTAGATCGAGGCGACAGAAGGCCCGACCGACGCGACGGGCACGCCCAAAAGGAGCTCGCTGACATATTTCAGGTAGGTTGCCACATGGTCCGAGGATCCACGTGCGACGCTTGTCAAAAAGGGCGGGTCCAATGTGCCGAGTGCCGTCGCCGCCGCCTGGATCGCGGGGGCGCCGTCCGCCAGCAACCGGTCGACGGCTGTGGGGATCTCCAGCACCTCGCGGCGCATCTGGCTTGTGCCGTTGTCCATCCGGTTCCTCATGAATTGACCAGGCGCATCTCGGCTACGAAGTCATAGCTGTCGCCGCGGTAGATCGAGCGGGTGAATTCGACGACCCGGCCGTCGGGCAGGTACGACGTCCGCTCGATCCGGAGACCCGCCGCACCGGGGTCCACACCCAACAGTCCGGCGTCGTCCTCGCCCAGATTGATCGCGGAAAGTTTCTGGATCGCCCGGACCGGGCGATGGCCGTCCCGTTCCAGGACTTCGTAAAGCGATGTGGCCACCTCGGTCGGGGCGGGCAGCAGGTCGACCGGCAGCGCGGCCCGCTCGATCGCCATCGGTTGGCCCGAGGCCAGCCGCAGCCGCGAAATGCGCGACACGCTGTCGTCGGGGCCAAGGGCCAGCGCCACCTGTTCCTCGGGCGACGGCAGGAACACGCCGCGTTCCAGCCATTTCGATTCTGTATGGAAGCCGCGGCGCGCCATATCCTCGGTGAACGACGTCAGGCGCGACAGCGACTGTTCGATCCGGCGGTTGCGCGGTGCGACGAAGGATCCCGATCCCTGGCGTTGGGTGATCAGGCCGTCCTCTGCCATGGCCTGGGTCGCCTTGCGCACCGTGACGCGCGACAGCCCGGTCATCGAGGCCAGCTCACGCTCTGGCGGCAACGGCGTGTTCGGCGGCAGGACTCCGGTCGAGATGGCTTCCTCGATCCGGCGGCGCAGCTGCAGATAGCGCGGGCCGCCGGCGTCCGAGAGCCACAGACCGGGGTCGAGGAAGCCGGCAATGCTCATGGCGCCGCCCCCGGCTGCATACGCAATGCAAGCTGGATCGCACCGTCGAGCGCGCTGCCCTGAGGTTCGATCAGATTGCCGGTATAGCGGTGATCGAGATGGGCCGCGAAACGCGGCCCGACGCCGCCAATCAGGCAAAGCGCATCCCCCGTCCGAAAGCCGAGACTGTCCAGAGCCCGCGCCAGATAGGCGGCGCCGTCCCGAAGGATGCCGAGGGCTGCCGCGTCACCGGCCCCGGCGGCATCGAAGACCCGGGGCGCAAAGCGTGCATAGTCGGGCGGCGCGGCCGTGTTGGCATAGAAAACGATGGCGCCCGGGTCCTGACCGAACTCTGCAAGCAGCTCCGCCAGCAACTCTGACGAAGGCAGCAACCCGTCGCGCCATTCCAGCACGGCCGCCAGCGCGGCGCGGCCGATCCATGCGCCAGAGGCCTGATCGCCAAGCCAAAACCCCCAGCCGCCGACAAAGCTTTGCGCATCCCCCCGCTGCCGCCCCAGAAACGACCCGGTGCCAAGGGCGGCAAGAAACCCGTCACGCCGGCCAAGCGCCCCGGCCATATTGGTCGGCCGGTCGTCGGTGACCCGAACGTTGCCCATCGGCAGGGAAACCTCGACAGCCTGTGCGACACATCCGTCGATCACGCCGGCCAGGCCCAGATAGGCGCGGGCATCCGCCAGGGCAGCGCGGCCAAGATCCGCCTTGTGCCAAGCCTCGTCGACCGTGGCGCGGATATTGGCAACCGCCTCGTCCATCGACGTCGCCGGATTGGCCGCCGCCCCCTGTGCCGAAGCCAGACGGGTCCCCGCCGCGGAACAGACGGCCACCCGGCAAGTCGAACCGCCGCCGTCCACGGCCACGATATGGCTTTGGCCATTCTCCATTAAAGATACCTATATAATACCTATTCTCAGAATGAAAGACATATCCAATGCCAAATTCCCATGCCTTTGTAGAATAATGGCAGGAATGTGGCTTTCTCCGATAAATGGTAGACAAAAGGTATTAAATAGGTATTTTAATCCAAACACCGGGGGGATTCGCACAGCCGCCATGCAGACAGAGGCACGTCATCCGCAGGCCGACGGGCTCGACGCCCGCCCGGATGCAGAGATCGGGCAGATTCTGTTGTCCGGTCAGCTTGCCGCTGTCGCGGCGGTCGAGGCGGCGATACCCATGATCGTCCAGGGGGCCGAGCTGATGGCCGGCGCATTGCGCGGGCCAGGGCGGCTCGTCTATGCGGCGGCCGGGTCCTCGGCGCTGATGGGCAATGCGGACGGGCTGGAACTGGCCGGAACCTTCGGCATCGATGCCGACCGGGTGATCCTGTGCATGGCCGGAGGGCTGCCGCAGCACGCCGCGATGCCGGGCGGAACCGAAGATGATACGGACCAGGCCGACCGGGATGCAACGCACCTGCAGCCCGCCGATGTGGTCATTGCCGTGACGGCCAGCGGACGAACACCCTATGCCGTCCGCTTCGCCGAATTGGCAAAAAAAGCTGGTGCCCGGGTGATCTGCATTGCCAACAATCCCGACGCCCCGATCTTCGCCCATGCCGACGTTCCGATTTGCCTGACGACGCCGCCGGAAGTGATTGCAGGATCGACCCGGATGGGGGCGGGGACCGCACAGAAGGCGGCGCTGAACATGATGTCGACCTTGATGGGGATCAAGTTGGGTCACGTACACGACGGTATGATGGTCAATGTCCGTGCCGACAACACCAAGCTGCGCGATCGTGCCGTGTCGATGGTGGCGCGCATCGCCCGGGTAAGCGGGGACGCGGCGTTCCAAGCGCTGCAGGCATCGGGCTGGTCGGTCAAGCAGGCCGTCCTGCGGTTGGCCGGTGCGGCAGACCCGCAGGCGACGCTGGACCGGCACGGCGGACGGCTGCGTGCGGCGCTTGAGGATATCGAAACCCCGGCCCCGGCCGGACACTGACATCAACCAGGGGGAGGACCCGATGACCTATATCAGATTGACCGGCGCATTGCTCGCCACCACCGTACTCGCCGCTCCGGCGATGGCGGTGGATCTGACGATCGAAAGCTGGCGCAATGACGATCTGACGCTGTGGCAGAACGAAATCATCCCCGCTTTCGAGGCAAAGCATCCCGATATCAACGTGACCTTTGCACCGTCGGCCCCGGCTGAATACAACGCTGTGCTCAACTCCAAGCTCGATGCCGGGTCCGCCGGCGACCTGATCACCTGCCGGCCGTTCGACGCGTCGCTGGCGCTTTACGATGCAGGGCATCTGGCGGATCTGACCGATCTGCCGGGAATGGAAAACTTCTCGGATGTGGCGAAATCCGCCTGGACCACCGATGACGGCTCGGCGACGTTCTGCGTGCCGATGGCCAGCGTCATCCACGGCTTCATCTACAACAAAGAGGCGTTCGACGAGGTCGGCGTCGAGGTTCCCGCCACCGAGGCAGAGTTCTTCGCCGTTCTCGATGCGATCAAGGCCGATGGCAGTTTTATCCCGATGGCGATGGGCACCAACGATCAGTGGGAAGCCGCCACCATGGGCTACAACAACATCGGCCCGAACTACTGGAAGGGCGAAGAGGGCCGCCTGGCGCTGATCGCCGGTGATCAGAAACTGACCGACGAGCCGTGGGTCGCACCCTACCGGCACCTGGCCAGATGGGGCGAGTATCTGGGCGACGGGTACGAGGCCCAGACCTATCCCGACAGCCAGAACATCTTTACCCTTGGCCGCGCCGCGATCTATCCGGCCGGCAGCTGGGAGATCAGCGGATTCAACGCCCAGGCCGATTTCGAGATGGGCGCGTTCAAGCCGCCGCTGCCCGAGGGCGCGTCGGAGTGCTATATCTCGGACCACACCGACATCGCCATGGGGCTGAACGCCGCCTCGGCCAATGCCGAGGCCGCCCGGACCTTCCTCAGCTGGATGGGTACCGAGGAATTCGCGACGATTTACGCCAACGCGCTGCCCGGCTTCTTCTCGCTGTCGAGCTTCGACATCGCGATGGAGGACCCGCTGGCGCAAGAGTTCGTGTCCTGGCGGGGCGAGTGCAATTCGACGATCCGTTCGACCTATCAGATCCTGTCGCGCGGCACGCCGAACTTGGAAAACGAAACCTGGAACGCCTCGGCCCAGGTGATTAAGGGTGCCGAAAGCCCCGAAGACGCCGGCATGCGGCTGCAGGAAGGTCTCGCCAGCTGGTACGGGCCTCAGCAATAAAGAAAATCGTGCGGGCCGTCCCCCATTGTGGCCGGTCCGCCGCTTGAGATTTGGGGAGCCTCCGGCGGGAATATTTCCAGACCAAAGATGACCAATGGTCCGCCTGAAACGTCGGGTCGCGGCCCGGGGCGACGTATCATCTTATCTTTGGTCATCAAGTATTCCCGCCGGAGGCATCCGACACCGGCAACCGGGCGCATGCGTTCATGATTTGTAAACTAACATCAGCAAGGTTCGGTCCCACGGTACAGGCAGGAATGCCGATGACCGTGACCGAAGATGGCACTCCGGTCTCTTGGCTGGGACCGGAGTGTTTCGCCCATGGCTAGCCGCCGCCCGATCCGCTGGCACATCGCGGTGTTCCTGGCGCCGGCGGTGCTGGTCTACACGGCGATCATGATCTTCCCGCTCTTCAACACGCTGCGACTGGCGCTCTTCACAGAGGTCGACAATGTCCGTCATTTCGTCGGGCTTCAGAATTTCCGGACGCTGTTCGGCGACCCGCGCTGGTCCGAGTCGTTCTGGAACGCGCTCGGCAACAACTTCTGGTTCTTCTTCATCCACATGCTGGTTCAGAACCCGATCGGCATCCTGCTGGCGGCGATCCTCAGCCACCCCCGCCTGCGCTTCGCCGCGCTCTACCGGTCGGCGATCTTCATCCCCACCATCCTGTCCTTCGTCATCGTCGGCTTCGCGTGGAAGCTGATCCTGTCGCCGATCTGGGGCATCGCGCCGTCCATGCTCGATGCGGTGGGCCTGAAATGGCTTTATGCGCCCTGGCTCGGCAAAGAGGAATATGCGTTGACCGCCCTGTCATTGGTCTCGGTCTGGCAATTCGTCGGCATCCCGATGATGCTGATCTACGCGGCGCTGCTGACGATCCCCGAAGAGATCCTGGAGGCGGCAGAGGTCGAGGGCATCACCGGCATGTCCGCCTTCTGGAAGATCAAGCTGCCGCTGATCCTGCCCTCGATCGGGATCATCTCGATCCTGACCTTCGTCGGAAACTTCAATGCCTTCGATCTGATCTATGCGGCGCAGGGCGCGCTGGCCGGGCCGGATTTCTCGACCGATATCCTGGGCACCTTCCTCTACCGGACCTTCTTCGGCTTCCAGCTTCAGCTGGGCGATCCGCATATGGGCTCGGCCATCGCGACGGCGATGTTCGCGATCATCCTGATCGGCGTCTGCATTTACCTGTTCGGTATCCAGACCCGCATGAGACGGTACCAGTTCTGATGCACAAGGCGCGCCGAAATCCCGCAAACCTGATCGCGATGCATGGCATCCTGATCCTCTATACCTGCATCGCGCTGTTTCCGGTCTTCGTGATCCTGATCAACAGCTTCAAGACCCGCAAGGCGATCTTCCGCGAGCCGCTGGCGCTGCCGGGTGCCGACAGCTTCAGCCTGATCGGCTACGAGACGGTTCTGAGGCAGGGCGACTTTTTCGGTTATTTCCAGAACTCGATGATCGTCACGGTCTGCTCGCTGTTCTTCATCCTGCTGTTCGGCGCCATGGCCGCGTTTGCCCTGGCCGAGTACCGTTTCCGGGGCAACACCCTGATGGGGCTTTATCTGGCGCTTGGCATCATGATCCCGATCCGGATCGGCACGGTGGCGATCCTGGAACTGATGGTGTCGACCGGGCTAGTAAACACGCTGATGGCGCTGATCCTAGTCTACACCGCGCAGGGGCTGCCGCTGGCCGTGTTCATCCTCAGCGAATTCATGCGTGGCGTGTCGGACGATCTGAAGAACGCCGGCAGGATCGACGGTCTGTCAGAGTACATGATCTTTTTCCGTCTCGCGCTGCCCCTCGTCCGTCCGGCACTGGCGACGGTGGCGGTGTTCAACATGATTCCCATCTGGAACGATCTGTGGTTCCCGCTGATCCTGGCACCGGCGGAGTCGACAAAGACGCTGACGCTGGGGTCCCAGGTCTTCATCGGTCAGTTCGTCACCGACTGGAACGCGGTCTTGTCGGCCTTGTCGATGGCGATCCTGCCCGTGCTGATCCTCTATGTCATCTTTTCGCGGCAACTGATCCGCGGCATCACCTCGGGGGCTGTGAAATGACGGGGGCGAAGCGCCGGGAAGGCCTTTCGAAAGGCCTTGCGCCAAGCGGTTTCGAAACCGCTTTCAAGCCGCTCGCAAGCGGCATGTGCAAGAGCCTTCGACGGCTCTTGACCGGTCAAGACACAGGAGCCGCCATATGATCCGCGCCGTTATCGCCGGGCTCGGCAACATGGGGCTGTCCCATGCGCTGGCCCACCATCACCATCCGGGCGCCGAGATCGTCGCGCTGGTGAACCGTTCGGCCGTCGATTTGCCGCCGGAGTTGCGTGGCTATCCGTTCTACAAGACCTTCGAGGAAGGACTGGCGGCGGCCCCCGACCTCGTCTGCATCGCCACCTATTCCGACAGCCATGCGGACTATGCCGTGGCCGCCATGGAAGCGGGGGCGCATGTCTTCGTCGAGAAACCGCTGGCGACCACCGTGGCGGATGCCGAACGGGTCGTGGCAACGGCGGTCGGCACCGGGCGCAAGTTGGTCGTCGGTTACATTCTGCGCCACCACCCGTCGTGGATGCGGTTGATCGAAGAGGCGCGCGCCCTGGGAGGCCCGTATGTGTTCCGGCTGAACCTCAACCAGCAGTCGCAGGGGGACACGTGGGAGACGCACAAGGCGCTTATGCAGACGACGTCGCCGATCGTCGACTGCGGTGTGCACTATGTCGACGTGATGTGCCAAATCACCGATGCCCGGCCGGTGCGGGTGCATGGCATGGGGCTGCGGCTGTCGGACGAGATCGCCCCGGACATGTACAATTACGGCCAGTTTCAGGTGGTGTTCGACGATGGCTCGGTCGGCTGGTACGAGGCCGGCTGGGGACCGATGATGTCGGAAACCGCCTTTTTCGTGAAGGACATCATAAGCCCCAACGGCGCGGTGTCGATCACCGACGAAAGCACGGGTGACAGCGACAGTGTCGAAGGGCATACGCGGGTCGGCGCGATCCGGGTGCACCGCTACGGCGGCGACGAGGTGATCGGGATGCCCGACGAACCCGGCCATCAGGCGCTGTGCGACGCCGAACAGGCCTTCATGCTGCGCGCCATCGCCGAGGATATCGACCTGACGCGGCACATGGACGATGCCGTACAGTCCCTGCGCATCTGCCTGGCGGCGGATGAGAGCATCCGGACGGGCCGGGTAATCGACTTAAGGAGCCAGGAATGACCGCTCTGAACCTGTCGAACATCTGCAAGTCCTTCGGCAAGGTCGAGGTTCTCAGAGACATCAGCCTGACCGTCGAAGAGGGCGAGTTCGTGGTTTTCGTCGGGCCGTCGGGCTGCGGGAAATCGACCCTGTTGCGGGTGATTGCCGGGCTGGAGGATGCGACCGCGGGGACCGTCGAGATCGCAGGCGAGCGGGTGAATGACGTACCGCCCGCCAAGCGCGGCATCGCGATGGTGTTCCAGACCTACGCCTTGTACCCGCATCTGACGGTGCGCGGGAATATGGCGCTGGGGTTGAAGCAGGAGGGGCAGGCGAAGGACGTCATCGAAGCGCGGATCGCCGAGGCAGCGCGGATGCTGCACCTGGAGCCCTATCTGGAGCGGCGGCCGGCGGAGCTTTCGGGCGGGCAGCGGCAGCGGGTGGCGATCGGACGCGCCGTGGTGCGCGAACCGGAGTTGTTTCTGTTCGACGAGCCGTTGTCGAACCTCGACGCCGCCCTGCGGATGAACACGCGGATCGAGATTGCAGACCTGCACCGCAAGTTGGGGGCGACGATGATTTACGTCACCCATGACCAGATCGAGGCGATGACGCTGGCGGACCGGATCGTGGTTTTGCGGAACGGGATCGTCGAGCAGGTGGGGTCGCCGATGGAGCTGTACAACGATCCGGTGAACCGGTTCGTGGCCGGGTTTCTGGGGGCGCCATCGATGAACTTTCTGCCGGGGCATGTGCTGGGCAAAGCGGCAGAGGAGGCGGGAATACGGCCGGAAAATCTGCGGATCGAGGAGTCGGGTCAGTTGGCGGCCGAAGTGACCCATGTGGAACATCTGGGCGGCGATACGAACGTGCTGGTCCGGATCGAGTCCGGCGAGATCCTGACCCTTAGGCTCTTCGGGCAGCATGCGCATGCGGTGGGTGATAGCGTGCAGGTCGGGTTCGACGAGAGGGACGTGTATCTCTTCGACAAGGACGGCGCACGGCTGCGGTAGCACGATGGCGCCGCGGGGACGCTATGCCGACTGGGTGAATTCCATACAGGTATCGCAAACAGATTCGGGTCCGGTCTTGACGCCAGGCCGAGCGCCTGGGCGAGATTCGTCTACCTGTTCACGAGCCGGTGGAGCAGCGTCTTCGCAGCCTCGGTGACGGCGGGGGACAATCCCTCGCCGTGGCTGAAATCCATGCCTTCGATGGCGAAAAGGAGCAGGCTGCGGGGGAGCAGGCCGAGGACGCGGGCGGTCTCGACCGCCTCGGCGACGCCAAAGCGGTGGGTGGAGTAGTGAAAGAATTCCGCCGGTACAGCGTCAGCGATAGCATCGAACTCGGCGAGGGTTCCGGGACGTGCGCCGCTACGGGAAGCGTCGAGAATGACGATTTCGGGGTGGGTTTGGAACAGATCGATCAGGCGTGTGCCGTCGCCTTCGTGGGCCATGGTGCTGAGGCCGTGTTCGGCGAGACGCGCGGCGAGCCAGGGCCCGACGCCGTCGTCACGGCGGAAGGGATTGCCGATCCCGATGTGAAGAGGGGCTGCTTTCGTCACTTTGGTTTGGCTCTGATCTGCAGGAATTGATCCGTTTCAGAAACATATCCAAAGTCGTCGGCATGGCCCAGCGGCGGCGTGCGGGTTGACGTGGCTTTGTCTTCGGGTCTGGGTCCGGGCTGAAGGGGACATTGCCCGCCGTGAGACGAGCCGCGCCATCGCCGACCCGCGGGGAGGCGAACCGAGCCTCTGAACGACTCGTTTTATCCCCGCAAAGTCCGAACGACCTCAATCCGATACGCACCGTCAGCAAATCGCCTCCCCTCCGGGGCGGGTCGGCGATGGCGCGGCGGCCTTCGGCCTTGATTCCGCGCCAGGGGCAAGGTGGGAATGTCCCCTCCAGGCCAAGACCCGCCCCTGCGCTTCACCTGCAGCGCATCACGCACGATGGCACATAGCGGCACCCATGATCGATCGACGTGCCAACCTCACCAAACCGCCGACGCGGCTGGGCGGGCGTCTGCACGCTCGCCTGGTTCGGAGCGACGTGTGCCTACGTCCGCTCGACCGTCAGCTTCAGGAAATGCGTCGCGCAACTGATGCAGGGGTCGTAGTTGCGGATCGTCTGTTCGCAGCGCCAGCGCAGGTCGTCGTCGGGCAGGTCCATATATCGGCGCACGACGCGGGTCAGGTCCACCTCGATCTGCGGCTGGTTCTGCGAGGTGGGCGGGACGATGCTGGCGTCGGTGATGCGGGCGTCGGCATCGATGCTGTAGCGGTGATAGCAGATGCCGCGCGGGGCCTCGGTACAGCCGTGGCCGGTGCCCGCGCGGGGCGGGGCATCGATAAACGCAGGCGTGAACGGCCGATAGGCGCGGGCGAGGCGCAGCGCCTCTTCGATTGCATATTGCACCTCGACCATGCGCACCAGAATCGACTGGAACGGGTTGGTGACGACCGGCCCCAGGCCGCAATCCTCGGCGGTCTGCTTGGCCGTGTCGCTCAGTTGCCCGAAATTGTTGGCATACCGCGCAAGCGGCCCGGTGAGGTAGGGCGGGCCATCCTTCATATGGCCGTGCAACGCATTGGAGCGTGCCACATGGGTCTCAAAGAAGTGGTCCGGGTACTCGTCGACCGCGATGTCGAGGCCGGTGTTCGACACGATGCGGCCCTCGTCGATGGGGTAGAGTTCGGGGTGCTTCAGCGAGACGAAGACATAGTCATCCTCGTCGTCGGGAAACTCGAACTTGGCGAACCCGCGCGCGACCTCGCCCGCGGCCTGAACGCCCCATTCGAGTTCCGGAATCAGGTCCGCGATGGCCTTGGCCGACGGTGCCTTGTAGAACCCCCCGACACGCGTGTTGACCGGGTGGACCGAGCGGCCGCCGATCACCTCCATCAGCGTGTTGCCGAGTTTCTTCAGGCGGAGCGCAGTCTTGACCAGCTCGGGCTCGACCTTTGCAATCGCCATGGCGTCGTGCAGGTTCAGGAAGTCCGGCGCGTGCAGCATGGCCGCGTGCAGCACATGGCTTTGGATCCATTCGCCACAATAGATCATCCGGCGCAGGTCTCTGATCGGTCGGGTGACCTCGATGCAAAGCGCCTGTTCCATCGCGTGGGATGCGCCCATGACATAGGCGATGGGGCAGATGCCGCAGATGCGGCTGGTTATGTCGGGGGCTTCATGCGCGTCTCTGCCCCGCATGAACGCCTCGAAGAACCGCGGCGGTTCGAAGATGCGAAATTCGACCGTCTCGATTTCATCGCCGTTGAGCTTGACGTAAAGCGCGCCTTCGCCCTCGACCCGGGCGAGTGCGTCGACTTGCAGGGTGCGGGTGGTCATGCGCGGTCTCCGGCATTGGCGAAGGCGGGGGCGGCGGCGTTGAAATAGCGGTATTTGTCTCGGGTTTGCGTTTCGCTGAGCCCAAGTCGGGCGAATTCGGCGCTGAGCGCGGCGGTGTTGGCGTGCTCGACCGGCCCAAAGCAGCCATAGCAGCCGCGGCCGATTTTCGGGCAAAGGTTGCCGCAGCCGGCCTGCGTGACGGGCCCCATGCAGGGAATGCCCTGGCTGACCATGACACAGGCGGTCTCGGCGCGCTTGCATTCGACGCATTGCGAAACGTTCGGAATATGCGGTTTGCGTGCGGCCAGCGTGGCGGTGATCAGTTCGATCAATTGAGACTTCGAAACCGGGCAGCCACGCAGTTCCATGTCGACCTGCACGTGGTCGGCGATGGCGTGGGAATGTTCCAGCGTCTCGATATAGTCGGGATGGGCGTAGACCGTGTTGGTATAGCCGTCCACATCCGCGAAGTTCCGAAGCGCCTGAATCCCGCCCGCAGTGGCGCAGGCGCCGATGGCAATCAGGACCTCGGATTGAGCGCGGACTTCGCGAATGCGGTGGAGGTCATGATCGGTGGTGATCGAACCCTCGACGAGCGAAATGTCGTAGGGACCGTCCTTGATTTCCGACGTGGCCTCGAGAAACTGCGAGATTTCGACGGCTTCGGCCAGCGCCAAGAGCTCGTCCTCGCAATCCAGCAGGGTCAGCTGGCAGCCGTCGCAGGAGGCGAATTTCCAGACGGCGAGTTTGGGTCGGGTCATCTAGATCTCCCTAATCGCCAGGCGCTTGCCGATTTGGTCATAGCGAAAGACCGGGCCGTCCTTGCAGACGAAATCGGGCCCCCATTGGCAGTGGCCGCAGAAGCCGAGCGCGCATTTCATGTTGCGTTCCATCGAGACCCAGATACGGCTCGCAGGGACGCCGAGTTCGGTGAGGTCCTGTGCGGTGAAGCGCATCATGATTTCGGGTCCGCAGATGAAGACCGAAACATTGGCGGGGTCAGAGGTGCCGAGGATGCGTTCGAGCCGGGTGGTGACCACGCCCACATGGCCCGTCCAGCCGCGCGCGGCCATGTCGACGGTGACCTCGACATTGGCGCCGGAAAACGCGCCCCATTCGGCGACCTGGGACCGGTACAAAAGGTCGTCGGGCGAGCGGGCACCGAAAAGCAGCGAGACCTCTTCATATTCGAGCCGGTTGGCGAGCGCCTGGCACACGGCACCGCGCAGCGGGGCGAGGCCCAGGCCACCGGCCACGAACAGCATGTGACGGCCCTTCTGGTCCTCGACCGGCCAGTCAGAGCCGAAGGGCCCCCGTACGCCCAGCATGTCGCCGGCGCGCAGCCGGGTCAGCGCGGCCGAGACGCGGCCGACATTTCGGGTGGTGTGGATCAGCCGCTCGGGGACGGCGGGGTCGCCCGAGATCGAGATCGCCGCCTCGCCCACGCCATAGGCGTAGAGCATATTGAACTGGCCCGCCTTGAACGGGCGCGGCGGGCCATCGACCGGCAGAAGCGACATGGTGGTGACGTCGTCAAGCTCTTCCCACACCTCGGCCACGCGGTAGCGGTGCGGCACCATCGGGTCCTGGGCATTGGCGGCGTCCATGGACTAGCCCGCGCCGTAGAGATCGAGAAGTTGCAGCCGCTGGGCGCGGACCCGCTTGGTCAGGTGCGGCAGCCAGGTCTTGAAGATCTGGTAGCCGAGCGCGGGGTGGTCGTCGCACTTCCCGCGCACGCAATTGGCGTCCAGCGACACGGCGCTGACCTCGGTCACGGCGCGGGCATCGGCGGACGAGCGATAGGGCGGCACCAGCCAGGACCAGCCCGCGACATCACCCTGGTTCAGCGTCTCGACAACGATGGCCGGCCGGCCGGGGGCGGCGATCTCGATGGCGACGTCGCCGCGGCGGATGATATAGACCTTGTCGGCCTCGTCGCCTTCCTTGTAGATCAGCGATCCCTTGGCGAAATGCTCGTTGCGGCCGCAGCCGGCAAGCAGATCGAGCGTTTCTTCGTCGAAATCCTTGAAGACCGGATGGTCGGCCAGAAGGTCCTTGATGCTGTGAAGTTCCATGCTCTCCTCCTCAGCCGTCGTCGCGCGCGATCACGGCGGCCTCTTCTGTGATATCGATGCCGACCGGGCACCAGGCGATACAGCGTCCGCAACCGACGCAGCCGGACGAGCCGAACTGGTCGTGCCAGGAACTGAGCTTGTGGGTCAGCCACTGGCGGTAGCGCGCTGCCGGGTCCTGCCGCACCGCGCCACCGTGGATATAGCTGAAGTCGAGGCTGAAACAGCTGTCCCAGACCCGCCAGCGTTCGGTATGGTCGCCGGTCAGGTCGTTTGTATCCTCGACGTCCGAACAGAAACAGGTGGGGCAGGCCAGCGTGCAGTTTGCGCAGTGCAGGCATTTTTCGGCCACGGCCTGCCAGCCGGGGTGATCCTCTTTCCCCTTCAGCCGGGGGGCGATGTCGGCAGGCAGGCGGCGGGTTTGCTGGGCTGCAGCGTGGGCGGCGGCGAGGCGAGCCGTGGCGTGGTCGTCGCCGGTGGCGTCGCGCAGCGGCAGGCCGTCGGCCAGCGCGGCGCCTTGTGCGCTGCCGATCTGCAGGAGAAAGCGATGGTCGCCGTCGGGATCCAGCTCTGTCAAGGCAAGATCGAAGCCCTCCTCGGCATGCGGCCCGGTGTTCATCGAGGCGCAGAAACAGGTTGCCGCGGAGCGGGCGCATTGCACCGCGACGATCAGCGTGGCGGCACGGCGGCGTGCATAGTCGGTGTCGGTGAAGCTGCCGTTGTCAAAGACCGCGTCCTGGCGCTCGATGGCGGCGATCTCGCACGGCCGCACGCCGAAGAAGGCGGTTTTGGGGTAGTCCTCGGCCCGGTCGTCGATCTCGAACCCGTCGGCGGTTTTCGTGGCCGACCAGAGTTTTCGGCGCGAGGGGTAGAGCCATTTCTTCCAGCTCTGCGGGCCGACGACATAGTCGAACCACGCCTCCGGACGGCCCTCGGTCAGCCGGTAATGGCCCGCTTCCTGATCGTCAGTGCGGCCACGGGGAAGGTCATCGGCGGTCCGGAGTTCTTCATAGGCGATGGTCCCGTCGACCTCTTGCGGACCGATCACACGCCAGCCTGCGCCGACAAGCGCCCCGATCAGGGGCGCGGGGCTGGAGATGACGAAGCTGTCGCCGGGGGCGGCTTGCATGCGGGAGGGTCCTTCGCGCTGGAACCGGTGCAACTGGGGTAGTGATAGCGGTATCATGGGAACGCTGGGAATGATCTGAATCAAGGAATTCTAGTGGATGATGGTGGTGCAGCAGGAAGAGAACGCTATTGCCCTGTGCGGTAGGACGGACGGCAAAGCACCCGCTCGACGCTTGCCCTGAGCAATCATTTTGATCTGCGTCAAGGGACCGCAGAAGTGCTTATAGTAGATTAAAAAAGTGGGTTTTCTCGGGCAAATAGAGAGAAGGGGGAATAGCAAATGATTTTTCCTGACGACGAGAGAAACGAGGAACACCCAGATTTCGAACGGCTGAAAAAGATAAAGCTGGCGCATCGGGAGCGGCTTCTCAATATCCCGCACGTTCATGGGGTCGGAATTGGATTTCGGTTAATTGACGGGTCGTACAGTGATGAGCTTGTGATCAAAGTCTTTGTGTCCCATGAAATCCCGGAAGAAACTGCCGAAGAGGCGTATCGTATTCCAAGTTCGCTGTCGGTCGGCAAGGAAACGGCTGAGGTTGAGATCGAAATTGTCGGGCCCCCGACAGTTCAAGTTTTCCGGCTTCGGTCGAGGCCCTTGCGCGGAGGGTCCAGCATTGCACCCCTAGATACATCCGGGCAGGACGTCGGTGTCGGCACGCTTGGCGTGTGTATAATGATGCGCGATCAGATGCCGTATATACTGAGCTGCCGTCACGTTCTCATGCCGCCCGGAGTTCAAATTGGGGCACGGGTTACCCAACCCGCGCTGACCGATGGCGGTGCGCCCCAATTCGCGGACGTGGTTGCCAACGTTTCGCAAGCGGCGCCGGTCAACTTTACGGGTTGGAACAGAGTAGACGCCGCATTGGCGCAAGTTATCGATGGTTTTGACGTTGGTGATCGGCTTGTGCATTGGATAGGTTATCCCAGTTTTCGGCCACTCAAGAAAACCAGCGGATTTAACAGTATCATGAAGCCGGTGGCAAAAATGGGCAGAACGACGGAATTTACAGTTGGGATGGTGATTTCTGTATCAGCGGACTTTGAAGTGGATTGGAGTCATGTTTTTGGGAATGCCCCTCGTACTAACTTAGTTCGGTTCGAAGATCAATTGATGATTGTTCCACCTATGTTCAGCACCCCCGGTTCGGCAACTATACCGTTTTCACAACAAGGCGATTCGGGTTCCCTTGTTGTAGACCTTGCATCAAAACGCCCCGTGGGCATGGTAATGGCATCCGGTAGCATTAAGCGGCCTGTAAATATTCACAGCTATACGTTAGCAAATAAGATAGAAGATATTTATGATTCGTTTGGAATTGAATTCTAGATTTCAATTTCACCTATACTTGAAATCATAATATTGAATCAATAAAAACTTTCTATTTGCCATCCATCTATATTTGTGGATTTAAATGTAGCTTTAGAATTCACATGACCTGATTCAGAAAGATTATGGTGGCGCACTGGCGCCACCATTTGCTTTTTTATGGTGCCTCAGTTAAAGCTGAAATACTTGAACTTCGCCGTGTCGTCCGGCGCCACGACGGTCTGGACGTTCGACTTCATGCCCCAGTTCAGCACCTGGTGGTGAATCGGGATGTAAAGCTGTTCGGCCTGCACCACCTGCCAGATCTCGTTGATCATCGTGTCGCGCGCCGGCAGATCTGTCTCGGATGCCAGGGCCTCGATCTTCACATCCAGTTCGGGGTTGGAATAGCGGGTGCCGTTCCACGAGCCGTACTTGTCGTCGCGGGTGTGGACGAGGAAGTTGAAGATATACTCGGAATCATAGGTCGGCACGCCCCAGCCCAGCATGTAGAAGTCGGTCTCCAGCGTGTTGATCAGCGGGAAGTGCTGGGCCTTGGGTTTAGCGTCGAGGTTCACGGTGATGCCGATCTGGGCGAGCATGCCCACGGCTGCCTGGCAGATCGCCTCGTCATTGATATAGCGGTCGTTGGGGCAGTTCAGCGTGATCGAGAAGCCGTCGCCATAGCCCGCGTCCGCCATCAGGTCCTTGGCCCTGTCGACGTCGGTCATCGACGCGCCGTCCATCTCGGCGTTCCAGCCGTTGACGAAGGGGGGCGAGATCATGCCGGCCGGCGCCGATTGGCCGCGCATCACCACCTGCTTGATGGCGTCGCGGTTGATCGCCATCGACATCGCCTGGCGCACGCGCAGGTCGGCCAGCGGGTTGGCGCCCTCGACATTGTCGTTCGCGAGGTCCGCGTCGCCCTGGTTCATGCGGAAAAAGATGACGCGGTTCTGCGGCGCGGTGCGCACGTCGAGCCCGTCGGCCGAGGCCACGCGGCCGAGATCCTGCACGGGCACGTCCTGGATGAAGTCGACCTCACCCGACAGAAGTGCGGCAACGCGGGTCGCGGCGTTCTGGATCGGGGTATAGACGATCTCGGTCACTTCCATGGGGAACTCGCCGTTGCCCCAATAGTTCTCGTTGATCGCCAGGACCGTCTTCACGTCGGGTTCGCGGCTGACCAGCCTGTAGGGGCCGGTGCCGTTGGCGTTCTTGGCCGCAAATGTGTCTTCGCCGCCTTCGTAGTCCTGCACCTTGACGGCGTTGTTGGCCTCGGCCCAGTCCTTGTCCATGATGAACATGTTGGTGAGGTTGTTGGGCATGATCGGGTTGGGGCCGTTCGTCACGATCTCGACCGTCATCGGATCGGGCGCGCGCACCTCGACCACGGACGCGAGCAGCTCCTTGTAGTCGCTGTCGGGCGTCATCGCGCGGTCGAGCGAAAACTTGACGTCTTCGCTGTCGAACGCGGCCCCGTCGTGGTAGGTGACGCCTTCACGCAGCTTGAAGACCCAGACATTGGGATCCGCTTCCGAGGGGCCCCATTCTGTGGCCAGCGCCGGAACGATGGCGCCGGTCATGTCGCGCATCACCAAGGGCTCCATGATCTGGTGGGCCAGCGCGCTGGTCGGTCCTTCGTTCTGGGCGTGCGGGTCGAGGGTCAAGGCGTCGCCGGCACGGGCCCAACGCAGCGTCTCGGCGTTGACGCTGAGGGCGGTTGTGGCCAGCAGCGCGGCTGCCAGCGCAAGGGTCTTGTGGGTCATGAGGTATTCTCCCTGATTGATGGGACGAATTATGACCGGGCGGTCAAGATTGGCAATGCTTAGACAGTAACGATTTTCACCGCACACGATTCCGATCCGGCAATGCGGCGGTCAGCGGCCGGCGAGCGTGCGCAGTACCGTGCGGGCGGCGTCGGTCAGCGGTGCCTCGGTCGTCGAGAGCAGCTTGATCCGGTCGAATTCTTCAGGGCGCTCGGCGAGCGTCTGCCTCAAGGCCGCGCCGAAGACCTGGCGCAGTTCGGTGCCGACATTGAATTTGCAGACATTGCTGGTACGGGCCAGGTCCGACCGCACCTGCGCGGGAATCCCAGAGCTGCCATGCAGCACCAGCGGCACGCCGGTTACCGCCTCGATGGCGTCAAGGGCCGTACGGTCGATCTGCGTTCCGGCGGTCCGCTGCAAATGCACGTTGCCCACCGAAACGGCCATGGCATCCACGCCCGTTTCGGCGGCAAAGCGCCGGGCCTCGCCGGGGTCCGTTCCCGTGGAGGCCGCCCCGTCGGCATAACCCACGATGCCGATCTCGCCCTCGATCGACACGCCCGCGGCCCGCGCCATGCGGGCAATGGCGGCGGTTTGGGCGATGTTGTCGGCGAGCGGCAGTTTCGATCCGTCGAACATCACCGAGGTAAAGCCGCAGTCGATGGCCTCTCGGCAGTCGTCGGCCGAATAGCCATGATCGAGATGCGCCACGACCGGCACGGCCGCACGCTCGCCCAGATGCCGGAACATCGCCGCCAGCACCGGCAGGGGCGTATGCGCGCGGCAGCCGGGGCCCGCCTGCAGGATCACCGGCAGATCTTCGGCCTCGGCAGCCGCGACATAGGCGCGGGCGTCTTCCCAGCCCAGCACCACCAGACCGGCAACGGCGTATCCGTCCCGAAGCGCGGGCTGCAGGACCTCGGACAAGGTGACAAGCGTCATTCACCGGTCTCCCACGCGCCCCGGACCTGATGCCGGGCCTCCAGCCCGCCCTCGTCCGGTTGCGCGTCGAGATCCCGGATCAAGCCTGGCATGGGCTTCATTTGAACTTGGCGATCATGTCCTTGATGCCTGGGATCGTCTCGATCTGATAGGCGTGGCTCGGCTGGAAATACTGAACCAAGGGCCGTTGCGAGGCGCCGCCGAGGATCGTGAAATAATACATCTCGTAGCCGGGCAGAACCGCGCAGGGATGATAGCCGGTATCGATGCAGATCGTCGATCCGTCGACGATGTGATAGGCATCGCCCGGCTGCCCATCCTCGCGCTGCAGCATCTGCAGACCCGAGCCGTGCCTGGGACGGAAGCGGAAGTTGTAGGTCTCGTCATGGTGCGTCTCGGTCGGCAGCCGGTCGGTGTCGTGCTTGTGGCTGGGAAAGCCCGACCAGCCGCCGGCGCCGACGGTATAAAGCTCGCTGACCAAGAGCCGCCCGACCTTGTCGGCCTGTTTTTGCCCCAGGATATGCTTGATCTTGCGGTGGGTCTTGGTGTCGTCGCTGCCGTACTGCACGAGGTCCAGATCGGCCGACCGTACCGTGAACGGGTCGAGCACGTCTTGACACCTGGCGCCGGCCACGAAGACTTCGCAGTCGTCCGAAACACAGACCATGTCCACATGCGCGCCCGACGGGACATAGGTGCCCTCCGGCTCGCCGTCCCAGACATCCTCGCCGCGGTTGCCGAGCGCGGCCACCTTGTGCCCCTCGATGTCGAGGTCCACCGTGCCGGTCGCCGGCACCACGCAGGTCTCGTAGCCTGGCGTGCGATAGGCGAAAGCCTCGCCCTTCTTCAGCTTGACGATGTTGAAATAGTTCAGCGGGACCGTCGGATTGTCGATGTCGACGATGGCTTCGTTGCGGTTGTCGAACGGGGCGATATGCATGGAATTACTCCTCGGGTAGGGACATGCCGGGATGCCCGGCGATGAAGCTGTCGAGCTCGTCCGGCGTCGGCATTGCGGGCGCGCAGCCGACTCGGGTGACGACGATGGCGGCGGCGGCGGAACCGCGCTTGACGGCGTCCCGCAGCGTGTGCCCGGCGGCCAGCGACGCCAGGAACGTGCCCATAAAGGCGTCGCCGGCCCCGGTGGGTTTCAGCGCATCGACCTTGAAGATGCCGGTGCGATGTTCGTCGTCTCCCTGCAACGTGATCGCACCCCGGTGGCCCATCTTGTAGACGACGATCTTGCCCTGTTCCGCCAGGGCCCGCGCGGCATCGAGCCCGCCGTCGTAGCTTGCCGCCAGCACGCCGAATTCGTCGTCATTGCCGACGATGACGTCGCTGGCCGCGGCGGCCTGTGCATAGGTATCCGCCGCCGTTCTGGAATCCGGCCACGAATAGGGGCGATAGTCGATGTCCAGCACGATGGGCACATGGGCGGCCTGCGCGCGCTTGAACGCCAGGAGCGTCGCGCCGCGTGACGGTTCCGAAGCCAGGACCGTACCCGCGCCGACGACGGCGCCGAAGCCGGCAAAGTCGACCGCCGCGATATCCCGGGCGTTCAGCTGGAAGTCGGCGGCGTTGTTGCGGTAGATCACGGCCTGGGTGTCGGCCTTGTTGGTGTCGACGACGGCCAGCGAATTGCGCGCCTCGCCGCCGACGCGGCGAACATGCGCGGTATCGACGCCATAGCCCGCCAGCTGGTTCGTCACCCAGGTTCCCACCGGATCGTTGCTGACGCAGGTGACAAGGGCGGCTTGCCCGCCCTGGCGGCAGATCGCGGCGGCGATGTTGGCCGAGGACCCGCCAAGCGCCGAGACCCAGCGCGCGCCGTCCTCCAGCCGGGTGCCCGGCGGATCGGCATAGAAATCCATTCCGGCACGGCCGATGATCAGGAAACGGTTCGACGTCGGCGCGGTGATGTCAGAAACCCCGTGGCAAGGCGGCCGATGAGGCGGTTCCTATCAGGTTTGAAAGGAAACCCATCAGCGGCGGTGATTGCATCGCGGCAGAACTTGACGTCATGAGCGGGTCTGACGCAAGGGACGAAAACACGTTCAGCGACGGGTTCTATCAAATATGAAAGAGTTGGGGATCGGCATCGTGGGCGGTGGCTATATGGGCAAGGCGCATTCCGCCGCCATGGCCGCGGTCGGCACCGTGTTCGAAACCGCGCTGAAGCCGCGGCTGGAGATGATTGCCGCCACGATGCCGGAAAGCGCCGAACGCTACCGCGCCGCCTATGGCTTCGTACGGGCGACGGCGGACTGGCGCGATCTGGTGGCGGATCCGCGCGTCGAGGCGGTGGTGATCGCGTCGCCGCAGGACACCCATCGCGAGATTGCCGAGGCGTGCTTTGCCCGCGGCCTGCCGGTGATGTGCGAAAAGCCGCTCGGTGTCTCGCTGGCGGACGCGCGGGCGATGGTGGCCGCCGCCGAGGCATCGGGCTGCGCCAACATGGTGGCCTATAACTACATCCGCACACCGGCCTCGCAATATGCGCGCCGTCTGGTCGCCGAGGGCGCGCTGGGGCGGATCACCTGGTTTCGAGCCGAGCATGTAGAGGATTTCCACAACGACACCGACGTGGCCGCCTGGCGCTATCAGGGCCGGGCGAACGGCTGCATCGGCGATCTGGCGCCGCATATCTACAACGCGGCGCTGGCGCTGATGGGGCCGGTGGCCGAGCTGTCGGCGCGGATCGAGACGGTCCATGCCGAACGCGGCGGCATTCCTGTGACCAACGACGATCAGGTGCAGATGATGTGCCGGTTCGAAAACGGCGCCATGGGGCATCTGTTTTCCAGCCGCGTCGCGACGGGCCGCAAGATGGGCTATGCCTACGAGATATTCGGTACCGACGGCGCTATTCGGTTCGATCAGGAAGACCAGAACGCGCTCTGGTTCTACGACGCCTCCGATCCGCCGGAGCGGCGCGGATTCCGGAAAATCCTGACCGGGCCGGCGCATCCCGACTATCTGGCCTTTTGCAAGGGCCCGGGGCACGGCACCGGCTATCAGGACCAGATCATCGTCGAGGCGAAGGATTTCCTGACGGCGATCGAGAGGGGTGAACCGGTCTGGCCCACGTTCCGCGACGGGCTGGAGGTACGACGCATCGTCGAGGCGGCCTATGCAAGCGACGAGACCGGAACCTGGGTTTCGGTGGATGAATTCTGAGGGGGACGAGATGGCTATCGAGATCGGCAATGCGCCCTGTTCCTGGGGCGTCGAATTCGCGGACGACCCGCGCAATCCACCGTGGCGGCGGGTGCTGGCGGAATGCAAGGAGGCCGGGTTCAACGGCATCGAACTGGGACCGGTCGGCTTTATGCCCGAAGACCCGGCCGAGCTGGGCGAGGCGCTGGACGAGTTTCAGCTGACGCTGATCGGCGGGGTGGTGTTCCGGCCATTCCACGACCCGGCCAAATGGGACGACGTCCTGGACGGCGCGGTCCGCACCTGCAAGGCGCTGGTGGCGCATGGGGCGCGGCATCTGGTGCTGATCGACGCGATCTCGGCGCGCCGGGCGCCGACGGCAGGGCGGCCGGGCGAGGCGGAACAGATGGATCCGGCCGAATGGGCCGCCTTTGTCGATCGGTTCCAGACCATCGCCAGGATGGGCGCCGAGGAGTACGGGCTGACCGTGGGCATCCATGCCCATGCGGCCGGGTTCATGGATTTCGAGCCGGAGCTGGAGCGGCTTTTGGGCGAGATCGACGAGGGCATCCTGAAGATCTGTTTCGACACCGGGCACCATTCCTATGCCGGCTACGACCCGGTGGCCTTCATGCAGCGGCATATGGGCCGGATCAGCTATATGCATTTCAAGGATATCGACCCAAAGGTGAAAGCCTGGGCGGTCGAGAACCGGATCGGGTTCTACGACGCCTGTGCCGAGGGGATCTTTTGCAAGCTGGGGCTGGGCGACGTCGATTTCCCCAGCGTGCGGCAGATCCTGCTGGACCATGGGTTCGAAGGCTGGTGCACGGTCGAGCAGGACTGCGACCCGCAGGGCAGGACGTCGCCGCTCGAGGACAACAGCCACAACGGCAAGTACCTGAAATCCATCGGGTTCTGAGCGCGGCACGAATTTTCGCCGAAAATTCGTTGCCCCCTGCGGCATCGACGAGGACACGGGCATGACAAAACTCAAATGGGGTCTGATCGGCGGCGGACGCGGCAGCCAGATCGGGCCCGCGCACCGGCTGGGGGCGCAGGCGGACGGGCTTTATACATTTGCCGCCGCGGCTTTGGATCATCGCCCCGACGAGGGTCGCGCCTATGCGCGGGAGCTTGGGGTCGCGGCCGACCGGGCCTATGGCGATTGGCAGGAGATGCTGGCCGCCGAACGCGGGCGGGACGACCGCGTCGATCTGGTGACGGTGGCGACGCCCAATGCCACCCATTTCGAGATCACCAGGGCCTTTCTCGAGGCCGGGTTCCACGTGCTCTGCGAAAAGCCGATGACGATGACGGTCGAGGAAGGCGAAGAGATCGTGCGGGTGGCGCGGGCGTCCGGCAAGGTCTGCGCGGTGAACTATTGCTATTCCGCCTATCCGATGGTGCGCCAGGCCCGCGCGATGGTGCGCGCGGGCGAAATCGGCAAGGTGCGTCTGGTGGTGACGAGTTTCAGCCATGGCCACCACGGCGACGCGACGGATGCCGACAATCCGCGCGTGCGCTGGCGCTATGATCCCGCGATGGCGGGCGTTTCGGGCCAGTTCGCCGATTGCGGTATCCACGCCTTGCACATGGCGAGCTTTGTCTGCGACGATCAGGTCGAGACGCTCAGCGCCGATTTCGCGTCGACAATTGCGAGCCGCGAACTGGAAGACGACGCGATGGTGAATTTCCGCATGGGCCGGGGCACCGTCGGGCGGCTCTGGACCTCGTCGGTGGCAATCGGGCGGCAGCACGGGTTCGACCTGCAGGTCTTTGGCGAGACCGGGGGGCTGCGCTGGGCGTCGGAGCAGCCGAACCAACTGATCTACACCCCCGTCGGTGGACGCACCCAGGTCATCGAGAAGGGCGAGGCCGGGCTGTCCGACGACGCGGCGCGGCTGAGCCGGGTGGCGATCGCCCACCCCGAGGGGTTTCCGCTGGCGGTGGCGAATATCTATGTCGATCTGGCGGCGGCGATCCGGGGCGAGGCGCGAGACGGGCTGCCTACGCCGGCGGATGGGGCCCGGTCCATGGCGGCTGTGTTCGCCGCAGTCGAGTCCGCCGGCAAGGGCGGTGCCTGGGTGGACGCGCGCCCGCCGATGTTCCGGTAGTCGCGTCCCCGGGTTCCGCCGGTCCGACCGGCCGGGGATCTGCCCCCGGACCCCCGGAAGTGTTTCTCCAGGATTAGGGAACCTTGGGTTTATTCGGCGGGTTGGCCGAGCGCGGTTTCGTGCAGGTCGTCGCGATAGGGTTTTGCCGTAGGCGGCAAATTGCGGTGCAGGCGCCAATCAGGGTCCTTGAGCTGTTTCAGGACAGCGGGCAGCGCCTCTTTGTAGGCTGCCCAGATCGACGGGCTGGGCGCGGGCAGGTCGTGCTTGATCCTTTCGTGCAGCGCGGGCAGGCGGTGATAGGGCACCATCGGGAACATATGGTGCTCGATATGGTAGTTCATGTTCCAGTAGATGAAGCGGCTGATCGGGTTCATGTAGACCGTGCGCGAGTTCAGCCGGTGGTCCAGCACGTTGTCGTCGAGGCCGCCGTGCTGAAGATACCCGGTCATGACGAAATGCCAGGCGCCGTAGAGCCGGGGCAGGCCGATGACCATCAGCGGCAGAACCGACCAGGTGGCAAGGGCAACGGCGACGGTGGCGGCGTAGATCGCTGTCCAGATGCGCGCCACGCGGACGACCGATGCATGTTCGGTCTCGGGGATGAAGCTGGCTTCCTCGGGGTTCAGCTTGCCGGTGGCGTTCAGGAGCATCCGGCTGATCCCATAGTAGAAATCCGGGAGGCCGATGAACTGCAGCAGTGCCCGTGCGACCGCGACGGGGCGCATGATTGCGATTTCGGGATCGCGGCCGACGATCAGGGTGTCGGTATGGTGCCGAAAATGGGACCAGCGCCACGTGACCGGGTTGCGGATGATCATGAAGCAGGCGATCTGATAGACGGCGTCGTTCATCCAGGAGGTCTTGAACGCGGTGCCGTGCCCCGCCTCGTGCCAGCGTGAATCGCTGGCCGATCCGTAGAGCACACCGTAGGCGAGCCAGAACGGTGCCGAGGCCCAGCCGGGCCAGAGCGCGATACCCAGGCCGGCGAACGCGATCATCAGACCATAGTAGATCAGCGTGTCGCGGATCGCGGGCCGGTCGCTGCGCTTCATCAGCGCCTTCATCTCGGCGCGCGGGATCTCGGAATGGTACCACTCGGCCGAGGCGAGGCCGGATTCGACCGCGTTCCTGCCGTCGGGTCCCAGAAGGCTGTAGTCGCGCATGGCGGTCCCCCGTGGTTGCGCGCAGGTTAAACCGTCGCGAGGACGGTGCAAGCAGTCTGTGATTGCAATTCTCTCAGAACCTCTCAAGAATGATCGATGAAGATGATGGGTTTTCATCAGCCAGGGAGGGGATGAGTGGCGCGGCGTCCGACGATACAGGACATTGCCCGCGAGGCGGGCGTCAGCGTCGCGACGGTCGACCGGGTGCTCAACGGGCGGCTGAAGGTGCGCGAAGAGACCGCGCGCAAGGTCAGCGACGCCGCACACAGGATCGGCTATCACGCGACCAACCTGATCGAGCAGCGGCTGCGGGCGGATCTGCCCGAGCTGCGGATGGGCTTCGTGCTGCAGAAGGAAAGGCAGGCGTTCTACCAGACGCTGGCGGCCGAGGCCGACAATGCGGTGCGCACCGCGCCGGGCATCCGGGGCCGGGCGGTCATCGACTTCGCAACTTCGCAGTCGCCGGCCGAGGTGGCGCAGATGATGCTGTCGATGCGGGGCCGGGTCGATGCGATCGCCGCGACCGCGGTCAACCATCACCAGACCACCGAGGCGGTGCTGCAGTTGAAGGCCGACGGCATTCCCGTCTTTGCGCTGTTCAACGACTTCGCCCAGGGTGAACGGATAAGTTATATAGGTTTGAATAACTTGAAGGTCGGACGCATCGCCGCGTGGATGATCGCGACGGCCGCGCACAAGACCGGAAAGATCGCGATTTTCGTGGGCGGGCACCGCTGGCACGGGCACGAGCTGCGCGAGACCGGGTTCCGCAGTTATTTCCGCGAGGCGAAGCCGCAGTTCCAGGTGCTGGACACGCTGGTCAACCTAGAGACCCGGCAACTGACCTACGAGGCCACGCTCGACCTTCTGGCGCGGCATCCCGATGTGGTCGGCATCTACCTGGCCGGCGGCGGGATGGAGGGCGCGATCCAGGCGCTTCGCGAGGTGCGGCTGGCCGGTCAGGTGGCGCTGGTGGTCAATGAACTGACGCCCGAATCGCGGTCTGCCCTGAGCGACGGCTTTGTCACCATGGTGATCTCGACCCCGCTGCGTCAGCTTTGCACCGATCTTGTGAAGCTCGCGAAGGTGCAGGTCAACGAACAGGGTGGACCGGTGCCGAGCCAGCAGTTTCTGGAGCCGGTCCTGTATCTTCCCGAATCGGTGTGACTGAGGGAAAACCATCATCCAGCCCTCGCTCGCCCCATCATTTCTGATAGCTTATGGGTAGGGACGCCTTGACGCGGCGCGCGCGAATCCATCACGGTTGCGTTCGCGAAGCGCCGGAAACAGGCGTGTGAAAAGCACTTGAACTGCATAGGACTTCTGCCGGGCTCGGATCCGCGGCCGGCAGGGGGCGCATGGGGAGGAACACCGACGGAATGCTGCCGACGGCGCTGAACCATATGGCTGTGCCCGGGATGCGCTGGGATGCGTTTCTGAGCCTTGCGAAAGCCGCGGGGTGCATTGGCGTCGAGTTTCGCAACGACCTGCCCGGACCGCTGTTCGGTTCCGACGATCCGGCGCTTGTCAAGGCGCGGGCGGCCGCGTCGGGGCTGCGCGTTCTGACCCTTGCCGAGGTGAAGGCGTTCAACGACTGGTCGGATGGCAAGCGCGACGAAGCCGAGGCGCTGATGCAGATCGCGGTCGCCTGCGGGGCCGAGGCCGTCAGCCTGATCCCGCGCAATGACGGGCTGGGCCGCGGCAATGGCGAGCGGCAGGCGAACCTGCGCGTCGCGCTGCGCGAGCTGAAGCCGATGCTGGAGGCGCACCGGCTGACCGGTCTGGTCGAGCCGCTGGGGTTCGAGATCTGTTCCCTGCGGCACAAGGCCGAGGCGGTGGACGCCATCGAGGATCTCGGCGCCGCCGGGACGTTCAAGCTGGTGCACGACACGTTCCACCACACGCTGGCCGGCGGCGGGCCGATCTTTGCCGCGCATACCGGCATCGTGCATATCTCGGGCGTCACCGATCCCAGCCTGGCCGTCAGCGAGATGCGCGACGAACACAGGGTGCTGGTCGACGCCAAGGACCGGCTGGGCAATATCGAACAGATCGAGGCGCTGACGCGCGCGGGCTATCGCGGTCCGGTGTCGTTCGAGCCGTTTGCGCCCGAGGTTCACCGTTTCACCGATCCGCAGGCCGAGCTTGCCGGATCTTTCGAGTTCATCTCCTCTCGTCTGGCCGGGATGGCCGCATGAGACCTGCGAGAGATGAGTAACCGCCCGAACGGGCATTCCGGTTTCAGGATGGGTGTGCCGGACACCACAAAGGGAGAGTAGACGATGAAGAAACTTCTGATCAGCGCGGGCCTTGTCGCCCTGATGGGCACCGGGGCGGTGGCGCAGGAAATCGGCGCCACGATTTCGCGGTTCGACGATAACTGGCTGACGGTGATGCGCAACGGCATGACCGAGCATGCCGCCAGCCTCGACGGCGTGTCGCTGCAGATGGAAGACGCGACCGACGACCTCGCCAAGCAGATCGACCAGGTGAAGAACTTCGTCGCGTCCGGCGTCGATGCGATTATCGTGAACATCGTCGACACCTCGGCCGGTGCGGCGGTGACCGAAGCTGCCGGCAATGTGCCGCTGGTGTTCGTTAACCGCGAGCCCGACAACGTCAACGAATTGCCGCCGACCCAGGCCTTCGTGGCCTCCAACGAGATCGAGTCCGGCACGCTGAGCGCGTTCCAGGTTTGCAACAACCTGCGCGCCATGGGTCTCGCCGGCGGCGCACGCGGCTATCTGATGAACGGTCAGCTGTCGAACCAGGCCGCGGTGCAGCGCACTAAGGACGTCTATGACGTCATCGGCATGGATATGTGCAACTTCATGGAAATCATCGGCGAGCAGACAGCAAACTGGTCGCGCGACGAGGCCCAGGACTTGATGACCAACTGGCTGTCGGCCGGCGAAGAGTTCCACTTCGTGCTCGCCAACAACGACGAGATGGCGATCGGCGCGATCCAGGCGATGAAGGCCGCGGGCATCGACATGGCCGACGTGCAGGTCGGCGGCGTGGACGCCTCTCAGGATGCTCTGCTTGCGATGCAGGCCGGCGACTATGACGTGACCGTGTTCCAGGATGCGTTCGGTCAGGGCGCGGGCTCGGTCGATACTGCCATTGCACTGGCCAATGGCGAGACCGTGGACCAGAAGGTCTACATCCCCTTCGTGCTGGTGACCCCGGCCAACATGGGCGACTTCCTCGACAAGAACTAAGGCCGATTAGGCATACCGACCTGGGCGGCGCGATGTCCACGCCGCCCAGACACATCCAAGCGCGAACAGG
>JAAUYH010130070.1_pt1 | contig 52938 bp, 38 predicted proteins | sample 7278061 | NCBI WGS metagenome assembly JAAUYH01 (sample SAMN14350203, study PRJNA611818) | marine sediment metagenome | isolation source: surface marine sediment (0.6m) | place: French Polynesia: Moorea | collected 2018-08 | reverse complement strand
GTGCCCGCCAGCCGCTCGAACGCCTCGCGCAGGCGCCGGTAGGCATCGCCGCTGGTCTCGCGGTTGGTGGCCACCAGCAGGTCGTGCGCCTTCAGCTGCAGCGTCCGGCTGACCGCGCGCCCGGCATTCAGCGCCGCCATCAGCTGGCTGATGCAATAGATCAGGATATCCTTGTCGTGGATCGTCGCCCGGCCCTTGACCGAGGGGGTGATTTCCAGCGTCACACCGTTATGGGCGTAAGACAGCACCTTGCGGTCGGGCCGCGTCGACAATGAGAACACCGGATGCTCCATTGTCGCCAGATCGCCCTTGGGCAGCGCCGCAAGAAGATCGCAGACGAAGAAATCGCCCGTGGGGTGCCGGTCCGGCAACAATGCCCCTGCCCCGCTCAATCCGCCCCCTTGCGGCCAGTTCTTCCGGCCGACTCGCTATCGTGGTTTCGTTGACGCCAGCTAAAGTTATCCACAAGCCTCTGTCCAGCCCGGGCTTCGTGGGATCGGAGTCGTCCGTTCGTGGGACCGGAGTCGGCTTTTCGTGGGTTCGGAGTCGCCCTGCCCCGGAAGATCCCGCGCACTTGCTTCAAAACAAAGGGATTTGCTGCCAACGCGGAAAGCCGTAACAAAAAGATAACAGGATTCTAACCGACAGATTTTTTTTCGGAACGCCCCGCAGCCTGCCTTATGGCCGCCCACAAGCCTGATTCTGCTTAGAAAATCGCAATTTGATGCGTATTTTCTTTCCACATGCCGGGTTTTTCGGTATATGGGCAAAAAGGGCGCACATGATCGGCCGTTCATAGCAGATCTTGTGGAATATCGAGCAAAGGCCGCAAACCATGGCAGTTTCCATCGGGCATGAACGCCCCCCCTATTTCAACATCAATCCCGACCGGGCCCTGTCCGAACTCGGGCAGACCACCGGCAGCGGCGATTTCGCCGCCATCGCGCAGGCCTGCGCCCGCGGACGCGAGGATCTGGCCAGCCGCGGGCTGCAAGAGGACGGCAGGAAAACGCTGCGGCTGTTCTCCACCTGGGAGATCACCAAATACCTGATCCCCGTGGCCCCCCCGCATTTCCGCCGCGTTCTGAAGGCGAACCCCAACCTGCCCCAGGGCCGCAGCGAAACCGAGGGCGGCGCGAAATGGTTCACGTTCGACGAGGTGCTTGCCTTACGCGCCCATTTCGCCACCGAGGGGTCGAAGGCCAAGGAATATGCGCCATACCGGCCAAAGGGGCTGCCCGCCAAGCTGGTGGCGGTCGCCAATTTCAAGGGCGGTGTCGGCAAGACCTCGACCTGCGCGCATCTGGCGATGTCCGCCGCGCTCGACGGCTACAAGGTGCTGGTCGTCGATCTCGACAGCCAGGGGTCGATGACCTCGATCTTCGGCGGCCAGGTGGCCGATGAATGGCAGACCGTCTTTCCGCTGCTGGCGCGGCACTATGCCGAGCACCTGCGCCGGGACAACCAGGGCCGCCTCGACCGGGGCGAGGCGCCGATTCCGCTGGACGAGACTCTGTCCGAGGCCCTGTCGCTCACCTCGGGGGACGTTATCCAGTCCACCCACTGGCCCAATATCGACCTGATCGGCGCGCAGCTGAACCTCTACTGGGCCGAGTTCCAGATCCCCGTCTGGCGCATGGCCGCCCGCTCCTGGAAGCTCTGGGACGCGCTGACCGACCGTCTGGCCGAGGACGGGGTGCTCGACCAGTACGATCTGATCTTCCTCGATACCCCCCCTGCCCTGGGCTATCTGACGATCAACGGGCTGGCGGCGGCCGATATCCTGCTGGTGCCGCTTGGGGCCTCCTTCCTCGAATTCGACTCGACGGGCCGCTTCTTCGACATGCTGCATTCGACCTTCCGGTCGATCGAAGAGGGCGAAAACACCGCCGCGCGGGCCCTGGGCCGGCCCGAGATGGCGTTCGAATGGGATGCCGTGCGCGCCGTGCTGACCCGCTACGACGGCAGCCAGCAGGCCGAGCTGGCCGCGCTGATGCAGGCCTATCTCGGCCGCACGCTCAGTCCCCACCGCCAGGATTTCACCGCGCTGATCGGCCAGGCAGGCGAACAGGTGCAGGGTATCTACGAGGCGGATTATCGCGATTTCAACCGCGAGACCTATGTGCGCGGGCGCGAGGCCTTCGACGAGACCTATGCCGCTTTCAAGCGGCTCGTGCTGGGCATCTGGCGGCGGGACGAACTGGCGGCGAGGGAGACGGGGGAAGTGGCGTGAGGGCGGGCCGGATGTCTGGGCTCTGCCCTTTGAAGGCGCAAAAGCTGCCGCGGAGCTTTTTTCGGCCTTTGGCCGATTCCACCTTCAAATGTTTCGCGCGCGAAACATTCTGCACTGCAGCGGGGACCGCGCGCACGGGTAACCGGATGGCGAGCCGGATCGGATAGGGCAGGGGCGAAGGAGAAACGGAAATGGCGAAACGCAAACGGCTGACCCCGGCCCAGGCCGACTATCTGCAGGCGGTTCCCGCCGGGTTAGAGACGAAAGCGGCATCTGTCCCGGTACCGCCGGCGCGCGCGCCGATCGCCCAGGTGGCGGGCGAGGCCTCGGCGGCTTCCGCGCTTCAGGACCTGGCCGGCGAGGTCAGGCGTGCCCGCGACGAGGGCCGGATGATCCTGACGCTGCCGCTCGGTCAGGTCGAGGCCGGCTATCTGGTGCGCGACCGGATGGTCGCCGACGAGGACGAGCTGTTCGTTCTGGCCGCGTCGATCGAGGCCCGCGGCCAGCAGACGCCGATCGAGGTCGTCCGGATCGCCGAGGACCGCTACGGGCTGATCTCCGGCTGGCGCCGCCTGACCGCTCTGCAAAGGCTCCATGACGGCTCGGATGACGGGCGTTTCGCGACGGTACAGGCGCTGCTTCGGCAGCCAGAGACGGCTGCGGACGCCTATGTCGCGATGGTCGAGGAAAACGAGATCCGGGTGGGGCTGAGTTATTACGAGCGGGCCCGGATCGCCGCCAAGGCGGTGGAGCAGGGGGTCTACGACACCGAAAAGCAGGCGCTGCAGGCGCTCTATACCACGGCCAGCCGGGCAAAGCGGTCCAAGATCCGCGCCTTTCTCGCGCTCTACCGTGCCGCCGACGATCTGCTGACCTTTCCCGCAGCCATCGGTGAACGTCTGGGCCTGGCGCTCGCCAAGGCGCTGGAGACGCAGCCGGACCGTGCCGGGGCGCTACGCGGCGTGCTTGAGCGCACCCCGCGCGACACGGCCGGGAAAGAGATCGCCTGCCTCGAGGCGGTGCTGAAGGGGTTCCGGGAAACAGCGTCTCTAAATACCGGTTTAGAGACGAAATCCGAGCCCATCCCAGAGGTGGCGGAGGCGCAGCGCAACAGGGTCGAGCGGCCGGCAAGAGGCATTGACATGGCCAGTAACGGGCGCACGGTCACGCTGACCGGACCGGGCGTCACCGAGGCCTTCCGTGCCCGGCTTCTGGACTGGCTGAAGATCCAGGGCTGATCTCGCGGCGCCGCGGGATGTTTCGCGTGTGCAACATTTCGAGGGCTTCCCCTGAGAAAGGGCGTAGCCCCGGGCGGGATCGGCCAACGGCCGACAAGGGTGCCCCGGAATGGGGCCGAACCTGAAACGGCAGTCGCGGCGCTCTTGACTTTGCAGCCAGGCGGCCTGCCTGAATGGGCCGCTTGCACCCGTGGTCACCGGTAATGCAGACGGCCCCGGCGAAACCTCGCGCGGGGCCGTCCATGCGCCGTGAAACGGATCGGGCTTTAGGGCAGGGGGCCTATTTTTTCTTCGGCTTGCGGCCGAGCCCGATCTTCTTGGCGGTCGCGGCGCGCTTGGCGCTGTAATTGGGGGCGACCATCGGATAGTCTTTGCTGAGGCCCCACCGCTCGCGGTACTCGTCGGGTGACATGTTGTAGGCGGTGCGGAGATGCCGCTTGAGCGTCTTGAAGGGCTTGCCGTTTTCCAGGCAGATAATCGCATCGGGCGTGACCGAGGCGTCGATCGGCACCGCCGGGACCGGGGGTGCCTCGGGCGCGGCCTCGGCGGGTGCGCCCGAGGCATCGCCGCCGGCCAGCCCGCGCAGGGTGTTGTGCACCGAGTGGATCAGATCGGGCAGTTCGCCCTGAGACATCTGGTTGCGGCTGGCATAGGCCGCGACGATCTCTGCCGCGAGGGTCAGGACCTCGTCGCCCTGCTCTGTGCCTATTTCGATTGCATCTGTCATTGCTCTTCCTTGGAGTGTTCGAGGTTTCGCCAGAACGGATATACCGGATAGATAAAATCATCCGGCGCAAGTCTTTCAAAGAACGCGTCTGACTTGGCCGATACTTATTATTGGATTGGACTTAATCTTGATAAAGCAATGTTTGCAATAGGGAATTCTCAAAATTCTATTCACCCTAGGGGCGTTTCTCAGTGTAAAGGCGAAAACTACTGAGTATCGGCGGTTTTCCGCTTTACCGGCCCACCGCCGCATAGGCCTCGAAACCCGCGCGTTTGGCGTCGCGGGGCGAGTAGATGTTGCGCAGGTCGGCCATTCGCGGGGTGGCCATCTTCCTTGCCATGCGCTTGAGATCGAGCGCGCGGAACTCGTTCCATTCGGTCAAAAGCACCACCGCGTCGGCGTTCTGCGCCGCCTTGTAGGGATCTTCCACCCATTGCACGCCGGGCAAAAGCGCCTCGCCCTCGCGCCGTCCCTGGGGATCGACGACGCGCACCTTGGCGCCGGCACCGACCAGCGCCGGCACGATGGTGAGCGCCGGGGCCTCGCGCATGTCGTCGGTGTTTGGCTTGAAGGTGACGCCCAGAACGGCGATGGTCTTGCCGTTGAACGAGCCCTCGCAGAGATCGCGCAGCCGCTCGATCATCCGCATCTTCACCGCGTCATTCACCCGGATCACGGTCTCGACGATGTTCTGCGGCACGGCATGTTCCTGGCCGATCCGCGCCAGGGCCTGCGTGTCCTTGGGAAAACACGATCCGCCATAGCCCGGGCCGGCATGCAGGAACTTGTTGCCGATGCGCCCGTCGAGCCCCATGCCGCGGCTGACCTCCTTCACATCCGCGCCGACCCGTTCGCAAAGCGCCGCGATCTCGTTGATGAAGGTGATCTTCGTGGCCAGGAACGCGTTGGCGGCGTATTTGATCATCTCGGCGCTTTCGAGATCTGTGATCACAATCGGAAAATCGCGCAGGTAAAGCGGCCGGTAGATCTCGGACATCACCTCGGCGGCCCTGGTGTTCTGCACGCCGACGACAACGCGGTCGGGTTTCATGAAATCGTCGATCGCGGCGCCCTCGCGCAGGAATTCGGGGTTCGACGCGACGTCGAATTCGGCCTTTGGATTGGCCTTGGCGATGGCCTGCTTGACCTTGCGGTTGGTGCCCACCGGAACCGTCGATTTCGTCACGATCACGGCATAATTCGTGAGCTTCTGCGCGATCTCCTCGGCGGCGGCCATGACATAGGTCAGGTCCGCATGCCCGTCGCCGCGCCGGGTCGGCGTGCCCACGGCGATGAAGACCGCCTCGGCTCCGTCGATGGCCTGCGCCAGATCGGTCGTAAAACGCAGCCGCCCGGCGGCGACGTTCTTGGCCATCAGATCGTCGAGCCCGGGTTCGTAGATCGGCACCTGGCCCGCCTCGAGCATCTCGATCTTGGCGGGATCGCGGTCGACGCAGGTCACGTCATGTCCGAAGTCGGAGAAACACACGCCGGAGACCAGGCCGACATAGCCGGTTCCGATCACAGTGATCTTCATGAAAATGGCCCTTTCTGCTCTAGCCCGGGACCATTGCGTCCGATGCTTTTGACCGGTTTGTCAAGTTTTTGCTTCGGGCGAATTTGCATGCGGTTGCCGGTGGGGGCGACCGGCCATAGCCGTGCCTGCGATGTTCCGGGCATTCAAATCGGCGACCCGATCTCTTCCGGACCGGGCGAAATGCGACTATCGTGTCACGGCAGTGTTTTATCGTTTGGCAACAAGCGGATATCAAGTCTTCCAACGATGTTGCACCTTATGTCCGAACTTACCGGGGGCTGTTGACCGATAATGGTAGAAAAGATGCGGGGCGGGAAGCGGGACAGGTTTGTTCAACAGGCGAGATCGGCCCTAAGGCAGCACAGGATTCCACAGGCCCGGGCGCATCTGAACCGCGCCCTGGCGCTGGATGGCGTCCGGCGGAGTGCCGAAATTTCCCTGCTGGACGCCCGGCTCCTGCAGGCAGAGGGCGCACCCGCCCGGGCGGGTGCGGTTCTCGAAGCGCTGGTCGAGGCGCGCCCGCGCAACATCCAGGCCCATCTGCAACTGATCGATCTGGCGCACCGGCGGCTGGATGCCAGGGCCATGCAGACGCATCAGGACCGGGTTCTGGCGCTCGATCCGGTGGCCAAGGGCGTCCTGACACCGGAACAGATGCTGCAAACGGAGCTTTCGCTGGCGGGACTTCTGATCTCGGACGGCGCGGAAACCGAGGCGCGCGCCCGTCTCGAGCGGCTTCGGAAGGACTTTCCCGACCGGGTCGAGATATACGGACAACTGGCGAAGCTGGCCTGGGCGCAGGCGAACCTGCCCGAGACCCGGGCGCATCTGAACCGCGCCCTGGCGCTGGATCCGGAACGGCAGCTTCCGCAGGTCCACCTGCTGCACGCCCGGCTTCTGCGGGCCGAAGGGGCGTTCGACCGGGCGGCGGCCGTTCTGGACGCCCTGGTGGAGGCCTATCCAAGGAATGTCTGGGTGCGTCAGCAATTGAGCGAGATGGCGCGCTTCCGGGCGGATACCGAGGCGATGCGGCGGCACCAGGATGCCGCGGCCGCGGCCCTGAAGGCGCGCATGAAGCGAAGCGGTTCGGACATGCAGTCGCTGATGTCGCTGATCAAGGCCGGCCGCGCGACCGGGCAAAAAGAATTCGAAACGGAGTGCCTTTTGACCGCGGTCGCGGCGGACCCGACCAACCCGCAATTGCTGGCTCACATTTATTCGCATTTCAGCCATCCGGAGGAGGCGGAGTTGATCACGGACGTGACCCGGCTGTTGCGGGGCCGGGTCGATGGCGAGCTGGCCGACGACCTCGAGGCCGAAATGCTGCAGCGGACGTGGCAGTACGACCGGGCGTATGAGCTGGAGCGGCGCGCGTTCAAGACGCGGACCAATCAGGCGGATGCCCTGCGTCTGGCGAAGGCCCTGTTGCGGACGCAACGCTACGAAACCGGTCTGCGGTATCTGCGCCGGTGCGTCCGGCGCTGGCCGGCCGGCCAGCCGCTTCGGTGGACCTACGTGAACGAGGCGCTTATGCTGGGCCGGTTTGCCGAGGTCGCCGCGCTGCTGGAGCGTGTGAAAGACGATGTTCCGACCGCCAGTCTTTTGCGCGACCGGTTCCTGCTGAGCGTCTATCGGGGCGAGTTAGAGACTGCAACATCGCTTTTCGAGACGCTCGACGAGATGGGTGGGGTTCTGGCGGATCACCGGAATTTCATGACCACCTTGATGTTCAATACCCTCGATCCCGCGGCCGGAACCATAGACCGGGCCTGGGGCAGCGAACGCGGGGCCGCGCCTCCGCCGCATTTCCGGGCCTGGCTCGTGGGGCAGCAGGCGATGGAATTCGCCCATGAGCAGCGCCAGCTGTCCGACGGCCCGGGCTTCGCGTCGCCGGAGGACTGGCTGCGCGCCCGGCCCGGCTCGACGCTTGCGGCGATCCGGGTCATGGACAGGTGGTGCAGCCGCCAGGACCGATATCGCGTGGCCGATGGGGATGCGGCGGACATTCCCAGGAGGATTTTCCAGTATTGGGACAGCCCGCACGTGCCGGCCCCGGTCGCGAAGATGATCCAGAGCTGGTCCGGCGCTGCGGGCTTTACGCATGAGCTGGTGCACAAGGCCGATGCGGTGACGTTCCTGCGGGAGCAGATGGGGCCGCGTTGGGTCAGGGCGTTTCGCCTGGCGAGAAGTCCTGCGGAAGAGGCCGATCTTCTGCGGTTGTGCCTTCTGGTGCGGAAGGGGGGCGTCTATGCCGACGCCGACGATTGTCTTTACGGCGATCTGAACCGGCTGTTGGGGGCCGGCCGCGGCCTGATTTTGTATCGCGAAGCCATGCGCGGCGGCGTCGGCAATAACTTCATCGCCGCGCCGCCCGGTCACCCGGCGATCCGGCGCGCCGCCTTGTCGACCCGAAACGCCTTGCTGCAGCACAGTGGCGAGACGACCTGGAACAAGACGGGCCCAGGCCAGCTGACGCGCGCCGTCGCTCAACACCTTGTCCTTGCAGAGGCGCCCGCGGCCGCAGACATCACGGTGCTGACCTGGCAACGGGCGGCAGGCGAGATCGGCATGCATAATCCGCTGCGTTACAAGCGGTCGAAAACCCATTGGGACCATGTCGCAAGAACGGAAGATATCGTCTGGAGGACCCTGCAGGCCGAATTGGAGAGGCAGCCGCACTGACGGTCCGGATCGAGACAGGCCGGTTTGCGCCGGGTCCGGCGGCGGAGGCGCGGTCAAGTGCCGCATGCGGCCGGGCCGCCGGCCCGGTTCCCTTGCGCCGGTATCTTCATTTAAACGCGTGAAAAAATTTCTTTTTGGCGGGTGCAACGGGCTGAGAAATATGTTTGATGACCGGCGCGGAGCTTTGAGGCTGGAGGGTGTATGAAGACCTATGACGTTGTTATTGTCGGGTTGGGCTATGTCGGTCTGACACTGGCTACTTCGATGGCCGAGGTGGGGCTGAGGGTGTTCGGTTTCGAACGGCGCAAGGACGTCGTCGACCTGACCAACCAGGGCAAGCCACATTTCTCGGAAATCGGGCTTGAAGAGGCTTTGACCCGCGTGGTCCGGTCGGGCCACCTGGTCGCGTCCACGACGATGGATCCCGATATCCGAAGCGAAAACTATGTCATTACCGTCGGCACGCCGCTGAACGAAAACGGCAAGGCCAGGCTGGATATGATCGAAAACGCGGCCGGGCAGGTCGCCGAGCATCTCGACGACGGGGCGCTCGTCATCCTGCGCTCGACGGTGAAATGCGGCACCGCGCGCAACATCGTGGCGCCGATTCTGGCGAAGACCGGCAAGAAATTCCACATCGCCATGTGCCCCGAGCGCACGCTGGAGGGAAACGCCATCCAGGAGCTTCGGGAACTGCCGCAGATCGTGGGCGCGGACACCGAAGAGGAACGCGCCCGCGCCGGCGCCCTGTTCCGGCGGCTGACCCACACGATCGTCGACGTTTCGAGCCTTGAGTCCGCCGAGATCATCAAGCTTGTGGACAACACCTACCGCGACGTGCAGTTCGGATTCGCCAACGAGGTTGCCCGGCTGTGCGACGCCGTCGGCGTCAACGGTTACGAGGTGATCACCAGCGGCAAGCTTGGCTACAAGCGCACCAACGTCGCCTTGCCGGGCCTGGTGGGCGGCCCCTGTCTGGGCAAGGACCCGCATATCCTTTATGAAAGCGCGCGCGAGCGGGGCGTTGCGCTGGAGATCACGAAGGCCGGGCGCACCGTGAACGAGCGCCAGCCGTTCGAGACGATGGATTTCGTGGTGTCGGAACTCGACAAGCGCGGGTTTCCTGCGGATGCGCCGATCGCGATGCTTGGCATGGCGTTCAAGGGGCTTCCCATCACCGACGACCTGCGGGGCGCGATGTCGCTGAAGGTGCTCGAAGCGCTGCGCGAGGCCCGCCCGCAGGCGGAGATCCGGCTTTTCGACCCGGTGGTGTCGCTGGAAAAGATGCGCGAGGAATTCCCCGGCTACCGGGTTTGCGCGACGCAGGAGGAGGCGTACGAAAACGCCGCGGCGGCGCTTATCACCAACAACCATCCGCGCCTGGCCAAACACGCCCCGGCCGAGATCGTCACCCGGATGCTGCCGCACGGCTTCATCTTCGACTACTGGAACCATTTCAGCTCGCGCTCGCCCGAAGAGCTGGGCGAGGGCTATTTCGCCGTCGGCAACCGCATGGGAGCGACGGCATGAGCCGGCGCGCGGTTGTCACGGGCGGCGCCGGTTTCATCGGCGCCTATCTGGTGAAGCGTCTGGTCCGCGACGGCTGGTCCGTCGGCGTGGTCGACACGATGGTCCGCGGCAGCCAGAGCCGGCTGTCCGACGTCGAGGACGAGATAGAGCTGTTCACGGCGGACGTCCGCGACGAAGCGGCGATGACCGCCGCGGTCAAGGGCGCCGACGTGGTGTTTCACCTGGCCGCGATCAATGGAACCGAGAATTTCTACACGCGGCCCGAACTGGTGCTCGATGTCGGCATCCGCGGCGCGATCGCCGCGGTGAACGGCTGCCGCACGGCCGGGGTGCCCGATCTCGTGGTGGCCTCCACCGCCGAGGTCTACCAGACCCCAAGCGTGGTGCCGACGCCGGAAGACATACCCTTGATGCTGCCGAATTCGATCAACCCGCGCTATTCCTACGGCGGCTCGAAGATCGCCTCGGAACTGATCGCGATGAACTACGGCAAGGATCATTTCCGCCAGCTGCAGATCTTCCGGCCGCACAATGTCTACGGTCCCGATATGGGCTGGAAACATGTGCTGCCGCAGTTCCTGCTGCGCGCGGCGGCGGCGCTGGAGGCATCCGGCGGCGCGGCGGCCGCCTTTCCCATCCAGGGAGACGGCAGCGAGACCCGGGCGTTCTGTTATGCCGACGACATCGTCGACGGCATCATGACGATGTACGAAAACGGCGGCCACCGCGAGATCTATCACATCGGCAACGACGAAGAGATCAGCATCCGCCGCCTGGTCGAGGTGGTGGGCGAGACGCTGGGCGGCGATCTGGACATTCAGCCGGGTCCCGCCACCGAGGGCGGGACGCCGCGCCGGTGCCCCGATATCTCGAAGATGCGCGCCATCGGCTACGAGCCCAAGGTCAAACTGGCAGACGGCGTGAAGCGCACCGCGGATTGGTACATGGAGCATCGCCAGCTGACGCCGGAAAACGAACTGCTGTAACAAGGGAGCGCAGCGTGGAAATCTCCGACAAGATCTATGTCGCCGGCCACAGGGGCATGGTCGGCTCCGCCATCGAACGCGGCCTGCGGGCGCAGGGCTATGGCAATATCGTCACCCGAACCCATGCCGAGCTGTCGCTGGACGATCCCGCGGCGGTCGAGGCGTTCTTTGCCGAGCAGAAACCGGATTACGTCTTTCTTGCGGCCGCCAAGGTCGGCGGCATCGTCGCCAATGCGACCTATGGCGGCGACTTCATCCGCGAGAACCTCAAGATCCAGGTCAACACGATCGACGCGGCGCGGCGGCACGGCGTGAAGAAGCTCCAGTTCCTCGGCTCTTCCTGCATCTATCCGAAATTCGCCGAGCAGCCGATCCGCGAGGACAGCCTGCTGACCGGCAGCCTGGAACCCACCAACCTTCCCTACGCGGTTGCAAAGATTGCCGGGAAGGTGATGTGCGACGCCTACCGGAGCCAGTTCGGCTTTGATGCGTTTACGGTGATGCCGTCAAACGTCTACGGTGTGGGGGACAATTTTCACCCCGAGCACAGCCATGTCGTGGCGGGCATGATGCGCCGTTTCCACGAAGCGAAGATAAACGGCGACGGCGAGGTCGTGGTTTGGGGGACGGGCAAGCCGATGCGCGAGCTTGTCTTCGCCGACGATCTGGCGGATGCCTGCATCTTCCTGATGAACCGCTACGAGGATGGCGGCATGGTCAATGCCGGTTCGTCGATGGAAATCTCGATCGCGGATCTCGCCGGGCTGATGGCCGAAGTCGTCGGTTTCGACGGCAAGGTCGCGTTCGACGCCGACCGCCCGGACGGCACGCCGCGCAAGATCATGGACAACGCAATCCTTAAGCGTCTGGGCTGGACCGCGAAGACCTCGATTCCCGATGGGCTGCGCGCCATGTACGGCTGGTACCTGGAGAACGCCGCATAGCCACGGTCCCGGCCCGGCCGCCGGGCTCCGAAAAGCGATCGGGCAGGGACCGGATGATCCCTGCCCGGTGCGGGCCGCTTCAAAGCGGATCTAGGCGTTCTTGGCGACGATAGCGTAGCCCGCGCGCTCGAGCATCGACAGCACGCGGCGGGCCTGGGCGCGGCTTGACGGCGCATCTTCCTTCAGCGCCGCCGAGATGGCTTCTTTCGAGGGGGCGCCGTCCCCTCCGGCCGCCAGTTTTTCGCGGACCAGAATACGGGCCAGGGCGTTCACAAGAACAGTGTCGGTGGCTTCGGCCACAGTCGCGGAATCAGTCATTTCGTACTCCGATAATTAACATAAACCGCCTGGCAAGGCGGTTTCGCGGGACGTTATATCAGGTCGGTTTGGCATGTCCACTTGGGTATATGTACAGGTTTGCCGTCCCCCGGCGCACGGGACGGCGCCCCGGGGCGCGCCGGGACAAGAGGTACATTGACATCCGGACCTGCCGCCTGCATTCCGGTTGTCGCAAGACGGGCAGAGGTAATGCGCAGATGGGGCAGGGCGCTCTGGAGATCGTGTTTGATTACAATGGGAAGAGCCATTGTATCGCATTCCCCGAGGCAACGGCGGATTTGCCCAGCCTGTTTGTCATCGGCCTTCCCAAGGCGGGCAGCACGCTGTTCAACCGGATCATGCACGTGCTCTGCCAAAGGGCTGGATATCAGGTCGTGCCCTGGCACAACGTGCTGCGGAAATACGGTATCCGGCCGCGGGATTTTCCGGTGAACATCGCCGAGGTCTTTCTGCCCAAAGGCTATGCCTATATCGGGTTTCGCGGGCTGGTGCAGCACGAGCGGCTGCCGGCCTTCGCCGGCGGACGCACCGTCTATCTTGTGCGCGACCCGCGCGACATGGTCGTGTCGCAGTATTTTTCGGCCGCCTACAGCCATCCGCCCCCCGGTACCAAGGCGGATGCCTCGCTGTTGCGGGATTTCGAGGCCACGCGCGAGAAGCTGCAGCGGACGCCGATCGACGACTTCGTGCTCGAGACCGCGCCGGGTTTCCTGCAGATGCACCAGCTGACGGCCTCCCTGCTGTCCGATCTCGATCACAGGATGTGGCGGTACGAAGATATCGTTCTCGAAAAGCAGCGATGGATCGAAGAGGTGGTCGGTTATCTCGATCTCGACGTGCCCGCCGGCGTGGTCCGCAACGTGGTGGCGCGCAACGACGTGGTTCCCACGGCCGAAAGCAAGCGCCAGCATATCCGCAGGGTGACCCCGGGTGATCACCGCGACAAGCTGAAGCCGGAAACGATCGCCCGGCTCGACGAGATTTTCGCACCCGTCCTGACCAGGTATGGCTACACATGATCCCATCGCCGGCGCTGCCGGGACAAAATCGCATGCCGGCAGCGTCGATGGCATGGACTTGGCCGGCGGCCGGCGCGAGGCCGTCGCGCCATGGCCGGCATGACGGCGTTTCGACAGACAGTCACAGGTTGGAAAATGCACACACTTAAATTCGACGCAGCGGTCCGCATCCCGCTTCCCGAGGCCAAACGGCCGAATTTGCAGAGCGTCTATATCTTCAACATGTACCGCGCCGCGAGCACCGCGACGACGGCCGTCATAAAGGCGCTGTCGAACTGCACGGATCTGGTTCAGTTCAACATCGCCGACGAGCTCAACAAGATCGGCGTCGCGCTGATCGACCACAAGGATTTCACACGCCCCAGCGTCTATCTGGAAGATCATCCCGAAAACCTGACGAAGATCGGCAGCTTCGGCGGCTTCGTCTACTCGGGGTTCCGGGAAATCCCGCTGAGCTATGCCCGGCAGTTCGCGTTCCACGGGGCGGCGGTGATTGTGGTCCGCGATCTGCGCGACATCGGCATCTCGCAATACAATATCGTCAGCCGCCACACCATCCACGGGGCGGCCGGCGGGAATATCAAGAAACTGCGGGAAATTACCGCGCAGCAATCCCTGGACGAATTCATGGCTTCGGCCGACACCGTGCACTTTCTCAAGCGGCTGGCCAATTGCTACCGGCCGCTGATCCGGAAGGGCACGACCGTCCTGCGGTTCGAGGATTACGCCGGGGGGGACGGCTTTGACACCGAAAGATACGCGCTTGACCTCGTCCGGGCGGTGTCGCCTTACGCCGAGCTGAAAGTGAGCGAGCCGGACTATGTGAAGGCGGTGCTGGATCAGGTCAAGGGAACCCAGTCGCTCAAGGGCCATTCGACCGGCGGCGCGATCGGACTGCACCGCAGGTTGAAGCCGCAGACGCAGAAACGGCTTGAAAACGCACTTAAAAATGAGCTTGTGCTACTCGGGTATTCCTGATCCCAACCGGAGTTTTGTTTTGCCTCTCAAATCTGTTCTTATTCCCTGCCTGGCCAATGACGCCGAGAATTTCGCATTGCTCTTGGATCTCTGGTCGCAGGACAGGCTGTTTCCGTCGGAAAATCCGGACACCCTCGGCCAGGTTCACCTGATCGTCGTCGTCAACAGGGCCGGGGCAGAGACGCTTGCCGCGTTCCGGGACATCTATGCGGCGCATCCGGCCCTGCATGAGGTTTTCGCGTCGTTCACCGTGGAAAGCGCCGATCTGACCGAGGAACAGGACATCTATATTCGCGACCCCGATCACGAGGACGCCCCATTGGGAAACAAGTCGGGTCCGAACTTTCTGTTCCTGAAAAGCATGGAGATCGCGCATCGCTTCGGCGGGTTCTGCTTTCAGAACGAGCTTGATTGCTTTCCGCTGCGCAAGGGCTGGCTGGACGGGGTGGTCGAGGTTGTCAGAGAGCGTGAGTTCGCCTGGGTCATCGGGGCCTATTATGCGGGCGAGATCCCGCTTGGGATCAACATCCAGTTCCACATCAACGGCAATGCGATCTACCATGCGGGCTCTGCCGACTTCATGGCGTTCCTGCACGATGTCTGGTTCCCGCGGCTGATGGAGCTTGTCGAGGTCGACAGGAACCTCGCCTATGACTGCTGGTGGGCACGCGAAAAACTGATCGCCTCGAACTTCGTCAAGAACAGGTCCTGGGAGATCGTGCGCGCCTTCGACCAGCGGATGTGCAATTGCCAGTTCATGGCGAATGTCGTGTTCGAAACCAGCATCGGGTTCGACCTGCGGATCGCCCTCGACGTCGAGGCGGCCTCCAAACAGCCGCTTCTGTTCCTGCATGGCCGCCCCTGCATCGAGTATTTCGCCTCGCCGGACATCCGCGGCCGCGATCCGATCGACTACATTCTGGAAAAGGCCGAGACCGCGCACGCCGCGCTTGCCGAAGAGGACGACCTCGACGCGCTGCTGGAACAGGAGGCGCTGGAGGATCTCGACGGGTCCGCCCTGACCCTCGAGATCGACGATGAGACCGATCCGGACGCCGGTCAGCTGACCCCGTGCAGGATCAGGAAGCCCGGCCTGATCACCGCCGGCGACCTGGCGCCGGACTGTCTTTTGGGGCAATGGTACCCATTGGACAATTCCAGCTCTCTGTGGATGAAGCCGGGGATCGCCGCCTTGGTGGTGTCGGTCGAGAACGGAGGCACTGAATGCGGGCTGCGTATTTCCGGCAAGGTGACGGGGAATGCCAGGGAAGAGCCGATCACCGTCTCGATCCACGGGCTGGACGAAGAGGTGACCGGAACGATCTCTGAAAGCGGCGTGTTCGAGCATCGGCTGAAGTCGAAGGAACCGATCGAAAACATCACCGTGGCGTTTTCCCGCCTGGCCTATGCCAACTTCGAAGGCGACAAGCGCGATTTGTCTTTCGCTCTCTATTCGTTAGAGTTGAAGACCTAAGGGGGGTGCCGATAACAGACCGTACAAAGCCGGGCCTGAAGCACATTGGTGAACTGACGCATAACAGTAAAAAGCTTGATCCGGCCGCCGTCGTTCTGGATTTCGGCATGAACGATGCGAGCGGTCACCATGTCGGCCTTGCCTCATTCTTCCTGGAATCGCTCGATATCCCAAAGTCCGAGATCGTGTTTCTGACGAACAGGTCGGTCAGGCTGCGCTCGCTTGCCGATGTGAATGTCATATCGGCGTTTTCCGTGACCGGTTACGAACTGTTCCAGGGCGGCGGCGACCGGATCAGAACCAAGCGGGTGAAGGCGCTGTCGAACAGGCTGGCGCTCGAGTTGCTCGGCTTCGACCGGCTTCTGGAAAAGGCGCAGCGCATTTATGTCCTGAACGCCAATTCCTTTGTGTTGCGCGTTCTTGCGGAATGGCTGACGATGCGTCAGAGGAAGCTTTCGGCCCATCTCGAAATTCACGTGATGTATAATCTTGGGGTGGCGCTCAAACGATACGGGGCCAAGTGGTTTGCCGTGCATGTCAGTGAGTTCTGGCGGCGCACGTCGCAGCGCGCGCATGCCACGATCTCGGCGCGCTGCGCATCGCTGGCCTATAGTTCCGATTCCATAGAACGCCGCCGCGAAATCCATCGGATGTTCGGCGTGCAGGCGAAAACCTTCCCGAAATCCCACCTGGCCGAACGGGCGCGGCAGACCTGGTGGGGGCGCCTCGGGCAGCCCTATATCTGCCTCGGGCTGGGCGATGCCAAGATCGACAAGGGATTTCTTTACATGCCGGCGCTGATCGAAGGTGTTTTCTCCAGGCATTCGCACATGAACGTGCTGCTTCAAGCGGTGGGGGGCAGCGTCGCGCATCCGCGGTCCCATCACCGCATTTGCGGACTGGCCGAAAAGTACGGCAACTTCTTCTACCATGACGGGTTTCTGTCCGACTGGGAGTATTTGAAGGTGCTGCAGGGGTCGGCGCTCGTTGTCTTCCCCTACCTGCAGGAAAGCTACTTCAGCAAGTCCTCCGGAGTGCTGGAGGAAGCCCTGGCGCTGGGTGTTCCTTGTGTGGTTCCGGCCTATACAGAGCTTTGGGACATTGCCCGTGCTTCGGACACACCTGCATTTGCGTTCCGCGAGAACTCGGTGGAGTCGATCCTGGAGGCCATCGATACGGCGCTGGATCGTCTGGGCCAATCGGTGAAGCGGTCCCCCGAAGCCTGCATGGACGCGCTCTGACTACCGGGTCAGAACGTAATACGAGTCGTCGAAATTGCTGTAATCGCCGGCGTTTGGCATTCCGGGCGCGCAATGGCCGCCAACCGCCTTTTGCCGGGGATTGCACAGGCTGACGGCGCGGGCGCCAGCTGCCGCATGCGTTTCGCCGATCGCCCACCCGACGATCCGAAGAACGCCGCACCGGTATCCGGGATGGACATGCGCGACCTGGGGATGACGCGCCTCGGGGTCCGGGGCGCAGGCAAGCGCCGGATCGGCCGGGTAGGGGTCGGTGGAATAGAAATACCCGCCGCGGCCGTTCGCGAGTTCGTAGACAGGCAGGCAGTCGATGCAGGCGCGGCGGTACAGTCCGGCCGGGGTCTCTGTTTCCCGGCAAGCCCCGCCGTCTTCGAGCATGCGCATCCGGGCGCCGCCGGGTCGGTCCGGGAAGCACCCGAAAACGACATCCTGCGCACGAAAGCCGGATTGGCCCTCTTGCCAGCCGCTTACGGTGCTTGCCTCTACGAGGCCGAACCGTGAGATGGACGCTTCTATCCCGGAACGTGGGCCGAGCATCAGGTAAAACCGTGCCTGAAGCGCCTCTCCGGGGTGCACGAGCGCGATTTCATTCTGACCCGGGGACCCGGCCACGATATTCGACAGGAAGTACGAATACTGTATGTCCTCATCGCGCTGTACACCCCCATCGGTGCACCGGCCCAGAAGAGCGTTCGCTTTGCGCGCCAGGCAATGGGCGGTGAAGATGTGCCGTAGATAGCGGTTCCCGGCACCATCGTCGGGCACCGTAAACGCGAAGCCCGGGGCGTCCGGAGCGGTGTCGGTGAAGCCGCCGCCCCAACTTACGTTTTCGTCGAGCGTCCATGTCCCCGGAAACAGGTCGTCGATAAGTTCGGTGGTTCGTCCGTTCAGGCCGATAAAGGCCGAGCGCAAGACCTCGCCGTTGAAGGGAGCCCAGGGAAAGTTGAACCGGTCGAGCACCTCGAACGCACCCCGCATCTCGCCATCGTCCGAGCGGTCGTTGCGGAATTTGGAGTGATTGAACCAGATATAGGTAAGCTCGAACACATCGTCGCCGAGATGCACGATACGGAAGAAGACGGGAAACCGGTCCGGCCGCCACAGATCGCTCACGCTGCCGTTGCCCGGGTCGTATTCGTACGTCCGGTCGACATGCGCCATTTGCGTCAACGTCATCGTCTCGAAGCCGATCACCTGTCCGGCGGCATCGCGCACCAGGGCGTTGTGAACGGCGGGGCTGAAAAACGGGCCCGGGCAGATCGAGCCTGCGTCGCCCGGTACCGGCGGGCATCCTTTCGCGGCCGCGCTGCCATCTCCGCGAAACGGCCCGCGCGTGTAGGTTCCGGCCTGGTGGTAGTGATACCTGGTGTCGACGCCCGGTTGCTGGACCTGCCGGATCTTCGTGCTTGTCGCGATCGTCTGAAACACCTCATCCGCCCAGATGGAACTCCACCGTTGGCCGGTAATGATCTCGGTCCGATCGCCGGGCGTCTTCAGGGAATAGATCTGCCCGCCCTTGCCAACGCCCAGAACAGAGCCGTTCGGCGTAACCATCGCCGCACGCCGCACGCCGTATGGCGTCGTGTCGGCGGCCGTGTCGCAGTGCAGGGCGCGCGGCTGACCTGTCGCGTCAAGGCCCGCCGACAGGTCGAAAAGAAGATGCCCGGTGGCGGTGGTTTCGATGCCGGTTTCGCAAGAGCCCTGCGCCCAGCCCGGAGCCAAGCCAAGCACGAAAACCAAAGCGGCGAGAGGAGTGCGAGACATTGCAACGGCTCTTTTCAGACAATGCAGGTTGGCGGAGAGACTAGGCGGGTGTCATTGGCGACTCAACCGGTTGCACGGGGCGCGGGATGGCCCCGGCAAACAACAGCCGGACGGCGGGCCGGCGCTGCGCGGAATTCCCGCCGGGGCCGCATGTCCCGCCGCATCGTCAGCCCGGCGTGCCGGTCACGAATTGCAGAAGCCTTGGCAGGCAGACGGACGTCAGGTCGTAGGTGTCGATGATGTGCTGCCGCGCGGCTGTCCGCACCGGCGCCTGCGCGTCGGGGTCGCTCAGCACACGGATCAGTGTCTCCGCCCAGGCGTCCACGTCGAAGAAATCCACCAGATGGCCGGTGACGCCGTCCTCGATCACCTCTTCCACCGGCGGGGTGGCGGACCCCACGACGACACAGCCCAGGGACATCGCCTCGAGCATCGACCACGACAGCACGAAAGGATAGGTCAGATAGGCATGCGCACGGCCGACGCGGAGGACGTTCAGCAGGTCGGGGTAGGGAATGCGCCCGGTAAAATGCAGCCTGTTAGGGTCTAATTTGTCCTTCACCTCGTCCAGGAAGACGTCCTTCCAGGCCCTGTCGCCCGCCGGGCGCGGTCCGTAGCCGGCTCCATGCGCGCCCACCATCACCACCTGAAGCTCGGGCCGCGCGGCCATGACCTTGGGCAGGCTGCGCATCAGGATGTGATAGCCGCGATAGGGCTCCAGGTTGCGGTTGACGAAGGTCAGTACCTCGTCGCCGACCTTCAGCAGAGGCCCGCCCGGCACCTGATAGGCCGCGGCGGGGTCCGGTGCGATGCGGGTGGTGTCGACCCCGTCGTGAATCACCGAGATCTTGGACTGGATCTCTGCCGGGAAGGTCGAGGCCTGCCAGGCCGTGGGGCTCAGCAGCGCATCGGCCCGTGAGGCCCCCAGCAAAAGATGCCCGGTGCGGGCGATGGTGCGGATATCCGCCTCCAGGCTGGGGCGGCTGAATTCCGGGTCGAACCCGGTGTCGCGGCCGCGCGTGCCATAGAAGAACTCGGCATATCCCAGATGCCGCGCGTCGGGCCAGACCTCTTTGAGGTACAGCGTTTCGCCCCAGTTGATCGAGCCGAAGACCACGTCCGGCGCGTCGCCCTTCGCCTTCAGCGCCTGCGCCGCCCGCGCGGCCGCGGCGCCCAGGTCCACATGGTCGGCATAGAACCCCGCCAGCCCCTTGGTCTTGGCCATTTTGTGCCGGTAAAGCGCCGTCGGCAGCACGTGCGGGTTCTTGTTCTCTTCCCAGGTCAGCACACCCACATTGTGGCCGGCCTTGACCAGCGCCGGTCCCAGATACCGGAACTGGCCGGGAAAATTGCGGTGAACGAGCAGGATGCGCATGGGCGTATAGTTGGACAATCCGCAGGTAAGGGGCAAGCGCTCTGCCGCGCCGGTGCTGCAGGCCGCCCTGGTTTCAAGGGGGTGCCGAAAGGTCTCGTCGCCGGACCGGCCGGCTTGCCTATGACGTGTCGGAATGCGCGGGGGCAAAGCCGGCCAGGAGGGTGTCGACACCGCCCATACCGGTGCCGGCCGGGGCGACCGCCCGGATATGGTCGCGCAGCCTCTCGGCGTCGCGGGGGTCGAGCGTGAAGCGCTCCGGCGGCCGCGCATGCAGTCCGCGCAGGTCGATCTTGGTGCGCGCGGCGAGGGTCTCGAGATCCGGCCGGATGTGCTGCGCCATTGCCTGCAGGCAGGCTTCCGCCGAGAACGGGAAGGCGTTCCCTTCCCAAAGCTGCCGGCGCCGCTCGCGCCGCATCCGTTCGAAGAGAGCCTGGGCCAGTTCAGGCTTTTTCAGGCAGCGGTTTGCGGCCAGCAGGCCGGCGAGGGCGTAGCCGCCGATCGACGGGTTCCGGCGGCTGGGCGCCAGGGGCTCGGGTGCGTGGTGGCCTACCAGGCCCAGAAACCGCGGCACCAGCGTCTCCGCGGGGTGGTAGGACAAAAAGACGGTCCCGGGGAAGGCGCGGCGCCAGGCCCTGACCAGCGGCATGGTCAGAAACGACCGGGTTCGCACCCTGAGATAGGCGTCGGGCAGCCGCGCCTCGGCGGTGACGGGGTCCTTGACGTCCTGATTGTAGCACGAGGCCGCACGCTCCAGCGGATGGCGCAGGACGACAATGGGAACCACCTGGTCGAATCGCCGGGCGATGAGCGGCGCAAAGTGGTCGAGCAGCGCGGGCAGCCCGCTGCCCGGATCCAGCGCCTCGCTGCTGATCAGCGCGTCGCCGTCGCTGCCGTTTAGCTCCGCCTCGAGCGCCGCCGCCAACCCGTCGAGCGGCGGGATGTCGACCTCGCCGCGGCGGGCGAGGCCCTTCAGCGAAAAGATCAGCTGGTGATGTGCGCCATCGGACCATTGCCCGGTCGCAGGATAGAGCAGTCCCGCGGGCGCAACATCCCTGAAATACGCCTGAATCGCACTGGTGCCGGTCTTTGCCGGGCCGCAATGCAGGTAGAGAATACGCTTGACCATGACGCCTTGTTGCAGAGAACCCGGGCGGCGGCAACGCGGGCGGTCGCCAAGGCGGTTCCGGCTTTCAGCCGGGGCTCAAGGGGGGTGGATTGCCGAAATCGCAAGCCGCGGGAAATCGTGTTTGACGGCACCGTCCGGCGTCGGCATTGTCCGTGCCGATGGGCGAGACGGAATTCTTCGAGTATCTGGTTCGACGGGCGCCGCGGACCTATTCGCAATTGGGCCAGGATCTCTGGGTTTTATCGACGCTTGGCCATCCACGTGATGGCTATTTCGTTGAAATCGGCGCCTATGACGGCGTGAATATCTCGAATACCGTTTTGCTGGAAAGCCTTGGATGGGACGGGTTGCTCGTCGAACCCAATCCCGCCGCTTTTGCCGCGCTCAAGTCGGCACGCACCGCCAAGGCGATCAGGCGCTGCGTGTCGGCGGTGGATGGCGAGACGGTGGAATTCAAAAGCGTGGATACGAAACCGGAACTGTCTAAAGTCTTGACTGTTGCGTCTGATGTTCACGATATCTCTGGCCTTCGGGCGCACTTTCAAATCCTGTCTATTCCAACGATTTCCCCGAAGAAAATGCTGCTGGACGCCGGTGCGCCGAAAGTAATCGACTATTTGTCGATTGACACCGAGGGGTCCGAGCTTGAAATCGCGAAAGCGTTCCCATTCGAGGAATACAAGGTTCGATTGATTTCCGTCGAACACAATTTTGGCGAGCAAAGAGACGAGATTTTCGACCTGCTTTCGGGACACGGATTTCAGCGCGTGCTGACATCCGTATCCCGGTTTGATGACTGGTATGTGAACCCATCGCTCATTCCGGACGGCACGGCATCGACCCTTGAGGAGGAAGAGGAGTGTTTTTCCCGGCTATCGGCCGCGTCGGATGCGCCTGCTCCGGGGCGGAACGTCGCCCCGTTGTTGCGCCGCGTCGCAAACCGGCTGCGAAACGACGCGCGCTTCGAAGAGGCGCGCGAAGTGTTAAGGGAACACCTGCAAAGATACCCGACCGATGTGAGTTCTCTGCGCGATGCGGCGGCGATTGAAGCCGCCGCGGGAAACGCGGCTGCGGCACATGCAGCGTTGCGCCAGGCAATCGATGCCGCGCCCCACGTATTTGGAGCGCGCGAAGATCTCGCAGCGCTCCACTTGCAGGACAGGCGGCCCGATCAGGCGCTCGAGGTCGTTCGGCCCGTGATCCGGAACCACCCCGGCCGCGCCCGGGCGGCCTCGATGGCGGCAAGGGCATTGGCGCAGCTGGGCCGTCTGAAGGAAAGCGCGGATACAGCGATCAGGGCAGGGACAAAACGGGCGCTGCCCGAACAGTTTACGGTTAATCTGGCCCGGCGGCTCCAGTCCGATGGCGCAGCCGGGGAGGCGGTGGAGCTGCTGCGCAAGGCGGCCGGCGCCGATGCCCTCAACGAGCGTTTAAACGCGTCATTGCTGGACGCGCTGATCGATTATCGAAGCGCGGGCGGTACGGTTGGTCCGCCGGTCCCACGCGGGAACGACTACGAAAAGCGCATCGCCATCGCGGAAGAAGGCCGCATGTGCGTCGAGGGAATTCCCAAGGTCTCCGGCGCCGGCGAGGTCGTCGCGACGGCCGGTGCCCGGTTCCAGCGCATGTTCGATGGCACGCTGGTTCTGGAGGATTCCTATTACGGCACATGGATGACACAGCTTATCGCCAATCTGGGCGGTCATCACGAACCGCAGGAGGAGAAGGTCTTTTTCGAGACGCTCGAACACCTGGATGGCGGCTTTATCCTGGAGCTTGGTGCTTTTTGGGGGTTTTATTCCGTGGCTTTCCTGCGCCGGTTCGGCGACGGCGCAACGGCGATGATGGTCGAGCCGGACGTCCGCAATCTGGTGGTCGGCCTTGAGACCGTTCGCGCCAACGATGTCCGGGCCGAGGTTCGACTTGGGATCGTTCCGCCTGTCCCGGCCCCTTTGCGCGAGCAGGCCCTCAACCACGGCGTGACGATCTCGCCATCGCCGTTCCGCGTGCAGGACTACATGGCCGCCAGCGGCCGGGACGAGATCACGATTTTGCACGCCGACATACAGGGCGCCGAGACCCGGCTGATGGGAGACATTGGCGAACTGCTCGCGCGCCGGGCAATCCGATACCTTTTCGTTTCCACACACGGGCCCGAGAAGCAAACCGCCGTGCTGGAGGCCGTAAGAGACGCGGGATATTTTCTAGTTGCGGAACACGATGGCCCGGAGAGCTTCTCGTTCGACGGACTTGTGGTCGCGCGCGCGCCCGATGTGACGGGTCCGGGGTTCATTGATCTGCCGTTGAGGCGCGAAGAGGTCGAGCCAGCCAAGAAAAAGTCTCCGGCACGGAACATCCCCGGCGAAAGACAGTTTCAGGTAATCAAGCTGTTCGGGCACGGTTTCTGGGCAAATGTAGAGCATGCTGTCTGGCAGATCGTCATCGCCGAGACCCTGGGGCGAACGCCGCTCGTGCATTGGGGAAAGGTCGGCTACTACGGGAACGGGCGTGATGAAACCTTTACGTTGTATTACGAGCCGCTGTCCGACGTGACGGTCGAAGATATTTCAACGCTTGGATTTCATCCCGGCTATTGGAATGCAGGGAACATCCGCAACCAGGCTCCCGCGGGGGCCGACACCCTGGACATTGCGCATCAGCGCACCCAGTGGCTCCAGCGCTCATTCGAAATGTCCAACGATACCAGCAGGCTGAACGACGCGTTGCAGAGCCTTGAACGGAAAAGCGAGGCCCAGGCGTTCGTTTCGATGAGCTATCTGCACTTCGAGGACATTCGCCCGTGGCTGCCAACAGAGAGCCCCTACAAAGAGATGAGCATCGACGCCGTTCGCAAACATATTTATCGGAAGTACTTCTCGTTGCAGGCTGGCGTGGCGACGGAAATCGAACACCGGCGCACCGCAGCGATCCCTCCCGGAGGTCCCGTCGCAGCGGTACATTCCCGCGCAACCGACAAGCATGAGCTGGAAGGCCTCGAAGATCGCGACAATGAGCATATCCTGGCGGCCGCGCGCACCTGGATGCAGCGTTCGGGCGGGCGGCTTTTCTTGATGACGGAGTCGTCAATAGAGCGGCAAAAATACGTGGATGCCTTCGGTGACCGCGTGCTGACGCAGGATTGCTTCCGATCCGATGCGCCGCTTACGCCGAATTTCAAGCACCCCGAGGCGAGCGGATACGAAAGCGGTCTTTCGGTCCTTGCCGACACATATATCGGTGCGGGCTGCGATTATTTCATCGGAAGCCGGGCCTCCAATGTCGCCAAATACCTGGTTGCGATCAGCGACCTGACCCCTGACCGGATAGAGCTTGTCGAATGATACGCCTTTGGTGCCGGCGGCGCTACCGACCTGCCAACCCCGCGTAGGCGTACGATCGCCGCGGCGCAGGCCCTGTCGAAGATCTTTCGCACATTTGACACTGACGGCGGCGCCAGTCATCGCAATCCCGGCTGCGCGCCATTTGGCAGGTTTCCCCCGTTCCTCGAGATCGAGATTGGCGGCAGGGGCGGGGAGAGCGACATTCCCGCTTTGCCCGCGGGTGACATTTTAGCTTTGCCGCTGCGGCATCCCAATCCGATAAGCAAGATTATGTTAAGTCAAGTGGCCGCCACGGCGACTCAGCCGCCGATCACTGGGCGGGCGGTGAAGATCCTCTCTTCAGAGAACCGTTTCCGCTGCATGGGTCTTCCTCCTTCGTCCGGCCAAAGTGCTCTGCCCCCGGAATTGGGACCGTTCGAAGCTGGACGTCCGGGTTGGGCCGACCTTGGCCGGGAAAGGCGCGAAGAGCGATGAAGGCATCGAAGTTCACGGACGCGCAGACGGCGTTCATCTTGAAGCAGGCGAAAGACGGCGTGCCGGTGCGCCGGCTTCGCGAAATCGCCTTGGGAACCGAAACATCCGGCGGCGCGTCACCGCCTCCTATCCGCCCTCGCGGGCCTCTTGCGGTTCGGGGTAGCCCTCGACCCAGCGGGCGATCACCGCGCGGGCGGCGGTGTCGTCGGCGGTGGCGACGGCCTCGCGCAAGCTGCGCAAGGCCGAGGCGACCTCGATCTCGGACAGCGAGGCCTCGCGGGCGGTGAAGATCTTTTCGTCCCCCGTCGTCAGGTGTCCCTCTCCGATCAGAAGTTCCTCGTGCATCTTCTCGCCGGGGCGCAGCCCGGTGATGACGATCTCGATATCGCCCTCGGGGTTTTCCGCGTCGCGCACGGTATAGCCGGAGGCCTCGATCACCTGCCGGGCCAGCTTGCGGATCGGCACGGGGCTGCCCATGTCGAGAACGAAGACCTCGCCGCCGCGCGCGAAATGCCCCGCCCGCAGAACCAGCCGCACGGCCTCCTGCACGGTCATGAAATAGCGGGTGACGTCGGGATGCGTCAGCGTGACCGGCCCGCCGCGGGCGATCTGGTCCTGGAAGAGCGGGATCACCGACCCCGAGGATCCCAGCACGTTGCCGAACCGCACCATGGCATAGACCGTGCCCCGGCTGCGCGCGGCGAGGTCCTGCACCACCATCTCGGCCAGCCGCTTCGACGCCCCCATCACGTTTGTGGGCCGCACCGCCTTGTCGGATGACACCAGGATGAACCGTTCCACCCCCGCCTCGCCGGCGGCGCGCGCCAGCGTCGCGGTGCCGAGCACGTTGTTGGCGAGCCCGGCCAGGGGATTGGCCTCGACCAGCGGCACATGCTTGTAGGCCGCGGCATGCAGCACCACGTCGACGTCATGGGCGGTCAGCACCTTCCTGACCAGCCGGGCATCGGTGACCGAGCCCAGCACGGTGGCGATCTCGGTCTCGGTATCCTCGGCCAGGGCGCGCAGCTCGATGTCGATGTTGTAAAGCGCCAGTTCGGAAAGTTCGTAGAGCACCAGCCGCCGCGGCCGGCAGGCCAGAACCTGGCGGCACAGTTCCGACCCGATCGAACCGCCGGCGCCCGAGACCAGCACGGTGCGGCCGGTGTAATGGTCGTCCTCGGCGCCGATCTGGCGGTCGAGCTGGGCGCGGCCCAGAAGCTGGCCGGGCAGGATCGGGGCGAGCTTGTCGATCAGCTCCTCCTCGCCGATGAGCTGGGCGAAGGAGGGCAGCGCCTGCACCTCGAGCCCCATCTTTTCCAGCCGCCGCACGATCTGGGTCTGTTTCGGCAGGCTGACGGACGGCATCGCCAGAAGCACCCGGTCGATCCGGCGCTCGGCGACGATGTCCTGAATGCGGCTCGGCTTCATCACCGGCAGGCCCGACACGGTCAGACCCTGCAGCGCGGAATTGTCGTCGACGAAGGCGACGGGTTCGATCATCTCATGGGTCTTCAGCGCCTGGGCGAGCTGCATGCCCGTAGTCCCTGCCCCGTAGATCAGCACCCGGCGGCGCGGCTGTTCGCGCCGGTAAAGCGTCAGCAGCATCTGCAGCATCACCACCCGCGAGGATACCGAAAAGAGGAAGAAGACGATGCCGAAGACCACATAGATCCCGGCGCCGTAGCCGAGCCCCGCCGTGCGCCCCAGCGCCAGGCCCGCAAGCGCCAGCATCCCGGCGAACAGCCCGGTCTTGCCGGTGCTGCTCATGTCATAGGAATTGAGCCGCATGTTGGGGATGCCGAGGATCGTCGAGAACGCCGCCGCCATCACCATCAGCAGCCCCACCACCGGCCAGATCCCGGCAAGCTCGGCAAAGGCGCTTTCGCCCTGTCTCTGAACCATCAGCGTGAACAAGAGCGCCAGCGGCACCAGCGTCAGGTCGACGCCCAGCATCACCGCCTGTTTCTGGGTCCGGGTGAGCGATTTGATCAGGGCCAGGAACGGTACCGGGCGCACGCCAGCCTTGCCCGAGCCGTGCCCTGACCGCGGCGTCCCGTTCCCCAGGGGTTCCATGTTAATCCCACTTCCTCAAAACAGCAGCGCAAAACAAGGCTTTGCAGTGCCTCGCACACCGGAACTACCATATTGCCTGGGCGGCCTCACGCAAGGTCATTTTGCAGCTGCAGCGAAATCAGCGGATTTTAACCGATGCCTCGCCCTGTCCGGTCCCGGGGTCGGACAAGACCCGCCCAATTCCGCCGCCCGGCCGCGGGCCGATTGAATCCGCCCCGCAGGCGCGCCATCTTGATGCCACAGAGCGTTGATAAGCGTTGCATACAGCAAAAGACGACCGATGCATGTGTACGATCTGTTCGAGATTTCACGCCTACCAGCCCGACTGCGCCTATCAGGGGCCCGCAGCGACCGCCGACGCGGCTGCCGGACGGGCTGACGGCGGCGCCGGCACCCAGGCCGCGCTGCCGGTCTTCACGCTCGACCAGATCGCCTATCAGCTGACCGACGCCTACTGGACCAACCAGGGCGACATCCGCGCCGGGTTCAACGCCAGCGTCGGCGACACGATCACCGTCAACATCACCGCGCTCACCGCCGAGGGCCAGCAGCTCGCCCGCTGGGCGCTCGAGGCATGGACCGCGGTCTCGGGGCTCAATTTCGCCGAGACCGGCGGTGCGGCGCAGATCACCTTCGACGACGAGGCCAGCGGCGCCTATGCCAATTCCTCGCTGTCGGGCGGCTACCTGACGTCCAGCTTCGTCAATGTCTCGAAATTCAACTGGCTGCCGGTCTACGGCACCACGATCGACAGCTACTCGTTTCAGACCTACATCCACGAGATCGGCCATGCCCTGGGGCTGGGCCATGCCGGCCACTACAACGGCTCGGCGAGCTATTCGCAGACCGGCAGCGGCAGCAACCACTACCTCAACGACAGCTGGCAGGCGACGGTGATGTCGTATTTCGACCAGGTCGAAAACACCTTCATCGCCGCCGACTACGCCTATGTGACGACCACGATGCAGGCCGACGTCGTGGCAATCCAGGATCTTTACGGGACCGCGGTCAGCCACAATCCCGGCAACACCACCTATGGCGCCAATTCCAACCTCGGCGGTTACCTGGGCGATCTCTTCGGTCAGATCTTCGCCGAGGATCCGGCCGATCCGGCGCTCTATTCGGGCGCGCGCGTGGCGCTGACGGTGTTCGACACCGGCGGCATCGACACGCTGGATTTCTCGCCTGTCTCCGCGGCGCAGACCATCGATCTGGGCGACGCGGCGATTTCCGATGTCGGTGGCGCGACCGGCACCCTGGCGATTGCCCGCGGCACGGTGATCGAGAACGCCATCGGCGGCTCGGGCAACGACACGCTGCTGGGCAACGGCGCCGACAACATGCTGAACGGCGGCGGCGGCGACGACTCGCTGAGCGGCTTCGACGGGGCCGATACGCTGCATGGCGGCGGCAACGCGGACACGCTTCGGGGCGGCGGCGGCAATGACCGGCTGCTGGGCGACGACGGCTCGGACGATCTGTTCGGCGAGGCCAATCCCGACCGGCTGTTGGGCGGCGGCGGCAGCGATTATCAGAACGGCGGCGGCGGCAGCGACACGCTTTTGGGCGGCGCGGGCGGCGACGAGCTTTTCGGCGGGCCCGGCGGCGATTTGCTGCGCGGCGAGACCGGCAGCGACAATCTGATGGGCGGCGATGACGGCGACACGCTGCGCGGCGGCGGCGAGAACGACACGCTGTCCGGCGGCGCGGACGCGGACCGGCTTTTTGGCGAGGCGGACGACGACCGGCTTTGGGGCGGCGATCAGTCGGACACGCTGTTGGGCGGCGATGGTGAAGACACCTTGTTCGGCGAACTGGGCGACGACCGGCTTCTGGGCGGCGCGGACGGCGACCGGCTTTTCGGCGGGGACGGGATCGACGTGCTGTTCGGCGAGGCCGGCGACGACCTGCTGGACGGTGGCGGCGATGACGACCGGCTTTACGGTGGCCCCGGCGACGACCGGTTCGTCTTCGCCGACGGGTTCGGCGACGACCGGCTGATGGATTTCGACACCGTGGCGCTGGAAAAGATTGATCTGTCCGCCGTCACCGCGATCGTCAGCTACGCCGATCTCACCGATCCGGGCGCGGGCCATCTCTATCAATCCGGTGTCAATTCGGTGATCGACGACCTGGCCGGCAACACGATCCTGATCCTGGGCGTGGCACCGGGCGACCTGACCGCGGATCATTTCCTGTTCTGACGGGCGGCGGTACGGCGCCCGGGCCGGCGCGGGTCCGGTTCAGCCCCTCAAGCGGCGAAACAGGCGCCTGTAAAGCCCCTTCAGGACGCCGATACGGGAGAGGCGCTCGCGCAACCGGACCAGGATCGGGCGGGTGTTCTGCCGCGCCAGAGCCTTCAGCCCGGCCGGGACGTCGTCGTGATGGGCGAAGTAATTTGCCATTGCGATCCTGCTGTGGCGGGGAAGGCTGCGCAGGATCGCGGGCAGTTCGCGGGCGTGCCGTCCGGTCCACTGCACCGGGCCGTCCCGGGTTTCGAGGCTTTCGTCGCAGAACTGGGGTCCGAGGTTTTCGGCCAGCCAGCGGTTCTCGGCCACGGCCTGATCGTAGAACCCCCCCATCTCGGACCGGCGCACGTAGAATTTTTCGCCCGGCAGGTCCCGCAAACGGCGCAGCTCCCCGGGGAACCGAAGCGGGTTGGCCTTGGGCCCGTCGATCTGCACGACGGGCGGGATCAAGAGGTTGAGATGCCGGATCAGATGCACGGCATTGTCGGAAACCGCCTCTCCGCGGCGCAGCTCCTGGATCTGTCCCGCAAGGCCCGGGCGGATGAGATCGGCGAAAAATCCGGCCGGGCCGCCGGTATGGGCCTTGCAGGCGTTGAACGGATAGAATTCGGCGTCGGGAAAGACGTCTCTGATCTGCCCGAGCCGCTGGCTGTAGAATGTCTTGAGCGGCTGAAGCGGGACCGGCCGGCTGGCGCCCGCCAGGATGCCCTGCTGCGAGGCGCTGTGCAGAAACTCAAGCGGCGGACGGACAAAGGCGATGATCCTTGGGCACCGGCCCAGGCGCGCCAGATCCTCCTGCATCGCCGCCAGCTCGTCCGGTGCCAGGCGAAAGATGTCCTCGCCCGAAAAAATGACCGGATCCCCGGTGGCCAAGTTCTTTTCGAACTGTTCCCGGAACAGGGCGCGGTCGGCATCTGTATCGTGCCCGCCGCGGATGTTTCCGGAATAGCGCTGCGGGGTCTTTGCGAAGAGCGTGATGAAGATCTTGGAATGGTTGTCGAGGTCGAGCTTTTCGCGGGTGAAGCGCGCGTAGGAAAGCCCGTGTCGCCGCAGCAGCCTGCGGTTCGCCGCCAGCGTGACCTGAAGCGACGTCGATCCGGCTTTCGGAAACCCGATATGAATGATTGCCTGTTTCACACGCACCTGGCCCGGCCCTGGGTCGCACGCGTCATACAAGGCGCGCAATGGGGGCTCCAGCTTGTTTTGGCGAATGCGTCAGCCGGTCATGTGCCGCGGCCGCGAGCGGCCCGGTGCGCAGCTTGCGGACGATCCGGCGGGCTGCTCCGGTCCTGCAGGTTCCCGGGGGGCATTTCGTCCAGGGCCTCCAGCAACGGCTGCCGATCCGCTTCGATCCGCGCGACGAAGGCCGGGTGCTCCCGCCGGAAGCGCTCTGCAAATTCCTCGGCCTTGCCGGTTCCCACCTTGAGGTATTGCGATGCCGCCTGCACGTCCGCCGGAAGCTTCACCCCGAGCGCGTCCGCGAAAACGCCGGCGGTCTGGGATTCGTCGAGGCACAACAGCCGCTCATAGCTCAGCCGGACCGGGGAGATGCCGAAACGCCTGAAGAACCGTTCGCTGCGCCGCTCCATCCATCGCAGGCGCCGGATCCGGCGGCGGATGTCGCCTGCTTGATACTGAAAGCTGGCCTCCGAGGCCCTGGCTCTCCGGGCCGACCCCAGCGCACGCGGTACGCCGGTCTGCACCATGCGCGAACTGGAAACGGCCTGCGCAACGATGTCTTCGCGGATCAGCCAGAAAAACGCCGCACCGCGGAAGGTTTCGAAAAACCGGGCCTCTCTGCGGAACATCATGAGCACCTGCATGCAGGTGATCTTGAACCCGAAGACGCCGCCGGCGCATTTCACGCGCGGCAAGGCGTCGAGATACGCGTCCAGCGTCCGTGCCGCACAGGCGGTGGCCACCGGAACGATGTGGAAGGGGTTGAAAACCTCCGATGGCATGCCCAGCAGGCCCGTGCTGGACAGGATGCTTGCAAGCCGCGTCGACCCGCTGCGTGGCGTGAAGAAGATCACGTAGGTCTTCCTGGCTTTCTGCCGTGACCGGATGTCCGCGTGCAGGACCGGGTCTGCCGGGACGTCCCGGAAAGGGTCCGAGACATACGCATGCGCCGCCTTCAGCCACGGGCGGATCAGCATAAGGCACGCCCCTGCACCGCCGCCGCCGTGACACCAAAACCGCTATCGATGTTTCCAGACCGCTGCATGCGGCTGGACATAGCCGCGCCCGGAGGCAGGCGAAAGCGCCATTTCGCCGGGCCGGTCCCGCGATTGCTGCCGGTTGACGCGCCCAAGAGACGCCATGCGCAGATCGCGGCCGCCTACCATTGCCGCCGCAGTGTCCGGTAGATGGTTTCCAGACGCCCTATCCCGGGGGCTTCGCGGAGGAAGCGCATCAGCCGGTGGTGGCCGATGCCATAGCGTGCCCCGAACCCTTTCAGCGCGTCCGGCAGATCGGGCCGGTCGTCGAAATAGCTGGCGACAGCCGTGCGCAGATGCGCCGGCATCCAGCGCAGACAGGCCCGCAATTCGGCGGCATGGGCGTCGGTCCATTGCACGGGGCCGTCCAGAACCGTCGTTTCCGTGTCGCAGAACTGCGGTCCCAGGTTTTCGGCAAGCCAGGCGTTCTGCTCTGCGATTTCTTCGCTCACAGTCTCTAAATCGGCGGAACTGAGGTAAAATCTGCGGCCCGAAAGCCCGTGAAGCGGCAGGCTGTCGTTGAGCATCCGAAGCGGGTTCACCCGTCTTTTGGGGGTGTGGATGTGAAACGGGATGGCGGTGTTGAGATGCCGCAGCAACGCGACCGCGTTTTCGCTGATCCGTTCGTTCTCTCTGCGAATCCGCACATGCCGCGGCAGCGCCGGATCGATCAGTTCCAGAAAGAAGCCGACCGGCCCGTGTTCATGCCCCTTGGTTCCTTCGAAAGGGTAGAACTCGGCGTCGGGAAAGACGGCGCGCACCGCGTCGATGCGGCGGCTCAGCCGGTTGGCCAGCGGCGCCTTTTGCAGAACCCCTGCCGATCCGCCCTTCACGATCTGCGCCGCGGTGCTGTGCAGCAATGGCGTCGGTGCGCGGATGAAGGCGATGACGCGCAACTGCCAGCCCCGGTCGGCGAACCGCTGCCGCAGGCGATAGAGACCTTTCTTGTTCAGCGTCGAGGCGCCTTCGCCGGACAGGATCAGCGGCAGGTCCGAGCGGAGGTTTTGGTCAAGCTCGGCGCTGTATCGCCGATACTCGGCCTCAAGCGCGTCGCCGGCGCTCAGATTGATGCCGAGTTTTCCCGAATTTTCGTCGAAAAGCGTGATCAGGGGGACGGAATGATTGCTGGCGTCCCGTCCGAACCGGGTGAACTTCGCATAGGACCAGCCGGCGTTCCGCAGGACCCGCCGGTTCTGCGACAGCGTTTCCTGGATCGAGGTGGACGCCGTTTTGTGAAAGCCGACATGCAGGATCGCCTGTTTCAAGCCCTATTTCCCTCGACATGGTGTGAATGCGGCGGCCTTTTTTCATAGCGGTGCGGGACCCGGCAGGGCAAGCCCGCGAAATACGGCTCACGGCGGAAAGGACCGTTTCAGAGCGTGCCGCCCGGGTCGATCGGGCGGACCCGGGTGTTCCAGGCCGGATGTTCGCGCATGAAGGGCGCCGGGTCCGCTTGGACCATGACCACGGCGTCCGGCGCGCGGGATGGCTCGGATTCTTTCGACAAACCACAATGTCGCCGCGATCACCTTAGCCGCCGTTAATCCTGCCCGCGGAATAGTGCCATGCGTGGGGGCCCGAATTGCATGGGGCCGGGGTGGTTGCGTTCACATATCAGGGGCTGCTGTCGAGCGGCCCGCAAAGCTATCTTACGGGGATCGCCGATCTCGACATTTTCCAGCGCGGCGGCGCTTGGGTGCTTTACGCCGCCAGCGGCCCTGCGGGGGGCGTGTCGTGCTACACGCTCGAGGCTGGCGGCGGTGTGTCGCTGCTCGATCGCGACCCGTTCCAGCCGGGCCAGCTGCAGGCGGCGCCGGGGCAGATCGAAGAGGTCCGGCTTGGCGCCGACACGGTTCTGGTTTCGCTCGGCCGTCATGTCAGTGCGGCGCAATGTTTCGATCTCGATGGCGCGGGCCGCCTGGTCGGCACCGGGCAGTTCACCGCCGAGGGCGGATTTTCTGCCGCGTTAGTGTCGATGGAATGCATCACGCTTGGCGGCCGCGAGCTGGTCTATACCGGGCAATGGGGCACGCCCGGGCTGACCGTCTACGAGATCGGCACCGACGAGCGGCTGACCGAGATCGGTCAGACCGGCGGCGGCGACGGGGCGCAGGGCGCCGACATCGTCGCCATCGCGGCGGTCGAAGTCGGTAGCCGGACCTATCTGCTGGCGGCCTCGGCCTTCGACGACACCGTCACCAGCTATCGGCTCGAGCCCGAGACCGGGTTGCCGGTCCGTGTCGACAGCCTGGGCGCAGGGAACACCTTGGGCATCGACGCCCCCACGGCGCTTGCCACGGTCGAGATGGACGGGACGCATTACGCCGTGCTGGCCGCCGCCGGCTCTGGCTCGCTCAGCGTGCTGGAGCTTGCCGCCGATGGCGGGCTTGGCGTCACCGACCATGTCGTCGACAGCCTCGACACCCGCTTTGCCGGGGTCACCGCGCTGGAGGCGGTGACGATAAACGGACGGGTGTTCCTGGTGGCAGGCGGCGGTGACGACGGGCTGTCGCTGTTCACGCTGCTGCCCGGCGGGCGGCTCGTGCACCTGGCCGCGATCGCCGATGACGCCCGGACCGCGCTGACCAACATCGCCGCAATCGCGCTCCATGTGCGCGACGGCGGCATTGACGTTTTTGCCAGCAGCGAGGCCGAGGCCGGAATCACCAAGCTTAGGGTCGATCCCGGCAGGCTGGTGGCGCCGCAGCTGGGCGGCGCCGGCGCCGACACGCTGACCGGCAGCCCCGACGTGAATCTGATGTCGGGCGGCGCGGGAGATGACCATCTCGACGGCTGGAACGGCGACGATATCCTGATGGACGGGGCCGGAACCGACACCCTGCGCGGCGGCCGCGGCGACGATCTGTTCGTGCTGAGCGCCGATGGCGAGACCGACCACATCATCGACTTCACCCCCGGCGAGGACCGGCTGGATCTGTCGGCGATCGGGCGGCTTTACAGCCTGGCGCAGGTCGCAATCAGCGCCACCGCGGACGGCGCGGTCCTGACCTTTGGCGGCGAGGACTTGCGGCTGACCAGCGCCGATTACGCGCCCCTGCCTGCCAGCGCCTTCTCGATGGACGAATTCACCGGGCTGATGCATTTCGATGTCACGCCCGTGGCGGCGCCCCCTCCACCACCACCGCCCCCGCCTCCCCCTCCGCCGCCTCCCGGCGGCGGGCAGGACGGCCCCGACAATGACCTGCTGCAGGGAACTCCTGGCGAGGACCGGCTTGTTGCCGGGGACGGCGACGATACGCTTTACGGCGCCGAGGGCGACGACAGCCTGGATGGCGGCGCCGGCAACGATGTTCTGGAAGGTGGCGCGGGCAACGATCGGCTCGATGGCCAGGCCGGCGACGATTCTCTGGTTGGCGGGACCGACAGCGACACGTTGCGCGGCGGCGACGGGAACGACACGCTCAAAGGGGATGACGGGGTGGACGATCTTGCCGGCGGGAGCGGCAACGACGGGCTCTTGGGCGGGGCGGGGAATGATTCCCTGAGCGGTAACGCCGGCAAGGATAGTATGTTCGGCGGCGCCGGCGATGATGAACTCGACGGCGGCCCCGGCGACGACATCCTGCGCGGGCAGACCGGCGACGACACGCTCCTCGGCGGCGGCGACGCGGACGTGCTTTTGGGCGGGGGCCACGACGACTATCTCGCAGGCGGCGCCGGCGACGATGTTCTGTTCGCGGATTTCGGCAACGACCGTCTGGATGGCGGCCCCGGCCGCGACATCCTGCGCGGGCAGGCCGGCAACGACACGCTCCTTGGCGGCGGCGACGCGGACGTGCTTTTGAGCGGGGGCAACGACGACCATCTCGCAGGCGGCGCCGGCGACGATGTTCTGTTCGCGGATTTCGGCAACGACAGTCTGGACGGCGGCACCGGCCGCGACACCCTGCGCGGGCAGGCCGGCGACGACACGCTCCTCGGCGGCGACGACGCGGACGTGCTTTTGGGCGGGGGCCACGACGACCATCTTGCCGGCGGCGCCGGCGACGATGTTCTGTTCGCGGATTTCGGCAACGACCGTCTGGATGGCGGCCCCGGCCACGACATCCTACGCGGGCAGGCCGGCGACGATACGTTAACGGGCGGCGCCGGAGACGACACGCTGATTGGCGGCGGCGGCCGCGATACCTTTGTTTTCGCCGACGGATTCGGCACCGGCCGCCTGATGGATTTCAATGCCGCCGACCCGCTGGAGCGCATCGATCTGTCCGCCGTGACCGGGATCACGGATTATGCCGATCTGATGACCAATCACGCGAGCAGGTCCGGCAGCATGGTGGTGATCGAGGCGGGCAGCGACCGGCTGGAGCTGCACGGGGTCGATCTGTCCGATCTCGATGCCGCCGACTTCATATTCTGACGGCGCCGGGCCGCGCCAGCTTGTGGTGACGCCAGGGCTTTATTATTGCTCGGCGCAACGCAAGTTGAACAGGACGGTAGCGGGCCATGGCGAAGCCGGCGGCAGAGCGTAAAAGCGCGGTGGAGGTTCTCAATCCCGCGACGGGCAAGGCGCCGCCGCGGCGGTCTTTCGTTTGCATCGGCATCGCGCGCGGCGGCACCAGTTCGGTGGCGGGCACGATGCAGCGGCTCGGCGTTTTCATGGGCAACGATATGGAGAACAACTACGAAGACCCCGCCTTCAAGGGCGCCAATATCGCCGAAATGAAAACCATCATCGCCGCCCGCCAGGCCGCGCACGACATCTGGGGCTGGAAAAACCCGCACGCAGCCAACCATCTCGAACACCTGCTGCCCGTGCTGGAGAACCCGCACCTGATCGTGGTGTTCCGCGACCTGGTGGCGACGATGCGGGCGCACAAGCGCTGGCATCAACGCACCACGCATCACGCGGTGCACGAAATATTGCTGCAGCAACAGCGCAACTGGTTTCTGGTGGAACGCTGGGGATTGCCGACGGCGCTGGTGTCCTATGAAAAGCTGTTGCTCGACCCTGCGGGGTTCGTCACGGACATGGCCAGTTTCATGGGCCTCCCCGTCCCTCGGACGCGTGAGATGCGCGGCTACATCGAGTTTCTTGCCCCCGGAAGCTACAAATGACCCGGCAACCTTACAGCAATGCGCCGGCCAGGCCGGCAAAGGCGCGCGCCTGATCGGCAAAGCTGCGCATGGGCACCGGGTCCGGCGGCGCCGGGCGGGTGTCGAGCAGACGGACCGCCGCGGCGCGCAGGCGCTCGGGACCGTCGCCGATCCGCAGCATCGCGGTGCGGTCCGCACCGTCCCACTCCGCCGCGCCGCCGCAATCGGTCTGCAGGACATGGATGCCGCGCGCAACCGCTTCCCGCACCGTCAGCCCGAAGGTTTCCTTCCACTGCGACGGGAACAGAAGCACATCGATCCTGGCCCAGAAGCTGTCCATCGTGTTCTGGTCATAGCGGGGATGGATGCGCCAGTTGCCCTGCATCAGAGACGGAACCTGCCCGCGCCACCAGCGTTCGTCGAGGCTGCCTTCGACCAGATAGCCCTTGAAATCATCCCGTCCCAGCCCTTCGAAGGCGGCCTTGACCAGCGGCCAGCCCTTGACCTGCGAGGGGCCGCCGACATAGCCGAAGACAAGCCGGGGGTCGGCGGCGCGGCGCGCGGCCTGCGCCTCGAAGAACCCCGGCCCCGGCCCGCGGATGCCGTTTTCCCAAACCTCCAGCCGGGGCGCCGCGAGACCGGAGCGTTGGCAGAGGTCCATGGCGAACCGGCTGGGAAATGTGATCACATCCGCCGCCGCCGCCGCCTCACGCAGCGCCGCGTGGCGGATGCGGGCGCGGGCGATATCCTCGACGCATCCCGCACAGGCCTCGATGTCGATCGGGTCCTGGCCGCAATAGCGCCGATCAGGGCGGATCATGAACTGCCGCTCGCACAGCCACCAGAAATCGTGGGTGCTCAGAATGACCGGCAAGCCCGCCGCCTTGAGCGCCGGCATCAGCCCGGCGCCCAGGTCCTGGATACAATGGGCATGCACCAGATCCGGCTCCAGCCGGCTTGTAAGGCGCAGAATGGCATCCGTGACCCTTGGATTGTCGTAAACCTCGACGTAACTGCGCCCGCGCGGCAGGTTGATCAGGTAGCTGACGATGCCGCCGGCTTGCGCGCGCATGACCGTGTAATCGGCCAGATCGGTGCGGTGCATCGCCGAAATTGCCGTGACGCGCATCCCATGGTCGCGGATCAGGGCACCGGCAACCTCTTCGGCAACGACGGTGGCGCCGCCGAAGGAGTTCGGCGCGAAGAAGACGTTGATCAGCGTGATGTGGCGCGAACCGCTCATTGCCGTATCCAGTCGAGAAGCGCAGGGTCCACGATATGCTCCCCTGCCCCTGCGGTCCAATGCGTCTCTATGCGGGCGCGGGCGGCATGGCCCATGGCCGCGCAGGCGGCGCGGTCGTCGGCGAGCGCCTCCAGCGCGTCGGCCCAGCTTTGCCCGATCTCCAGCACCCGGCCGGTTTCGCCTTGTGCCACCACGGCGGAAAGATCGCCCACCGGGCTTACAAGGCTCGGTGCCGCCACGGCCGCGGCATCGATCACACGGACGGCGGATTTGCAGCGGTTGAACAGATCGTCGGCCAGCGGCATCACCGCGCAATCTGCGCGGGCGAGCGCCGCGAGATAGCTTTCATAGTCACTGAACGCCGTGAACTCGGTCCGGGCGCGCAGGGCCTCGGGCAGGGCTTTAGGGTCGAAGTGACCCAGAATCAGCAGACGGCGGTCCGGTGCGGCGGTGACGAACGCAGCCATGTCGTCGGCGATTTCGGCGAAATCCGCCTCGTGCCCCATCGAGCCGCTGGCGAAGGCGGCGGTGAACGGTTCGCCCGGCGCGCGCGGATGCCGCGGATGCATCGCCCGCCGCCCCGCCGCCAGCGTCGCGGCATCGGCAAAGTTGCGGCGGACATGGACCGGCCGAGGGGTCAGTTCGCGCGCATGGCGCGCCAGCCCGGGGGTCGAAACCGTCACGATGTCGGCCAGGTTCATCGCATCGAGATATTTCGGCGCCTCGGATATGAAATGCGCCTGCAGGTGCTCTCCGACCGGCCCCATATTGCCATAGGTCTGGTAGGCGGCGACGGAAAACAGCGGGTCGTCGATATCGTAGGCGACAGGCAGCCGCAGCCGGCGCGCCTCGTAAAGATACATCGACGTCTGGGCCGTGTTGCGCGTGCGGTAGAACATCAGATGCGTGGCGTCCTGCATCAGCCCCACGGCGCGCGCAATGTCGCCTTCATGCGCGTAATCGTACTGCCAGCCCTGCGCGTCCCACAGTTCGGCCAGTTGATCGACTCTGTACTTGCGGCATTGCGGCAGATTGAGATCGCCGATCAGCGCGATCCGGCGGCGGTTCGTCAGCGTGGCCGGCGCGGCGGCGGCATGGAGCGCCTGCGCCTGCGCGGTCTCGCGCCAGAACCGGGTCAGGTAATCGGGGCCCGTGCGCGGTTTGCCCTGCCCTGCCCCGCCGTCCAGCGCAGAGCGGCCATGCCCGAGGGCCAGGGCAAGATGCGCCCGGGACTTTTCGATGGCCACGCGCCAGCCCTCCTGCCGTACGGCGGTGGCGAAACGGGCGGCCTTGGCAGGGCTCAGAAGGCGCAGGATCGACATGGGGTACGGCTAGTGCGCATGCTTGAAAAAGGCCACAGGGTAATTGACAAAGCCGGTGAAGCGTCGAAGGGGCGGCATGGCAGAGGCGAAGGCACGGGAAAAGAGCCCCAGGCGGGTCTGCATCCTGATGGGGGTCTATAACGGCGCGGTCGATCTGCCCGAGCAGCTGCAAAGCTTTGCCGAGCAGACCCACGCCGCCTGGGACCTGATCGCCAGCGACGACGGGTCGACGGATGCCAGCCGGGACATCCTGCGGCGGTTTGCCGAAGACCGGGCGGCACATGGCAACAGCGTCACCCTCATCGACGGTCCGCGCCAGGGATTTGCGATGAACTTCCTCAGCCTGATCGCGCGGGCGCCCGGGGAGGCCGGCTGGCTTGCCTGTTCCGACCAGGACGACGTCTGGCTGCCGGACCGTCTGGCGCGCGGCATCGCAGCGTTGTCGGCCCTGCCTGCCGGGACGCCCGCGCTTTACTGCTCGCGCACCTGGATCACCGACGAGCGGCTGGAAAACCGGCGGCTGTCGGCAGATTTCATCCGCCCGCCGTCGTTCCGAAACGCGCTGGTGCAGAACATCGCCGCGGGAAATACGCTGCTTCTCAACCGCGCGGCCGCCGGTCTGGCGCAAACCGCCGCGCCCGAGGCGCAAACCAGCCCGGGTCTGGCGGCGCATGACTGGTGGCTCTATCAGCTGATCACCGGCGCGGGCGGCACGGTGGTCCGCGACCCCGAACCGACCCTGCTGTACCGCCAGCATACCCGGAACCTGATCGGCGCCAATGACGGCTGGCGGGCGCGGATGGGCCGGATCGGCATGCTTCTGGGGGGCCGGTTTTCCGACTGGAACGCGGCGAATATCGCAGCGCTTCGGGCCTCGGCAGCGCGGCTGACAGCGGAAAACCGCACCGCGCTGACCGGCTTTGCGGATTTGCGCACAGGCGCCCTGCCCGCCCGCCTGTGGCGGTTCGCCCGTTCGGGGCTTTACCGGCAGACCGCGCTTGGCCAGGCGGCCTTGTGGCTGGCGGTGGCCCTGCGGCGGATCTGACCCTCAGGCATCGACGCCGATATTGGCATTGTGCCGGGCGATCGCCTCGTCGATATCGTCATAGATCGTCAGACGGCCGTTTTCGATCACCGCGCCCATGTCGCAAAGTCTTCGGAGAGCGTTGCTCGAATGGCTGACATAAAGCGAGCCCGCATTCTTCATCCGGTCCAAAAACAGCGCATTGCTTTTGGCTCGGAACGCGGCATCGCCGACCGCGGTCACTTCGTCGATCAGATAGAAGTCGAACGGAATGCCCATCGACACGCCAAACGACAGCCGCGACTTCATGCCCGAACTGTAGGTGCGCAGCGGCAGTTGGAAATGTTTCCCGAGCTCGGCGAAATCCCTGACGAACTCAACCAGTTCTTCGGTGTCGATACCGTAAATACGGGCCACGAAGCGGGTGTTCTGCGCGCCCGTCAGTTCGGGGTGGAACGCGCCGGCGAAGCCCACGGGAAAAGACACCGACCCGGTCGACAGGATCCGCCCGGACGTCGGCGGGAGATTGCCGGCGATCAGCGCCATCAGGGTCGATTTCCCCGCACCGTTGCGCCCCAAAAGCCCGATCGACGCCCCGGTGGGGAATTCGGCGGTGACGTTATGGATGGCGATCTTGCGCTTGCCGCGCGTGTAGAAAATCTTGGTGAGGTTCTCCAGCCGGATCATTCTGGCGCCATCAGTTGCGGTCCCGCAGGCTGTAGGCAGCCAACACGAGGATCGCCCAGATCAGGAAGGCGAACAGCGTGATCAGCCCGAAGATCTTGACGCGTTCGGGATATTCGGCCTTCTCGGCCAGGGTCGGGCGCACGTGGGCCGCCAGATACCGGGTCTGGCGCTGCGCCTCGGCCAGCGCCGAGTCATAGGCGGCCAGGGCGGCGGTATAGGTCTGCTCGGCGAACTCGCGGTCCACGATCAGACCTTCATACTCGCCCACCAACGCTGCAAAAACCTCGTCCTGGCTGGTGCCGTCGCGGATCCCGAGCTTGCGCTTTTCATCGGCGATGCGCGCCTCGATCACCCGGATCTTGCGGTCGGCCTGGCTGATGCGCGGATCGCCCGCGCGCGTCGTCTCGCGCAGCATGTCCATCTCGATCATCGCCTCGGCCAGCTGCTGGTTCAACGTGTTCAGGATGCCCGCCTGGCCCTGGACGTCGATCGTGGGATCGACGATCTGGGTCCGGTTGCGGAACTGCGTCACCGCGGCGCGCGCCAGCTTCAGCCGGTCCACCGACTTGTCGAGCTCGTCGCGGGCATAGCCGATCGCATCCTCGCGCGCGATCGAGCTGAGCTCGTTGATCATCGCGGTGCTCTCGGCGAAGATTTCCTGCGCGACCGCCTTGGCGTCCTCGGGATCGAAGGCCAGAACGTTCAGGTCGATCAGCCCGGTGCCGCTGTCGTAGTGGATCCTTGCCTTGCGCTTCCAATGCCGCAGCAGGTCCTCGATGGTGCCCGGCGGATGATAGGAAAACACCGGGTCGTTTTCAGGCCCCGGTTTCGACCACAGCGCGCGCAGGTCGAGCTTGGCGTCGATCCGGGCCACCAGATCCTGGCTTTGGATGAACTGATAGAGCACCTCTGCATCCGGCGCGCTGGAGCCACCGCCAAGATCCAGGGGCCCCAGAAGCGTATCGATGGCCGACGCCTGTTCCTCGCTGCGCACGGAAAAACCGACATTCGAGGCGTATTGGTCCGCCGCACGGGTCCACAGATACCAGGCGGAAACCACCGCCGGCGCCACCACCATCAGAACAAAACTCAGCAGAACGGTGAAATGCCGCCGCCGGAAGCGGCTTTGCCGTGCCGGACGGGGGAACTCCGGCTGGGGGCCCGGCGGCGTCTGCAGGGCCGGCGACGGGGCCGGGCGCACCAGATCCGGCGTGCCGACCTCCTTGAGCAGGGCAGGTACGTTCCGGCCACCCGCCGGATCCTTGCCGCCCGGCGATTTTTCCGAAGGCAGGCTGCCGGCGCGCGCGTCTCCGCCCGGCTCCTCTTTCGGCTTGCCCGGGCCGGGTTTGCGGGATGTGGGGGCGTTCAACGGAACCTCAAGCTCAATGATTGCAACCGGTTGGTGGGTCATACATAATCGCGTCCCGAAACTCCAGCATCGTCGGGACCCAATGGCATGAGCGCGCCTACATCCGAACCGGGATATCAGCCGGCTCTTCTGGAACAGCGCCATCGGCAAAGCTTTCCCACGGCGCGCGCGATCATGGCCCTGGTGCTGCGCGAGATGGCATCGACCTATGGCCGCTCGCCGCTGGGATATCTCTGGGCGATTCTGATGCCGGCGGCGGGGGTCGCCGTGCTCGCCGTTTGCTTCTCGCTCCTGATGCGGTCGCCGCCCCTGGGGACGAATTTCACGATCTTCTTCGCCACCGGCATGGTGCCCTACCGGATGTGGCGCGGATTGGTCGGCAAGGTCGCCGGAGCGATGCAGTATTCGCGTCAGCTTCTAGTCTATCCCAGAGTGACCTTCCTCGACGCGATTCTGGCGCGCTTTTTGTTGAACGCGCTAACCGACCTTTTGGTGTTTTATATCGTCATTGCGGGCATCATGCTTGCGTTCGAGACGCGCGTCGCCCCCGATCTGCCGAAAATTGCGCTGGGTCTGGTAATGCTGATGGCGCTGGCATTTTCGGTGGGCGTTTTCAATTGCTTCCTGAACTGGGTGCTGCCGTTCTGGGAGCGGCTGTGGAATATCACGACCCGGCCATTGTTCTTCATCTCCGGCGTACTGTTCCTCGTCGAGGATTTGCCGGACCCCTACAGCAAATGGCTGATGTGGAATCCCCTGGTGCATGGGATCGGGCAATTGCGGAAAGGCTTTTATCCCTATTACGACGCGCCCTATATCGATGTGATGTATGTCTTCACCATTTCGCTGGTCGCAGGGGTCTTAGGGCTTTTGTTCCTGCGCCGCTTCAACCTGGACATCCTGGACAGGTAGATCCGCGCCCCCGAAGCCGCCGGCATCGGGGCCCAATGGATATTCCACACCGGACGCCGTGATGGTACCGATCCGCCAGATGTGATTTCGGGCAGCCCGCGGGAGATATGCCGGTGAAGATTTCTGCGCGTTTCAAGCGGTTCTACGGCAAAGGCAGGGCAGCTTTGCGCCGGGCTTCGGCGCGTACCTATTACAAGGCCCGGGCGATGCTGCCCGCGCGGGAATCCGCGGGCCCCCCGCTGGTCCGGGAACTGCCGGCGCAATTGCCCGCGGGCATCGAAGAGCTCTATGTGCGGTCCGGACGGGTCTGCCTGCGAGCGGCGCCGGGCCTGGCCGAAGACGGGCTGCGGCTGTCGAGCAGAACGCTTGAGGTGCCGTTCGAGGCCCTGACCGGGGACGGCATGGCCGCCATCCCGTTCCACAGCGCCTTCGCACTCGACGCGGCCGTACCGGTATCGGCGGCCCGCAATGGATCGGGCAACGCCTGCAATCCCCGCGCCGTCTGCGAGGCGCATGTCAACGCCCTGCCGGACTGGTCCGTGCAGAACGGCCAGACTCTGCAGATCCGGCTCCTCGACCCCGACGCGCCGGCCGAGCTGACCCTGGGCGCCACGGTCACGCTGCCGCCACATGACAAACCCTTCGTCTTCCGCGCCGGGCTTGCAGCCCATCGCGGGCTGGCGGAGTTCCGCTTGCACGCCACCTCGGCGGCGACCGGCGAAACCCGGACCACGGCGGCGCCCTTCGATCCCGCAAAGCTCGGCGGCCTGCGGCGGGGCGGCTATCACGATCTGTGCCTGCGCCTGCCTCCGGCCGAGGACGAGACCACGCTGTCGGTCTCTTTGGCCTATCAGGGCCGCCAATCCGGGGACGAGGAAAAGCCGCCGTTTCTGTTCGTCGCCAATCCCGAGGTCACCTCGGACCTGCAGGGCCGCGATGACGGCGTCTTTGGCCTGCGCGTCTTCGGCAAACCGATCGACGGGGCGAAATGGTATGCCGCGTGCATTCCGCCGCCGGTCACCCCAGGCGATCCGCCGGTCGAGATATTGGCCGGCGGCGACCGTTCCACGCTGTTCAGCTTCCGCGACATCAAGGTCACGTTGCGCGAGGACTACGGCCACACCCTGATCCTGACGGCCAATCACACCGGACGCTATGCCTTCCACCTGGACGGCGAACCGGCCTTCTTCGCCCATATCGGCGCCAGGCCCACCGCCGTGCATATCCCGCCGCGGCATCTCGATGGCGAGACCCATGTCTTGAGCGTGCGCGATCCCTCGGGCACTTTGGTTCTCTTGCAGGCCGCTGTGCTGACGCCGCGGATCCTGACCCCGCAGGACGTGCTGCAGCGTGAATCGAGGGCGCCGTTTCCCGGCCCGCTGGCGGCGCAGGCCAGCCACCGCTACGCCGCGCTGCGTGCGCATCTGGACGAGCCCGGCACCGCGGAACAGCAGGCCCAGGCCGCCTGGGCGCTCCGCGTGCTGGAGGGCGGCTATGGCGAAAAAAACCTCAAGCCGCTCAGCTTCCCGAAGGTGAAGTCCCCCGATGTCTCGGTGGTGATCCCGGCGCACAACAAGATCGCGGTCACATATTTCAGTCTCTGTGCGCTGCTTCTGGCGCCAAACCAGGCCCGTTTCGAGGTGATCGTCGTCGATGACGCCTCGACCGACGAAACCGCCGAGCTGGAAAAGATCGTCTCGGGCATCAACGTGATCCACAATGCCGAACCGCAGCGGTTCATCCGCGCCTGCAATGCCGGGGTCGCGCAGGCGCGGGGCAATTATGTCGTGCTTTTGAACAACGACACCGAGCCCACCGCCGGCTGGCTCGACGCCCTGATCGATGCATTTCACCGGTTCGACAATGTCGGACTGGCGGGGTCCAAGCTTTTGTACCCCAACGGCAAGCTGCAGGATGCCGGCGGCATCGTCTGGAGCTCGGGCAATCCGTGGAACTACGGCAACCGGCAAAACCCGTGGGAGCCCCGCTTCCGCTATGCGCGCCAGGCCGATTACCTCAGCGGCGCGGCGCTGATGACCACCAAGGACATCTGGGACGAGGTTGGCGGGCTCTCGTCCTATCTGGAACCGATGTATTTCGAAGACACCGATTTCGCCTTCAAGGTGCGCGAGGCGGGCTATTCCACCTGGTTCGTGCCGTCCTCGGTGGTTTACCATTACGAGGGCATGACCAGCGGCACCGACATCCGCGTGGGCCCGAAGCGCAATCAAGAGATCAACCGGCCGAAGTTCAAGCGCCGCTGGGCCAAGGCCTATGCCGGCTTCAGCATCGAGGGCCGGAACCCGGACCTGGAAAAGGACCGCGGCATCGCCGGACGGGTCCTGTTCATCGACTACGCCACGCCCCGCCCCGACCGCGACGCCGGATCCTACGCGGCGGTCCAGGAAATCAAGCTGGTCCAGTCGCTTGGCTACAAGGTCACCTTCCTGCCCGAGAACCTGGCGCATCTTGGGGTCTACACCGAAGAGCTGGAGCGTGACGGGGTCGAGGTGATCACCGCACCGTTCTACCTGTCCGTGGAGGACTTCCTGCATGCCCGCGGCGCCGAATTCGACGCGGTCTACATCACCCGCTACTATGTCGGCCGGGCCACGATCCCGAAACTCCGCCAGGTCGCGCGGCACTGCCCGGTCATCCTCAACAACGCCGATCTGCATTTTCTGCGCGAATTGCGCACCGGTCTGGCGCAGGGAGACCCCGACAAGATCGCCGAAGCGCGTACGGTGCGGGACAGCGAGCTTGCGGTGATGCGCCTGGCCGACGTGGTGCTGAGCTACAACGAGGTCGAGCATTCGGTGATCCAGAGCCATACCGACGGCGCGGTCAAAGTGATGAAATGTCCCTGGGTGGAGGATTTGCCCGCAACCGTGCCGCCGTTCGAGGGGCGCGCGGGCCTCTCGTTTTTGGGCAGCTACCGGCACCCGCCCAATGCCGAGGGCATCCTGTGGTTCGCGCAGGAGGTGATGCCGCTGCTCGGCGGGGGCGCCTCCGCGATTCCGCTTGCGATCTACGGCTCGGGCATGACCGACGAGATCAGGGCGCTGAAATCCGCGATCATCGATCCCGCAGGCTTCGTCGAGGACGTGGCCGAGGCCTATGACCGGCACCGCATCTTCATTGCACCGCTGCTGTCGGGCGCGGGCATCAAGGGCAAGGTTCTGGCGGCCCTGGCACATGGCGTGCCGTGCGTGCTGTCGCCGGTCGCCGCCGAAGGCATCGGGCTGCGCCACGGTTACGATTGCATGATCGCCTCGAAACCGGCCGACTGGGCCGCAGCGATCCGCGCCATCCATGACGATGCGGAGCTGTGGCAGCGCCTGTCGGACAACGCGCGCGCCTATGTGCTGGAAAACTTCTCGTTCGCCCGCGGCCGCGAGAACATGCGCGCCGCGTTCGAGGCGGTGGGTCTGTTCAGCGCGCACGCCCGGTAGTCCGAGACCGGCTGCCGCGGCGCCGGAAGACAAAAGCAGACCCTGACATAAAGAAAGATCACCCGCCTTGGCCGACAGAACCGTCATCCTCCACTATCATCTGTTCAAGAATGCCGGCACCTCGGTGGACCGGATTCTCAAGGACAATTTTCCCGGCCGCTGGGAAACGGCCGAGTTCCCCGGCAGAGGCCGCAACAACACCGAACTTGTGACGCAATGGATCCAGTCGAAACCGGATGCGGTGGCGTTTTCCAGCCACACCATGCTGGGCCCGATCCCGCGGATCGACGGCGTGCGGGTGATCAGCATGCTGCTGTTGCGCGACCCGGTCCAGCGGATCCGCTCGGCCTACCAGTTCGAACGCAGGCAGGTTGCCGACAATTTCGGCGCTGTGCTGGCCAAAGAGACCGGTTTCGACGGCTATGTGCGGGTCCGCCTGTCCCTGCCGCACGACCGGCAATGCCGGAATTTCCAGACCAGCCGGCTGGCGGCCCTGGTGCCCGGCCCCGAGCCCGAGATCGATCGCGCCATAAAGGCGCTGCAGCAGATCAGCGTGCTGGGCTTCGTCGAGGCTTTCGATGCGGCGATGGAGGCCCTGCGGCGCCAGCTTGCCCCGGTCTACCCCGGTTTCCGGGCGAGACGGGTGCGCGCCAATGTCTCGGACAGCGCCGGGGCGCCGGAGCTGTCCGGACGGCCCGGGATCGACAAGCGGCTGCGGCATGCGAATGGCGACGATCTGCGGCTGCTCGAGGCTGCGCGCAACCTTGACCCGCCGATGCAATGAACATACTCGATGACGCGCCTATGCCATGACCAGTCCCCCCTTCCCCCGAACCGTTCCATGCAGCATGTGATCCCCAGCGGCACCAAGATCTTTCAGATCGGCTTCAACAAATGCGCCACCCGCTCGATCAGCGTGTTCCTCAGGCGGCACGGGTTCAAGACGCTCGACTGGGCCCATGGCGACCTGGCGGTGTCGATCCGCGATGCCGTCGCCGCCGGACGCAAACCGCTGGCGGAATGGCCCGACGTCAACGTCTTTTCCGACATGGAGCGCATCCAGGTGCGCGATCCGATCGAGGGCTATAAGTATTTCCGCGATCTGGACGCCGCCTATCCGGGGGCGAAGTTCATCCTCAACACCCGCAACATGGAAGCCTGGATCAAAAGCCGGCATGCCCATGGCGACGGCGGCTATACCGAGGCCTACCGCAAGATCCTGGGCGCGCCGGATGCCAAGTCGGTATTCGATCACTGGCGCCGGGACTGGCTGCGGCACCATCTGGACGTGCTTGACTATTTCTCAGCAGACCGGCGCGACCGGCTGTTCATCTGGAACATCGAGGCGCCGGATTTCGCGGCGCTGGAGCGCTTTGTCGGCGTTGCGCTGGATCCGGCGAAATGGCCGCATCAGGGTCGGACGGCCCGGGCCGGGAGCGCATGAGCGACCCGGCGTCCGCAATCGGCCGCGATACCGCGACGGCACTGCGCGACGGGTTTCTTCGCACCTCCCGCTCGGCGCAGGTGCCCAACCATCTGCTGATCACCAACGGGCTGTTCGATCTCGATAAGATCTACGGCATATACGACGACGCCGGGGTGGAATACCGGCGCTATCCGATAGCGCCCTGGCGGGCGGTCTGCACCGAACACCAGATCGCCGATACCCCGCGCAACGTCACCTGGCAGCCGCCCGCGCGCCTGGACCACTACATCTTCAACATGGCGGACGGGTATCTCCAGCGCGTGCTGCCCTGGCATCTGTTCCGGATCCGCGACGGCTTTGTGTCCTACGACATCACCCGGCCCGGCCAGCCCGAGTTCTATTTCTTCACCGCAGGGGGCGAGGCGATCAACGGGCTCTTCTTCGGCGGGCAGCCGTTTCTGGAAGACCCCGGCTGGCAGGTCGAAACGCCCTGCGTTTTTGCCGACGACTTTTTCGTGCGCTTCAACATCTGCCACCTGCTGTTCGACAAGCTGCCCCGGATACATACCGCGCAGACACTGGCCGGGGCGCAGACGGCGCTGCTCTTCTCCGCTCCGGGTTATGTCGCCGACCTGTGCGGGCTGTTCGGCATAACGGCCGTTGCGCCGCCCCCGGGGCGGCGGCGCGGCACGATCGCCTTGCGCGACTGCCTGATCTTTTCCGACAGTTTCAACGGGCTGAAACACCCCGGGCGCTTCGGCGGACCCCGGCATCTGGACACGCTGGCCGCGCTGCGTGCCGCTCTGCCCCCCGCATTGGACGGGCCGAAGCGCTACTTTCTGCACCGCGAACCGCCTCTGCCCCGCGTGATCGAGAATGCGGCGGCGGTGGCGCGGATCCTCGATCGGCACGGGTTTCACACCGGCGATCCCGCCGCGCTGGCGCCGCTGGATCAGATGCGGATGTTTCTGAACGTCGAGATGCTGGGGGGCGTGCACGGGGCGGGGCTGGCCAATCTCGCCTTCCAGAGCCCAGGGAGCACGGTGATCGAGCTCCTGCCCCCGCTTTGCGCCACACGTGCCTATTGGGCGATGTCTCAAAAGACCGGTTTAGACTATCATCACCTGGTTTGTGACGACCCCGAACTGGGAACCGTCAATGCGCGTGCGCAAGTCCATGACGTGCGCAACAACCGCCGCAACGTGGTGGTGCCCGAAGCCGCGTTCGAGGCGCTTCTGGCCGGGCTTGACGCCTGACTCAGGGCGTCAGGCGCATCGCCGGGGGATCCAGCAGATCCGCCTGATGGTCGTAACAGGCAAAGCTGGCCGCACGCAGATCTTCGGGAGCATAGCCCTGCACCTGGCCATAGCCGACCCGGCCCGGCACCGACAGATCGACCTCCACCCCCTGCAGGTCCCCTGCATCCCCGGGCCGTGCACCGGGGGGCTGGATCCGCGACAGCGGCTCGCGCAGCCCGTCGGTCTCGATCCGCGCCGTTCGGCCGATCCGGTCCAGAATCCGTTCGGCCAGCCGCGCCAGCAACCAGTGCCGGGGATGGTTGAAGGTGAAAAACAGCGGCCTGCTTTGCCAGTGTTCCGCGATCAAATCCCCGACCCCGACGGTGCACTCGCGTTCCCGGCGCACCAGCGTGTCCAACGAGGCCGCCGCCAAGGCCGGGGCGAAATCGGGCGTTTCGATCTCGGCGGCGAAATCCACACCGCGGCGGGCGCGGAACCAGTCCCGCAGCGTCCAAAGGTCGTGATATTCGGTCAACGGGCTGCAGATGCGGCCCTTTTGCGCATGGGTGGCATAGCGCAGGTAAGGCGTCTGGCCGATGAAAAAGACATTGGGCCAGATCACCAGCGAGTCGGGGCGGGCGGCCTGCAGCTCTGCCACGCGCAGATGCGGCACCGGGAATTGCGGGGCGTTCCACTGCGCGACCACCACATCGGCCTGATCCAGGCGCGCGCAATGCTCCGCGCGCTCTTCGGGGCGGGCCAGATGCAGGATGATCGGCTCAAGGCATTCGATCCCGTCGACGCTCTGCAGCAGATTGGCCAATGGCCGGGCCTGGCAGTTGCCGATGACAGCGATCTTCATCTCCCCGATCCCCCGGCGCTTATTTCAGAAGCGAGGCCAGATAGGCCCCATAGCGGTTCTTTTTGAACAGCCCTGCCCGTGCCGCCAGCGCCGCGTCATCGATCCAGCCCTGGGCATAGGCGATCTCGTCGGGGCTGCCGGTCTGCATGCCCTGGCGCTGTTCCAGCGTACGCACGAAGTTGCCGGCATCCAGCAGGCTTGCATGGGTGCCGGTATCGAGCCAGGCATAGCCGCGCCCCATGCGCTGGACGTCGAGCAACCCCTCGTCGAGATACATCTCGAGAAGCGTGGTGATCTCCAGCTCGCCCCGGGCCGAGGGTCTGACCGCCTTGGCGCGCTCGGGCGCGGTGCCGTCGAGATAATAAAGCCCGGTCACGGCATAGTTCGACGGCGGCACCTTGGGCTTTTCGATGATCGCCCGGGCACGGCCGTCCGCGTCGAAGTCCACCACGCCATAGCGCTCGGGATCGGCCACGCGATAGCCGAAGACGGTGCCGCCGGTCCGTTTCGCACCGGCCCTTTCCAGCATCTGCGGCAGGCCGTGACCGAAGAAGATGTTGTCGCCAAGCACCATGGCGCTGGCCGCGCCCGCCAGAAAGTCTTCGGCCAGCAGATAGGCCTGCGCCAGCCCGTCCGGCGAGGGCTGCACGATATAGGCAAACTCAAGCCCCCACTGCCGGCCATCGCCCAGAAACCGGCGAAACTGATCCTGATCCTCGGGCGTGGTGATGATGGCGATCTCGCGAATACCCCCCAGCATCAGCGCCGAAAGGGGGTAATAGATCATCGGCTTGTCGTAGACCGGCAGAAGCTGTTTCGACAGCCCCATGGTAATCGGATAAAGCCGGGTGCCCGCCCCGCCTGCGAGGATGATGCCCTTGCGCGCGCTCATACCGCCGCCTCCTTCAGATCGGCCAGTACTTCTGCCAGGCTTTGCCGCCAATCAGGTCGTTTAAGGCCGAATTCCGTCTCTAACTCGGTGCAATCCAGCCGGGAATTCGATGGCCGCCGGGCCGGAGAGGGAAAGCCGCTGCCGGGAATGTCCACCACCTCCACCGCCCGCCCCGCCTGGGCGAAGATCTCGCGGGCGAAATCGGCCCAGCTGACATCCGGTGCGCCCGAGAAATGATAGGTGCCGCCCTTCGCCCCGTCCATCAGCCCCGTCCCGATCGTCCAAAGCGCATCGGCGATATCGGCGGCCGCGGTGGGTCCGCCCACCTGATCGGCGACGACGGTCAACCGGCTGCGGGTCTCGGCCAGCCGCAGCATGGTTTTGACAAAGTTCGACCCGAGGGCGGAAAATACCCACGAGGTGCGCAGGATCGCATGGGTGCCGCCGGCGCGAAGCACACCGCATTCTCCAGCCAGTTTCGACCGGCCATAGGCGCCGAGCGGCGCCGTGGGATCGCCGGTACGCCAGGGCGCGTCCCCGGACCCGTCGAAGACATAGTCGGTCGAGACATGGCAAAACGGCACGCCCAGCTCTGCCGCCGCCCGGGCCATGGCCGCAGGCGCGTCTGCATTGATCACGGTCGCCAGCGGCTCTTCCTCCTCGGCCTTATCGACGGCGGTATAGGCGGCGGCGTTGATCACCAGATCGGCGCCGTGGCCGGCGATCGCCGCAGCGCAGGCCGCAGGGCGGGTCAGATCCGCCTTATCCCGGCCAAGTGCGGTGACATCCGCGCCGGCGGGGGCCCGCCGGCGCAATTCGGCCGCAACCTGGCCCGTTGTGCCGAAGATCAGCGCCCTCACGACAGCTCGCCCAAGCGCTCGCCGACGCCATGGCGATCCTGCAACGCGCGCCACCAGGCCTCGTTGTCCAGATACCACTGCACGGTCTTTTCCAGCCCCTCGTCCAGCGTCACCGAGGGCCGCCAGGCAAGTTCTTCCCGAATGCGGGTGGGATCGATGGCATAACGCAGATCATGCCCCGGCCGGTCGGCGACAAAGCGGATCTGCTCGGCATAGGGTCTGTTTCCGGGCCGTTTTCCATCGAGGATCGTGCAGATCGTCCGCACGATGTCGATGTTTCTCGCCTCGTTCCCGCCGCCGATATTATAGCTGCGACCCACGCGCCCCTTCCCCAGCACCGTCAGCAGCGCATCGGCGTGATCCTCGACATAAAGCCAGTCACGCACATTCTCGCCTTTCCCGTAGACCGGGATCGGCTTGCCGGCGAGCGCGTTCAGAATCACCACCGGGATCAGCTTTTCGGGAAAGTGATAGGGGCCGTAATTGTTCGAGCAATTGCTCGTCACAACCGGCAGGCCGTAGGTCTTGTGCCAGGCGCGCACCAGGTGGTCGCTGGCGGCCTTGCTGGCGGAATAGGGAGAATTCGGCGCATAGGCCGTGTCTTCGGTGAACCTGCCCTCCGGTCCCAGCGAGCCATAGACCTCGTCGGTCGAGATGTGGTGAAACCGGAACTTTTGCGGTCTGCCCTGCCCCATCCAGTAGCCGCGCGCCGCCTCCAGCAGGTTATAGGTGCCGGTGACGTTGGTCTCGATGAAATCGCCGGGCCCGTCGATCGACCGGTCGACATGGGATTCGGCGGCCAGGTGCATCACCGCGTCGGGTTTGTGATCACGGAATATCCGGTCCAGCGCCGCGCGGTCGCGGATATCGGCCTGCTCGAACGCATAGGCCGGGCTGCCCGACACGGCAGCGACGTTGTCCAGGCAGGCGGCATAGGTCAGCGCGTCGAGATTGACCACCGCATGCCCGCGCGCCACCGCCAGCCGCACCACCGCCGAACCGATGAACCCGGCGCCGCCTGTGACCAGC
>JAAUYH010247647.1_pt1 | contig 52985 bp, 53 predicted proteins | sample 7278061 | NCBI WGS metagenome assembly JAAUYH01 (sample SAMN14350203, study PRJNA611818) | marine sediment metagenome | isolation source: surface marine sediment (0.6m) | place: French Polynesia: Moorea | collected 2018-08 | reverse complement strand
CTCCACCCAAATCGGCCCTTCGGCCACCGGGTTACTTTGACGGCTGCCTCGCTAAGCGCTCCTTGTCCGTGATCTCCCGCGCAAGCAGGAGTCCAGCGAAACAAGGGAAACGCCCCAATAGAAAAGGCCTTACTCTTCAGAGCAAAGCCTGCAGGACAGGACCGGCAATGTTCAGCTCTATTGTGCGAGGAAGCGGCAAGCCAGAGACGCACCCCGTCCTCGAATGGCGCGCCACTTAGGGGAGGATGGTGGCGGGGTCAAGGGGAGCGAGCATCTCAATGCTAGGCTCCTCTTGACAATAATCGCAATGCAATACCAATAGCCTCCAATACTTGCGGGGGCCAAATGACTTTAATTATTGCCAATAATGAACGAGCACTCTCACTCTATGAGAGAATCTTAAAAGAATCCAATATCAAAAAAGGCGATTGCGCCGTCTTGGTAGTGCAACATGTCCTGCCAAACACGATCCCGCTATTCAAGATACTCCGCTCATATTTCGAAGTCGTTGGAGTAATTCCCAAGCGTAAATCAACAAATCCATCTACACTTAGTCAGCTGGAAAACTCTGATCCACCTTTTCCCATATTGAATTGTACTCGCCGACAGCTCAGAAACGAAGAATATCTTCGAAATAACGTCAAGATGAAGATCGGGGATCGAAAACTGATCATCCTTGATATCGGTGGATATTTCTCTGACTCAATTGAATTACTGGGTAATATTTTTCAAGATAAGATTATCGGGATAATTGAAGACACCGAAAACGGTCATCAAAAATATGATCGTTATGTCGAACCTCTTAAGCAAAAAGGAGGTAACCTCCCGTTCCCTGTATTTTCCGTTGCTCGAAGTCCGTTGAAAGAACCAGAGGATTATCTGGTGGGACAATCAATTGTTTACTCCGCTGAAAATGTACTCCGCGAGCACAACACATTACTCAACAATAAAGTCGTCTTGGTGCTAGGATACGGCAAGATTGGGAAGAGCATCGCGAATTCACTCGCAGTAAGGAACGTAACCGTTTGGGTCTACGACAAAGACCCTATCAAATGCGCTCAGGCGCTTTCTCATGGGTTCCACGTACCGACAAGAGATCACGGTATCTCAGGTGCCGACCTCATCTTCTGCGCCACAGGGAACAAATCATTGGAAGAGGTGGATTTTTTGAAGCTGAAGCATCAATCGTTCGTTTGCTCGGTAACCTCAGCCGACGATGAATTCGAGTTCGGCGAACTACGAAAAAAATATGGTCATAGAGATACAAACGCCAATAGCGAAATATTCGATATCGATGCAAACCATCGCTTCCACCTCATGAATGAGGGAAATGCTATTAACTTTCTTCACGGTGCTGTTCTGGGTACTTATATTTACCTCGTCGCTTGCGAACTTCTATTCTGTCTGGTCAAAATTATTGATAATGGGGGCAAATTCAAAAACGACAGGATAACTACGCTATCTACGCAGGAGCGCCAAACTCTCGCCGCAAAGTGGATGGAGGAATTCCGCAATGGCGATTCGTAGTGAGACAACCGCATTGACGAGACTTAAAATGGTTTTGTCCGCCTATGAGCAGTTCTTCGCAGACATGCTCAAGCCCTACGAACGAAATTGGATTGATCAGATTCGCGCTCGAATGAAATCAAACTCCGGCCTTTGGGATAGGGGAGATCCTCGCGGCCATCTTACCGCGTCGGTTGCAGCACTTTCCCAAGACCGAAAAGACTGTCTCTTCGTCCACCATCGGGCCTTGGATAAGTGGCTCCTGCCGGGCGGCCATTGTGACCCCTTCGAGGATCCGCACACTTCCGGCTTGAGAGAGTTCGTCGAAGAGGTCGGCTTGTCGGATATCAAATTGGTGCGTTTCCATCAGGAAAACAGCTACTCTCCGTTAGACATAGATGTTCATGAAATCCCAGCGAATGCAGAGAAGAATGAGTCCGCTCATATCCACATTGATTTTCGATTTGCAGTTTTGGCAAACGATGGATCGATGACTATTGCGGACCGAGAGGTTAAATCGAGCGCTTGGCTCTCTTCTCGTCAGCTGGCCACTCACTACTCGCGGTTCCATGATCGACTTGAGGCATACCTATGAAACTGAGAATTGCGAAAGACGTGGACGCATTGCCGACTGGCAGAATTACGATCTGCAAAGATGGCCACTGCTTGAGATTGATCGATATCGACTCGTATGCCTTCGAAGCGGCTTCGACGATCGTCGCATCCGGAATTGAAAGCGATTTTCAAACTAAGGCGCAGGTTATTGGAACTGCAATGGAAAGATGCAATTGGGGCCTCGCAAAGAACGGATACTTGGCCTATCCTGATGGACAGGCTGCAAGAATGTCGAGCGGGCTTTCCGACTGAGGATCTCGGATTTCTCTTAAAGAAGGACTTGCTCTCCTCCGAGACCCATATCCAGGCCATACGCTCCCACCAATCACCGCGCCAAGTCCTTCTCTTGAGGCATCTGCTCAGGATTGATCCAATTTCTGTTTCTCGCACATGCGACCTGAAGATCGCCTCGCTGCGGGCGCCCGGTCGGGCTTGCGGCTACTGCATGGCCGTTTGGTTCTTGGTCACGGCAGTCAAAGAGCGCCTGCGCGTCGCCCCCTATGCGGCGAAGCAAAGCGAGCCGGATGGCTTGCGCCCGGCGTTTGAGGGCGCACAAGAAACGCGCGGGAAAATCAAAGACTCTCCTCGTACTCCGCCGGCGGGACCGGGTCTTCGCCGAGCTCGCGGAGGTGTTGGTAGACCTTGACCTTCGCGGGGTAGAGCGGGCTGTCGGGGAGCGTCGCGCGGGGGACCTTGAACGCTTCGACCAGCCCTTCGCGCGCCTTCGGATCGGTAAGGTCTGCGCCGAGCGTGATCAGGTGCCAGACCACATCCCAATCGGTGCCGTAGGCGGCGAAGACCACCAGCGGCTGCTGGTTGGCGATCGCGCTCATATCCGCGCCCTTGTCGTGCATCAGGGTGATCGCGTCGAGATCCGCACCGTTGATGAAGCGCACGATCACCGGGTCGCCGTCGGGCCGCAGCTGGTTGGGATTGCCCCCGGCGTCGAGCACCATCGGGAGGAATTCGGGTTCGGCGCCGTAGCGATTGACCGCCAGCGTCACCGCGGTGTCGCCATCGTCGTCTTCGAGGTTGGGGTTCGCACCGGCCGCGATCAGCGCGCGGGCGGCGCTCTTGCGTCCGGTGCCGACGGCAAAGGCTAGCGGCGTAACCCCAAGCGCTCCGCGCGCGTTGGCATTCGCGCCTCCGGCCAACGCCGCGTTCACCGCCGCTGCATCGTCGGCTGCGATCGCTTCTTCGAGCACGGCATCCTGTCCACTAAACTGCATCGGCGTTTTCCTGCTACCATTCCATTGAGCCCACACTGCCATCGCGACGGCCAGGATGACCGCGACGATCGCGAGGCCGACTACGATCCGCATGTACGAAGAAACCTTTGAAGCGCTGCGCGATCCTTTTCGAGCTGTGTTTCCATCGGGCCGAGCACGTTCGACATCTGGTGCTGCACGAGCTTGCCGAACCGCGCCTCTTCCCCGCGCGCGCCGGTCGTCCGGCCGAGCATCGACATCGAACCCGGAACCGTCTCCGAAGGCGAGTTCGAACGGACCGGCGGGAACAACCGGTCGAATCCCTCGGTCGCCTCGGCATCCGCGATCATCTGGTCGACCGACTCGAAGAACTGGTCACGCTCGGCTTCGAATGCGCTTTGCGCGGCCCGTTGCGCCGCCGCCACTTCGGGATTGCGAAAAGAGGACTTCTTCTTGAGCGCGAGATGTTCGGGGCTGCGGTATTTGATCTGCATCGGATCGATCGATCCGCTCGTTTCCCCCGCCAGGTGGGTGCGCAGGAATTGCGCATTGCGCACTTCGCGTCCCGCATCGGTGGTGTTGTTCATAAAGGTGAGGAAGTCCCCTTCCGCATTGAAGGCAGAAGTTCGCCGGGCAAGGTCGTTGAAGCTCGCCTGCCCCGTCCGCGCGAGCGAGTTTTCGTGCAGGCCCGCGCTGTTGAAGACGTAGACGTTCGAGTTGGGAGAGATCAGCCCGGCCTCTTGCGCCAGCCCGCCCCCTTTCGAATAGCCGCCGATATCGAAATCCTGGCCCGAGGCGTTGAGCTTCGTCGCCAGCCGCCGGGTCGCCGCGTATTGATCGGTGTCGATGCCCTGCCCGTTCTCGATATTGGTCTTCCAGTCGACCAGCGTGTTCGGCTGCGTGTCGCGCGAGACCATGATCAAGCGGCCGTCGGTCTTGGACCGGTAGATCGCGGCACGATGCCCGATCGTATCGTTGCGCAAATCGTTCTGCGTGATGGCGTTGGGACTGCCCGGCGGAATCCCCAGCTCCCGATTGAGTGCATCGGCTTCGAGCGGCAGGCGTTCGAGGCAGGGTGCCTTGACCTTTGCGTTGGCCTTGTCGCCGAGCTTGTTGAGATCGTTCGCGGCACGGGCGCTGGGAATCGCCGCGCCAAACCGATCGAAGCGATCCGCCGTGGTTCGCATAACCGGTGCGGCATTCGCGCAAGCCGGGCCGAGCGGTCCATCGCGGGTAACCTGTCCCTGGTCGTAGGCGTCCGCAAGGTCCCGTGCGCCATTGGCCAGCGCGATATCGTCCGCCCTGCCTTGCGCACAGGGATCCTGGCAAGGTTGGACCGGTCCGTTTCCGCCCCCCATCCCGACCATCAGTCGTCCCTCCGATCGAAGGCAGAAAAAGGAACGAAGCCGTTGCCGTCAAGCAGCGCCTTCATTTGCACATTCGTAACGTCTTCCGGGATCGCGCCACTGAGCGGCTCGCCCAGCAATTCGCGGCCAAGCGCATAGGCATGCCGCAAGGCCATATCCATCCTCGAGCCCTGGGGATCGAAATACGGCTTCCAAAACTCCCGCGCGCGTGCCCTGTCGGCCAGAGCTGCGCGAAGCCCCGGATTGGTAGACTTCGCATTCAGGAAATCGAACAGGAAATAGTAGAAGTCGCGCTCCTGATAGCTCGCATACAGATCGTCCGAGACCGTGATCACTGCATGGACCTTCCCGAAATTGGCTAACCGAGTGCGCGATATTGTGTTTGACGACCTTGGCACGAACCTACCGGATTTGCCTGCGAGCACAAGGATTGCGTTGGTGTCGATCGCCCCGGTTCAGGCGCGATCGCGCGCCAACAATCCGTACCAGTAGATGTCGCACAAGCCGACATGGGTCGAATCGTGTTCGCGAAAATGCGCTTCTCGGACAAAGCCCAGTCTTTCGAGCAAGCGGATGGAAGCGGTGTTGCGCGTGTCGACTTCGGCGGTGAGTTTGCGCGCGCCTTCGGCGAACAGTCGCTCGACGAGCGCCTCCATACATTCGCGCGCGATGCCTTCGCCCTGACGGTGCATGCAGGTGATGTAGCCGACCTCCTCGACTCCTTCGGCGTGTCCCGGCACGGCCACAAAGCGCCCGGCAACCGCTCCGGATCGATCCACGGCGATCCAGGTACGCCCTTTCCAGTCTGGATCGGCGAGCCATCCCCACAGTTCCTCTTCGCTTTCGAAGGCGGGGCGCGTCAGGTAGCGGCACTGTTCGGGATCGGAGAGCGTCGGAAACAGGGCCGCCGCATCGGACCGATGCAAGGACCGCAAGGTGAAACGCTCGGTCCGAAGTGTGGCAAGGTCACGCACCGGTAAGATGCGCAACCAGCGCCTTTACCTTCTTGCTCCGCCATTGCGGCAGCGGGGCGACCAACCAGTAAGCTCGTCGGCTTGCCACGGGATCGGCCCCGGTTTCGAGTGTGCCTTCGGCGATCGCGCCGGATACCAGTGGCAAGGGCAGGACTGTGCGCCCCATCCCGGCCAGCGCCGATGAGAGCGCCTGCCCCGCACTCCCGGCCTTGATGCAGGGCTTGGTGCCTTCGGGAAGCGCCGCACCGGGCCAATCGATCCACGCGTCCCGCGCATCCGGTGCCGACACGGTCACTCGCTCCGCAGGGGCGAGCTGAACCCCCTCGAGTTCGCCCGGACCGTCGACCAGCCTGATCGCGAGATCGAGGTTGGCTTCGGTGAAGTCGGCGTTTTCGTCGGCGATGATGGAATAGAGCACGCCGGGCGTGCCAGCCTGGAACTCGGCAAGGCGCGGCGCAAGCCATTCGGCATAGAATTCGCGCGGCGCGGCGATGGTGTAACGATCGGAAGCCTGCCCGGCCTGCATCGCCTGGACGCTTTCTTCAAACCGCAGGAAGCCTTCGCGCAACGCATCGAGGCCCGCATCGCCTTCGGGCGTCAGCTCCAGACCCTTGCTCGTACGCCGAAACAGCACGACGCCGAGGTGGTCTTCCAGCGCCCTGATCTGCTGGCCCACGGCGGCCGGCGTGACCGCCAATTCGTCCGCCGCCCGCGTAAAGGAGAGATGTCGCGCGGCCGCGTCGTATACGCGCAGCGCATTCAAGGGGAGATGAGTTCGTTTCACGAAGCGCGACTTAGGCCGCGCGCCTGCGACCTGCAAGCAACGCGTTGTCGCATGTTTGGAATGAAGCTCCGCGTCCTAGCGTTGCTCGTCGGCTTCGGCCGGGGCGGCCAGCGGGAAGAACGGGATCCGGACCTCCACCGGCGAACCGTCGGACCGCTGGAAGGTGTAGAAACCTTCCATCGAACCGTGCGGAGTCGTCAGCGGGCAGCCCGAGACGTAATCGTGGCTTTCGCCCGGCTTGAGGTGTGGCTGTTCGCCGACCACGCCTTCTCCGTCGACATGGTTGACCATGCCGCGCGCGTCCGTGATGCGCCAGTGACGCGTGCGCAGTTGCAGCGCCTCGTGCGAACCGTTCTCGATACGAATGTGATACACCCAGAACCACTTGCCGGCTTCCGGGTGCGATTGCTCCGGCAGGAAATTGACGGCGACCCGGACGGTGACGCCATCGGTCACGGCAGCGTGTTGGAACAGCTCTTTCATACGATTCCCAAGGTAGCGATTCTCGACCCCGTCACAAGAGCACCAACGCTCTTAATCCACCCTGTATCCCGCAGACCACACAATTACGGCGAAGCGACCGGATCGGCTGCGGCCGACTCCGTTGCGGGATCTTCCGCTCCGCTTGGCACTGCCTCGGCGGAAACCGTCACCTTTTCAACAGCATCGGGCGGATTGTGCTCGAGCAGGAAGGCCGTAAGGGCGTCGTACCACTTCCTTTCGTTCTCGGTTTTCGAGAAGCCGTGGCCTTCGTTCTCGATCACTAGCGTGGTCGGTTTTACCGCGGCGGTGCGGCTGGCCTTTTCAAATTTCTTGTATTGCGAAAACGGCACGGTCCTGTCCGAAGTGCCGTGCGCGAGCAGCACCGGACGCGTGAGATTGGGAGCGAATGTTACCGGGGAGACCGTGTCGAGCTCGAACTCCTCGTCCTCGCCTTCGATTTGCGCGCGCCACCGCTTGCTGGCCTTTCGCGACAGGAACTTGCGATCGTATTTGAGGATCGCGTCGAGATCGGTCACCCCGGCCCAGCTTGCCGCACAGCGATAGCGATCGGGGTTGCGTAGCACCGCCCACAATGCAGCATAGCCGCCATAGGATCCACCGACGACGCAAACCCGGTCCGGATCGGCAATCCCTTCGGCTACGGCCCAGTCCATCGCATCGTCGAGATCGTCCTGCATTTTGCGCCCGATCTCGCCGTTGCCGGCTTCGTAGAAAGTATCGCCATAGCCCCCCGACCCGCGAAAGTTGGGCTGCAACACCGCGTATCCGCGGTTGGCGAGAACCTGGACTTCGTCATTGTATTCGAGCTTGTCACGCACGCCGTAGGGCCCGCCATGGGGCAGGATGATGAAGGGCAGGTTCTTATCAGGACGACCGCGCGGCATGGTCAGGTAGGCCGGGATCTCCAAACCGTCGCGCGCCGTGTAGCGAACCGGCTTGGGCTTCACGAGCAGGCGATGATCGAGCTCGGGCCGGTAGTTGGCGAGGACCGAAAGATTCTTTTCCGCCGGCGTGTAAATATACAGCGCGCCCGGATCGGCTTCGCTCCCGGCCCAGATCAGCATCCGCTCGTCGTCGCGAGATCGAGTTACGATGCGGATCTCTTCGGTCTTGAGCGCCTTCTTGAGCTGAGCGTGCCGTTTCTCCACCGCATCGTCGAACCACACGATCTGCTCGCGGTCGTCGGTGTAGAGCGCGGCAAGCGGCGTGCCATCGCGCTTGAGCCACAATTCCTCGACGTCCCAGTCTTCGTTTTCGTAAAATGTTTCGACCGCCTGCCCGGTCGAATAGTCGAAAAGCCTTACGCCGGTGCGGCCGTTCTCGCCTTCTTCCAGCACATAACCGCGATCGCTCCCGCCGACGATCCGAACGACGCTCCAGTACCGGCTCCTGTCGTCGTCCGCCTTGAGCTTGCCGACAAGGTCGAACTTGCTCGCTGCGTCGGGCCGATAATAGACCCGCAGCCGCTTGCGCTTCCAGCCCATGCCGAGCCGCACCACGCCGTCGTCATCGGCATACCAGTTCCACACCCCGGTCTTGGGTTTGACGATCCGTTCGACTTCGCCATCGGGGACCAGCTGGTAGCGATAGACCGAAGGGGTGCTGCGAAAGGATGACTGAACCGAAATCAGAGCGTGCGATCCATCTTCGGCCATATGCACCAGATCGCCGCCCCATAGCACTCGATCATCGACTTCGAGCGGGAACAGCTGGCCATTGACCAGGTCGCGCACATACAGGCGATTGACCCGCACCGGGAAACCGTAAAAGCTTCCCGCCATCGAGATCGAAAGCAGGATTTTCGTATTGCCGGCCCAATGGATCCAGTCGATCCGCTGATCCTTTTGGAACACCAGCTGCCTGACCACTTCGCCCTTGGCGGCGTCGAGCACCAGGATCTCGGGTGTGCCGTCAATCGATCGCTCGATGGCCAATTGCTTGCCATCCGGAGACATCTCGAAATCGCGAAACGCGCTGCGACCGGCAAAATTCTCGGTCGGGATCAGCGCAGGCGCTTCGTCGCTGGACACCGCTTGTTCCAGCCGCTCGCTCTGAGCGTGCACAGGCAACAGCGGGACCGAACCCGCCAGCACCGCAGCCAAGGCCGCCATCAGCCGTTTCATCTTGCCCCCCAATGTGTCCGTCTGCGTCGAATCACATTGCACAGCCTATGAAAACTGGGACCTAAGGCAAGCCTTGGCGGTTGCGAGCGGTGGGGCGCTCGGTCCCGACCGAGGCTCTTGGCAAATCGACTGCGATCAGAATCCCGTCAGTCCGAGCGGCGCATAGGGGCCCAGGATGAGCTGTTCGAAGACGCCGAGCCCACTTGCTTCGCCGGAGACCCGGCACAGGATCTGGACATGGCGGTTGTCCATCGCCGCGGGGTCGAGCGGGGCGAGATCGAACTGTTCGCGTTCCACCTTCAACGCGCCCTGGTGCATACCGTGCCCCCATGTCGGGTGGGTATATCCGAGGCCCTTCATCTGGAAGCGCGCAACAGGCATGAGCTCGAGCCGTGCGGGACCTTCGGAAAGATCGAGTTCGAGCGTTCCGCCGTACGGCCAGCGCGTCCCGTCCTCCAATCCGGAAGTCAGGCTTCCCCTGCCCTCAACGATGTCGTCGATCCGTGCACCTTCGCCGGCCCAGGCCGCGCGGGTGTTCCAGGGATTACCCTGCGGATCGGCGTTGATGTGAAAGAACAGCGATCCGTGCTCGAGATTGAGCGGAGTCCATTGCCAGAAGAAGCTGGGCAGCGGATGTCCCGGTATCGGCTGGGGGTCCCTCGCCCCGATGGGACGGATGCCCCAGCTGCGATCGCGCGTACCCAACGTACCCGCTGCAATCTCCTCTCGCTTGCCATCCAGCTCGATCCAGCCGGAATAGCGCCCGTTCTGGGTCATGCGGGTGTAGTCCATGAAGGCGCGCGGCCCGATGCGGTGGACGAAGCGCGGTTCCTCGATCGGGAAGGCCCTGCCCTCGAATGTGAATTCGCCGGCAATGCCCTCGCATGGCTCGATCGAGACCCTGATTGTCCGCAATGGCTCAAGGATATCGATCGCGATCGGCCCGACTTTGAGCGCCATCCGTTCCATCCCCAACTCGCAGCTGGCGTGAAGTGCATACTGCTTTCCGTCGCGGATGAAGCTGAAATGCGCGTCAGCAATGTCGAGGTGCGGATAGACCCCGAATGCAAGCGCGAAAAAACCGCTGCCGTCGGGAGCGTAGCCGTTGAAGAAATAGCGATCGTAGAAATTCCGATCCGTGCCGGCATAGGCGATCGGTTCGGGCGTCTGGTGAACCGGAAAGTCGTCCGCGCGTGTCAGGACCATTCAATCGGACTCCTTCAAAGCGGCCAGGCTGTCGTGTTCCAACGCCAGCGCGCAGGCACCGCGCGCCATCGACAGGAAATTCGCATCACCTCGCTCCGTGCGTTCGACAAACGCAGCGCTGAACACGGCGGTCGAGACGCCATGTAACGCACCGACCCGATATTCGTGCCATGCCGTTTCGCGGTCCAACGTCACCCCGCGACCCGCCATTTCGGCGAGATACAGGTCGAACAACTCGTTCTCATGCGCGCGGCGCAGTTCATCACCGATCCCGCAACCGAGGAAATAGCCAATATCGGTCATCGCCTTGCCCGTGGTTACGGTCTGCCAGTCGAGCACTGCGATCGGTTCCGTTCCGCCCCGAATATCGAACAGCAGGTTGTCGAGCCGGAAATCGCCGTGGACGATGCATTGCGGATCGGACTTCCGCTGCGAGAATAGCTGTTCCGTTACCGCAAGCTCTTCGCAAATATCCATGTATACGGGCTCAAGCGCATCGGCGTAGCGTTCCCTGAAAACCGATTGTGCATGCGGATACATCGATTCGATCTGGGCCAACACTTCCGGGCGCGGTGCGATCCATTCCGGCTCAAGCAATTGGGTGTTGTTCCAGCTGGGTGCGTGTATCGCGGCGGCCTGCCTGATGGCGGCCCGCGCGTCCGCGATCGAGCAACCGGCAATCTGGTCGCCGCCACGGGCCGGCCCGAGATCCTCGAACAGCAAGACGAAGGTATCGCCGTCTCCATTCACCTCTGCGGCGAAGACTTGCGGGACGCGCACCGCCAGTTGGGGCGCCGCCTCGCGGTAGAACCGAACTTCCTTGGAATAGAGTCCCATCATCGCAGCCGTCGCGCGGCTGCGCTCATCCGCCGCCGGAAATTTTGCTGCGAGCGTTGCGGGGGCGGCGGTTGCTTGCGAGTAGGCAAGATGGAACCGCACACTGTCCCCGACTTGCCCAGTTCCGATCGGCTCCCACCGAAGATCGCTTATGCCGACTCCCTCTTCGATCGCGTGGCTTTCAACCAAGCGCCGTTCCAGCCAGCCCGGAGTGACGGCGTCGGGGTGGGATGGAAATTCGCTCACGAAAACGCCTTCCGACGACGCTAAGCCAACAGCTCCTCGATCTGTCCCAGCCGCTCCTTGCCGAAGAATATTTCGAATGTGCCGGCGTCTTCGCCCTGATTGCCGACATACATGGTCGGGATACCGAAGGCGCCGCGCTCGACCGCCGCGCTGGTGTTGGCGACGAGGCCTTGCTTGACCTCCTCGGTTTGCGTCCGCGCGAACAGGTCCTTTGCGTCGAAACCCGCAGCGACGACCGCTGCGCCAAGAGCCTCGGGGTCGGTGATATCGACGCCCTCTTCCCATATCGCGGGCAGCATCGCTTCGACGAACTGCACCCCGCGCCCATCCTGATCGGCGGCGTAGAGCATCCGCTGGAGCGTGATCGAATTGAATGGGAACTTCGGGTGGAGCCTGTACTTGGTAAGCTGGTGCTTCTCGATGAAGCGGCGCATTTCGAGCATCGAATATTCGACCTTCCCCTTCACATCCGCGTCGCGGATCATCGGCGGGGCGTTGCCGGTAAGCTTGTGCATGCCGCCGAGGAACACCGGGATCACATCCAGCTCGGCCCCGGTCCGCTTGATCAGTTCGCGCAATGGCCACCAGACCAGATACGCGTTTGGGCTGACAAAATCGAAAATCAGTTCGACGCGATTGGCCATGGCTTATGTTCTCCCGTTTGACGGAACGGGGGTCGCACGGAGGCGGTGCGATTTCAAGTCTGGTTTTCAGACGTAATTCTCGGTGCGAAGCGCCGCAAGCCCGACCGGGCGCCCGCAGCGGGCGCAGTTCTGCTGCGCGTCTAGCGAGGACGCAGCCACGGATGTGGCTGCGAAACTCAAACTAATGCGGCGCCAGACCCAGTTCGATCCCGGTACGGTCCTCAAGAGCAAATTTGTCGAACAGGTCCGCGCTTGCCGCGTTCAGGCCAACGACGCGTGTATGCCGACCGTTGCGGCGCATTCGGTCGATCACCTTTTCGAGCGCTCCGATGGCGGAGATATCCCAGAAATGCGCCCGCGACACATCGATCACGACGTTGTGAGCGGCATCATCATACTGGCTTTCGGGGCCAAGCGCGTTCTGGAACTTGTCGACGCTGGCAAAGAATATCTCGCCAGTTACGACATAGACCGCGCTGTGTGGACGGCGGATTCGCTCGACCGTGAAGAGGCTCTTGACCTTTTGCGCGAAGAAGATGCCCGACAAGAGCACGCCGACCAAGACGCCAAGCGCGAGGTCGTGCGTCCACACGACCACCACCACGGTCGCAACCATCACCAGCGAACTGGTCGGCGGGTGCCGGCGCAAGTTCGGGATCGAGTTCCAACTGAACGTCCCGATCGATACCATGATCATGACGGCCACCAAGGCAGGCATCGGCACCTGCCCGACATAGGAGCCGAGCACGGTCAGCAGGAACAGCAGGAAGGCGCCGGCGGTGAAGGTGGAGAGCCGACCGCGCCCGCCCGATGCCACGTTGATCACAGACTGCCCGATCATCGCGCAGCCGCCCATGCCGCCGAAACAGGCCGCGACGATGTTGGCAACGCCCTGCCCCGCGCTCTCGCGGCGCTTGTCACTGTCGGTGTGGGTCATGTCATCGACAATTTGCGCGGTCAGCAGGCTTTCGAGCAGGCCGACCGCCGCCATCGTCAGCGAGTATGGAGCGATGATCGTCAGCGTCTCCCACGTCAGCGGTACATCGGGCAGCGCGAAGCTGGGCAGGCCATCGGGCAGCTTGCCTTCGCCCGCGACATCGTTGACCGGCAGGCCCCAGAACACCGCCGCTGCTGTCAGCAGGACGATGGCCACCAGGGGACTTGGAACGGCCGTGGAAATGCGCGGGAAACCATAGATGATTGCCAGACCTGCCGCGACCATCGCGTAGGTGTACCAGGTAACCCCCTCAGCCCACGGATTGAGCTGCGGGAGCTGCGCGAGGAAGATCAGGATCGCCAGAGCGTTGACGAAACCGGTGATGACGCTGCGGCTGACGAACTGCATCAACAGGTCGAGCCGGAGCAGCGCCGCGATGCCTTGGAACACGCCCATCAGGATCGTGGCGGCGAACAGGTATTCCACCCCGTATTGGTCGACCAGCGGGATCACCACCACAGCCACCGCGGCGGTCGCAGCCGAGATCATGCCGGGGCGACCTCCGGTCAGAGCGATAACCATTGCGATCGCCACCGAGGCATAGAGCCCGACGCTGGGATCGACGCCTGCGATCAGCGCAAAGCCGATCGCCTCCGGGATCAAGGCAAGCGCGACGACGATGCCGGCAAGGATGTCTGCCTTGGGCTGCGCCAACCAGTCGCGCCGCAGGGTTGCCGCAAAGGAGCGGTCTGCTGTCATGGGATCTTCCGAGAATTCGAGTGGATCGAGGGCGATGCCGCGAAGAGTTGGGCAGCGCCCTATGCGTTTATGCTGCACCGCACAACAGACAACTTGGCTGCGGGGAATATTTTGCCGCGAGGAATGGTTAAGATCGCGTTTCCTCAGTTTTTGGGAGGTTTGTTAGGCGGCGTGAGGCAATACGCTTTCGCCCCCGCCGATTGGTGGATGGCAGGTGACCCGATCACATGTCGTTTCAAGCAATCCCGCAAGGGACCAATGTGCATCAGGCCGGTGCGGAATGTGTGAGGCACATCCGCCCGGCCTTTTGCGTTTGCGCGAAGCGGTCAGATCCCGGCTGCCTTGAGCGCCCGGTCCATATCTTCGGTCAGATCGGCGATGTCTTCCAGGCCGACATTGATCCTCAGCAGCCCCTCAGTGACGCCCATTTCGGCGCGAGCCTCCTCGCCCATGCTGGCATGCGTGGTTGAGGCCGGGTGGCACATCAGGCTGCGCGCATCGCCGATATTGTTCGAGATATCGACCAGTTCGAGCGCGTCGAGGACGGTGAATGCTCGCTCGCGCGTGCCGACATCGAAAGCGAAGATCGGCCCCGTAGCCTCCATCTGCGCGAGCGCAAGATTGTGGCGTGGATGGCTCGGCAGGCCCGGATGCAGCATCCGGCCACCCGCCTTGTCGATCCTCGGTTCGAGGAAGCGGCCAAGCGCCACCGCCTGCTCGCTCTGCTTGTGCGCGCGCAGCGACAGCGTCTCCAGCCCTTTGAGCACGACCCAGGCGTTGAACGGCGCAATATTGGGCCCGGTGTTGCGCTGGAACGGGAGCAGGCTCTCGTCAATGAACTCCTCGGTGCCGCACACCGCTCCGGCCAGCACCCTGCCCTGCCCGTCCATCAACTTGGTCGCGCTGTAGGCGACCACGTCCGCCCCGAATTCCAGTGGGCGCTGGAGCGCCGGGCTGGCGAAGGCATTGTCGACCACGGTCGTGATTCCGTGCGCCTTGGCCAGGTCGCAGACGAATTGGAGGTCGACGATATCGAGCGTCGGGTTGGCCGGGGTCTCGAAGAAGAACACCTTGGTGTTGGGCCGGATCGCCGCTTCCCACTGGGCGTTGTCGGCGCTGTCGATCACGGTGGTTTCGATCCCGAAGCGCGGCAGCAGGTTGTCGACCAGCCAGCGGCATGAACCGAACGCGGCCCGAGCGGCGACACAATGGTCTCCGGCGGAGAGCTGGCACAGCAGCGCCGCCGTCATCGCCGCCATTCCGCTCGCCTGGGCGCGGCAGGCTTCTGCCCCTTCGAGCAGAGCGATGCGTTCCTCCAGCATCGCCACCGTCGGGTTCTGCAGGCGCGAATAGGTCATGCCGTCGGCATCGCCGGCAAACCGATCCGCGACGGTTTGCGCGTCGTCGTAGGTGTAGCCCGATGTAAGGAACAGCGCCTCGCTGGTCTCGCCGTGTTCGCTGCGCCAGGTGCCGCCGCGTATCGCCCGCGTAGCGGGCCGCCATTTGCGCGTCGAGGCGCGGTCCATTCCGGTGGTCTTCTTCATTGCGCGCGTGCTTAGGAGGGTGAGACACCGCTCGCAAGCAGGCCTTCGCTCGCTGTGCGTGCATGCCCCACGACGCCGAGCATCAGCGTCCCCTCCAGCAGCGTCATCAGGTACCGCGCTCCGCCCGCCGGATCGGGGTCGTCTTCGGGCATCTGCGTTTCGAGCCAGGCGAGCTGTTTCGTCATCATCGCGTCCGCCGCTTCGCGATAGCCGGGAATGCCGCGCGCCGAGCCGGCAACGATCTCCCACCACAACACCATGAAGGGCCGCATCATCGGATGGCTGCCCTGTTCGAGAATGCGATCGAAACACTCCTTGCGTGTCGTGGGTCGCTCTGCCCCCATCGCCGCATCGAGCGCGGTCGAGTAGATCCCGGCAATATGACCGAGCAGGTCGGCAACCAACTGCTCCTTGTTGCCGAAATGATAGATCAGCATCCGGTCGCTGGTGTCGGCCGCCTTGGCCAGAGGGCGCAGGCTGGCCCCGCCCAACCCATGATTGAGCACATGGGCCGCCAGTTTCGGCAGGAGCGTTTCGCGCGTGAGATTGGCTTTCGACATTTTCCTCTTGTAGCGCCTGCTACATTAAGATACCAGACTATGTAGCGCTCGCTACAAACCGGAGTAAGACCGATGACCCCTTTCGAAATCTTGTTTGCCGCCGGCTATGCCTCCGGCGCCATCGCATTCCTGTTCCTTGCCTTCGTCTATCGCGAAAAGCCCGATGTCCTGATTGCCGGCATCGTCTTTGGGGCCTTCACCGGCTTTACGGCGGTTACCGTCTACGCTGAAGGCCCTATCGGCTTCATCGCGTTTCAGAGTCAAAGCCTTTGGGGCGTTCAGGTCTTCTACGATCTGATCATAGCCGTTGGTATCGCGTTGGCGTTCATCATTCCTCGGGCGCGAGCTAAGGGAATGATGGTGGCTCCTTGGGTCATCCTCTGCGGATTGATCGGTTGCGTGGGATTGGCAGCCATGGCCACGCGCCTGCTGTGGCTCGAAAAGCAGGGCGAGGCCGCCGCCGCATCGGCTGCTCCCGTCAAAGCGTAAACCCCCTTGTCCGCCGCCAAGCGTCTGCCTAAGCGCTTGGCGGCCATGACCGGGGTCCTCTCCAATCCTGTTTCCGAGCCGGAATTCGCGGCGCCTCCCGAGCATCCGCGCGATCCATGGTTCTGGTGCCTGGCCGTTCCGTTGGCCTTTGCGGCGCTCGCATGCATCAGGCTCACGATCCCCACCCAGCCCTATTTCGATGAAGTGCATTACCTTCCCGCAGCGCGCGAATTGCTGGCGGCTCTGGACGGTGGGGGCGAATACCTCAACCGTGAACACCCGCTGCTCGGCAAGCAACTGATCGCGCTGGGGATCCACCTGTTCGGCGACGAGCCGCTCGGTTGGCGGATCATGCCGCTGATCGCCGGGACTGTGGCCATCGGAGCCAGCATGCGCGCGCTTTGGCAGGCGAGCCAAGATCGCTTTGCCACCGTCGCATTCGGAGTCCTGCTGGCTACTGGCTTTCACCTTTTCGTCCATGCGCGCATCGCCATGCTCGACATCTTCATGGCGATGTTCCTCGCCATCGCCGCGTGGTTCCTTGCGGGGGCGATTCGCAAGCCCGAAACGGGCCGCTGGAGGCTCGCAGCCTGCGGTGTCGCGATCGGCTGCGCCTTGGGTTCCAAGTGGAATGCCGTCCCACTGGCGATGGTTCCCGGCATCACTTTTTTCGCCGCGCGGCTTTCCGCCGGACGTCGCCGACTGTTGACCAGCAAGCGCGGTGTACCGGTGCCCGGCATTTCATTGATCGAAGCCTTTGTCTGGCTCGGGATTGTACCGCTGCTGGTTTACGCCCTGACTTTCACCCCCGGATACTGGCTGAGCGATTACCTTCGCCCCTCTCCACTGGCGGAGAAGGGCCTGATCGGCCTGCACCGCGAGATGCTCGAAATGCAGGCTTCGGTGAAGGCCCCGCATTCCTATATGAGCACGTGGCCGCAATGGGTCATGAACTCGCGCGGGATCTGGTATCTCTACGAGTTCACCGACAACGCGCAGCGCGGCGTGTTGCTGATCGGTAATCCGCTGACGATGCTGCTGGGCCTGCCCGCCTTGCTGTGGTGCCTGATCTGGGGGCTCTATCGCAGCGACTGGGCCAGGGTCGGCACGGTGGTCGGCTTCGGTGTGAGCCTGGGCCTGTGGCTGATCGCGCCCAAGCCGGTGCAGTTCTACTACCATTACATGATGCCGAGCTGCTTCCTGCTCGCGGCGCTCGCGCTGGTGCTGAGCGACATCCACCGCAGCGCGCACTATCGCTGGGTCAGCTTTGTTGTTCTTGTCGGCGGCGCAGCGATGTTCGCGCTGTTCTTCAAGATTCTGACCGCGGGCGAGCTAGAAAGCCCGATGAGCTTTGCCAAATGGGCGTGGTTGGAAGGGTGGAGATGAGGAAGACTCTGATCGTCTCGCTTCTCGCCGTGGCCGTCCCGGCAACTGCCGACGATCGCTTCAATTGTCCAAAGCCAAAGGGCGATCTCAGCGTCGATTCCGAAAGGATAATGACAGCCTGGCCGACTCACATCGACAGAGTATTGCCGGAGATCGTCGATATCGACTTTCGCTGTCGGATTGATGCTGAGGGTCGGTTCGTCGATTGTATCTTCTCGGCGCGCCAAGATCTGACCGAAGCGCAGAAAAGCGTCGTGCAAAGGACGATGCCGAGGGTCATGCGTGGCCTCAAAACCGACTACCCAAATCAGCCTTGTGTCGCTGACAAATTGACATTCAAGACCGGCGACGCAGCTCGATCATCAATACCTTCCCCAGACGAAGCGGCTGCTGAGGGCGAAGTTCCAGACCGATCCGATCAGGATCCCGCATAGCGCCGCGAGCGCCCAGAACACGCCTTCGCTTTCGAGCAGGGTCGCTACCGCCACATTGGCAAACCCACCGACCGCGCAGGTGAGGCAAAATCCGGCCCAACCGCGCAGCACTTCGCCCCAACCGGTCAGGCGCTTGTCGCGATAGGTCAACCAGTTGTTGAGCCAGAAGTTGAAGCTCATTGCGGAGAGCACCGCGACACCTTGCGCAATGGTGAAGGCTTCTTCGAACGCGAACAGCAGGCTCGCCAGCACCGCCATGTGAACAATCACGCCGAGCGCGCCGACCGTGCCGAACAGGGCGAAGCGGGTCGGGATCAGCTGCCCCAATGTCTTGTCGTAGAGCCCGGCGAGAAAATCGAACAGGATCGCACGATCGAGCTTGCTCTCGCCTTCGCGGCGCCTCGCGAAGTTCAGGGGAAACTCCTTCACGTTCATCGGTGCATCGGACGTCGCAAGCAGATCGAGCAGGATCTTGAATCCGATTCCCGAAAGACGCGGAACCAGCAGTCGGGCGGTCGCGGTGGGGAGCATGAAATAGCCGCTCATCGGATCGCTCAGCTCCACACCGGTCAGTTTGCGCGCCATCGCATTGGCCATTCCGGATAGCTTCTCCCGTTCGGGTTCGGCCCAGTCCTCTGTGCTAGCCCCTTCGGCGAACCGCGAAGCGACGCAGATCTCGGCTTCGCCAGCTTTCAAGCTCGCCAGCATCCGAGGCAGCAGCGCCGGATCGTGCTGGTGATCAGCGTCCATGACTGCGCAATAGGGCGCAGCGGTCGCGCAGAACCCTTCGATGGCTGCGCTGGCGAGGCCGCGCCGCCCGATCCGCTGGATCACACGCACGCGGCGATCGGTCACCGCCAACGCCCGCGCCTCGTCAGCCGTGCCGTCCTTGCTGTCGTCGTCGACGATCAGCACTTCCCAGCCATCGGGCCCGAGCGCGCCTTCGATCCGTTCGACCAACGGCGCGAGGTTCCCGCGCTCGTTGAGCGTCGGAAGAATGATCGCAAGGTCGAGCATCGAGTCGGTAGACGATTACAGCCGCTCGCGCACGGCCGCGCCGATTTCTTCGGTGCCGTGCGCGCCGCCCAGATCGCCTCCGCGAATACCGTCGGCCAGCGCTTTCTCAACCGCGGCTTCGATCCGCGCCGCTTCGTCCTCGCGGCCAAACGAGTACCGCAACAGCATCGCAACCGAGAGGATCGTCGCCATCGGGTTGGCCTTCCCTTGCCCCGCAATGTCGGGTGCGCTGCCATGGATCGGCTCGTAGAGGCCGAAGCGGCCAAAGTCGGTCGCTCGGTCGCCCATGGACGCACTCGGAAGCAGTCCAATCGAACCCACCGCTGCACTGGCCAGGTCGGAGATGATGTCGCCGAACAAATTGCCGGTCAGGATTACCCCGAATTGCGAGGGATTGCTGATGACCTGCATGGCGGCGTTGTCGACATACATGTGGCTGAGATCGATATCTGGGTGTGACTTCGCCGCATGCTTGACCGTATCGCGCCACACCTGGCTGGTTTCCAGGACATTGGCCTTGTCGACACTGCAGACGCGGCAATCCCTGCTGCGCGCCGTCCGGAAGGCAACGCGGGCAATGCGCTGCACTTCGGTTTCGGAATAGGCCATCATGTCCCAACCTTCGCGCGAACCATCGTTCGCCACGCGTTCACCCTTGTCGCCGAAATAGACGTCCCCGGTCAGCTCGCGCACGATCATCATGTCGAGCGTGCTGGCGATTTCGGGCTTCAGCGGCGAAAGATGCTCCAGCCCGGCAAACACCTTGGCCGGGCGCAGGTTGGCGAACAGGTCGAGATGCTTGCGCAGGCCGAGGATCGCCTGTTCCGGACGCAAATGCCGCTCCAACGCGTCGCAATCGGGGTCGCCCACCGCACCGAACAAGACCGCGTCGCAGGATTTTGCGATAGTCAGGGTCTCTTCCGGCAGCGGATGGCCGTGGCGTTTGTAGGCAATCCCACCGACATCGCCATCGAACAACGTCAGTCCCGGCAAGCCGAGGCTTTCAAGCACCCTGACCGCTTCGCGCGTGACTTCCGGACCGATCCCGTCGCCGGGCAAAACCGCAATCTTCATCATCCAAGCCCTATGTCAGCATGCGGCCAAGCCGCTCCCCCAGTGCCACCCGAGCGGCCATAACATCGCTCCTGCTATCGGCAAGGATGTAGCGTTCGAGCGGCTTGTGGAGAGCGCGGAAAACCTGGAACTGCGCTTCGATTTCGCCCGCCATGTCGGGCTTTGCCCCGCCATAGCCGAGTTCGCGCAGCAGCATCGCTTCGTAGGCGTTCATCGCTGCGAGCCAGCCGCGCGCCGAAGGCGCGTGGCAGATCGCGGTGAGCAGCGCACCGAGCGCCTGATACAGCGAAGGATAGGGATTGCGTTCCGGCAAGGCGGTCGCGGTCAGTGCACAGGCCCATGTGATCGCCGCCGCTGGCAACGGTTCGGTCATCCACGGCGCGCGACTTTCCTGCAATTCCAGACGCGCGAACGGCAGCTGGCTTGCCGATTTGGCACGCAGTTCCAGCGCGACCGAATTTCCCGGAATCATGACAGGCCTCAGCTGACGTCCTCGCCCGCCCGCGACGTAGCCTGCGACAAGGCCGTGCTCTTCGGTCAGGAGCCGCGCAATGGCCGCAGTTTCGCCATACGGGCGAGAGGCAACGAGGATGGCTGGCGCGCGCAAATGCATCGGCGCGCGATCGAACTACTTGCCTGCTAGCTTGGCTTCCAGCTCGGCGATCTTGGCTTCGAGCGCGTCGGCCTGTTCGCGCGCCTTTTGCGCCATGGCCTTGACCGTTTCGAATTCTTCGCGGCTGACGAAATCCATGCCGCCCAGCGCTTCGCGCATCCGTTCGCGGGCGCTCTCGCGCGCTTCGCGGGTCATGCCGGCCATGGTTCCGGCGGCGCTGTTTGCGAGTTTAACGAAGTCGGCGATGATCGGGTTTTCGCTTTGCATGGGCGTGTATGTGGCGATGCTCAGTCGTCAGAGCAAGCCCCAAGTCTACAATTCGATCCGCTCCACGGCTCCACTCTCACCCCTTTGCCCACCATCGGGATTCTCTGCGATGAACTGGTAATTCAGCACCGTGGCAAAACAGACCCAGACGAAATAGGGGAGCAGCAGCAACGCGGCGTTGCGACGGACGCGCCAGAACACCGCGATCACGGCAATCAGGGTCACGACCGCATAGCAAAGCACCGCCAGGCCGGCCGTCATGTTCTGCATGCCGAAGAACACTGCCGTCCAGGCAAGGTTGCCGACGAAATGAACGGCGAAGACGATTATCGCGAGACCTCGTCCGACCGCCCCCCAAGCGCTGACCACAAGGGCCAATGCAAACCCGATCATGATGTAGAGGATTGTCCAAACGATCGCGAATGCCGCTGGCGGAGGGAAAATTGCCGGCTTCGCCAGGCTTTGGAACCAGGCGGTGTCGGGGCTGCCCATTTGCCCGCCCAGAAATCCGAGCAACACGATCAACGGAACCAGGAACAGCGACCAACGCAAAAAACTGGCGCGCAACTGCGCCTTGGATGCCAGGAAATTCATCGTCTCTCCCGATGGAGCGAAACCGCGCTTTGCGCGCGCGATTCGCTGGATGCAGCTTCGGCAGGCGGGATACACATTCGCGCACAAAGCGCCAATCGGTCGCACTCGATCCGCCGCTGGCAGCGCGCATCAAACCGCAGGAATCCACCTGCAATTCGGAAAGATCGTTAAATGGGCGTGCGTTTTGCCATCATTGTGCTAGCGTCGCCACATTCTTGCCGTGATTCGGGACGCAAATCGGTAAGAAATCATCCATTCGCGCGTCCTGCCCGATAAGGGGCCCAATGAGGGGAACGAGTTAAATGAAAAAGACCAACTTCGCTTCGATGCTCGCCGTCGCCGGCGGTCTCGCAGTCGCTACCGCCGCTTGCTCGGCTCCGGCTGACGACGGTGCCGACACCTCCGCTGACGAAACCGCAGTGGCTGCATGCGCTGGCGCTTGCTGTGCCGCTGCTTGCGAAGGCGCTTGCTGCGCCGCCGCATGCGAAGGTGCTGGTTGCGAAGCCGCTGCTTGCGAAGGCGCCGGCTGCTGCGCCGCCGAAGGTTGCTGCGCCGCTGCTTGCGAAGCTGCCTAAGCTTTACGCATCACCAAATGCGAAGCGGTCGATCGCAACTTGATGTTGCGGTCGGCCGTTTTGCTTTCTAGCGTCCGCGCATGGACAAGCTTCAAGCCGCGCAGACGGTCATCGAAACGATCACCCAGATGGCGCAGGAGCAACGCCCGCTCATGCTCCGCGTTGTCCCCGAAGACGAAGTGCATTTCTGGAAGCACTATCCGGAAAAGGACGCCCGCGACGAATTCTGCAAGTCACGCTGGTATTATCACGTCCATGCGCCCGGCAGTCGCGACGCCGATGAACATGGCCATTTCCACCTCTTCCTGCACCGCACGCAGCTGCCCGAAGGACTGGAGCCCAAGGTCTGGCCTCCCCAGGGAGAGGACGCAAAGGCGCATGTGACGCATTTGATCGCGCTGTCGATCAACACGGTGGGTATCCCGCGCTCGTGGTTCACGGTGAATCGCTACGTTACCAACGAGTTCCTGTATCCGGCCGACACGATGATCGAGCATCTGCCGGACTTCAACGTCGATCACACCAAGGAAGACGACCTGGTGAATCGCTTCGTAACCGCCATGGTGGCGCTATACAGCGACGAGATCGAAGCGCTGCTGCGCGAGCGCGATACAAGACAAGCGGAGCTGCTCGAAGAGCATGGTGAGAAGGCCTACGAACTCGCATCGGGAGTCGAAGTGCTGTCGCAAATCCCGATCGACCTCGATGCCAAGATCAATTCGCTGGACTGGCCCGAGGAAGAGGAAGTGGCGTAGTTCCTTCCGCATCCCCTACAGAGTGCAAATACCCCCGCTCAGGCGATCGAGGACCGCGTCGCTGCTGGCGCCCGGTCTCGCATGCAGTTGCCAGGCAGGCATTGTCCCTTAACTCAACTCCGCTTCGCCGAGATCAGGAATTCGATGTTCCCTTGCGGGCCGGTGATCGGACTTTCGACGATCCCTTCAATTTCCCAGCCAAGACCTTGAATCCACTCCCGAACCTCACCGCACACCCGTTCATGCAACGCCGGGTCGCGAACCACGCCACCCTTGCCGACTTCCTCGCGCGCGACTTCGAATTGCGGCTTGATCAATGCGACCAACCGACATTCATCCGCCGCCAACTCAAGCGGTCGTTCGAGCACTTTCGCAAGGCTGATAAAGCTCGCATCGCACACCACCCAGTTGCAGGGGCGATCGATCTGCTCGGGCGTCAGGATCCGCGCGCTGCACTGCTCCAGAACCGAGACTCTCTCGTCTTGGCGCAGCTTCCACGCCAATTGGTTGGTCCCGCTGTCCACCGCAAAGACGTGTTCGGCACCCTTCGACAGCAGCACATCGGTGAAGCCGCCGGTCGAGCTGCCGATATCCATCGCGACCGCACCTGTCGGGTCGAGGTCGAAATGCTCGATCGCATGCGCCAGCTTTATGCCTCCGCGGCTGACCCAGGGATGATCGCGCCCGCGCACGTCGAGCGGCGCGTCCTCGGCCAGTTGCTGGCCCGGCTTGGCGATCTTGGTTTCCCCCGAAAACACCGTTCCCGCCATAATCAGCGCCTGCGCGCGGGTGCGGCTTTCGGCGAGTTCCCGCTCCACCAGCAGCTGATCGGCACGGCGCTTAGCCATCGGACGGATTTTCTGCGGAAGGGCGCGAATAGGTCATGGACGCTTACGCCGATAGCGCGCAATGAAGCGGCATGAAAGCGATCCAACTGAAACTCGTCGGCGCGCTCGCCATGAGCCTGTCAGCCTGCGGCTGCATCCCCAGCGTCGAAGCGCCCGCTGCGCCGCCGCCGGCACCGGTCGCGACGCCGGCTCCGACGCCCACTCCTGCGCCGCCGCCGCCCGCGCCAGTCATCGACGAACCGCGTTACGAGAATTATCTCGATGCCCCGCAGACCCTCGGCACCTGGACCTATGAAACGGAGAGTGCCGAAACATTCGCACTGTTCGGCACAAGCATCGCAAGTCCGGTGGCGATCATTCGCTGCGACCGTTCGACAGGCCTGGTCGGGATCGGACGTTTCGGATCATCCGCACAGCGGGCTACAATCCGGATCCGCACGGAAACGGGGGTCCACACCCTGCAAGGAACGCCGCGCAATGGCGGGGTTCCGCTGGTCGCGGCCGAGGTGAATGCGCGCGATCCTATGCTCGACGCGATGGCCATCACCAAGGGCCGGTTCGCGCTGGAGACCGAAGGCTTGCGCACTTTGTACCTTCCGGCCTGGGCCGAGGTAACCCGCGTGATCGAGGACTGCCGCTAAGGATTCTTTTTGCGCTATCCACAATGGCGCGACGAATTGCGGCAATCGAGAAGTCCGGAATCGAAAAACGCCCGAGGGTTCCCTCAGGCGTCCTGTCGTGGCTCCCTTGAGCAACGGCGTTCCATTCTGACGTGGGAAAAAGATATTTCAAGTCTTGTCTAGCGGATTCACATGATTCAAAACTACCAACTGAGGCCAGCGGCGAACGCGGCTCTCGGCCCCCGGTGATACGGCAGGGTCTTGGCTTACAAGCGCGAAAGGAGGTGATCCGATGTCTCATGGTTCAGTAGAGAGGTCGGCAAGTTTCCGCGCGAGGTATATTCGGTGATCTAGACATCGAGTAAGACTTCGTGAGCGGCGCTTACCGCCGCTGACCATGAAAGGGCGTTTCCGACCCCCGTTCTCATTTGGCGGGCTGGAAACGCCCTTTTCATTGGAGCTCTTGTTTTCCGCAGCGCATCCGCGCTGCGATTTCCTCGCTCATGCGACCTGAAGGTCGCGTCGCTGCGGGCGGCCGGTCGGCCTTGCGGTCGCTGGCGCGACCGTGCTCCGCGACACGGTAGCGATGTCGTGCTGGTTCGACGCCGCAGGCGTCGCAAGGGCGACCGCCCGCCCGGAGGGGTGGCCCCGCAGGGGTCGTGCCCCAGGAGCATAGCCAAGCGCGCGGATGCGCGCGCCGGCGCTTGAGGCGAAAACAAAAGACTCCACGTGTGGGAGCCACAAATCTTGCTCTTGGGGGCGCTCCCCACTAATCGCGTGAACCATGCAATTCACCCGTATCCCTCACCCTGCTCTCACGCATGAAAACGTTCGCAAGGCCGCGATTGCCGATCCCGGATTCGGCACGGTCTTCACGGATCACATGGTCACGATCGACTATGATGAGGATCAGGGCGGCTGGCACTCGGCGCGCATCGGACCGCGCGAGCCGATCAGCCTGGATCCTGCCGCGAGCGTGCTGCACTACGCGCAGGAAATCTTCGAAGGGATGAAGGCCTTCGCGCATGAGGACGGCGGCCTCGCGCTGTTCCGCCCGGAAGAAAACGCCCGCCGTTTCAACGCCAGCGCGCGCCGCATGGCGATGCCGGAGATCCCGGAGGCGCTGTTCCTCGACGCAGTCAAACTCGCGGTCGAAACCGATGCGGCGTGGATGCCCCCCGTCGATGGCGGTTCGCTCTATATCCGTCCCTTCATGTTCGCCTCCGAAGCCTTCCTCGGCGTGCGTCCGGCGAAGCAATACAAGTTCGTGGTGATCCTCGTTTCGAGCGGAAACTACTTCAAGAAGGGCGTGAACCCGGTGAAGATCTGGGTCAGCCAGGACTATGTCCGCGCCGCTCCCGGCGGCACCGGTGCGGCCAAGACCGGCGGCAATTACGCCGCCTCGCTGGTCCCGCAGGCCGAGGCTATCGAACAAGGCTGCGATCAGGTCGTGTTCCTCGACGCGGTCGAGAAGAAGTGGATCGAGGAACTGGGCGGCATGAACCTGTTCTTCGTCCGCGACGATGGCAGCGTCATCACCCCGCCGCTGACCGGCACGATCCTGCCCGGCATCACCCGCGACAGCCTGATCGCGATGCTGCGCGAAGAAGGGCTGGAAGTGCGCGAAGAGCTCTATTCGATCGACCAATGGCGCGAGGAAGCCGAGAGCGGCAAACTGCTCGAAACGCTCGCCTGCGGCACCGCTGCGGTGGTGACCCCGGTCGGCACGGTTGCCTCACCCGACGGCGAGTTCACCATCGGCACCGGCGGCATCGGTCAAATGGCCGCGAAAATGCGCGAGCGGCTGGTCGATCTCCAGCACGGCAAGGTCGAGGACAAGCACGGCTGGGTGATGCGGGTTTGAGTACCATATTCCGCACCACAGCCTCATTGCTTCTGGCTGCGTTGTGCTGCGCAGCCCCTCTGCACGCAGAGGACGCCAAGATGAGCGTCGATGAGATGCGATCTACCACTCGTCAGCTTGCATTCGATCCAAACCGTTTCTTCCCCGATGCGTACACCGCCCCGCTCATCACGATCCGGTACACCGGGGATGACTATGGTTATCCGGTGTATTCGCTTGCGCTCCGGCGTGGTTGCACGAAGGAAGATGTTGGCGATGCGCGCCGGTCATGTGCAGCCCGCATGGTTGCCCGGATGGTGCGATCGCCCGACCCGGCTCCCGAAGACAGCAAGCCGACCCGCCGCCGCTGGCTAGGAGCCGCGCTTTTCGACTATCTTGAGAAGCGGAAACCGAATGACGAGGCGGAATTGCGCAACGCGCTCGACGCCTATGGATTGGAGTGGCTGGAAGCCGACGTATCCCGATGCGACGCGGCAATGGCGCATCTGTCTACAGCTGAGGATATATCGTTCTTCGCGGATCCCGCGCTGGTTGACCCAGGAAACCTGTCGATTGTCCTTCACGCAGACAAGATCGAATTCGAGTTTGGCGGGTATATCACTAGATCGCGCTATTACGGTTACGCCAAACGAAACAGCCCTGGCGAGTGGGCAGATCAGTTTGTGCCTAGCCTTGATGAGTGCTGCAAACCGGCCACATCGATCGCTCCCTGGCGTCTGGACAAACCTCCGGAGCCGGAAGGTGACTAGCCCAATCCAGGTCGCCGCCCTTTACCGCTTCACACCGTTCGACGATCCCGCCGCGCTGAAAGACCCCCTGCTCGCCGCTTGTGAGGAAGCGGGCGCCAAAGGCACGCTCCTGCTCGCGAACGAAGGCATCAACGGCACCATCGCCGGCACCGACAACGCTCTGACTGCCGTGCTCGACCATATCCGCCAGCTTCCCGGTTGCGCCGAGCTCGACGTCAAATTCTCGACCGCTTTAGAAATGCCGTTCCACCGCATGAAGGTTCGGCTCAAGCGTGAGATCGTCACCATGGGCGAACCCGATATCGACCCGCGCGCCGGCGTCGGAAGCTATGTCGATCCGATGGACTGGAACGCGCTGATCGCCGATCCCGACACGCTCGTCATCGACACCCGCAACGATTACGAAGTCGCAGTCGGCACCTTCGAAGGCGCGACCGATCCGCACACCAAGAGTTTTCGCGAATTTCCCGAATGGTTCCGCACTCACCGAGACGAATTGCTCGAAGGCAAGAAGAAGGTCGCGATGTTCTGCACCGGCGGCATTCGCTGCGAGAAATCGACCAGCTTTCTGCGCTCCGAAGGAGTGGAGGAAGTCTATCACCTCAAAGGCGGTATCCTGAAGTACCTCGAAACGGTGCCCGAAGACGAGAGCGCCTGGCACGGTGACTGCTTCGTGTTCGACGAGCGGGTGACGGTGAAGCACGGGCTGGAGCAGGGCGACTATTCGCTCTGCCGCGCCTGCCGCCGCCCGATCGGCGATGAGGACATGGCCTCACCCGACTATGCCGAGGGCGTCAGCTGCCCCTATTGCATCGCCGAGCGCGACGAGGACCAGCGTGCCCGCTACGCCGAACGCCAGCGGCAGGAGGAACTCGCGCGGGAACGCGGAACCGCGCATATCGGCGCGGAGTTGTCCGAACAGGATGACTAAAGCCCCGATCCTCTACAGCTTCCGCCGCTGCCCCTATGCGATGCGCGCCCGCATGGCGTTGTGGGTGGCGGAGATAGCCGTGGAGCTTCGCGAGGTGAAGCTTGCCGACAAACCGCCCGAACTCGGCGAAGCCTCGCCCAAGGCAACGGTCCCGGTGCTGGTGACCCATGATGGCGTTATCGATGAAAGCATGGCGATCATGCGTTGGGCGTTGAGGGACAACGATCCCGAAGGCTGGCTTGCGGGCGACGACGCAGGGGTAGTCGAACGCAACGACGGACCCTTCAAGCACCATCTCGACCGCTACAAATACCCGGTCCGCTACCCGGACGAGAACGAAGGCGACGAGGCGGCGTTCAGCCACCACCATCGCACCGAGGGACTCGCGATCCTACGCGAACTTGATGCGTTACTGGCGAGCAACGAACAGCTCTTGGGCGATACGCGCGGCCTCGTGGACATCGCGCTGTTCCCTTTCGTCCGGCAGTTCGCCAACACCGACCGCGCGTGGTTCGACGCACAGGATCTGCCGCACCTGCAACGCTGGCTGGAAGGCCATCTCGCCTCGGACCTGTTCAAGGCCATCATGCCCAAATTCGCTCCGTGGAGAGCAGGCGACGAGCCGATCGCTTTCGGACCTCACCTTGGCTTGCGGTAGCGCGACCTTAACCAATTGCGGCTATGTTCGCCGCCATGTCCAATCTCGCACCAGTTCAATCGATCAAGGTCGATACCGACCGTGCGGAAGTGCATTTCGCCATCGGCGGATACTGGACACGCGAAGCGATGGATAAGTTCCTGTTCGATCTTGGCACCGCCGCCAAGCCGTTCTGGAAAGAGGGACGTGCTTTCAACTCCCTCGGCGATCTGAGCGAATTCGTCGCGCAAAGCCGCGAGACCGCGGATGCGATCCGCGAAAGCCTGTTGCTGGCCCAGAAGAACGGCATGAAGCGCTTTGCGGTCGTTGCTCCTCCCGCAATGGTCAAGCTGCAATATCGTCGCTTGACCGAAGGCCTGGATGCCGAATTCTTCGAAAACGAGACCGAAGCCCTCGCCTGGCTGCGTTAACTGAAGCCGCAGGACGAGCTTCAAACATTGCCAAGGTCCAGACGGGTGCTTGCGTCGACGATCTATACAACATATTGCGCAATATATTGTATAGATCGATTCGGAGGCTTTCATGCGCCTGCTCATCTTGTCGCTGCTTTGCATCTTCGGCTTCAACCGGCCCCTCGCTGCCGAGACCGAAGAAACCGTCCAGCTCACGCCTGAGCAACAAAGGGAGGTTCTCTCCGGGCTGAGTGAGAAACTGACGAACCACTACGTCTACGCCGACCGGGCGCAATCGATCTCGAATTCCCTCGAATCGGAATTCGCCGACGGCGCCTATGACGCGGCAACAACGCCGATGGATTTCGCACGGGCCGTGTCTTCGGATCTGGTCGCCGTCACCGATGACCAGCATTTCGTGGTCTCGTACCAGCCTGCAACGAACGAAGATACCTTGTTCGAAACCGACGATGAAGCCGTTGCGCGACGGGGCAATTTCGGATTCGAGCGGTTGGAAGTCCTGCCGGGCAATGTCGGCTATGTGCGGTTCGACTACTTTCCCGATCCAGAACCCGCCTACCCGCTACTGCAATCGGCGATGAGGTTCGTCGAGAATACCGACGCGCTGATTATCGACCTGCGGTACAATAACGGAGGGTATCTCGAGACCGCGCAGTACATAGCCAGCCACCTGTTCGACACGGAGAAGGATCGAGCGCTGTTCCGGTACTTCTACAATGACGACGGGGAAACCATCCATCGCAGCCAGTGGGTGCTGGCCGCCATTCCCGGCCTTCGCCGCCCCGATGTCCCGGTCTACATCCTTACTTCGTCAACCAGTTTCTCCGCAGCGGAATGGATGGCGTTTTCCTTGCAGGAACTGAAACGCGCAACCGTCGTCGGCCAGACAACGACCGGGGCCGCGCACCCGGTAGAACGATTCAGGATCGACGACGATTTCGTGGTCCAGATCCCGATCGGCAAGATCTTCGGACCCGTAAGCGGAGGGGACTTCCAGGGATCGGGGGTAGTGCCGGATTATGCGGTCGCCTCGCACCGAGCGCTCGAAACAGCTCATCGGATGGCACTCGAACAGCTCGCGCAAAATGGCAGTTCGACCGACGCGGAATGGCTATTGCCCCATGTCGCAGTGGAGTCGATCGATGAAGCCGGAATCGCGCGGGATATCTCGGCGATCCAGGGAAGCTACGAGGGCAGGACCTTCACGCTTGAAGACGGGACGCTGATGTATCGCTGGCGCGAACGTTACTCGCTGGCGATCGAGCCTCTGGGGAATGGGATATTCTCCGTCGAAGGCACGGAAGACTATCGTTTCCGACTGGTCTACGAGAAGGGCGAAGTGTCCGGCGTTCGGCGCGAATTCCGCGATGGCAATGCAATTTTCCACCGAAGGATCGACTGACATGGTCTCAAACTATCGCAACACATTCGCAGACCGGCACTTCCTCGGTCGATTGAGCGAAGAGTTGAGCGATTTGATCGCGCAGCAATCGCGCGAATTGATGGTCGACCGCGGCATCGTCATTCCCCCTAAATCGTGCTCCTTGATGGTTGCGATCGACCGGCACCAACCGGCATCGGCTAGAATGCTGGCCGATGCCCTTGGGCGGTCGCACCAGTTGATGTCGCAAAAACTGCCCAAACTGGTCGGCCTCGATCTGGTCGAGACGATTGCCGATCCTAACGACGGACGCGCCAAACTGTACCGGTTGACCGCGCACGGCGAGGCACAAATCGCGTCGTTCCGGCACCTCCAGCCGCATCTCGAAAGGATCTATATCGAGCTCTTCGAAGAAGTCGGCGACCTTTCAGCGATCCTGCGGGCGGCCGTCGACGCCTTGGAGAAACGCCCCCTTCGCGACCGGGCGTCTGCAGCGGTTTGCTAGTTCGGACAGCGTTCCAATTGCTCGCGAAATGCGTCGATCAGCCAGCTGGTTGCAGGGCCAAGCCGCGTGTCGCGCCGCCACAGCGCGCTCAATGTGTAGTGATCTCCCGGTTTTTCGGGCAGGTCGAGTTCTACCAGCCGGCCCGCGTCGAGATCGCCCGCCACCATCTCGCGCGGCATATTGCCCCAGCCCAACCCTTCCTTGAGCAGCGTGTGCTTGGCGCCGAGATCGCCGAGCCTCCAGCTTTCCGGACTGAGCACCGAGAATTCGCGCCCCTCGGTTAGCGAGGATCTGTCGGATAGGACCAGTTGCAGGTGCTTGCGACTTTCTCCCGGAGCTATGTCGAGCCGTGCCAAGGGGTGGTCGGGTGCGGCAACCGGGACGAGTTCGATCTCACCGACAACCTGGCGCTCGAGCGCGGGGTGATCGGCGATAATCGGTCCCCCGATTGCAAGGTCTCCTTCCTCGTCCAGCAGGCACGCCGCAACTGCACCCAAACCCTCTATGTTGAGCGAAAGGGCGACCGTCGGGAACATCTTGCGGAACTCGCCCAACACCTTCGCCGTCACTTCGCCCGGCACCATGACATCGAGCACCAATGACACGCTGCTTTCCAGGCCGGCATGCAGCGACCGCGTCTTGGCGAGCAGCGCGTCGACCCGGTCGGCGACGCCGCGCGCTTCGGCCAGAAGACCCCCACCCGCTTCGGTGAGGACAGGTTTGCGCGAACCCTCGCGCTCGAACAAGGTCACGGCAAGCTGCGCTTCCAACTGGGCAATCCCGTAGCTTATCGCCGACACAGCGCGGCCCATCCTGCGCGCTGCGCCGCCAAAGCTGCCCTCCTCGACGACGGCGAGAAAGATGCGGAGCTGATCTAGGCTGGGCTCGCCGAGTCTCATGTGGGACACATCATCACGCCTATATGTTCAAATATTCCGAACATTTTGACAAGTTTTATCTCACTTATATGTGCAGGACATTGCTCCTATCTCCGCTTCCAACAGAGCGAGGCCCGGACCACGGGTCGCTCCGAAACAGGAGAAAAGCCATGATCGAACTTCGTCCCTTCAACACACTTGGCGCTGCCAATCACGGTTGGCTCGACGCACATCATCACTTCTCGTTCGCAGGCTATCATGACCCTGCCCGGGTACATTGGGGCAACCTGCGCGTCTGGAACGACGACACCATCGCAGCCGGCACCGGCTTCCCGACCCACCCGCACAATGACATGGAAATCATCACCTATGTCCGCAAAGGCGCTATCACCCACCGCGACTCCATGGGCAATGAAGGCCGCACCGAAGCGGGCGATGTGCAGGTGATGAGCGCAGGCACCGGCATTCAGCATTCGGAATACAACCGCGAAGACGAGGACACGCAGATCTTCCAGATCTGGATCATCCCCGACGAGCGCGGCGGCGAACCCACTTGGGGCGCTCGACAGTTTCCGAAAGGGGACCGGGCAGGAGCCTTCGTTCCCCTCGCCAGCGGAAGCGCCAACGATAACGATTCCGAGAACGGAGCGCTCCCGATCCGCACCGACGCCCGCGTACTCGGCGCCACGATCAAGGCGGGCGAAAGCTTGACTTACACGCCGCGCAGCGCCGAGCGGCACCTCTATCTCGTTCCCGCAACCGGCAAGGTGAAGGTCGACGAGGTCGTGGCCAACACCCGTGACGGTGTCGCGATCACCCAGCTCGAGCAGGTAACCATCACCGCGCTCGAAGACAGCGAAGTCGTCCTGGTAGACGCCGCCTGATCCCCCGCTGTCCGCGCTTGGGCCAGCCGAGCCCCCCCACTCGGCTGGCTCTTTCATTTACACCCCCTCGATTTCTCTCAAGGAGTACCTGATCATGTCCAATATCCTGCACATCTCGGCCAGTATCCGCGGTGACGAAAGTGTTTCGCGCCAGCTCGGCACAACAATCGTCAATGGTGTCGCCGCGAAATCCGGCGCGACTGTCACCGAGCGCGATCTCAGCGCCAACAATATCCCGTTCGTCGACGCCGCAAGGTTCGATGCCAACCTCACCCCGGCTCCAGACCGCACTCCCGAACAGGCCGAACTCGCCGCAATCGCCGACGCGTTGATCGCCGAGCTGCAATCCGCCGACACGATCGTGTTCAGCGTGCCCGTCTACAATTTCGGCGTCCCTGCCGTGGTCAAGGCCTGGGCTGACCTCGTTGCTCGTGCGGGAACGACGTTCCACTACACCGCAAATGGACCAGAAGGCCTGCTGACCGGCAAGAAGGCCTATATCGCCGCTGCGTCTGGAGGAACGCCGATCGGCTCGGACTTCGACTTCATGTCGAGCTGGCTCAAATTCTTCCTCGGCTTCCTCGGCATCACCGATATCGAACTGGTCGCCGCAGACGGTATCATGGGTGAAGGAGGCGAGGAAAAGATCGCCGAAGCCAAGCAAGAAGCCGTCCGCCTCGCCGCATAAGCAACCTCAACTCTTCGCCAGGAGATCAATCATGACTGCACTTGCCCAAGACCAAGCCGCCCCGGTCGCCGGAGCCTCGAACGCCACGCAAGACGCATTCGCGCTCGTCGCCCGACTGCTGCTTGCCGCGCTGTTCCTCCTTGCCGGCGTCAACAAGCTGACCGCAATGGATGGCACGGTCGGTTACATCGCGTCGTTCGGTCTGCCGTTGCCCGAAGTCGTCTACTTCGGAACCGTCGCCCTGGAGATCGCAGGCGGCCTCATGCTGGCTGCCGGATTCAAATCCCGTTACGCCGCCGGCGCGCTCGCGGTCTTCACACTGTTGACTGCATTGATCTTCCACAACGACTTCTCCCAGCAGATCGAGATGACGCTGTTCCTCAAGAACCTTGCAATCGCAGGCGGAATGTTCGCCATCGCCGCCTTCGGTCCGGGACGGTTCTCGCTCGATCGCGGATAATGGGAGAACCCTTCCAAGGGCCCCGCAAAACCAAAAGAGTGGACCGAAGTGCAACCACGCGCTTCGGTCCTTTTCTATCACAACAAGATCAAACAGGATTCGAAACGGAGCGATTTCTTCTCGCGAGCAAGTAAAGAATTGGCTACGCTTCGTTCCATTCAAATCCGAAGGGGAATGGCGTGGAAGAAGAGGAAGATGGCGTTCGCGTAGTATTGACCCCGGTTCAGCTAGCGGCAGTCCTTGGGAATGGCACGCTTACCCAACCGACCTTTTCCAACCGCGCCTGGGGTGTCGCCAACGCTCTGTTCGGCACACTCGAGATCATCGGCGGCGGGGCGTTGCTTGCGGTCCCCGAGCCGACCCTTGTGACGAAGGCGGGCGGCGGCGCCCTGGGATTGCACGGTATCGACATGCTGCAATCCGGCGCACGCCAGGCCTGGACCGGCCTGCAGACCGATACCCTTACGAGCGATGCGACCACCGCGCTCGCGCAGCAGCTCGGCGTCGACGATGCGACCGCCGAGCGGATTGGCGACGGAGTGGACCTGTTCGTGCCGATCGTGGTTTCGGCAGGCCTCGCCGCGACGCGTATAGCCGCGGTCAGGGCGGGGAGAATTTCGCTCGCGGCGCATGAGGCACGCGGCGGACATACGATTGCGAGACACGTCGGGCGCACCGAAGCCCAACTGCGCGCGCGCCTCGCACAGCAGTCCCGAATTCCCGCCGCGTCCACCTTCCGCAGTCTCGCCGATGCCGAACGCATCATCGGCCAGGCGCTACGCGCCAACAAGTCGGCGATCACCAGCTGGGCCAACACCGCTACGCGGGGCCAAACGAAGGCGTTCGAATTCGCCGCACGCAATGCCGGCCAAGGCGTCGTCAGGTCGAGCGGGCAACTGGTGCAGATGCACAAGGTTCGCGTCGTGTTGAAGAAGGAGGTGATGAACGGGAAACTGTATTACATCCTGACCTCTTTCCCGATACCTTAGGGCGACGATGCGCGAATACGATGCCTTGGCCAACCTGCTGGAAAGCAACTTTCACCAGGACTGGGACCTCGAATGCGAAGACGAGGACGCGGTGGTGAGACAGTATGCGCGCACCAATCTGCAGACCGAGATCGATCGTGCCCGCGAACAGACGCTGGCGTTCATCGCGGCGCATGGCCTCGACACTTGCAAAGCGTTCGATAGACATTTCCCATCCACGATCGTCATCGGCAGCACCGACGAAGAGGGACGCGATTGGCTGTTGTGGCTGGCGCAACGGCTCGAAGAGTATCGCGACCTTGCGCCCACGCGGCCAGACGGCCGACCGTGACGCTCGCCTAACGCTCGGGCAGGCTCTCGCGCAGCTCCACCAGCCACACATCGGCCACCGCATCCGAAGGCGCGCGCCAATCGCCGCGCGGGCTTAATGCCCCTCCCGAACTGACCTTGGGGCCGTTCGGCAATGCGCTCCGCTTGAACTGGCTGAAGCCGAAGAAGCGCTTGAGGAATTTCTCGAGCCAATCGGCGATCTCGTCGAGTTCGTATTGGTTCTTGCGCTCTTCCGGAAACCCGGCGGGCCACAATCCCGCCTTTGCATCCTTCCACGCATGCCACGCTAGGAATGCGACCTTGCTTGGTCGCTGGCCGTATCGGATCGTGTGGTGGAGGAAGAAATCGTTGAGTTCATAGGGGCCGATGATGCTTTCGGTCGACTGGATCGCGCCGTCTTCGCCCACGGGGACGAGTTCGGGTGAGATCTCCGTTTCGACGACCGCACCAAGCACTTCGCCGCAAGCATCGGAAAACTGATTGGTCTGGATGCTCCAGCGGATCAAATACTGGATCAAGGTCTTGGGCACCCCGGCGTTGACTCCGTAATGGCTCATGTGGTCACCGACGCCATAGGTGCACCAGCCGAGCGCCAGTTCGCTGAGATCACCCGTGCCGACCACGAAACCGCTGTGCTGGCCTGCCAGCCGGAACAGATAATCGGTGCGAAGGCCAGCCTGGACGTTCTCGAAAGTCACGTCATGAACTGGTTCGCCATCGGCGAAGGGATGGCCCATATCCTCAAGCATACGGTTGGCCGCAGGCTTGATGTCGATCTCCTCGGCGGTGATCTCCATCGCCTCCATCAGCTTCCAGGCGTTCGATTTGGTGTGATCCGACGTCGCGAAGCCCGGCATGGTGTAGCCGCGAATGGTGGTACGCGGCAGGCCGAGCCGGTCGCAGGCCTTGGCCGCAACAATCAGCGCGTGGGTGCTGTCGAGCCCGCCCGAGATGCCGATGACCAGCGACTTCGCACCGGTCGCTTTGACCCGGCGCATCAGCGCATCGACCTGGATATTGAAGGCCTCGTAGCAATCTTCGTCGAGCGCTTGGCTACGGTTGGGAACAAAGGGGAAGCGTCGGATCGGACGCTTCAGGCCGATATCGCCATCGGCATAAGCATGTTCGAATTCGACCCTGCGGAAGCCGTCTTCGGGCCGTCCATGCGCTTCGGCGGCGTCGGCGAAGGTCTGGTTGCGCATCCGCTCGCCCGCAATCCGGTCGAGGTCGACGTCGACGACGCACAGTTCGGGGTCCAGGTCGAAGCGCTCGCTCTCTGCCAGCAGGTCGCCCATTTCGTAGACGACGCCCTGCCCATCCCAGGCGAGGTCAGTGGTGCTCTCCCCATGCCCGCTTGCGGAGTAGACATAGGCACAGATCGAGCGCGAGGCGCTGGAGCGACAGTGCAGGTGACGGTCGTCGGCACGACCGATGGTAATCGGCGAGGCTGAAAGGTTGCACAGGATCTGCGCTCCGGCGAGCGCGGCGAGAGTTCCCGGCGGATTGGGCGCCCAAAAATCTTCGCAGATTTCAACCCCGAAAGTGAAGCCTGGCAGATTCGCCGCAGCAAAGACGAGATCGATCCCGAACGGTACCTCATCGCCATTCACACCGATCCACAGGTCCTGACACTCGCGGCCATGCGCGAAATAACGCTTCTCGTAGAATTCGCGATAATTGGGCAGGTAGCTCTTGGGGATTACCCCGAGGAGCTCGCCACCCGCGATCACCAGCGCGCAATTGTAGATTTTGCCGGTGCGGCGCAGAGGGGCGCCGATGATCAGTACCGGTCTTAGCTCTTTCGACGCTTCGACAACTTCGCCGACCGCGCGCTCTACCCGGTCGAGCAGCGCCTGCTGCAAATGCAGATCGTCGATCGCATAGGAGGACAGGCACAGCTCCGGGTACACCACCAGGTCGACATTCTGCTCGTGCGCCTTGCGCGCTTCGGACAGCACGCCTTTGGTGTTGTAGGCAACATCCCCGGTGCGCGAACACGGCGTCGCGGTCGCCACCCGGACAAAGCCGTGTGCGTGCATATCGAAGAAGCGATGCGACGTGCTGGCCATAAAGAGCGGCTCCCGAAAAACGCGGTTCTCGCGCCACTTAGCGCTTAAACGTGCGACTTCCTAGATCGCGCGCCAACGACGCGCTTGCGACCCCAAGTTGCGCTTTATCGCTGGCAGCGAAACCTTTGCGCGCGCACGGTTGCTTATCGCAACGTAAACCGCCACTTGCATCGCCAAGGGTCAGATGAATTTCCCTCCCGATCACTAGGAGACACGAACCATGGCCGATCCCACCTACACCCCGCCCGAAGTCTGGAGCGCCGATACCGAGTCCGGCGGTCGTTTTGCCAATATCAACCGCCCGACTGCCGGCGCGCGCGAAGACAAGGACCTTCCCGAAGGCGACAACCCGTTTCAGCTGCACTCGCTGGCGACACCGAACGGCGTGAAAGTCACAATCATGCTCGAGGAGCTGCTCGAGAAAGGTCACTCCGGCGCAGATTACGATGCCTATACCGTCAATATCGGCGAAGGGCAGCAGTTCACCAGCGGATTCGTCGGTATCAACCCCAACTCGAAAATCCCCGCGCTGGTCGACAAGAGCGGCGACGCGCCGTTCCGTATCTTCGAAAGCGGTGCGATCCTGGTCCACCTCGCGGAGAAATTCGGCGAATTCCTCCCCACCGACCCTGCGGCGCGCGCGGAGGTACTGAGCTGGGTGTTCTGGCAGGTCGGGACCGGCCCGTTCATCGGCGGCGGCTTCGGCCATTTCTATGCCTACGCGCCCGAGAAATACGAATACCCGATCAACCGCTATGCGATGGAGACGAAGCGGATCTTCGACGTCGCCGACAAGCGGCTTGGCGAAACGCGTTTCCTTGCAGGCGACGACTACACCATCGCCGACATGGCGAACTTCCCGTGGCTCGCCCCGTTCGTCGCGGGCACGATCTATAACGAAGCCAAGACCTTCCTGTCGATCGACGACTACACAAATGTCGGCCGGTGGGCGCGCGAGATTGCGGCGCGTCCCGGCGTCCAGCGCGGCCGCCTCGTCAACAAGGTGTGGGGCGATGAGGACCAGCAACTTTCGGAACGCCATTCGGCGAAGGACTTCGAGGGACTGAACCTCGACTTCAGTTTCTGATCCTCGCTGCAACTGATTGATCGATGGGCTGGAAACCAAAGCGTTTCCGGCCCATTGTCTTTCACGAGAAGGAAACGTTGATTGTCCGCAAAATCACCTGACAGGATTGGCCTGGGCGAAAAGCTCGGATACGGCGTGGGCGACCTGGCTTCGGGCCTGATGCTCAATTTCTTCGGCTTCTTCCTGCTCTACTTTTTTGTCGATCTGGGCGGACTGGCCCCGGCGGCAATCGGGCTCATGTTATTGATCACCAAGTTGATCGATGCCTTCACCGACCCGATGATGGGCGCGATTGCGGACCGCACCCGCACCCGCTGGGGACGCTATCGCCCCTACCTGCTGTTCGCACCCGTGCCGCTCGGCATCACTATGGTGCTGATTTTCAGCGCGCCCGAGAGCCTCAGCGATACCGCACTCCTGATCTGTGCCTATGTCACTTACACGCTCTGCATGCTCGCCTTCACCGCGACCAACGTCCCCTATGGCGGGCTGCTCGGGGTGATCTCGCCTTCGTCGCAGGTGCGCTCCAACGTAACGGGCTTCCGGATGTTCTTCTCCGCGCTTGGCGGAATCCTGGTCGGGGCCCTGGGCACGACCCTGGTGCGCGAACTTGGCGGAGGAGACGAGAAGCTCGGCATGTTATTGACCATTTCCTGCATCGCCGCCGTCTCGGTCTTCTGTGTCCTGACCACTTTCGCCACCACCAAAGAACGAATCCCGCCAGCCAAGGAAAACGGACCGCTGTCGGGCGATCTCGGCGTCCTGTTTCGATCTGGTCCCTGGATCGCGGTGGCCGTTGCCGCGATTCTCGGCGTCACGGCAATCGCAGCGCGCGCCGCCTCCGCGCCGTTCTTCTTCAAGTATGTCGTTGGCGACGATGGCGCGCCGGTCTTCCTGTTCTTCGACAGGGCGGCGCTGTTCCTGACCGCGCTGGCACTCGGCCAGGTCAGCGGGGTGATCATCGGCAGCTTCGCGCAGAAATGGTTCGAGAAATCGCACCTGCTGATCTTCGCGGGGCTACTGAAGGCTGCGATGATCACTTTGTTCTATTTCCTCCCTCTCGACGCGGTTTGGCCGCAGACGGCGGTGCAGTATCTGGTCGGTATCGGCTTCGGTTTCCTGATGGTGCTGTCTTATTCGATGTTCACCGACATTGCGGAATTCATCGACTGGAAGTCGGGCCGGCAGATGACGGCTCTTGTCATCGCGGCATCGGTGTTCGGGGTTAAGGCGGGGATCGCGTTCGGATCGAGCATTCCCGGCTTCGTGCTCGACTTCACCGGTTTCGTTGCCGAAGCCGAGCAAAGCCAAACCGCGCTTATGGGGATCCAGCTTGCCTTTGCGGCTATTCCTGCCGGTGTAATGATCCCGGCGGCAGGCGCCTTGCTGTTTTATGGGATCAACAAACGGGTAATCGCCGAGGTCGAAACCGACTTGTCGACAAGACGGGCTGCAATTGCCTGATCCGAACCGGCGGATACCCCCTTCACATCTGCGATTGGGGCGCTATATCCGCGCGCTCCTGCTGGGGTGTAGCCAAGTGGTAAGGCACCGGTTTTTGGTACCGGCATTCGCAGGTTCGATCCCTGCCACCCCAGCCAGTTTCACCTGACTTCGGCCACCTTCCCGCCCTGCCGTCAGCGCTCCGGCGTTGGCACGTTCTCATGATCGTATGGGCAGTGCCTGCATGCGGAGCCGCAGCATGTTCCGCGGTCGAGATGCGCAAGTCGTGTGAAAACCAGGTATCCCGTTTCTGGATCGATGTAGCTGAGCTCGCCTCGCTCACAGGCCGATTCATGCACGTCAAGGTAGGGCGGCGTTGGCACGGCTACGCCATAGGATATGTGGGTGAAGAGCGGAACCTAAACCGTTCCCGCCACCACCAAATTCTGCCCCGTCACCCATTCGCCCGAATTGCCCACGAGATAGAGCACACAGGCGGCGATATCGCGCGGGGTGCCGAGCCTTCCGGCGGGCAGATTCAGCTGCTCCAGCAGCGGTCCGAAATCCTCGTCCTTCATATCGAGCGCCTTCTTCACCGTGTCGGTCGGGACGAATCCGGGCAGGATCGCGTTGACGCGAATCTTTTGCGGGCCGAGTTCGAGCGCCAGGGTCTTGGTCAGCATGCTCACGCCCGCTTTCGCCGCGCTGTAGTGACCGCTTCCGGGAAACGGATCGCGGCCCGCCATGCTCGACGTGTTCACGATCGAACCGCCGTTCGTCATATGCTTCACCGCCGCGCGTACGCCGTAGAATACCGATGAAAGGTTGACGGCGAGCGTCTTGTCCCATTCCGCCGGATCGAGCTTGACCAGCGGTGCGGAAACGAGCGAACCGCCGGCGTTGTTGATCCAGATGTCGAGGCGGCCGAACTCGTCGACGGCGCGCTGCGCGAGCGCTTCCATGTCTTCCTCGCGTGAAACGTCGGTGGCCTGCGCGATTGCGCGTCCGCTGGAGTTGCTGGCATTGATCGCTTCGGAGACGCGTGCGATCTGATCCGCCGAGCGCGCCGCGCACACCACATTCGCGCCCGCTTCGGCCAGGAGGTGCGCAATCCCTTCCCCGATACCGCGCCCAGCCCCGGTAATGACGGCGGTTTGCCCAGTAAGGTCGAACAGGTCCTGCATTGCTTACGCTCCTTGATGTGCCGGAGCCAGCTACGCAGGGCGACGGCCGGCCGTCCACTAGCGCTTATGGTTGCCCGAGCACCTTCCCGGCGAGCGCGAGTCCCGACAGGAACGCCCCTTCGACCCGCGGCGAATGGAGGTAGTCACCCGCGATTCCGACGCACCTTTCGGCGTCGTAGCGTGCCGGTTCACCTTCGACCGATCCGGGCATGGCATAGAGCCAGCGATGCGCTGCCAGATGAATTGGCGCCACCGGAGGCACACCCGCTTGCGCAAAGAAATCCGAGAGCAGCAAGGATGCAACCTTGTCCTTGGCAAGCTCGAGCATTTCTCGACTTCGCTTGGGAGAGGCGTGAAGGACCCAGCATTCCGCAGCCAAACGCCCCGGCTTTGCAGAATTGCGGGCCGCCCAGGAAATTGCCGCTTCGGGATCGCGAATCGCGTCGCCGGAGATCTCCAGTGGCGCGTCGAATGCGACCATTGCCGCCCAGCACGGCTCCGATTGGACCGAAGCAGCGATCGAAGCGAAGTCCGGCGCTGAAACCTGCAGCAATTCACGAGCTTGTTCGGCAGGAATGGCAACCAGCACCGTGGACGTGCAGAAGGTCTCTTCGCCGGCCTCGACATGCCAAATGCCGTCGCCACGAACAATGTGCTGGGCGCGGACATTCCAGCGCACGTCGAGCGGTTCAGCCATCGCACGGACCGGGCCGTTCATACCGGGCACACCGACCCACGCATCGTTCCCGGCGGCCGGCCAGTGCGCGACGAAGCTATGGCTTTCCCAATCCGCCAGCCTCTTTTGGAAGGCTGGATCGCGCGCAGTGAAGTATTGCGCGCCGTGATCGAACGACACAACTTCTCCGGCAATCTCGGTTCGGCGTGCGGCCATGCGACCGCCGGGTCCGCGTCCCTTGTCGAGCACGGCGACCGAGCGCCCCGCTTCTGCCAAGGCGGTCGCGCAAGTCAGCCCGGCCATGCCGGCGCCGACAATCAGGATATCGAAATGCTGTCCGTCCATGGCGGCCAAACGCGTCAAAACGCGCGCGGTTTCAAGGGGCCGAACGCGGCGGCTTCGCTTCGGCAAGAATCAGGGAAAATCGTCCCTTACCGTCGAGCCATCTCGCACGCGGCTCCCAGCCGCCGGCGAGCAGCAGCATATTCGACGTCCGGCGGTTGAACTTGTGACTGTTCTCGGTGTGGAGCGTGTCGCCGGCCTGCATCGAGAAACGTCGACCATCTACGGAGAATTCCGCGGCTTCGCCCGCCACCAGATGCATTTCGACCCGCGCATAGTCATCATTCCAGCGCGCCTCGTGGCTCAGCACTTCAAGCGGGATGTCGCCGTCCAACTCACGGTTGATCCGGCGGATGAGGTTGTAGTTGAACTCCGCAGTTACGCCGGCTGCATCGTCATAGGCTGCGATCAGGACATCCTCATCCTTGATGAGATCCATTCCGATCAACAATTGCGCGCCCACTCCCAGCGTCTCTCGCATCGAGCGCAGCAAATCGACGGCCGTGCGCGCGACCATATTGCCGATCGTCGATCCCGGAAAAAAGCCGAGCTTGCGCACTCCGGACACTTCAGCGGGAAGTTCGACCTCTCGCATGAAATCCGCTTCGACCGGGTGAACGGGCAGGCCCGGGAACTTTGCCGCCAAATCGGCAGCCGCTGCGCGGAGGAAATCGCCCGATATATCGAGTGGGACGTAGGCGCTCGGATCGATCGAGGAGAGCAGCAAGGGCGTCTTGACCGAGGATCCGGAACCGAATTCGACCACCGCACGACCTCGCCCGATCAGCTCTGCAAATTCGTTTCCACGTTCCTGCAGAATCTCGGTCTCCGCACGGGTGGGGTAGTATTCGGGCAACTGGGTAATATCTTCGAACAGCTGCGATCCGGCATCGTCGTACAACCAACGCGCCGGGATCGCCTTTTGCTCTTGCGACAATCCGTCCAGAACATCGGCGCGAAAGGCAGTGTCGATCCCGGCCTCGTCGCGGTCGACGAGCTTGAGGCCCTTCTTGGTGGTCATCAAACGTCCTTTGCCAGCCTGACGCCAGTGAACTGCCAGCGCTGATGCGGGTAGAAGAAATTGCGATAGGAAGCGCGCGAATGGCCGCGCACCGTGGCGCAGCTTGCGCCTTTGAGCACGAACTGTCCGCTCATGAACTTGCCGTTGTATTCGCCCACCGCGCCGGCGGCGGGCTTGAAGCGCGGATAGGGGAGATAGGCCGAGCGGGTGAATTGCCAGCAGTCGCCGAACAGGCTCTCGCCTCCTTGCGGCATCGGAGCCAATGCTCCATCGAGTTGATTGCCACCGGCGGGATTGTGAGCCTGCGCGTGCCCTTCCTGACCGCGGGCAATCGCTTCCCATTCGAATTCGGTCGGTAGCCTCGCACCGGCCCAGGAGGCATAGGCGTCGGCTTCGAAATACGAGATATGCGTGACCGGGCAATCAGGATCCCGCACCTGCCACCCTTGGTGCGTGAAACCTTGCTCCCCGCGCCAATACAGCGGCGCAGTTACCGCATTCCCCTTCACCCAGGCCCAGCCATCGGACAACCAGAGCGACGCGGTTTCATAGCCGCCGTCGGCGATGAATTCCTCCCACTGGCGATTGCTCACGAGCCTGCGCGAAAGAGCAAACGGTTCGAGCAAAACCCGGTGGCGCGGTCCTTCATTGTCGAAGGCGAAGGTGTGCCCGTCCGCGCCGACCAGCGCCACTCCGCCGGGATGCTCATGCCAGCCTGAATCGCCCGGCCCTGCGGACATTGCCGCTTCGGGCGAGCCGCCGAACATGGCCGGGCCCAACGGGTTCTGGAACAAAGCGTGTTTGATATCGGTCAGCAGCAGTTCGATGTGTTGCTGCTCGTGCGCGACCCCCAGGGCAACGAGGTCCGCGAGACGAGGATCGACGAGCAGTGGCTCCATCGCACCGTCGACATGCGCGCGCCAATCGAGGATCTCCGGGATTGTCGGGCGCGACAACATGCCGCGCGAAAAACGCGCGATCCGTTCCCCCTCGGCTTCGTAATAGGAGTTGAAGCAGAACGGCCATTCCTCGTTGTAGAGGCTGTATCCGGGAGCCGACTCCCGCAGAAGGAACGTCTCCCAGAACCAGGTCGTATGCGCCAGGTGCCATTTGGCCGGCGATGCGTCCTCCATCGACTGGATGGTGGCGTCCGCATCGGACAATTGTGCGACCAATTCTTCGGTCAGCGCCCGAGTCGAACCATAGCGCTCGCGCAGGTCGATTGCGGATGCGGTTTCGCCGCTCGGCATTGATCGGGGCACGCTCGCCTCCCGTGCTTGCCTGGCCATTGGGCCGTTCCGAAGGAAAGGCATGCCTCAAAGGCGTGACAATTGAAAGGCATAGGCTGCGAAGACGCGTCGCGCTTGCCCGAAAGACCTCAATTTGGCGTCATGCCGCCATTCGTACTCGATTTCGCCCGGACTCCTTTGCTTCGTAGAGCGCCTTGTCGGCTCGCGCGAACAGGGTTAGCCCGGTATCGTCCTGCATCAATTCTGCAAATCCGACGCTGGCCGTTACCGCGGGACTGTCTCCGACTGCGCTGCCACTTGCGATCGCCTGCCGCAGCCGCTCGGCCATTATGCGCGTGAAATTCTCATCGGCACCGGGCACGATCCAGACGAACTCCTCGCCCCCGACACGACCGACCAGATCGCTTTCGCGCACTTGGGCCAGAGCTATCTCGGCAAGCCTTCGCAGCACCCTGTCGCCTACCAGATGGCCGAACGTGTCGTTGACCGCTTTGAAATGATCGATATCGAAGGCGATGAGCGAGAGCGGTTGCGAATGACGCCGCGCCTGTACGATCGCTTTATCGAGCGCAACCATCACCCGTCTGCGGTTTGCAAGGCCCGTGAGCGGATCGGTCGCTGCAAGCTGGCGCGCGCGTTGGGCTTCGGACAGCGCGACCTCGCGCGAATGTTCGAGCCTTCGCTCGCGCTGGACCTGATTGGTCACGTCGCGCAGAACCGCCACCACCCGGCTGACCCCGCCACTGCGGTTGGGAAGGTTGCAGGCCTGAACCGAGATCGAACGGGCGATTCCGTCGCAGCCGAGCACATCGAAATCCATCTCGAAGGGTTCGCGAGTATTGCGATGTTCGGTGACCCGGTCGATCAGGCCCATTTCGCTGGCGAGCAACAGCGTTTCCGCGTCGCCATCGACGAAGGGATCGTCGTGATCGATCCCGAACAATGACCGCATGCCTTTCGACCATTGCTGCCTGCCACTGGCAGGATCGTATTGCCAAACGCCCAGTTCGGCGATGCTTTCCGCCATGCGCACCGTTCGCAACAGCTCGCTCATCCCATGGGTTCTCGAGCGGGCAATGCGCGCGGCAAGTCGTGTCTCTCGCCGCGCCATCACAACGCCGATGACAGCCACCACCGCCACGAGGCCTAGCAACAGGCAAACACCGACGAGCGCGTTGGGCCCGAGTATGTTCTCGAGGACCGCCGCTCCGGACGGATCCGCGTTGGCAAGGCCTTGCGAATTTTGCACTCCGCGCATGAAGTTCGCCCCCGATCGAAGCGAATGCGGTAGGCGCGATCCATCAAGGACAGACGCAATTGTCCCTCTGGAATTCTACGTATCTGCCAAAGTGTCAGGCCGCGTTGGCCTGCCGCTCGTTGACCTCGCTGTTGAGCGTTTCCGCAATCAGGAACGCCAATTCGAGCGATTGCTCGGCATTCAGGCGCGGGTCGCAATGCGTGTGATAGCGATCGCCGAGACGTTCGTCGGTGATCGCGACCGCCCCGCCCACGCACTCGGTCACGTCCTGCCCGGTCATTTCGATGTGAATGCCGCCCGGATGCGTACCTTCGGCCCGGTGGACTGCAAAGAACCCCTTCACTTCCGTCAGGATCCGGTCGAACGGTCTGGTCTTGTAGCCGCTGTCGGACTTGATGACGTTGCCGTGCATGGGGTCGCAACTCCAGACAACCGGGTGTCCTTCGCGCTCGACCGCGCGAACCAGCTTGGGCAAACCTTCTTCGACCTTGTCGTGGCCGAAACGGCTGATCAGCGTGATCCGACCCGGCTCGCGCGCAGGATTTAGCATATCGAGCAATTCGAGCAGCGCGTCAGGCTCCAGCGATGGCCCGCACTTCATGCCGAGCGGATTGCCGATCCCACGCGCGAATTCGATGTGCGCGCTTCCGGGAAAGCGCGTGCGGTCGCCGATCCAGAGCATGTGCGCACTCGTCGCGTACCAATCGCCCGTCAGCGAATCTTGGCGGGTCAGGGCCTGCTCGTAAGGCAGCAACAAGCCTTCGTGGCTGGTGTAGAAGCTGGTGCCCTGCAATTGCGGGACGGTGGCCGGATCGACCCCGCAGGCTTCCATGAAATCCAGCGCTTCGCCGATCCGGTCCGCGGTCTCGGCAAACTTGTCGGTCCAAGGCGTGCGGCCCATGAAATCGAGCGTCCACTGGTGAACCTGGCGGAGGTTGGCATAGCCCCCGCCAGCGAATGCGCGCAGCAGGTTGAGCGTCGATGCAGCCTGCGAATAGGCTCTCACCATCCGGCCTGGGTCGTTGCGGCGCTGTTCGGGGTCGAACTCAATCCCGTTGATGTTGTCCCCGAAATAACTCGGCAGGGTCACGTCGCCCTTGGTCTCGGTCGGAGCCGAGCGCGGCTTGGCGAACTGCCCGGCCATGCGTCCCACTTTAACCACTGGACATTTGCTCGCAAACGTCATCACAACCGCCATTTGGAGCAGCACGCGGAATGTGTCGCGAATGTTGTTAGGGTGGAATTCGGCAAAGCTTTCGGCGCAGTCGCCGCCCTGCAACAGGAATGCATGGCCGTTCGCGACGTCGGCGAGGTCGGCCTTCAGCGCGCGCGCTTCGCCTGCGAACACGAGCGGCGGGTAGGCCTGCAGCGTCGCTTCGGCCTGCGCCAGTTCGGCGGCATCTTCATAGTGCGGCAAGTGCCGCGCTTCGTGGGCTTTCCAGCCGTCGGGGGTCCAATTCTGAGCCACGTCTCTTCTCGTGTCGGTTCGTAAGTGCGCCGCGCCGCTACGCACGCGCGTTCGATTTGTAAAGCAGGTTGGGCATTGGCAACAACATTATTTCGCGTGCTGAGTGATCGCTCGGATCGATCAACGCCCGACGAAATCGTTCGCCGGCGGCCCGACCGTGACCGGTTGGGCGGCACCGGTCGACACATTTCCATAGATTCCGGCCGCAAGTGTCTGACCTTCCGGGATCACGGCGAGACGCATGGGCGAGCGCTGCCCGAAATACCTATCCGCTAGGAACTGCATGATCTGCGGACTTGTGCGCGAATAGTCTGCGAGCAAGCTGCGCAACAGCGAAACGCGGCGCGGGTCCGTGGTCGAACCTTCGAGGTTGTACAGCCAGAATGTGTTGCCGGTCGAAGCGCGCCGAACAAGCTGGGCGAGCGGCTCGGTCACGCGGTCGAGCTCGTCGGCGGTTGGAGGATTCGCTGCCAGATCCCTGGCGATCCTGTCGGCCTCGGCAAAGAAGATCGGAACGAATTCTGGCTCTAGCTGGGCAAGCGCCGTAATCGTCCCGCCGCTTTCGATGTCGGTCGGCCAGTTGGAAAACACTTGCGGAGCGTAGCTGGCGCCCGCGCGCTCGCGCAGGGCCTCGAGCAGGCGGTTGTTGAACAGCTGGGTAAGGATTTCGAGCTGACGCGATTCGCGAATGCTTGTCACGCCGCCGCCGCTGGGCCATGCGATCACGGCAGCAGCCTGGTTGCCGTCCCCACGGTGCGTCAGGACCGTCGGCTGCGGCGAAGGAGCAGCAAACGCCGGGACGCGGGCTGCGATCTCCGCCGGAATCGGCTCGCGCACAGGCAACGCACCAAACGTCTCGCTCAACTTGTTGACGATTGCATCGCGATCGAACTCGCCGAAAACGAGGACCTCGATAGGACCCTGCTTGAGCAGCGGCTCCCACACAGACCGAAACCCTTCAGGCGTTACCAATTGCAGCGCTTCGGGTGTGGGTGTGGCGAACCGCGGATCGCGGTCTGTCACCAGATATTCGAGGTCGCGATTGATCATGCCGGCCGGGCTGGTCGAAAAGGTATTGTAGGCCAATTCAGCCGCGGCCTTAGCCCTGACAACCGGATCGGCATCCCAACGCGGCATGCCGAGCTTGGCCGCAAACAGGTATAGCTGGTCGGCAACGTCGTCCGAACGGGTTTGCGCCGTGAAGGTGAAAACGCCGTCATCGACTTCGAACTCGAAGCCAAGCTTGCGACCGGTTGCCAGCCGATCGATCTCGTTCTGGCCCAGTTCTCCGATCCCGGATCCGACCAAAGCCATCTCGCCCAGCGGCGCATAGACTGCGCTGTCGGCGTCGAAAGCCCGGTAACCCGCACCGAAACGCACGCGTACGGTGACGCGACCCGGCTCGGCATTGTTCGACCACAACAGCGCCTTCACGCCATTGGTGAAGTTGACCTGTTCCACCTCCAGGATACCGAGAGGCGCCGTGCTTTCGATGTCTCCCGGCGGGCCGACCGGCGGCAATTCGTCGAACGAGATGCTCTGCGCCGCGACCCGCGCGGTGGTGTCTACGACCGCTTCGCTGGCAAGGGCCAACTGCAGCGCGGAATCAGTCGCTTCCTCGGTTTGCGGAGTCACGTAAACCGATCGCACGACATCGCCTTCGAACAGCATCCTGGTCCGGGCGAACACTTCATCGGGTGTGAAGCGCTGGCTCATCCCGCGCCATACGGCGAGCACCGTTTCGGGCGACGCGACGGTCTCGCGGATATCGACGGCATTGACGATATTGTCCGCCAGATCGGAACCGGATTGCACGCTGCTCTGTTCGACCTGGTTGGCGAAGATCACGTCGAATTCGGCGACTTCGCGGTCGATCTCTTCCTGAGTAGGCGGCGTCGTCAGCGCATCGGCGATCACGCTGCGGACATTGGCCAGCGCTGTCTCCCAATCGGAGGTGAGCGGCGCGAAGCTTACGAAGGTCGCGTCGGTCGAACGCGAAATGTCGTCTTGCTGGACCTGCGCGTAGAGGAAGCTGCCCCCTGCCCGCGCCCGCACTTCGAGCCGGCGATTGATGATCGCTTGCGACAGCGCGTCGAGCAGCAGGCCTTCATTGTAGACGATCGTATCGTCGACCTTCCGCCACGGGCGCATTACGGCATAGGTCAGGTTGCGCGGCAAGTCGGGCTCGACCACCACCCCGATTTCACCGAGCGGTAAGCCTGAACCAGCGGCCAATGTCGCTCCTGCAGGCGCAACCGGGTCGCCGAAATCGGGCGCTTGCCCGGCCGGTCCAGTGCCTTGCCAATCGCCAAACCACTGTTCGACGAGCCCGGCAAGAACCTCCGCCGGTGCGTCGCCAGCGACGACGATCACGGTGTTTTCAGGCCGATACCAGCGGTCGTAGAATGCCTTGACAGCCGGGCCTGTCGCACCGTTGAGCGTTTCGACGGTGCCGATCGGATTGCGCGTGGCAAGGCGCTGCCCGGCGAAAAATGTGCGGCGGGTGAAATCGCTGACCCGCTCCGCCGCGCCGCCACGCTCGCGCTTTTCCGCCAGCACGATCGGGCGCTCGGCAGCGACATTCGCCTCGCTGAGCACCGGCGCCTTGATCATACCGGACAGCAGTTTGAAGCTTTCCGAAAGCTTCGCGCGGTCAATATTGGGAATGTCGAGCTTATAGGCAGTGTGGGTCGGGCTCGTTTCGGCGTTGGCGTCGCTTCCGAAGGTGGCTCCCAGCCGCTGCCATGCCGCAATCGCCTCGGCCTGGCCGAGATACTCGCTTTCCCGGAACAGCAAGTGTTCGAGCAGGTGGGCAAAGCCCTGCTCTTCGTCGCGCTCGTGCAAAGAACCGGCATCGACCCGCACCCGGATCGAGACTTGACCGGGCGGGACGCCATTTCGACGCACCGCATAGCGCAGACCATTGTCCATCTTCCCGAACAGCCATTCGCGATCGACCGGGACATTGCTGCCTTCGTACAGCCACGGCACTTCATCGCCGGTCTGGAGCGCCTGCGGTGCCGGAATCGACGGTTCGGCTGCGGTCTCTTGAGCAACGACTGGGAAAGTCAGCGCGGCGGGCGCCGCGATAAAGAGTAAGGCGCAAAGCGTACGGGAGAGAAAGTTCATGGCATCATCTATAGGCGGTCAGGGTGTGAAGGGATAGTGAATGCTTTTCTGGCGCATTCGCCAGTTGTCGACGGCGTGTGTGCTTCCTAAATATGCATGATGTTCATCGAGACAGAAACAACGCCAAACCCGGCGAGCCTTAAGTTCCTTCCGGGACAACCCGTGATGCAGTCGGGGACCCGCGAATTCCCCTCGCCCGAAGCCGCCGAAGCAAGCCCGCTCGCGCAGGCGATTTTCGACACCGGGGAAGTCGTCAACGTCTTCTACGGCTGGGACTTCGTCACTGTTACTGCCGCGCCCGGAAGCGATTGGGGCACGCTGAAACCGCAGGTCGTCGCCATCCTGCTCGACCATTTCGTTTCCGAAGCTCCGCTTTTCGCCGGCGGATCGGCCGACGGCATCTCCGTGCCCGGCGAAGACGACGCGCCAGTCGTCGAAGACAAGGAAGAGGATGCCGAGACCATCGCGGCGATCAACGAACTCCTCGAAACGCGCGTTCGGCCTGCCGTCGCAAGCGATGGCGGCGATATTGCCTATCGCGGGTTTTCCGAAGGCGTGGTCTACCTGTCTCTCCAGGGCGCATGTTCGGGTTGCCCTTCCAGCACCGCAACCCTCAAGCACGGGATCGAAAGCCTGCTGAAACACTATGTCCCCGAAGTCCTTGAAGTCCGGGCCGCATAAGAAAAACAGAAACACAATCGGGACGTCCATGACAAAACAATTCCACGACGTCGTCCTGTCGGACGAAGCTCTCGCACAACTCTTCAACGAAGCTCGCAGTTACAATGGCTGGCTTGACCGGCCGATCAGTGATCAGCAACTCGAAGCGATCTGGGACTTGGCCAAGATGGCGCCGACCTCGGCCAACATGCAGCCGGTGCGGATCGTGTGGGTCAAATCGCCCGAACGGAAGGAAAAGTTGGCCGAGTGCGTGATGGAAGGCAACAAGGCCAAGGTCCTTGCAGCGCCGGTCACGGCGGTGATCGGATACGACATAGATTTCCATGAGGAGCTGCCGTGGCTGTTTCCTCACACCGACGCAAAGAGCTGGTTCGAAGGCGACGAAGTGGGACGCCAGGAAGGCGCGTTTCGCAATTCGACGCTGCAAGGCGCTTACCTCATGCTTGCCGCCCGCGCACTGGGGCTCGATTGCGGTCCAATGTCGGGCTTCGATCCGGACGCCGTGACCGCCGCGTTCCTTGCGGACGAGCCGCGCCATCGGGTCAATTTCATCTGCTCGATCGGCTATGGCGATCCCGACAGTGTTTTCGAACGCAGCCCGCGCCCGGACTTCGATCGTTTCAACCGGATAGTCTGAGCCTTTTGAGAGCTTGCGAGCATGGCCCGCGTCGGGCAGGGCAGCCGCAATGAGAACGCTTGCCATCGAAACGGCGACCGAAGCCTGTTCAATCGCCCTGTTTTCGGGCGAGGAACTGTTGGCGCACGATCACCGTCTCATCGGGCGCGGTCATGCAGAGCAGCTGGTACCAATGATTGCCCGACTCCCCGAAAAGGGTCGGGCCGATCGGATCCTCGTGTCGTTGGGACCTGGCAGCTTCACCGGGGTGCGGATCGGGATAGCGACCGGACGTGCGCTGGGATTCGCCTGGTCGGCCGAGCTCACCGGCTATCCTACGCTCGCTCTCGTGGCGGCCATGGCACAATTGGAGCACCCGGAACCGGTGACGGTGTGCATGAATGGCGGGCATGGCGAATGGTTCGTCCAACACTTCGATCGCAACGGCCAGCCAGACGGGGATGCAGTATCGCAATCGCCCGAATCGACTCGCGACGATACCCATTATTCCTTTGTTGCTGGCAACAAAGCTGAAGAACTCGCAACAATAGGTAGTTATGACTACTTGGTTTCTTCTGTTGGTTTACCAAACGCTAAGAACGCCTTGCACATCTCGCATTCCAACCTGACACGATCGCTGACTCCGGCGTACGGTCGCACCCCCGATGCCAAACCCCAAGCGCCCTTTACTCCTATAGCCTTGAAAAATAGTGGCTATTCCAGATGAGGCTGCGAACCACACTCGTCGACAGCATTATGCATGTCATGGATTCTGCCTTCGATCCCACCTTTGGCGAGGCTTGGAATCGCAGACAAATCGGCGACGCGCTTTCAATGCCCAACACACATGCGTTGGTGGTCGATGTGGATGGACGGCTGGTCGAAAATTCGGGAGGCGACGCGGTTGGCTTCGTGCTCACCAGACACGCGCCTGGCGAAGAGGAATTGTTGCTCATCGCGGTCTCTCCCCAGCACCGTGGAAAGGGCCTGGCGCAGGCTCTGATCGATCGGCTTTTCGAAGCGGCTCGCGGCCGCGGCGCGGCGCGTATCTATTTGGAAATGCGGCGAGGAAACCCTGCGATCCATCTCTATGAGAAGGTCGGTTTCGAGCCCATCGGAATGCGGCCGAACTATTACCGCACAGCTAATGGCGAACGGATAGATGCGATTACTTTCGGTCGTTCAATCTAATCGTTAAGGAAACATCATTTATCTACAGACCGACCGATGGCCCGCTTGCATTCACTGCGCGGTTGGTTCATGGGCGACTAATCGGAGACGCTCCGAGAAGACAAGAACAATTGTGAGGGACTCATGCAGGACTTGGAAAACGAGATGAAGGAAACACTGATAACGCTGACCAGCGATATCGTGGCAGCGCATGTCAGCAACAATGACGTAACCGTTGAAGATGTTCCGTCGCTGATCACCAGCGTGTTCGGAGCACTTCAGAGCCTCGGCGAAGAAGCCGACCCGGAAGAAGTGCCGCCCGAGCCGGCCGTGTCGATCCGTGCGTCAGTTAAGCCCGACTACATCGTATGCCTT
>JAAUYH010086555.1_pt1 | contig 53004 bp, 49 predicted proteins | sample 7278061 | NCBI WGS metagenome assembly JAAUYH01 (sample SAMN14350203, study PRJNA611818) | marine sediment metagenome | isolation source: surface marine sediment (0.6m) | place: French Polynesia: Moorea | collected 2018-08 | reverse complement strand
TGCACGACCAGATGCTGGGTGTCCGCATAACCCATGAAGAAGTTCGCGAAATCCTCTCAGAGTTCGGACCCGAATTTGATATCGTCGGCAGACTGACTGCCAACCGCAGCAAAATCAGCCCGTCCATGAAAAACACAATCGTACAATGCTGCCAGCTTGTCATGGTAAGTGACCGCGAAGTTGTAAAGCCTGAACAAAACCGGGTTCAGCAAATCGGCCTCGCTCTTGGCTTTGACCAAACCGAAATTGAAGACCTCGTTGCATCGGCAGGCCTATGACATCCTTTTCAAAATCCAGACTTGAAAGCTCAACTGGCGCTTCTCTTGCGATTTACTCCTGGCCGAGCAACAATCCGCCCAAAGGCATAGTGCACATCAATCACGGCATGTCAGAGCATTGCGCCCGCTATGACCGGTTTGCGAGTTCCCTCAATGACGCCGGTTACCATGTAATTGCCCACGATCATCGCGGCCATGGCGAAACAAATGCGCCCGATACACACCAGGGGTTGTTCGCCAAAACGGATGGCTGGCACAAGGTGCTGGCAGATGTGGCAGCGGTCAACAGTCATGCGAAGGAAATCTGGCCCGACCTTCCCGTTGTCTATTTCGGCCATTCCATGGGGTCGATCATTGGATTGAATTATTGCATCCGACATTCAGACACGATTGACGCTGCCGCGCTTTGGAATTCCGGCGTTGATGGCGGACCGCTGCTCTCAATCTATTCATTCCTGCTGGGCATCGAACGGATGTTCAAGGGTTCAGACGTGCCGAGCGGTATTGCCCGCAAGCTCACGTTCGAAACCTGGAACAAGGAGTTCAAACCCAACAGAACAGAGTCTGACTGGCTGTCGCGAGACGAGGCGGAAGTCGACAAATACATTGCGGACCCGCTTTGCGGGTTCGATGCATGCAACGGACTTTGGCGCGATCTGCTGGAGGGCATCAGAATCAGTGGCAATGACGCGGAACTGGGCAAGATCCGAAACGACCTACCAATGCATTTGCAAGCAGGCGGCAAAGACCCCTGCTCCGACAAGGGCAAGGCTGTCGAGCGGGTGTATAACCGTTTGAAGCAAACGGGCGTAAAAGATGTTTCCTATGTGCTGCATGATGAAAACCGCCATGAGTCTCTAAACGAGTTGAACCGCGACAGGGTGACAACGGACTTTATTGCCTGGCTCGATGAGCGCTTTGAGAAATGACCCTCCCGCTCGAAGGCCTGCTGGTTATCGCCATTGAGCAGGCGGTGGCTGCGCCTTTGTGCACGGCGCGACTCGCGGATGCCGGTGCAAGGGTCATCAAGATCGAGCGTGCCGAAGGCGATTTTGCGCGTGGTTACGACACAGCAGCCAAAGGCGATAGTTCCTATTTCGCCTGGCTCAATCAGGGCAAAGAGTCGGTCGTTCTCAATTACCGAGAGCCGGAGGGCAAAGCGCTGCTAGAAGCATTGATGGCAAACGCGGATGTGCTGGTACAAAACATGGCACCCGGCGCATTGGAGCGCGCTGGCTTCGGCTCCGCTGGATTGCGGGACAAGCATCCGCGTTTGATTACCTGCGATATCACCGGTTATGGTGAGAGCGAAGAGCTTGCAGCAATGAAAGCCTATGACTTGCTGGTACAGGCGGAAAGCGGACTGGTTTCCGTTTCCGGCGGGCCGAACGAGCTGGGACGCATTGGCGTGTCAGTGTGCGATATCGGTGCGGGCATGACGGCCCATGCCGCCATTCTCGAAGCGCTCATTCAGCGAGGTATCACGGGCAAAGGCTCCGGCATCGGCACATCACTCTTTGAAGTGGCTGCGGAATGGATGGCTGTGCCGCTCATCCACGCCGAGTATGGCAGTGGCGCCCCCAAACGCGTGGGTCTCAACCACCCCTCTATCGCGCCCTATGGCGCATATAAAACCAGCGATGGTGACGAGACGCTAATCTCCATCCAGAATGAGCGGGAATGGCACATCCTTTGCGAAGATGTTCTAGGGCAGAAAGAATTGGCAACCGACCCGCGCTTTGCTTCCAACAACCAGCGGGTAGAAAACCGACCCGCGCTTGATGAGGCGCTATTGGCAATCATGCGGGCAATGACTTCAACCACATTCCGCGAGAAGCTTGCAAGGCATGGCATCGCGTTTGGTGCTGTGAACTCCGTTGACGACCTCTCCAAGCACAACGCCCTGCGAGGCCGCGAGATTGAAACCTCAAGCGGGGAAACCCTCACTCTCCCCGCACCACCTGTGCGCTGGGCGTTACAACCGCGCACCTCTGCCGGTCCTATACCAAAAATTGGGGAACACACCGAAACAATCCGCAACGAGTTTCTGGGTTGATTAATCCGCCACCCTTTGCAGTAATGGAATGAAATCAATTGCATGGGTGGGCATGATGGACGAAAGCAACGACGAAAAACCAAAAGGCTGGCCAGTCAAGCGAATAACATCGGACGATATTCCATACTGGCTGAAATGCCTTCTCATCCTAATCGCCGCAGTATTGGTGGTCTTTCTGGTTCCGGCGTTGGTTGGCGGGATACTTTACCTATCATCGGACATCTTATCCGCCTATGTAACTGGCACAGATTCAAGCAGCATCCGCAGCTCTATTTTGCTGCTTTCAGCACTGCTAGGTTCTGTCGGTGTTCCTCTCTTTATATGGCGCACAATTATAGCAGCACAGCAATCCGAAACCGCCCGCGATCGCTCCTATACTGAACTGTTCACAAAGGCAGTGGAACAATTGGGGGCAGAAAAACCTGCTAAAAGAATAGTAGAAGGGATTGATGGTGATCCCACCACTGTTGACGATTTCGTACCCAATATAGAAGTGCGTATTGGTGCCATCTTCGCACTAGAGCGCATTATGAATGATAGCGAGAAGGATGCTCCTGCCATTGTCGACACGCTCGCAGCTTATGTACGTGAGAATTGCGGCAAGCCAACTTTGGAATGTAAGATTCCAGAACAAGAAGGTGATCAATCTACCGCTGACTGGATGAAAGCAATCGCAGATTATGTAGGGGACCGATGGCAACCAGATGATGGCACTTTACATGCACGCGCCAAAGCCTTGAAAGAAAACCTAATCGTGAACCGATCTGACATCAAAACCGCTCTTACCGTGCTTGGCAGACGACCGCTACACCTAAAAGATCCGAAGAATTTTGAATCTTCAAAGACTAAACGACCAGACCTGAGAGCCGTCAACTTTCAAGGCTGGGACCTATCAGGTTTTGATCTTTCTTACTGCGATCTGACAAATGCAAAGATGCAAGGTGCAGACCTAACCTACGCAAAGATGCAAGGCGCAGACATATCCATCGCAAAGATACAGGGCGCAAACTTGTTCGGTGCAAAGATGCAGGGCGCAGATCTATCTTACACAAATATGCAGTGCGCAGACATATCATTCACAGAGATGCAGGATGCAAGCCTATTAGACGCAAATATGCAGGGCGCAGACCTAACCTTCGCAAATATGCAGGGCGCAGACATATCATTCACAGAGATGCAGGGCTCGAACCTATCAGAAGCAGAAATGCAAGGCGTAAACCTACGCCACGTAAAGATGCAGGATGTTCAAATAACCTCGGCGCGGAAAGCAGCCGCCTCGGTGATTTGGTTTGATTTTACGGAAACTAAGTTTGAAATGGATACCTTACAAGAGCAACTACTCGAAATGTTTGGACACCAGAACAACACCATCACTACGCTTCCAGAAAACATGGATCGACCTGAACATTGGTCAATAGCAGACTTAGACACCACCGAAGGCTACGAGCAATACAATCGCGAATGGGAAGCTTTCAAAAAGAAGATGGGGGTTGAGTAGTGAAATCTCTACTCGCTCCGTCATCCCGGTTGCCATGCAAATAGCCTGTCCCGGACTTGAACCGGGAAGATCCATTCGCTTCAGCAATGCATTGCAAAAAGAAGTTTTATTCTGACGCGAAGACATTGGATCCCGGCTCGCTGTTGCGGAGGCATTGGATCCCGGCTCGCTGGAGCAGCCGGGATGACGCAACTTCGAGTTTCTAATCCGCTACTATCTTCGGATCATTCACCTCATGCGCTTTCTGAGCCAGAAGACGCTTCTGGTATTGGCTCTGGACCACATCCACCGCGATCAGGAAGACCAGCACGAAGTAGAAGGTCGTTTTTGACATCGCTTCAACCGGATACCCAAACAGTTTGATATGTGCGAGATGCCCACCTTCTGACACCAGCAAGATACCTACGATAAACAGGATGAAGAGACCCAGCACCTCATACATGCGGTTTTGCTTCAAAAACTCTGCCACATGATCCGCCATGATGATCATCAACGCGCCGGTCACGATGATCGCGATCGCCATGATGAGAAATTCACTCGATAGCAACATTCCACCAAAACCTGCCTCCGAAGGCGTTCCGGCCAATGCAATAGCAGACAGAATAGAATCGAACGAGAAGATCAGGTTCATAAGAACAATGGCCGCAACAACGGCCACAACTGACTTCGCGCCGCCCTCTTCCTTGTCGATATGATGCACGGAAAGCATGTGTGTGATTTCCTTCACCGCCGTCCACATGATGAAGGCACCGCCGAACAAAACAATGAGAGCATGGCCAGAGAATTCACCCACAAACCAGCCTTTGAAATCAATCTTGAAAAGTGAGTCCTGAAACAGGCTGATTGCCTGCACAACGACGAACAGGAGAATGATCCGCAGCACAATCGCCATGCCAATGCCAAGTTGGCGAACACGGCGTTGGCTTTCCACAGGTGCGCGTTTGGACTCGATTGCAACATATAAAAGATTGTCAAATCCGAGCACCAGTTGAAGCAATATCAACATTAACAAAGTGAGCAAATTATCGATAGAAAGCAGTTCCAACATCCGATTCTCCCCTAAAACTGTGCCGAAATAACACAAAAATATGTGTCTGTGACACCCCCATGGTTACCAAACACTTTCCAGAAACTTCCAATTGTCCCGAATTGAAAGGGTTTATTTACTACACCCCGTGAATTGCGTCCCAAAAGCGGATTTTCCCTGTATCAAACCGTGATGATTAACAGGTTCATTATAGATGGCCTGTACATTCTAACGAAAAATTGGCTGAGGCACTTTAGCGGGGACTTCTAAAAGTGAGCACAAAACTAGTAATCATGGCAGGCTTGGCAGTTGCCTTTGGGGGCGCGAGTTACTTTGCCGGAAACACCTATCTGGAGAACCAGACACAGGCGCGTATCTCCGCATTGGAAAGTCAGCGCAAGCCGGTCCAGGAAATCGATCTAGCAAAATTAGTCGTTGCCAAGGAAGAGCTGAAGTTTGGCATGGAGATCACTGAAGATATGGTGAAGCTCGTCGACTGGCCACAGGAAGCTTTCCCGGAAGGTGCATTTTCATCCATCGAAGAAATGTCTGCTGATGGCGTTCGCCGCGCGATTGTGGCAATTCAGCCAGGCGAACCTGTTATTGCTTCCAAGCTGACCGGCAAAAACGGACGCGCCGGCCTTGCCGGACTGATTGCTGAGGGCAAGCGTGCGGTTACGATTCCAGTCGATTCTGTAAAAGGTGTCGGCGGCTTTATCCAGCCAGGTGACTACGTTGATATTATCCTGACCCGCGAAGTCGAAAGTGAAGACTTCCAGCGTGAAGAGTCTGTTGCGAAGATCATGATGGAGAATGTCAAGGTTCTTACAGTCGATCAGGAAGCAGGTTCACGGTCTGGAACTGCACGGATTGCAAGCTCGGTTACACTGGAAACCGATACCAAAGGCGCGCAAAAAATCGCCCTGGCATTGAATGTTGGTCGTCTTTCCTTGTTGCTGAGAAGCGCAGGCGATACTCAATCTTCTGATACGGGCGAGCTTTCCGCAAATAATCTTGATGGCAAGCAGCAGGATGATGGCGGCGTCTTCTCGTTCTTGTCGCAGAAACCAACAACCAAATCGATCAGAGTGATCATGGGCGATGAAATTCGCGATCACACTGTGAATATTGAACAGCCGGAACAATAAGAACAATAAAAACATAGCGCTAAGGGCTAGGCTTAAGATGAAAAACACACGCTGGGGACAAATCCACATGATTTCGAAAGCAGTCAAGGCAGCACTGGTAGCCACAACATTGGCCACCGCTGCAGTCGGCACAATTGCCGCTCCCGCATGGGCAGAGAGTGGTGTCATTACGGTTGTCGCGTCACAAAACGCAAAAATCGTTAAGATCACGCAAGCGAAACCGAAAACTGTTCGCACAACAGCCTCATTTAATGAGATTGTGGTCGGTGATCCCGAAGTTGCAACTGTCAGTCCTTTGACTGACCGTTCATTTTACATTGTCGGCACAAAGCCAGGCTCAACAGGCATCGCTCTATACGGTGAGAACAATGAGCTGGTTGGCGTGCTCGATGTTGAAGTCGGACCAAATACCAACCAACTAAATGCAGCGCTTAAAGAGGCCCTGCCCGGTTCAAACGTTTCTGCATCTTCAACCAACGGCAAGGTGATCATCAAGGGTAACGCAAGAAGCTCTGTTGCAGCCAAAAAGGCGCAGGCAATTGCGCAAAAGTTCGATCCAGAGCCAATCAACGCGGTAAAAGTTGAGGGTTCTCAGCAGGTTAAGCTCGAGGTTCGCTTCATTGAAGCGCAGCGCGAGCGCGGAAAAGAACTGGGTGTATCCACCAATATCGGACGCAATTCTCCTGGCACGCTAATTGGCAACTCGACAAACCTTACTGCACCAAGAGGTGACAACTTAAACCAAGTCGCCGACGGCAATGGCAATGAATTGTTCGCCCTGGCCGATCTGATCTCCGGTTCTGCTCCCTTCGGGCAGTTTGTTGCCAGTATTCTGCGAGGTGGCATCGACATCGATGTGTTCATTCAATCGCTTGAGGAACGTGGTGTTGCAAGACGCCTTGCAGAGCCAAACCTTGTTGCATTGTCAGGTGACACGGCAAGTTTTCTTGCAGGTGGAGAATTCCCGATTCCTGTCGGCCAGGACGAAGGCAAAGTTACAATTGAATTCAAGGAGTTTGGTGTGGGGCTCGAGTTCACGCCAACGGTTCTGGACAACGGTTTGATCAACCTAAAACTTGCGCCTGAAGTCTCACAGCTTGACTTCACCAATGCATTTCAGATTTTTGACCGCGGCCCGCCAATCCCGGCACTTGTGACGCGTAAAGCGCAAACAACACTTGAATTGCGTGATGGACAAAGCTTTGTACTGGGTGGACTTTTACAAAAAACAAACAGCACCAGCAAACGCCAGGTTCCATGGTTGTCCGATGTGCCAATCTTGGGTGCCCTATTCCGTTCTGCTTCATATCAGAAGAATGAAACAGATCTGGTGATCATTGTAACACCGCGCTTGGTAAAACCACTTACACCTGGGCAGGTTCCTGCAACACCATTGGATGCAACCGCACCAGCAAATGATATCGATCTGTTCGTGAATGGCGACACCGAGGTGAGCCGTGCCCATTTGCGGAAACTTGCAGAGGCACGTTCCGGCACATTGAAGTCTGGTCACGTGATTGAGTTGGAGTAAATCATGTTTAAAAACAAATATCTAACAACTGCATCACTACTCGCACTGTTAACCGCTGCCGGATGTCAAAGCCAACAGTTTGAAGCCGATTATGGCTACCGCGAACGCATCAAGGATTATCACAGCCGCCATGAGGGCATAACAACCCACGCTGGTGATCAACTCGCTGTCAACGAAGCGCAGATGGTTTCTGATCCTTGGAAGAGTCGCGCTGACAATACGCACCTGCATGGCAACGGCAAGCGGATTGCTGATGCGGTGACCCGTTATGAGAACAACGGCAAGGAAAAAATCGAAATCGGTGGGCCGGTGGGTGCCGCACCGGGTTTGCCATCTGGGCAACAATAAGCTGGGTCGAAACAAGAACAATAACAATCGGGGATGGGGACAATGTCTTCGAAAGATAAAACAGACGACACAATAAACAGACTGGTGATGGTGTCACAGGATAACGAATTGATATCCTTGGCAAAAGCCGCCATTCCTACAACTGAAAAGCAATCCATGGATGTGATCCAGAAACCGGTTGCAGAACTCGCACACATGATGCGGGATCTCGAAGCTTCCGCCCTGATTATCGACATCGATGCCTCCAAGGTTGAAGACTTTGAAAATCTTCAAAAAGTGAAACGCATGGCGGGTCAAAACACGCCAATCATCGTGATTTCACACAACTTCAGCCCTGCTGCAGCTCGCATCTTGATCCAGCTCAAGGTTTCAGACTTCTTGGTCAAGCCAGTACAAACCTCAGATCTCGTGCGATCATGCAATAACTCGTTGAAAATCAACACAGAAGAAGCACAGGTTGATCCCCAGTTCATGTGTTTCTTGCCTGCAGCTGGCGGCGTGGGAACGACTTCCCTCGCCATTGAGACAGCCTCAATTTTGAATGCGCACGGGCAAAATCTCGGACGCACTACGTGTATTGTGGATTTGAATTTCCAGCATGGTTCATGCGCAGAATATCTTGATATCGAGCCGCGCTTCGACATTTCCGAGATCGAAAATTCACCTGAGCGTCTGGACCGTCAGCTACTGGACGTGATGCTGTCCAAACACTCAACCGGTCTCTCCGTCATTGGCGCTCCCAACCGCCCAGCAGAAATGCGATCGTTCAAGGGTGCGTTGGTAGTTCGACTACTGGATTTGGTTTCTGCATATTTTGACAACGTGGTCATCGACCTTCCGCGAACCTGGTTCCCTTGGACAGAAACCGTGATGAGCGGATCGGACAAAGTATTCGTTGTTGCAGATATGACGGTGCCATCCATCCGCCATTCACATCGAATTGTGCAAGCAATTCAGGAACGTGTTGGCAAGCAAACAGCACCACAAGTAATCGTCAACCGGATGGATTTCCGCAACAATGCCGGTGGTTTGAACGCCAGTGATGTGGAAGATTCATTGGGAGAATATTATGCCGGCGGCGTGCCAAACAATTATCGCCTGGTTCGCGATGCAGTAGACCGTGGCGTCACACTCGGAGAGATTGAAGCCGGAAACAATGTGACCAATGCTTTGTCCAGAATTGTCCTTGCAGGCGAAATGGAACTTGAAGATCCGAAATCAAAGTCCGGACTCTTTTCGTTGGGCAAGAACCTCCTGAAACGCAAAGCCGGATAGTCAGATGAACAATCGTTTTTCAGCAATTCAGTCATTTGATGATGATTTAGACTTCGAACCTCAATCCGCTCCAGCGCCGGAGGCACCAGCCGAGATACCTGTCTTGGCCGAGGAAGACACACCTCCCCTGGCGCCAGAAGACATTCCTGAATCAGTCAAACAGCAAAAACCACTGACGATTGACGAAATCAGTGTGAAAGATGCGACCCCTGCACAGCAGAAAATTCTGGATGCGAAGGTGAAACTGCACCGCCAGATGCTCGAAGAATTCAACCTTGTTGCGCTGGAAGAATTACCACGTGACGAATTGGTCAAGGAAATCCACAAATTCGTCTCAGACTACGTTGCAAAAGAGCGCTTGGCACTCAACACAACTGAGTTGGAAGATTTTGTAGGTACCGTTGTCGATGAAATGACTGGATTGGGACCTCTCGAACCACTCATGCGAAACGATGACATTTCGGATATCCTGATCAACGGCCCGAACAATTGTTTCGCGGAAATCAAGGGCGTGCTGCAACCGATCAACATTCCGTTCAAGGATGAAGACCACCTTTTGCGCATCATTCAAAAGATTGTCGCGCATGTGGGCCGCCGCATCGATGAATCGAACCCCATGTGTGATGCGCGCATGCCAGACGGTTCCCGCTTTAACGCGGCAATTCGGCCTATCACCATTGATGGACCATTAGTCTCCATACGTAAGTTTAAAGAAGACAAACTCACACTGGAAAAACTAGTCGAGTTTAACGCAATTGCACCGCAAATGGCTGAAACGATGCGCCACGCGGTTGCAGCGCGAAAGACCACCATCATTTCAGGTGGTACCGGTACTGGTAAAACCACGATGCTCAACGCTTTGTCCGCGTTTATCAATCCCTCAGAGCGCGTTCTTACCATTGAAGACGCGGCTGAATTGAACTTGCAGATCCCTCACGTCGGACGCATGGAAACCCGTCCTCCCAACAATGAGGGCAATGGCGAGATCAAACAGCGCGATCTGGTTAAAAACGCCCTGCGTATGCGCCCTGACCGCGTGATTCTGGGTGAGGTTCGTGGCGAAGAGTGTTTCGATATGCTTCAGGCAATGAACACCGGTCACGAAGGATCAATGGCGACAATCCACTCCAATACTTGCCGGGATGCTATTTCCCGTATGGAACAAATGCTCGGTATGACAGGTATGCCGATGACGGTCGCTTCGATCCGAAGTCAGATCGCAGGAGCTGTTCACCTGATCACTCAGTTGACACGCCTTTCAGATGGTCAACGCAAAACAACATCCATCTCAGAAATCACCGGGATGGAAGGTGACATTATTCAAATGCAGGAAATCTTCCGTTTCAAGCGCACCGGCTTGACAGAAGAAGGAAAAATTCTTGGACATTTTGAAGCAACAGGGGTTCGTCCACGCTTTCTAGAAGAGTTGAAAGCCATGGGCATTGAGCTTCCAGGCGAATTTTTTGAGCCAGGCGTCGAACTCAAATGACCGCATTTTTCGAAAACGGGTTCACTCCCCTTCACGCAATGATCCTCGCCTCAGCCTTGTTCGCCGTGGTCATGGTTGAACTCGGATATATGGTATTTTCAAGCGGTGAAGCGAGCAAGAAACGCATCAACCGCCGCATGGATGCTGAGAGAGATAAAGGTAAAGTCAGTCAAAAGCATATTCTCACCCAATTGAGAAAAGAACGAGGCCTAAACGAAGACGGCAGCTTCATTATGCCAATGAAGAGGCTTAACCGCCTCATTACCCGGTCTGGATTGACTTTGGGACTTAAGAAGCTCGGTTTTTTCTATCTTTTATATCTAATCGGGATCAATGGCGCAGTATTGGTCTACTGGCAATCGATCCAGGCTTCTTTGATATTCTTCCCGCTTCTTTCGTTCGGATTACCAATCATGTGGCTGAAGCGAAGAGCTGCAAAAAAGACTGCCCTCTTTGCATCACAACTGCCAGAAGCTATTGATCTTATTACAAGAAGTTTGAAAGCCGGTCACCCGACGGCAGTTGCAGTGACCATGGTTGCACGCGAAATGCCCGACCCAATCGGTACCGAGTTCGGAATCGTATCAGATGAGGTAACCTATGGTTCTGATCTCATCACAGCACTCAAAAACATGCATGAGCGTGTGGATTTACCTGACTTGTCGCTTCTGATCTCGTCCGTATCCATTCAATCGACAACAGGTGGTAACTTGCGGGAAATTCTTGAAGGTCTCTCTTCTGTGATCCGTGATCGCGCAAAGATGAAACTGAAGATCAAAGCGATTTCGGCGGAAGGCCGCATGTCTGCACTCTTCTTGAGTGCGATGCCGGTAATGCTGTTTGGCGCGCTTAACTTTCTGTTGCCTCACTACTATGGCGAGATTTGGGGCGAGAGCCTGCTATGGAAATACATGGCGATTTTGGGAACCTGGCTTGGAATGGGCAACCTGATCATCATGAAAATGGTTTCATTCAAGTTCTGATCGGAAAAATCATGCAAAATCTTTTGTCAAATTTCGATCCCTTACTGCTTTTGAGTGCCGTTGGCGCCATGGCAATATTCACCATGGCCTACGTGGCGTTTCAGTTCTTTTCTCAAAACAAGAACCGCTCAGAGGTAAAAAAACGCCTCGATCTCAAGCAGCACACCGAACACTTGGCCAGTGAGACCGAAAAAGGCTCCAAGCCACCGCAAAAGCGCAAACAGATCTCCTCAAGTGTCGCGAAAAAGGCCAACGATTTCTATTCAAGCTCTGATCCCAATTCAGTTAAGAAGCTCAGAATGATGTTAATTCAGGGCGGCTTCGTTAATCCCAATGCAGTTGGTTACTTTATCGCTGCCCGTTTTGGTGGCGCAGCGCTTGGATTGATTGCCGGTGTCCTGACTGCGATATTCGGAATGACATCATACAGTACAGGTCATCAGGCTGGTGCGGTTGTCGCTTTTGTGGCGATTGGCTACTTCCTGCCGAATATCTATCTGAGACGTAGGACGTCTCAACTTGAAACCTCCAACCGTCAGGGCTTCCCGGATATTCTCGATTTGATGGTCGTTTCTGCGGAAGCTGGATTGACGATGGAAGCTTCGATCGAACGTATTAGCGCCGAAATCAAGGACATTTATCCAAACCTGGCAATGCAGCTTAACCTGGCGTCGCTGGAAATCCGTGCTGGCCGACCCATTGATCAGGCTATCCGCGCATTTGGTGAGCGTCTCAATCTTGAGGAAGTGAAAGGCTTCGCGACCATGATCCAGCAGGCTAAGGAGCTTGGAACAAGCGTCTCGGATGCTTTGCGCGTTTATTCAGATGAGATGCGTCACAAGAGAATGATGAAGGCTGAAGAGAAGGCCTATTCCCTGCCCGCCAAGATGTCGATCCCGGTCACAGTGTTCATTCTGCCGATTGTTATTGGCATCGCAATCATCCCGACAATTGTTCGCTGGAACATTTAGAACAAGCGAACGATCAACCTTTTTAACAAAGCGGGCCCATTGCCCGCTTTTTGTTTGCACGGCAGAGTTCTTTCAATCACGCAAGCAGAAGCCTCTTGTCGTTGAGGTCAAATTGCGGAAAAAGAAAATAAAATTTAACCAATCTGCTGAGCGTTGTTTTAAGAAACTCTCTGTAGAGTGGACCCAACAATAATAATAAATACAATTGGGGAAGCTCATGGAAATGCGGGCAACACGCGTAATTGCGGCAGCTCTTTTTGCCAGTGTCTTGGCAGGGTGCTCAACAACAAATCTTACAGCACATTCATCAGCATTTGATCACAAGGACGTTGATCAGGTTGACAATGTACATATGGATGACGACGACCGTGGTGTACGCTTTCGTCCACGAGCAGATCATGTCTCACTAAAAGGTGATGGATCTAGGGCATTCCTCGTTTCCGGACAGGAACACTTCAAGCAGCAAAACTTTGGCCTGGCGGAAGAAAGCTTCCGAAAAGCAGTCGAGGCAAGAACCGACAGCCCAGGCGCTTGGCTTGGTCTGGCAGCATCACTCGATCAACTAGGCAAATTCCGTGAAGCCGACACCGCCTACAAGCAGGTATCATTGCTGAAGTCCAACAATGCTCGGGTTTACAACAACTGGGGATACTCATTCCTGTTGCGCGGCGACTATCAAAAAGCCCGAACTTATCTGAACCGGGCACAAACCATCGATCCGAACCTGGAAGAAGTGCAGGGAAATCTGCATCTTCTCGAGAAGACAATAAGCGGCTGAATTCCGGTTTTTGGGGCAACCGGCACCGTAAACGAAACACTAACCAGAGCATAAAAATTGAAAGAACTATCTTAGCTGGAAGATAAATTTTTTTCTGTAACGTGGCGTCACATTCTTTTGCGGCGCATGCCACAAATGACACCTAGGAAAAGAAAAATGAAGAAACTAGCCTCATTTCTGAAAAGTACCAGCGGTAACGTTGCAATCACAACCGCCCTACTCATGTTCCCGCTTATGACGGGCATTGCTGCAACTGTAGACTTCTCAAACTACGTCAGCCAACGAAGCAAGGTTCAAAACGCAACCGATGCTGCGGCACTTGCGGCGGCGAAAGAGTTGGAGACAGCGCCCAACTCCACTGAGGAGAGTTTGAAGACATATGCAACAAACTTCTTCAATTCCAACGTGGGCCAGGAGATCGATCCAAACAATTATACACTGAATCTTAGTCTGATCCCAGGCAACCCCGATCCATCCGCACCAGCGAATGAGCAACAGGATCGTGTGAATGTGACCGTGGATTTTAAGTATGACACAATTTTCTATGGCATCCTTTCCAGAGAATCGATTGAAGGTGAAATTAAATCCTTCGTTACACTCGGCAACCGTACAGTAGAAGTGGCACTGGTTCTCGACAACTCAGGCTCTATGAGTGGCTCCCGCATCAGCACCTTGCGCACTGAAGCCAAGAATCTGGTTGACATCGTTCATAACTCAGCCTCCCTTTCGACATTGGTTGATCCGGTGCAGTTCTCAATTGTTCCATTCTCCGGAACAGTGAACATCGGCACAAACAACAGAAACGAAAGCTGGTTGGACCAAAGAGGATATGCCGATCCCCACCACGAGAATTTTGATTGGGACACATACCGCACTAACAATTCTACACGCTACCAAGAGAGCGGCGGAGTACGCTATGGCTTCCAAGAAAGTGTGAACGGCAGCTGGCAGTGGAAAACCCGCTGGGATGTGTTCGACATGGTCGGCACGCAATGGGGTGGATGCGTTGAGATGCGCCCATGGCCACATAATGTTTTGGACACAAGTGCCAATGCAATTCAAAGTTACAGTGGCGTTAGAAACTCTATGGATGCAGATAATGATGGTCAAAATGACGGTCATAACGCATTGTTCGTACCCTATTTCGCCCCAGACGAGCCAAACTACTTCTATGCACGAGAAGAAGACGATGACGTAACCAACTTCGGTTTTGCTCCCGATGTTGAACACAGAATTGATGATGACTCGTACAGGAACGATTATCTGTACGATTTTCAGGACTATAATCCGAGCAACCCTAATCAGCGGATCCAGCTCTATACCAACGACAATTCTGGCAATCCAGCCTTTGGACGGCGCAACAGTGACCGCCAAATTGAACGCACAAACTTCATGTTCAAGTACCAAAGGAACATTCAATTAAATGGTAGCCTGAACAGTTCGCACGGTCCGAATGACGGTTGTCGCACCAGACCAATCACGGAATTGTCTACGAGCCGTGATGACATCAAGAACGAAATTGGTCGTATGCAGGCAAGTGGCACAACCAACATCCAACAAGGTCTGACCTGGGGATGGCGTACTCTGTCTGAGCGAGCACCTTTTACAGGCGGACGTCCTATTGATGAGCTTAAAAACTTGAAGTTCATCGTTTTGTTGACGGATGGTAACAACTTCTACAGCACGGACGGCGATTCTACGCCAAACCAGACCGCTTATGGTGCCTGGGGTTATGCAAGGGTAGAGGGTCAGCAGAATCTGCGTAATCCATTGACCAATACGCATACCTCAAACCGTTGGATTGAAGGGCTTGAATCTGCAGATCTTGCCGACACAATCTACACTGCCGGAACGTTTGACCTTACACCTGAGTCAAACAATGATTTCGAGAAGATCATGAATGCGCACACCAATCAGGCATGTGTGAACATCAAAAATGACGGCGTCTCTATATATGCAGTTGCATTTGCGGTTCCACAAACGGGTGGTGTTCGCCAGTTGCTACAGGCTTGTGCGGGTTCTGGTATAAGACCGGATGGTTCGCCAGTGGTTGCTGATGGGACGTTCTACTTTGATGTGGATCAGGGTGGCCTAGCCGCAGCATTCGAAGACATTGCAAGGCAAATCACAAACCTGCGCCTATCTGGTTAATCTCTTAGGCACACGGAAATCAAAAAGGCCCGGTTTATCCGGGCCTTTTTTATGTCTTCAAGCGGCTGGCAAATCCCACACTTGCCACAACGACCAGACTTCCAATGACCTGGATAACGCTAAGGCGTTCATCAAACAGCACCCACGCCATAAACATGGCAACAACCGGCACCAGAAAAAACAGCGAAGCCACGGATGCGCTGCTGCCTGCTCTGATTAAAAACATCAGCAGCCCAACAGCCCCGATTGACAGAACAAAAACAAGCCAGACCATTGCGAAAACCAAATCTGGCGTCCAGTTAATTTCACCTGTTTCAAAGAAAAGCGATAAAAACGTAAGGAAGAATGCCGCGCCGATAAACTGCAGACAGGTAGAAGCAAGCAAATTCAGGCTCGTTACAAACTTCTTCTGATATATTGAGCCAACGCTGATCCCAATTGTTGCAATTAGTACAGCGAGCAATGTTTCCTGGGTGATGCCTTCTGATGCAAAAGCGATCTGTTGTTGGGGGAACAAGACTAGTCCGACGCCAATCATTGCAAAGGCGAAGAATACAAGCTTCATTTTCCCGATTCCCTCGCCCAAAAATGCCGCAGCCAGAAAAACTGTGAAAAAGGGTTGCAGCGAAACAATCAGTGACGAGAGACCCGCTGCCATTCCCTTGTCAATCGCATAGAAAACTCCACCAAGATAAAGTCCGTGAATAAGGCAGCCTGAAATCAGGGAGTGAAGCGCTTGCGAGATGACGATGCCATTTTTGTGCAACAGCCACAAAACGATTGGTAGCAGGATGAGACCGGTAATCCAGAACCGATAGGCGAGAAATGTGAACGGTTCCGCATCCCGCATTCCATATTTGGCGCCGATGAAACCCGTCGCCCACAAAACTACAAAGATCGCCGGGGCAATGCGAACCAGCCACATAAAGGCAGGTCGTTTTGTGAATGTGGTTTCGTTCATGGCAATTCCTGACCTTTCTCCCGCCATAACCTGTGGCTCGAAAAGAAACTAGTGGCAGAACCATTTACTCTCAGCTATTTCATTTCTGGATTTATTTGGGGAAGTGCTCGTGACACATTCATCTGAACTCGAAGCTGTTGTTCAGCAAGCAATCGACATTAAAACCAAACCGCCTGGTTCCCTCGGCAGTATTGAAGCGCTTGCGTTGCAAATGGCATTGGCACAAAAGACCGATGCGCCACAGGCAGATCCGGCTTGCTTGTTATTGTTTGCCGGGGACCACGGGCTTGTAGAAGCCGGAGTTTCAGCCTGGCCTAGCGAAGTGACTGCACAGATGGTTTTAAACTTTCTGGCAGGTGGTGCCGCGGCCAACGTCTTCGCCAGAACTAACGGTCTGGATATTCAGGTTGTGGATGCAGGCGTTGTCGGTGACCTCCCGGACCACCCGGAACTGATCCGCGCAAATATCCGAAAAGGCACACGCAATGCGCTAAACAAAAATGCGCTGACGCCGGAAGAGGTAGACAGCGCGCTTGATTTCGGAGCGGATCTGGCAAGGGAAAAGGTTTCATCGGGGATTAAAGTCATCGCCCTTGGTGAGATGGGAATTGGCAATACATCATCAGCCACGCTTCTGGCCCATTCAATCGAAGGCATTGACCTGGAAACCTTGACCGGGCCAGGTGCGGGTCTCGACCATGAAGGCGTGTCACGAAAGCTAGAAGTTCTGAAACAAACCGTGGCCAGACGCCCCGGCAAATTGTCTCCAAAAGAAGCATTGGCCGCCTTTGGCGGGCTTGAGATATGCATGATGGCTGGTGCCATGATCGGCGCGGCTCAATCTGACGCTATAGTGCTGGTTGACGGGTTCATCGCTAGTGCTGCGGCATTGGTTGCACTGAGAATGCATCCAGAGCTGACAGGCAATGCGGTCTTTGCCCATATGTCCAAGGAACCCGGTCACAAGGCCATGTTGGAAACCATTGGCGCAAAACCCCTGCTTGATCTTGATTTGCGTTTAGGCGAAGGATCAGGCGCATTGCTCGCTTTTCCTTTGCTGCGGAACGCATGTGCCATGCTCAACGAAATGGCCACGTTCGAAAGTGCTGGTGTTTCCGGCAAAGAGGACGGCTGACCCTTGGGTACGCCGCTGTCCAATCTTCTTCTGGCGCTGACATTTTTCACCCGTCTGCCACTGCCGATCAAGCTTGGCGAAAAAATCGACCATGATGCTAGCCTGACAGAAGCAACGGCTTTCTTTCCGATAATCGGGTTAGTGATCGGCGTTCTGACCGGCCTAGTCTGGTACGTCGCGGCACTTGCACTGCCAAACATTGTGGCAGCTGGCCTTGCTATTGCAGCCGGGGTACTGATAACCGGCGCATTGCACGAAGATGGGTTGGCCGATTGCGCAGACGGCCTTGGCGGCTCGGCAGACCGGGAAAAGTCCCTCGAAATCATGCGAGATAGCCGAATAGGAACCTATGGTGGCATTGCTCTGATCATTACAGTCGGATTGCGATGGGGAAGCTTGGCAGCTTTGACACCAATTGGCGGCGCATCTGCCTTGATCATAGCCCATACGGTTTCCAGAAGTGCGATGATTTTGGCAATGAAATGGTCCCAATATGCACGCCCCGAAGGATTGGGAAAACTCGCAAGTGGTGAAATATCAAACACGGATGTGTATATTTCATTCCTAATTTCCTTGGTCCTTGTTGGTGTATTCGGTGGGGTTTCCGGATTGATCGCTGCCCTGCTCGCGCTAGGTCTGTCGTGGTTGTTTCTTTTGTATCTCGAGAAGCGGCTTGGTGGTTACACAGGAGACGGATTGGGTGCCATGCAACAAATCGCAGAAATAACAATACTCATAACCTTGGCGGGGGCCTGGGCATGATCTTTCTCAGACATCCCACGCCTGAAGTAGCCCCCGGCACCTGCTATGGACAGACTGATCTGGACATTGCGGAGATTGGTCACGAACAAATCGAAAATGCGATGGAGATGACCCCAAGAATTGAGCGGATATTGGCAAGCCCTGCCTTGCGCTGCCGTAAACTCGCCGTTAGCCTTGCCGAGAGGGACAATATCGAGATCACTTTTGACGAACGCCTTTGGGAAATGAATATGGGTGAGTTTGAAGGCAAACTCTGGTCAGAAATAGATCGCGAGGTTTCGGCGGAATGGTTCAAGGATCCGTTTCAAAACCGTGCTCCCGGTGGCGAAAGCTTTCTGGATGTCCAAACACGTGTGTTAGAAGCGCTGCAACACGCAGATATGGAAACTGCGATCGTTTGTCATGCGGGCGTCATTAGGGCGACGCAGATGGCTTGGGAGGAAAAGACATTTCGTGAAGTGTTTGACGTGATGCCGCCTTATGCAGAACCAATTCATATCATTCCGCCTCATCTATAAAAGCGCAATCAACAAACATAATCCCCACAGCACAAAACAAGCGCGAGAAAACACATCAAGAGATATTTCGATGTGATGCGATCCGAGGTCCCGAGTACCTGATGCATTGAGGAAGGGTTGTGAAACCCTCTCGTGGGCATAATCGCGCGGCCCGCCAAGTGCAATTCCGGTTCCCCCCGCCATTGCCGCTTCAGGCCATCCCGCATTTGGTGAACGATGCAACCCGGCATCACGAAACGCGCATTTCAATGAGTTCAGCATGGAATTTATTCCATATACGGTTCCAGAACCGATGGCGACTAATACAGCTGAAATCCTTGCTGGCACCCAATTGGCCAAATCATCAATCTGCGCGGCACTTCGACCAAACCAAAGGTACTTTTCGTTCTTATACGCAATCATTGAATCAGCGGTATTGATCATCTTGTAGACTAGGATGCCCGGAAGGCCAAAAACCGCATACCAAAAGGCGGGTGCAACAACCCCATCTGAAAAATTTTCTGCAAGGCTCTCGATGCTGGCACGGCAAATACCAGAGCCATCCAGTTGGGAAGGGTCCCGACCGACGATCATCCCAACTGCGTCACGTCCCCCTTGCAAACCATTTGCAGCGAGACCAATAGCGACCGCACTGACATGATCACGCAGGCTCTTTTGCGCCAACAGAACAAAGACAACAAAAAGTTCCAGAACCCAGCCAAATGGCCAAGCAATCGAAACAAGTTTTTCAAGTCCAAGCCCCACCAGCAGCGCTGCCAAAACCAGAAGGAAGATAGCCCACGATCCTTTACGGATTTTGACACCCTTGCTGTCGCCTTCAATATTGTACTGCTTATCGGCCCAGCTCACAGCCTTGCCAAAAAGAACAACCGGGTGGGGAAATCTGGACCAGAGGATATCCGGTTCTCCGAAAACCCAATCAAGCACCAATGCTGTTAGCAAGATGAACAAAGCAGATTCAGACATTGGGAAACGCTCTTAACGCTTTGGCCAAACGATCAAGCTCGGCTTGATCTTTGCAAAGACCAAACCTCAGATAGCCTTTGCGATCTGGAAAAGGACGAACCAGTATCTGCTCCCGCGCCAGACACTCAAAGACTTCATGCGCTTTTTGATGAAATGCAGAAACAAACAATGGATTTCTAGATTCTACGGAAAATCCATTATTTTTCAACAGCTTGCAAAGTTCATCTGAATCAGATTCCAAACGACGAATAGTGTTTGCAATCCACGATCTATCCTGCATTGCAGCCGCTCCCACATGCAAAGCCGGACCGGAAACCGCCCACGGCCCTATCATCTCACGGATGCGTTTTGCTAATGCAGCTGTACAAATTGCGAAACCCAGCCGTAGCCCCGCAAGACCGAAAAACTTGCCGAAGCTCTTTAGTACAATCATGTTCTTTTGGATGCATGGCACCACAGAAACCTCGGAAGATGGATCGGCAAAAGCCTCATCGACTATCAGATTTTCAACCCTGTCACTTGAAGCGACAAGGTCAGTCACACAGCAGATGTTCCCGGTCGGATTGTTTGGATTAACAACCACACAAGCCTGGGCTCCACTCTGAAGATCATCCAGATCAGAAATCTCTGCGACTTTCGCGCGCGCCTTTTCCCACGCATGTTTATGTTCGCCATACGTTGGAGAAAGGATAGATACAAACTCTATATCCAGCAACCGAGGCAACACCTCGATGATCGCCTGTGTCCCGGGTGCAGCAACAATCTCAAATCCATCCGGCACCTCATAATACGCTCGTGCTGCTTCATTCAATTCCTGCTCTGCTTCGGTATCCGGCAGTCTGCTCCAGGCGTGTAGCGGGATGTCCGGCAGAGGATATGGATTTGGATTTATACCGGTCGAGAGATCAAGCCAGTCTTCGCGCTTGCCGCCATATTTGGCCATCGCTTCGTCCAGCCTGCCACCATGAAACACGCGTGCCATCACGCCACCCGGTCGATTACATGCAGATATGATCCCATCACATTGCGATCTCGCAATCCCGTGGCGCCAAGATCATTTCCAAGAGCATCGCTGACCGTGAACAGGGGTTCTCCTTCTTCGCAGGTAGCGCTGGTATAATGAAACTCATGCCCTTTCAGGGTGTCTCCCAAGGCAAACCCATTTGCATTCATTTGGCGATAGCCAAGATGCAGTTTACGCTTGGCAAAACTGGTTTCTAATTTGAGCAGGCCAAGCATGGAATGAGCCTCACCTTCGCCATCTATAATGCCCTCCCCCAAAACCATATAGCCCCCGCATTCGCCATAGACCAATGCGTTGCGACTGACTGCTTCAACCATACCTCTTTTGAAACGCTCCGCTTTGGATAGCATATCCGCATGAAGTTCAGGATACCCGCCGGGGAGGAACACCGCATCAGAACTTGCTTCCGGTGCTTCGTTTGCCAATGGTGAAAAAAACGAGAGCTCAACGCCTTGCTTGCGCCAATCCTCCAGCATGTGGGGATATGAGAAAGCAAATGCCCGATCTCTAGCAACAGAAATACGTTGCCCGAGAGGTGGCATAGCGGGTCCAGCGGCCAGAGCCTTGAAATTTGTGCCCAATGCGCTGAGGGCAGCCATATCGCAATGGGTTGAAACATGCTCGGCGGCTCTGGAAATAAACATCTCCAATCCCTCGTGCTCACCCGCCTGAACCAACCCGAGATGCCGTGATGGCAACTCGATCGACTGGTCGCGTGGTATCGCGCCAAAAACTGCAATACCTTCCGCAGACAGCGCCTTTCGAAGCATGTCTTCGTGCCGCTTGCTGCCAACCTTGTTCAGAATGACACCAGCCAAATTCAGGGAAGGTCGAAAATCCCGAAACCCCCGAACAAGTGCTGCAACCGAAAAGGACATGCTGGACGCATCGACTACCAAAATAACAGGTAATGCGAGACTTTCCGCTAAATCCGCAGCGCTCGCAGAGCCATCCGCCGCTCCATCGAAGAGGCCCATCATGCCCTCGACAATGACAGTGTCCGAAGCAGAAACCATTTCAGAAAACACCGAATGGATAAGGCATTGCCGCATCGCCCACGGATCAAGATTGAAGCAAGGCCTACCAGTTGCTGCTGCATGAAAAGCAGGATCAATGTAATCAGGTCCAGCCTTGGCTGAAAAAACCTTGTCGCCCTTTTCCTTAAAAGCTCTCAACAAACCAAGCGTCACCAGCGTTTTGCCAGCGCCTGAAGAAGGGGCGGCAATCAGAAAACCATTCATCCCGCGTCCTGAAGTGCGCCCCGTCCCAACGGATCAGAAGTCAGCACTTTTCCGTCCAAGGCTCCCAGCCAGTCAAGCGCTGAACGCAATCGTACTGCGTTGCCAATGACCACAATGGCAGGAGGTTTTAATCCGGCCTGTTCCAAATCATCCAATGAGGAACCAAGCGTTGTTTCCAATACCGTTTGTTGATCCGTGGTTGCATTGCAGACAAAAGCAACCGGCTCATGCACAGAACGTCCCCCTGCAACCAGCCTGTTACGAATGTTACCCCAGTGCTTCATTGCCATATACATAATGATAACCGGGGACCCCTTGGCGACACTGTCCCAGTCGACAGCATCCGGGACAACGCCGGACGCGTCGTGTCCGGTTAAGAACGTCACTGAATGATTGACATCACGATGGGTCGCAGGAATGCCCGCATAGGCGAGACCACCAATCCCAGCGGTAATGCCTGGAACAATCCTGAAAGGCACATTGTGCTCTACCAGAGTGAGCGCCTCCTCACCTCCCCGGCCAAATACAAATGGATCACCACCCTTCAAACGACAGACCCTTTTGCCTTCACGCGCCAATTCAACCAGCCTCAACGAAATATCACGCTGTTTGGGTGAAGGCTTACCGCCTCGCTTCCCAGCGTAGTGCAAATCGACACCATCGGAAGCAAGGTTCAAAATATCGTCATTTACCAGGGCATCGTAGACAATCACATCAGCCTGTTTGATGGCGTTTGCCGCATGGAGTGTCAAAAGACCGGGATCGCCCGGGCCGGCACCAACCAACCAGACATGGCCGGATTGAAATTCCGGCAATTCAGACATGAAATCCCGCTTTGTCATGAAAGCAGTTTTCCCCTAAAAGTGGCCCATGAGCAAGGTGAAACGTGAAGATAAACCAAAAGGCGATCAGGCGAATGCCTTGCGCCGTGGATGGACAACAGGTGCATGCGCTACTGCTGCAACAAAATCGGCCCTCACCGCCTTGCTTACTGGAGATTTTATCGATCCGGTGGAAATTGAATTGCCTAAAGGCGACATACCGTCATTTGCCCTCGCCCAAGAGAAAGTTGGAGATGGGTTCGCCGAAGCAGGAATTGTCAAAGATGCCGGCGATGATCCTGACGTTACGCATGGCGCCACCATTATTTCGCGCGTTACAAAAGGCCCGGCTGGAAGCGGTGTACGGTTCAGAGCAGGAAGTGGGGTTGGCACTGTCACAAAATCAGGCCTTCCGATCGCTGTGGGCGAAGCGGCGATTAATCCCGTCCCCAGAAAACTGATGACATCGGTTGTTGAAGAAATATGTATGCGGCACAAAGTCGAACCCGATATCGAGATCACTCTCTCGGTTCCCGAAGGTGAGAAGATTGCCGAACGCACCTGGAATCCGAGACTGGGAATTCTGGGCGGTATTTCCATCCTCGGTACGACCGGGGTCGTGCATCCCTTTTCCTGCTCGGCTTGGATACATTCTATACACCGTGGCATTGATGTTGCGCGCGCTGAAGGGCTAACGCATGTCCTGGGCGCAACTGGGTCAACCTCGGAAACTGCCGCCAACAAAGTCTATAATTTCGAAGAAATCGCAATGCTCGACATGGGAGATTTCGTCGGCGGTCTTTTGAAATATCTGCGGCAGAATCCTATTGACCGGATTACCCTCGCCGGTGGATTTGCCAAGTTCACCAAACTGGCTCAAGGGGCGATGGATTTGCATTCTGGGCGCAGTCAGGTGGATTTCGAATTTCTATCCCGACAAGCGCAAGAACTGGGCCTGCCTTCAGAGCAAACGAGCCGGATTCTATCTGCCAATACAGCCATGGAAGTGCTTGAATTGACTCAAGCATTTTCAATCAACATGCCGAAATCAATCGCCGAATTGGCACAAGAGAACGCACTCGCAATTCTGCGTGGAGCACCCGTTGAAGTGGAAGTCATGATATTCGCAAGAGATGGCAAAATGCTCGCCCGCACGGATTGGCGATCATGAAAATCCTGATCCTTGGCGGCACAAAAGAAGCAGCGGAACTTGCGGCCCGCTTGATTGATGAAGGGCATGATGTCACCACATCCTTGGCAGGAAGAACCAGAGAGCCAAAACCCGTTGAAGGGAAAGTCAGGATTGGTGGATTTGGCGGGGCTACCGGATTGAGTGAGTTCCTGATCGACAATCAGATCGCAAAGTTAATTGACGCAACTCATCCATTCGCAAAACAGATTTCAGTGAATGCCAGAAAAGCTGCAACGCGCGCGAATGTAGAGCTTCAGGTCAAAACGCGCGCTCCTTGGCAAATGCAACCGGGAGATCGATGGATCGAGGTTGGTTCGCTGGAGGAAGCACGTGATACGATCCCTGCGAACGCAAGAGTACTTCTCGCGCTGGGCAGCCAATACACTGACCTGTTCAAAACCAGAGATGATGTGTTTTTCCTGGTGCGCAGAGTTGATCCGCCTGAAAACAAACTGCCCCTTCCCAATCATTCGCTGGTGATTGGAACACCATCACGGGATTGGCGGGAAGAGGCAGAAATTCTCAGGTCAAACAACATATCGCATATCGTTTGCCGGAATTCAGGCGGCACAGGCGCATATGCCAAGATTGAAGCTGCGAGAGAACTTAATTTGCCCGTGATTATGATAATGCGAACAAGTCAGCTACTTGCTTAGGCTTCTGCTTCGTCCTCTGAGCCACCCATGCTCCAGATCACTGAACCAATCAATATCTCAGCCCAGGCGATATAAGTCCAAAGCAGTTCACTTATTGACCAAAGATCCACTCCAAGCCAATCCATCCAGACATCGGTACCCATCCAGCTCAAACCAAGATCAAGAACACCCCAAACAACTAATAGTCCGCCTATAATTTTGAAAATCATTGTATTTCCCCTACGAATCATTTCACCCTTACACAATACTATTTATTTATTTTTATTAAAGGGGCGAGGGTCTGGCAGTATTTTTTAGATTTACTATCGCATGTTCCAATCAAATGACTGCGCTGTAAAACACTGCGCACCTCGCAAGGGAAATCGATTGATTTTTCCCGCCAAAAACACTGCGCTTTCAAGCCTCCATCGACGACGTATGTCATGTCGCTTCACACGCTTTTTCCACCTCTCATGACCGGTTAGGCTGACTGACAAATTGGAGGGCAAAATGGCTGATCTTGAAAGGAAAAAGGCACTTGTAACCGGTGCAGCAGGTGGCATTGGAAAAGCGATTGTCAAAGCTTTGCAGGCTGAAGGTGTTATTGTCGCCGGTTCTGATCGCGAGAACGGCGAAGCCGATCACTTCATCATTGGCAATCTGATGGATCCAGATTATTGCGATCGCTTGCCCGGGCAAGCAGCGGAAATCATGGATGGGTTGGATATCTTGGTCAACAATGCCGGTATTATCACACGTGGCGATATCACAAAGGCCACAGATGAAGACTACGCTCGAACCATGGCCATCAATGTGGAAGCACCGTTTCGCCTGTGCCGGGCAGCAATCCCAATTATGGCAGAGGCTGGAGGCGGTGCGATCGTCAACACATCGTCATGTTGGGGCGTCCATCCCGGCCCGAACCATCCTCTCTACGTCATGTCAAAAGCTGCGATTGCATCTCTCAGCCAATGTCTGGGGATGGACCACGCTCACCAGAACATCCGTGTGAATGCAGTCTGTCCAAACGAAGTCAATACACCCATGATCCGAACGGGCTTTGAAACGCGCGGCCTTGATCCGGACAAAGCCATTGAAGAACTCAATGCGTCTGTCCCGCTTGGGCGGATTGCAGAACCAGAGGACATCGCGGATGTTGTGGTCTTCCTGGCGTCTGATAAGGCACGGTACATGTGCGGGGCACTCTTGGAAGTAAATGGCGGAAAGTCCGTTCAATGAGAAAGTTTGAAAACAAGGTAGTCCTCGTGACAGGCGGCAGAAGCGGCATTGGCAAGGCATGCGCCAATCGGTTTGCTAACGAAGGCGCGACCGTCATCACCGCACAACGTGGTGCCGATGTGGTTTTTGAAACCGTCAAAGCAGATTTTTTGAAGCCAGATGCGCCACAAACCGTGATCGAAACCGTCGTTGAGCTCCATGGCAGGCTGGACGTGTTGGTCAATAATGCCGGATTGATGCTTGAAGGTACCGCACTTGAGATGAGTGAAGCAGATTGGTCGAAAACCCTGCAGGTCAATCTCACAGCTCCCTTCTTACTCACCAAGCATGCACTTCCGCATCTGATCAAAACCAAGGGCGCTATCGTGAATGTGGGTTCAATCGAAGGTCTTGGCTCCAATCCACACCATTCAGCCTATTGCGCTTCGAAGGCAGGATTGCATGGCTTGACGAGGGCAATTGCTGTTGATCATGGTCCCGATGGCATTCGCTGCAATGCAGTAGCGCCGGGTTGGATCGATACCGACCTCAACATTGAATTTATAGAAAGCCTGGGAGACCCGGATGAATTTCGCCAAAAAATCGGCGGCATTCATCCGGTAGGGAGAACCGGCAGCCCGGAAGAAGTTGCTGCGTTGATCTGCTGGCTAGCTTCAGAAGAAGCATCATTCGTAACGGGGCAAATCTGGACCATCGACGGTGGCCGTATGAGCAAACTGAGCCTGCCCTAGAAGCGCAGGAGATAATGAGCACGCAGGCCAATGCCTGGTTTGGAGGGATGGCTACCTGCATGCTCAAATGGCTGCATTAACGCGCCAAATTCTCTCCTGCAATGATTGAGACATATCCAAGAGTGAATGCAAATGCGGTCATCAACCCGCCAACGATTCCAATTGCCATGATTGCTTCTGAAGTCATGAAATTCCCCTTTATTGGTTTGTTCAGGAAATTTCTAAACCTTTATCGCTCTGAAGTTATTGATATGGATCAACCCAGTTTCAGATTTCATCTTAGCTTTCAGAGCCGGCAAACCCACTTCCGGGCTTCTTGTAAGCCTCGCGCGGTGGTGCAAATACATCGAAAACCACAAGTCCATCTGGACCCGATTCTACCGTATGGGGCACATTTCCGGGTGTTAGCCAAAAATCCCCTTCCCTGATCTCAAATGTCTCGCCGTTCTGAAAGCGCGTACCGGAACCAGAAATGCAATAGCCCCATTGCTCTTCAGGGTGATGATGAAGCGTGCCTTTGGTATTGGGTTCAATCCTGACAATTGAGATCATTGCCTGATCACCTGGAAACACGGTCGTGGTGATGCCCGGCGCTAGCTCACGCTCAATACCGCCCTCTTTGCTGTTGATGTTGAAAAGCGTTTTCGGGTCCATACTCACCTCCTTTGAGCGAAAAACGATGCAAATCCCGACGATACAAGAATGATCAGACCAATCCATGTCCATTTATCTGGAAGCTCACCAAAAAACAGAATGCCATAAAGTGTCGCGTATACAACCTGCATGTAAATAAGTGGCGCAATTCTGCTGCCATCGACAAGAGAACTCGACAGTACAATCGCAAGATTTCCTACAGCAGAAGCAGCAGCGCTCCATAGGACCAGCGTCGCCATTGTAAAATCCATGGCAGGAACACTTGCAATACCCCAAGGGGTCAGCAGCAAAGTGCCCATAATCAGATTGGAAAGAAGCAGGGTTCTGGGTCCTCCAGCTGTCGACAACCATCGGGTTGAAACAAGGAACGCCGCATAAAACATGCCTCCCAACAGGGCAAATCCCAACCCTGCTGACATGCCAAATCCCGGACGCACCACGATCAGTACGCCGCAAAAAGCACACAGCAGCGTAACAGTCCGAAACCAGGTGATCTTTTCCCTTAACAAGATCGCCGATCCAAAATAGGCAAAAATCGGTCCGACAAAAAAGGCCGCAAATGTATTGGCCAGCGGCTCCGTGCGTATGGAGGAAAGGATCAGGATAATCGACGCAACCACAAAGCCCGAGCGCAACCAAAGGCGCCAGTCTTTCATCACTGAATAATCAAATCCACGCCCGAAATAAGCTAACCACACCAGAAATATACCCAAACCATATCGGCTCCAGGCAATGAACACCGGCTCAACCTGCATATATTGAAACATCAGCTTGCCAGCCGTGTCGCCCAGCGGAATTCCGGCTATGCCGATGCCCATAATCAGAGCGGCCAGAACGACGGGAGAAACATTTTGCATAATTTCTATTAGCAGCTTGAACCGGCTGCGCAACAAGGCTTGTTTACAAGAAACACGGACAGGGATGACAAATCAGGGAGACAGGGTTAAAATCGACCTTAGAGGGGCTTGTTGCCAACAGGCAAAGGTATGGAAAACAACTGCTTATCCATGGCGCGAATTGGAGCGTTGCTTGTAAGCGCAACGCTGATGACGGCCTGTGTTTCTGACACGGAAACTGCGTTAAACCCTTCAACCGAAAAACAGTCCTTGCAAGCGGTAACCCTTGATCAGATGCCGGCAGATTCCGTACGCGCAACCGATATCATGCGCAGAAGCAAGACTGCTGTGAGAAGAACAGGTGAAATCTACCTTATGCGCGGGTTGGCCAATGTGTTTTCCCGCGGCATCGACCAAATGGCAAAGGACCTGCGAGCCCGTGGCTATGATGCTGCCAATTTTTCCTATGCCCAATGGCAGGAAATCGCCGACGATGTGGTTGCCCGAAGCAAGAAAAAGCGCGTTTCCTATCCTGTAATAATCGTAGGGCATTCGTTGGGCGGGAACGAGAGCAGCAAATTCGCGAATTATTTGGCTGAACGCGGTGTACCGGTATCGTTGATTGTGGCGTTCGATCCCGTCGAAACCGGCTATGTGGGACCCGGAATTGGCAAGGTCATCAATTATTACCTGCCCAAGTCGGCGGACAATCGCATCCTCTCAAAAGACGGCTTCAAGGGAGAAATCTCAAACGTGGATGTGACGGTCGATCCCGACATCACCCACACGAATGTCGATAAAAACCCAGAATTTCAGGCGGCAACGCTCAAAAGCATCCAGAATCTTACCAAGAAACTTCGCAAACCGGTTGTCCGCGATCAGGACGAAGATCGGGGAAGATAGAAAACCGGTGAACGGTTCAAATGGACACCAGTATGCACTATTGCTCCTTTTTGAACTGTTGAACCAACGCATTGTATCTCTGAATGTATTCTTTGCGTCTTTCAAGAATTTTTGGAGAATTGCCTACAAGTGTTCGATCTCCCCTGCCCCAAAAAAAGGTATACTCTGACCTTGGTTCATACCTTCTACCCTCTCCGTCTTCTTCTACTTCCGGAAACATTTCTTCCAACTCTCCAAGTGGCAGCCTTGCGCGCAAATCTGGCGGGTAAAAGTATTCATTTCTTGCAGGATCTACTGAAATTGGCTCCAATACCGAGCCTTCAACATGTGGTAAATTTGCTTCAACAAACGCATAATCTTCCAATAGGAATTGCCCTCGTGATAAATGTAACTTTTTCAAGACAGACAGTTCTAACAGCGGCCTAAAAATCTCACTTTCCGCAAGCACACGGACTCCAACAAGTCGCAACAATTGCAACCTCCGCAAATTCCGCAAGAACTCCAGGTTTTCAATAGGTTGTGTCCAATCAAATGTTCCATCAATGCATAGGTATTCGAGGGAAGGCACTAAACCTATTCCGGAAAAGTCTCTTACATTTCTGACGTTTTCAATATGAAGGGCTTTAAGATTGCTCAAACAGGATAAGTCGGACAAATCATTAAAGGAAGATACATACTCCAGAATAAGTTCCTCCAGATTCGAGAAATGATGCAATATCGACAAAGCCTTGGGTCGCGCGTGCGTGATCCTTAATCGGCGGACACTGCTAATATCGAATGGAAACCGAAGCATATCCTGATTTGCTTCGTGTATTGTGAGTTCAACAAGGTTTTGAAATTCGTTGATTTTTTTCCAATTTGCATCCCATTTGGTAATGGTTAGAATTTCCTCATCACGGTTGGCTTCATCTAAATCTTTATAATGATAGTCAAAACGTTTTGCATTGGGCGTCATTCTCCAATGCCCAAGACTTCGGTCCAAATGATCGCCGAAATGATGCTTCATAAAGCCCGCTCTTTTTTCTTTCCCTTGTTTCTCAGAACATGGGAGTAATCTGCATTGTAGAGATCACTATCGCGGAATTCCACGTCTCCCAACACAGGCCCAACCAGTATGAGAGCCGTACGAGTGATTTTCGCCTTGCGGACTTCTTCTTTCATCTCTGCCAAAGTGGTTTTGATATAAAGTTCATCCGGCCAGGTCGCCCGATAGGCGATCACCACCGGGCATTCGTCGCCATAATAAGGCGCAAGCGCTTCGCGGATATAGACCAGATTGCGGATTGAGAGGTGAATGGCCAGCGTAGCACCCGATTGGCCGAGAACTTCCAGCTCTTCTCCGTTTGGCATGGCAGAGGCTTTCATACCCGTTCGCGTAACAATCACCGTCTGCGCGATTTCCGGCAATGTAAGTTCGGTTTTCAGTTTCGCTGCCGCACCCGCAAAAGCAGGAACACCGGGCACAACTTCATACGGGATATTGAGTTGGTCCAAACGGCGCATTTGTTCAGCGGTTGCACCATAGATCGCCGGATCACCGGAATGTACCCGCGCTACGTCCTCACCACGCTCATGCGCTTCGCGGATCATCTCGATGATCTCGTCCAAATGCATGGGGGCTGTGTCCACGACCAGCGCATTGTCCGGAGCAGCCGCCACAATTTCTTCAGGCACCAGAGAGCCCGCAAACATGCAGACCGGGCAGTTTTCTATGAGGCGAAGTCCGCGAACCGTAATGAGATCAGGCGCTCCCGGCCCGGCTCCAATGAAATAGACCGTCATACGCTGATCCCCGTTCCGTCTTTTGCCGAATAACCGCGAGGTGTATAGACCCAGGTTTTGCCATCGCCCGTTTCAACCGTCTGCGTTTCTGAAGAACCAACTATGACAACCGTCAGCATATCGACATCATTGATATCCAGTTCTTCCAGTGGCACCACCCGCACCTGCTCTCCTTCTCGCCCCAGATTGGTTGCCAGAATGACCGGCGTATCCGCCGGACGATGCTCAAGCAAAATACCTTTGGCATATTCGAGTTGCGTGCGGCGGCGTTTCGAAACCGGATTATAAAATGCAATGACAAAATCACCTTCTGCAGCAGCCTTCACCCGCATCTGGATTGCTTCCCACGGAGTCAGAAGATCAGAGAGCGAAATCGTGCAAAAATCATGTCCCAACGGCGCGCCAGCACGAGCTGCGGCTGCCTGAAGCGCAGAAATTCCGGGCGAGACTTCTATACCGATCCTTGTCGCAGCATCTGACAAACCACCATTTGCGAGAAGTTCAAAAACCAAAGTCGCCATGGCGTAAATACCGGCATCACCAGAACAGACCAGCGCAACATCCTTGCCCTCTCCTGCCAGTTCCATTGCATGCCGAACGCGGTCTTCTTCTTTGCCAAGATCAAAATCATGCCGCGTCTTGTCTGGTGTGATGGTAGCAATCAGATCCAGATAGAGTGAGTACCCCACCAGATCGCTTGCCTCCTGCACCATCCGGGTTACTTCCGGCGAACGCCAAGCATCCTGCCCCGGGCCTATGCCAACAACAAACAACCTGCCCCGGCTGCGACCCTCATTACTCATGTCCACTATGTCCTGTGATTTGGCGATCGCCACCGTCGCCCGCTTTGATTTTTGTTTTGCAAGCACCAACTCGCTGTCCTGCCCGGTTGCTGCCAATGCAGCACCCTCGCTAACTCCGTGGCAACCTACTTCTGAGAAAACCACATCGGAAGGATTGACCAATCGCGGCGTTTCCTCTTCCAGGCGCGCAGCTGAATGAAAACGAACCGGTACGTCCAGATGCTTCGCAAGCGCATGGACAGCGACCTCATCTGCCTTGAGATCAATTGACGCCACACCTGCAATCGCGCCACGGGCGATGCTGTGCTCGGTCAAAACCTGCTCGGCCAGATCAATGACTTCTTGCGGATCCGTACCACGTTCGCATCCCACTCCGATTACATGGCGATGAGGATTGTAAATGAGTTCCAGCGGTCCCGCGTCGCGTTCGGTTTCAGAAATCGACAGAACTGCTTCGCCATCATCATCGAAGGGAAGATCGCTTTCAATCAACCAGGTTGCAGCATTGACAAAACGCCCCTGCACCCGAACTTCACCGCTGTCCAGAATTTCCGCCATAACCCGCTTAGCATTTTCAGGATTTGCAAGGGTCCAGCCTTCCGGGGGCTGATCAAGCGCGACACCAAACCTCAAGTCTCCCGCCGTTGTGATGGACGCATGGCTGTCTATGGCGATCGCAATTCGGCGCGCCAGATCATTTGCCCCATGATGTCCACCAAGCAATGGCACAACAGAACTGCCATCTTCGGCAATTGCAATCACCGGCGGCTCTGAATGTTTATCTTCCAACACCGGTGCAAGAAGCCGAACCAGCGCGCCCGCCGCCATGATTCCAATGACAGGTTCACCTGATTTAAAGAGGCTTTGAAGGTGCGTTTTTGCATCTGAGAACGTGGAATCAACCTCTGAGCAACGCGCTTCAAGCCCTTGAATTGAATCACCAATTTCAGACTGAATGCGTTTTGCGAGCGGAACTGCGCGATCATTGAGAACCACAATGGCCATCAGTTCGTCTCCACTGGCATTTCAAGCCCCTTGATCCAATCTTCTGCACCTTTGTAAATCAGGATCATGGAAAAGTATGGCGCCTTGTCTTCACTAACTTGTGCCAGTGGCATGACTTGCTGATTCTCCAATGTCACCCGCTCCAGGTATCCCGCCCGGTTAAGCAAACCCGCTTTCTCGATGAGGTCACGGACACGCGAGAAATGACGACCGATCTTAATAATCGCAATGGCGTCCCCGGAATTGAAACGCTGGAGCAACAGATCATCTTCGAGAGGCGCTGGGCAAATGGTGAGCACATCATTGCGCGCCGCCAATGGGCGTTGCAAAGCGGCAGCAGAAGCCATGAGTGAAGAAACGCCCGGCACGATCTCACACTCAAACTCATCAGCAAGGCGCTCGAACAGATACATAAACGAACCATAGAAAAACGGATCACCTTCGCACAACACCACGACATCTTCACCCGCACGAAGATGGCTCGCAATCTCTGCAGATTTTTCGTCATAAATTCTGGCAGCGGGAAACCGCTCAACCCGCATAGGTATTACGATGGGAATTTCTTTCTGATCTCCGGTGAAAAACTCAGCGACGATTGATCGTGCAAAACTGACGCCGTCGTCGGGCGCTGGATAAGCAACCACTTTGGACGATGTAAGAATGCGATGGGCTTTGAGCGTCAGGAGTTCCGGATCCCCCGGTCCTACGCCGATACCATATAATTTTCCGCTCATGATTTGATCACCATCCATTGCGTTACAGGCATAAATGGTTTCCATCCTTTGAAACGACCGACTGGTTCCGCCTGTTGAACAGAAAATCGAGTGAGCTCTCCACCATATTCCGCATGGTACTCAAACAGTTTCATTTCACTTTCCACAGTGACTGCGTTGATCACCATTCGTCCGCCTGAGCGCAGCGCATCCCAGCAGACTTCGAAAACTCGATCCGTAGTGCCCCCTCCACCAATAAATATGGCATCGGGTTGATCAAGCCCCATCAGCACTTCCGGAGCCTTACCCTCAACAATCTCGATTTTTTCAGTACCCAACTGAATTGCGTTCTTGCGGATCATGGCAACGCGCTCAACAACAGGCTCAATGGCGATTGCTTTGGCCCCACGGGCTGCCCGCATCCATTCAATGGCAATAGAGCCACATCCTGCCCCAACATCCCACAACAGAGCATCCTGATAAGGCGCAAGCGCAGATACGGTTGCCGACCGGACAACCCGCTTGGTCATCTGGCCATCATGCACAAAAGCATCGTCCGGCAAGCCACCCACCCGCGAATACCATTTGGAATTTTCATCCCCGATGCACTCAACTGCGAGCGTATGGAAATCAGGTACGTCGTGTAACCAGGTTTCTGCGGTTCCATCAAATCGCTCTTCCCGTTCACCGCCCAGCGCGGCAAGCACCGTTAGTCTGCTTTTGCCGAATCCCCTTTCGACCAGAAGTGACGCAATGGTTGCTGGACTGGTTTTGTCTTTCGTCAACACGAGCATCCGCACATCGGGTGCCAGACAAGGGAGAATTTGCGATGCAGCACGGCCATGAACTGTGACGGTTTCCACATCCGCCAAACTCCATCCCATCCGGCATGCCGCCCACTGAAAAGCAGAAAGTTGCGGGAAAAACCGGACTTCCTCTTTGGGGACAGCATTAAGAATTCGCGCGCCCACCGAATACCAAAGCGGGTCTCCGGTAACCAGAACAACGATACGCTTGCCCTGATGCGATTTGATCTCGTCAATCATTGCATCAAAGGGCGAAGGCCAAGCTATCCGCTGAGCGGTAGGATTGGGTGCGAGTGTGTGGTGTCGGTCACCGCCCACGATCAATTCTGCCTTTGAAACTTCATCAAGTGCATCTTTTGACAGGCCATCGACCCCGTCTTCGCCAATTCCGATTATGGTAAGCCAAGGGGACATCATGCGACACTCACAATCAAATAGTAGGCAGCGATGAAACCCAGATTGACCATTGCCAAAAACCCTGGAGCCCATTCTTGCGCAGGAATTCCAAACCGGCCACCAATGTGCAGCAGACTCCAAAAGGCCTGAAACGCGAACCCGGCATAAAGCCAAAATGGTGAATGCTGAAATACAAGCGCAGCCATAACAAATGTCAGCGCTGCGGCTACGGTTTCAAGCAGCATTTGCTGCCGCTTTTGCCCGGGAGCAAGACTGATACCCAGCCAAAGTGCAGCCATAACGGACAGATTGACAGCATTCGCAGCCACCACAAATTCAGCACCCGGGGCGCGCATGATACCACCAACCACCACACCAAATATCAGTCCGGCTACGAGGTTCATCCCAAACCTCCTGCAAGCGCATTAACGACACTTGAAGCCATGGCCGAACCGCCTCTCCTTCCATGGACTGTAATGAACTCAAGGCCTGAAGAATTTTCCGCAAGTGCTTGTTTTGACTCAATGGCTCCCACAAATCCGACCGGTATGCCAATGACAAGAGCAGGTTTCGGGGCACCGTCATCGATGCGTTCCAGAAGTCTGAACAGCGCTGTCGGGGCATTGCCTACCACGACAATTGCTCCCTCGAGACGATCATCCCATAAGTCAACTGCCGCCGCAGAGCGCGTATTCGAAATCGCGTTTGCATGATCTGGCACTCGGGGATCATTCAACGTGCATACGATATCGTTGCTATTGGTGAGAAAGCGTTCAATGATACCGGACTTCACCATTTCCACATCGGTAAAGATAGCACCACCACTCGCCAGAGCTTCGCGCCCCGCGCTCGCCGCGTTTTTGGAAAACGCAAGGTCATGGACAATATCAACCATACCACAGGAGTGGATCAGTCTGGTTGCAATCGAGCGCATGTCTTCCGGAAACAGACCAAGCCTGCTTTCACGTTCAACAATGGAAAATGATTGACGATAGATCTCAGCCGGATCGCGTATGTAGTCGAACGCAGACAATCAATATCAGCCCTTCTTCATGCTGTTAGGACCATGCGGATGGTCGGCATGCGGATAAGGGTGGTGATGATGATCGTGATGATGGTGACCATGTGAGTGCCCGTCGCTATGATGATGATCATGATCGTGGCTATGATCATGGGTGTGAAGCGGGGTCCATGGAAGATCGTGCTTTTTACAGAACTCCTCGTCTCGGCATGACGCATCGCAATCACCATTGCATGGACAGTTTTCAAGCCCCCCGCCAATGCCTTCCACGTGATGATGATGGCTTTCCTGGGCAAGCCCAACCTGATCTTCAAAACCCAGTACCTGATCGCGATATTTGCACATCTGGCAGTTCATCACCGCTGTGCCCTCAACAATCTCATTCACGCGATCTCTGAAAGTCTGCAAAACCAGTGGATGGTCGTTCAAATATCCTGCTTTCAGGAATTCGATGTCAGGATACCGTTCCGCGACTGCATCCGTATATGAATAAATTCGCTTGATCAGGACTCCGGTAAACAGGAAATACGGGAAAACAACAATCCGCTTGTAACCAAGTTTGGCAGCGTGTTCGAGACCGGGCTCGACCAGCGGAAAGGTCACACCGGAATAACAGGTTTCTCCCCAGCCAAAACCTTTACCTTCCCAAAGCATCCGCATGACCTTCGAAACATTTGAATTGGCATCTGGATCAGAAGAACCACGACCCACAACCATCAACAATGTTTCATGCGGTTCAACGTGGTTATCAGAAGCTTCTATTGCCTCTTCAATTCTCTCTGCGGCGGCCCGGATCATTTTCAAATCCACACCAAGTTCCCGGCCATATTCTATTGTCATACCCGGATTTTGCGCCTGATAGGTATTCAGCACTGAAGGAATGTCGTTCTTTGCATGGCCAGCAGCAAACAACATACCTGGAATCGCCAGACAACGGGTCACGCCCTGTTCACGAAGTGAGTCCAGTCCGGCAGAAATCACCGGATTGCAAAACTCAAGATAACCGTATTCAACAGGCGTATCGGGAAACAGTTCCTTCAACCCGGCAGCAACTTTTGAAAACTCTTTGGCGGCGTTCTGGTTTCGGCTGCCGTGGCCGCAAACCATAATTCCAATTTTTTCACTCACGCCGCTTCTCCTTCGGAAACCTCTTCGTCAACTGAAAGCTCGTCCTCACCCTTTTCTTTTTTTCCTTTTTGTTTCGCGAGCGCCGCTGCAAGTGCTGCCGCTGCCACGGCTGCTCCAACAGCCAGCCAATGAGCATGACCTGCGAGCTCTCCAATATGACCTGCATGGGCAAACGCCGGAACAGATAGGGATAACAAACAAAGAACTGCGAAAAGTGTTGAACGGATCATTTTCGTCTCTCAATAGTTAGGCATGCCTATCGACGAGAGAAAGAACCAGATGAAGCGATATCCATCTGTCTTGACAGCTACCGTCCAGGTTCCCTGTTTGGGTCAACCGCACCGGAATTTCTTTCAGCCCGTCAAATGGGCACCATCAGTAAAAGGTTTATGGATCAAACGGGTGAACGTCAAACCCTTTCCCGCCATGTTCGGCGTTAAAAACGACAGCAAGCCTAACTTGGCAAAAGGGCTCAGGAACTGGCGCGAAATCTGGCGAGGTCTTCGCCACTGACCCCCAGTATTTCCGCAACTTTGCGGATCATATCAACTTCGCCCTCGTGCACCACATTATCAGCTTTCGCGATGGACATCAGGTGCAATAACAGTGACTTTTTGCGCTCTTCATCCAAAGAAGAAAACATTGCAGCTGCATCGCCCGCAGTTGTTTCATACCCGTAGTCCTGCAAGTATTTGACTACTTCCGGCACATCGTTCTCGGGAATATCGAAAGCAATTTTGCATATCCGCTTAAAATTCTGCAATTCTTCGGGTTTCATTTCCCCATCTGCAAAGATCATTCTTACCAAAAGAATCAACTCGCTTGTCAGATGCAAATCTTCCGCTACCCGCTTGACCGAGCTGTCCTTTTCCAGAAGCCCTCTAATTCCATCTAAAATCTTCAAAACATTGCCTCCCAAACCACTTAGCCGAAACATTATGGTTAACACGTTGTTAACGTATTAGGCTGAAATTGTTAACAAAGGGCAAACTGATTCTATTCTTCGACATTAGAAATACGGGCAATCCATGACAGAGTTCAATCAGGATCGGGATCTTGAGACTACAATAAATTCCCTAAACATGGGTATTGTCATTGTGACCAGTGAATTCGAAGTCGAGTTCATCAACGATGCGTATCGAAAAATATGGAATTGGCAGGATGAAGAATTCGAAATCGGAATCCATGTTCGCGAGCTAATCAACCACAATCGAGGTCTTGATGACGAAACACAGTCAGATGAGGAGTGGGAACGCTATGTTGAGAACCGGCTTGATGAAATTAAGAAAGGCAATCTGAAGCACCGCGAGTTCAATAGAACTGATGGCAGCACACTGGTTTTCTCCATAACCAATCTCAACGGCGATAGGCGGTTGCTTTCATATTTCGATGTCACAGAAGAGAAGCTTCAAGCAAAAGCAATCTTGGAGGCGGAACAAACAGCAGAAACAACCCGCCAGCAACTTACCGAAGCCATAGAATCACTGGAAGACGGTTTTGTTTTCTTTGACGATGAAGACCGCATGGTAATTTGCAACGATGCCTTTCGCGATCAGTTCAAAGATGCACCGGGTATCGAAGGAAAACTGACACCCGGCACAACTTACTATGAAATGACACTGCAACTCGCAAAATCGGGAATTATTCCCGGGATTGAGGGCAAAGAGGAGCAGTTTGTCAAAGACCTCATGAAAAAGCGTAAAAGCGAATTGGGCATTGAGAAAACTTTCAAGACCCATGACGGACGCTGGATCAAGCAACGCGATGTTCGGACCGAAAGCGGCGGTATCGTCGGCGTCCGCATCGACGTGTCAAAGGTAAAAGAGAGTGAGCAGGAAAGCGCCGAGCTGTCCAGGTTACTCACATCGATCACCAATACTTTGCCGCAAGGGTTGCTGTTGCTGAAAGACGAAAAAGTCGTCTTTTACAACCCCAAGCTCCATGAATTGTTTGGCTTGACGCATGATTCAGACCTGCTTGAATTGGGAGCTCATTTTGAGCCCCTGCTGGACCACAACCTGTCAAAACTCGAGATCGAAGAAAAATCCAAAGCAAAAGAGGAAATTCTCGCGAACATTCGTGAGTTGAAAGCCTATTCAAACGTCCGTGAGTTCAGCAATGGAATGATCGGAAATGTGGATGGCATTCCTCAGGAAGACGGTTCCTATCTTTATCTTTATACTGACATTTCCGTTCAACGCGCCGCTCAACAGGAAATCGAAGAAAATCAGTTCCTTTTGCAATCAACAGCCAACTCCCTACCTCAAGGCATTTTGGCGTTGGAAAACGGAAAGATCAGGCACTTTAACCCAAAAATGCTCGAACTTCACGGACTTACCGAAGAAGACATATCTGTTGGCGAGGATATGCGGGAATTTCTAACCCGCCATTTTGAAAGCTCATATGATGTCGACATTTCTGGCAGCATCGATGCTGCATTGGATAAAATACTCTTAGGCGAGTCTTATACCGTTGAACGGCAAACCAAAGTCGGAAAATTGTTGAAGATTGAGGGAACACCTCATGCCAGCGGCATATATATTTTCACTTATACTGATATTTCAGATGAAAAAGCTATTCAGGCCGAACTGGCAAAACGCGAAGAGTTACTGAACTCCATTCTCAGCGCGTCTGAAAATGGTGTATTGGTTACCGACGGTTTCGACGAGGTGATCACGCATAACGAGCAATCTCTGGCTATGCTGGGTTTCAACGCGGAGGACGTAGAAAGGGAGAAGACGTTCAAAAACCTGCTGCGACTTCAGTATGACAAAAAGTTCTATGAAGCGCTGGCAATCGAGGGAGATGTCGACTTCGACTCTTACATGGCTGAATGCATGTCGGTTGCGAAAGCGTCTCTCGAAGAAGTGCAAATGATACAGACCGCCAGTGGTCAAAGCATCCGGTATACTTCGCGCAAGCTCGACAATGGCTATTTGGTCCATAGCTACGTTGATATGACCGCTGAAAAAGCCCGGGAAGAAGAACTTGAAAATGCGAAGGCTGCTGCAGAACGTGCCTCGGAAATTCAGGAAGCCTCAACCAATACCATGGTGCAGGGTCTGTTGTTCTTCCAGGACAAAACGCTACAGTTTTTCAATCCGAAGTTCGTCGAGCTCACAGGAGTTGCCCCGGAAAGCGTGAAGATTGGCATGCAACTCGACGATATTCTCGAAGTTCTGAGCGGTGTTGGTGACTTTGAGGATGATACCGCTTCAGATGCTTACAAGAATGAAATGAACGAGAATTTTGACGAGCATCGTTCATACCAGATCATCCGTCACATGAAGAATGGGAAAATCCTTCAGGTCGATGCGGTTGCGCGAGAAAACAATGGTCTGGTGGTGGCATATAGTGACATCACCGAAAGCAAAAAGCGTGAAGAGGATTTGCAAACCGCGCGCAACGAACTAGCGAAGACTCTGGAACTTCAAACCAATATGTCTCAAGCCATGGCTCAGGGCATCATTGTCTTTGAGAAAGAAAAGATCGTATATTTTAACAACAATGTTAAAGACATTCTTGGCCTGCCGGATGAAATCCTGTTTATCGGACAGAATGTGGACAATTTTCTCGATCAGCAAGCCAAGGGCGGATATTTTGGCGACCAGTCCTTTGGCGAAAATTTTGTAGCCGATCACCGTCAAAAGATAAGAAGCGGTGTTCCTTATCAGGTCGACCGCACGACAAAACACGGGCTACAGGTCCGCGTGGATGGAGTGCCAAATCCTGAGACTGAAACGCTCATCCTGACCTTTACAGATATCACCAATCTGAAGCAGCGCGAGGATGAACTAGAGCGCGCAATGAAAGAAGCTGAAGCAGCTGAACGCGCAAAATCCGAATTCCTTGCCAATATGAGCCATGAAATACGCACGCCCATGAATGGTGTGATGGGAATGGCAGAGCTTTTGGCAACTACCGAACTTGATTCAAAGCAAAAAATGTTCACCGATGTGATCGTAAAATCCGGCTCATCGCTGCTGACAATCATCAATGACATTCTGGATTTCTCAAAGATTGACGCCGGACAACTGGAGTTGGATTTGGCGCCCTTCAATCTGCGTGAGGCCATTGAAGATGTTGCCACGCTCGTATCTGCCAAAGTTGCAGAAAAAGACCTTGAATTGATCGTTCGGGTCGACCCTGCTCTGCCCAATAGCCTGATTGGTGATGTTGGCAGAACCCGCCAAATTGTCACCAATCTTCTCGGGAATGCTGTCAAATTCACTGAAGTCGGCCACATTTACCTGAATGTTGATGGGACAATCGACGAGAATGGCCAAGCCGATATCGTCTGCAGTGTGGAAGATACCGGCATTGGTATCCCGGAAGATAAATGCAACACAATCTTCCAGAAATTCTCACAAGCAGATACCTCAGCAACCCGCAAGCATGAAGGCACTGGCCTGGGGCTCTCTATTGCATCATCGCTCGCGCATCTTATGGGTGGTGAAATCCGGGTCGAAAGCGAATTGGGAGTGGGTTCCAAATTCATTTGCGAAATGCGCATGATAGTGGATGAAGAAGCAGCTGAAAAAACCGCTGTAATTCCAGGAGACATGACTGGCTCCAGAATTCTTATTGTGGATGACAATGAAGTAAACAGGTCAATTCTGACAGAACAAATGACCGCGTGGAAGTTCGATTCCGCTGCTGCGGAGAATGGTGAAGAAGGCTTGCAGATCATGCGTGCCGTAAAAGCCAACCGTATGAATCTGGATTTGGTAATCCTTGACTACCAAATGCCCGGAATGACTGGCATTGATGTTTTGAGAGAAATGCGCAGCGATCCTGAACTCCAGGACATTCCGGCAATCATGCTGACCTCTGTTGATGGCGTGCAAACCAATCCCGAACTACGCAGCCTGCATCTCGAGGCAAGTCTGACAAAGCCAACACGCTCATCTATTTTGCTAGAGACTGCGATGCAGGTGATCGCAAACAATCGCGCTTCTTCATCAAACACACCAATTCAGAAGGCTGGACCGTCTGAGGCAACAGTCAGTTCAGCGCCCCAACCTCCGGAACTACCTGAACCAACACAGGTAACCCGGTTTGAGCCTGAAAACCTTGACGTGTTGGTGGCGGAAGACAATGAAGTAAATCAGATTGTATTCCAGCAAATACTGGAAGAAGCTGGTGTGAGCTACAAGATTGTTGAAAACGGACGGCTTGCTGTTGCTGCATTCAAGGCTCACAAACCAAAAATGATCATCATGGATGTTTCCATGCCGGAGATGAACGGCAAGGACGCAACCAAAGCGATAAGAAGCTGGGAGCGTCAGGAGAAACTCAAAAGAGTACCAATTGTCGGCGTTACAGCCCATGCACTCAAGGGTGATATGGAAGCATGCATAGACGCGGGAATGGATGATTATCTTTCAAAGCCGGTTTCACCACAAAAACTTGCGATCAAGATCGAACAATGGATGACCTATAGAAAAGAGGACCCTGCGGACAAAGCTGAAGGATGAGGTCTTAAGAATACCTTTTTCAGGAACGCGAGGCTAAAAAGCCACCTATTTTCGGGAAAACAGCCCGCCTACTTTTTTCAACAGACGTTTTTGCTGTTCGGGGGCATCGACATCGGTCATTGCTGCATCGTCAGAAAGTACGCCTTCCTGAGACTGATCGACAGCCCCCTTCGCGAGACTGCGTAACGACGCCATATCGATTTTTTTCTTCACACCACGCCAGCTTTGCTCATCATGCAAAGCATCTTTGAACTCGGATACTTCCATATCTTCTGACGGATTTGTTTCCTGCTCCTGCTTGAGCTTTATTCGCTCAAACATTGCCCGTTCAGCGGGATCATCAAGGTCGAATTCTTCCAGAGCGTCCTGCTCTTCCTCTTCCGGCTTGGAAATTCCATGTTCGTCGCTGAGCTCAAAAACTAACTCCACGAGAGGCACGCCATCTTCCATAATGTGATTGACCCGGATCTCCTCATTTTCTGAGCGGCCAAAGACGTGATTTTCAGGGACCATCAACCCGGTTGCATGCGTGATACCAATCAGGTGCTCGACACATGCAATCAATTCCTCATTCGGGATAGGCACATAGTCAATTTTGATCTCACTACCAATCAGACATTCCGCGCCGAAAGTTTGGAGACGATACTCCTTGTAGCCCGTTTCCGAATTTATGCGGGAAGAAGACATCGGGTGAATTAACAGAGAAGGATCCTTGAAGTTGATCGCATGCTTGAGAAAATCATTAGATCCTAACAGTTTGTCGCATTGCGCCCAGTAGACACCCATGGGCTCACCGGAACTGATTTGACATGTCGCTAACCAGCGTAGCAGATCAACAGCAAAGTCAAATCCTTCTGCAGAATACGGCAGCGGTTGTGGCGGTTCTTCATTGATGAAAGGATCTGGCGGATCAATTTTTCCGTTGGTCACGACCAGATGTACGTAACCTCTATGACTGGAAACCGCTTTGGCAGCATCGGGAAATGTGGAACGGGTAAATTTGGATGCCAGTGCCCTTTCAAACGCTGTTTCAACAACAGGCTCTGAGACATAGTCCACTTCCACAGTCATGTCGTCTGAAAGAAAGTGAAAGAACTCAGGCGTTTTTACATTTTGTGTAACATCAAACGAAACACCGCTTTTTGCGCTGAAATCGTTAATCAGTCGATGCCACACATTTGGACCAAGAACCGCAAACTCTTCATAGAGCAAAACAGCTTCGATCTTGTTTGAAAGTACGCGTTCCATTGCAGATTCCTGCTTCTTCAGCGGGAGTATTACGCACTAAATCTAAATTCTTTGTTTAAATTCAGAGATATTTTACCTTAGGGAACATCCTCCCTCGGCCTACTTTGTTGACAGTCTCGATTTGAAAACGGTTTGCTAGCCTTGCTTAAATCAGGAACCCGGAAAGAATCTGGTTATCTGTAATGTCCTGCCAGCGCATGCCCTGCGCATCCATTTTGCCAGTCAAAATGTCAAAATTCTCGGCCTTGGTGGTTTCAATGCCAATCAACACCGTGCCAAAATTTCGCGCTGACTTTTTTAAATATTCAAATCGGGCAATATCATCCTCAGGCCCCAGGATCATAAGGAAGTCACGCAATGCCCCGGGACGTTGTGGGAATTGCAGGATGTAGTATTTTTTAAGCCCGGAGAACCGCAAGGAACGTTCCTTGACTTCCGGCAAACGTTCAAAATCAAAATTGCCGCCGGATGCGATACAAATAATGGTTTTTCCGGCCACCGCCTCTTTTGGAAGCCGCTTGAGTGCATCAATTGCCAAGGCGCCAGCGGGTTCAAGCACGACGCCCTCCACATTCAGCATTTCGATCATGGTACCGCAAACACCATCTGTTGGTGCAAGAAGCACATCCTCAGGCTCGTATTTGCGCAATTGCTCAAAGTTGTTTTCACCGATTTGAGCAACTGCTGCACCATCAACAAAATTATCCACCTGATCGAGCATGATACGCTCCCCGGCTTTGAGGCTGTCATGCAAACTGGGTGCAAGATCCGGTTCAACAAATGTGAAATCGCATTCAAATCCTGAGGCCTCAAGATACTGTGTCACACCGGATGAGAGTCCACCCCCGCCTACTGGCATAATCATACGATCAACTTCCGCACCTTCCGGCAATTGCTCAGCAATCTCCTTGCCTACCGTTGCCTGCCCCAGCATGATTTGAGGATGGTCAAACGGGGGCACCATCAAGCCACCTTCGCTCGCACAAAACTGCAATGCAGACGCATTCGCCGCATCGAAACCATCACCCACCAACCGGATCTCCACGTAAGGCGCACCAAAGGATGAGGTTTTCATCACCTTCTGCTGGGGGGTCGTTTGCGGCATGAAAATCACGCCTTTGCGCTTGAAATTGCGGCAGGCATGGGCAAAGCCCTGCGCATGATTGCCTGCAGACGCACACACAAACAGTTTTTGCTCAGGATTGCGCTCAAGCGCATCCATCAAAAACGTGTAAGCGCCTCGGATTTTGTAACTTCGGACGGGGGAAAGATCCTCACGCTTCAGCCAGATATTGGCACCATGAAGGTCAGACAGATATTGATTGTATTGAAGCGGGGTTGGTTCAAGAACGCCAGACAGGCGTTTGTGAACCTCGCCAACCTGAACAGCAAAGTTCGTGTCGTTCAAAACTCAATACCTACCTGCGCTTTGACACCTGAACGGAACGGATGCTTCACCATCTCCATTTCGGTTACAAGGTCTGCAAACTCCATCAGGTCGTCCTTCGCGTTCCGACCAGTGATGATGACATGTTTCATTTCAGGTTTATGTTTCAGCGTCTCGATTACATCATTCACATCCAGATAATCATAACGCAGGACGATGTTAAGTTCGTCGCACAGCACCATGTCGAGGCTTTCGTCCATGATCATGGCCTTGGCTTTTTCCCAAGCCTGATTGGCGGCCTCAATATCGCGCTTACGGTCTTGGGTTTCCCAGGTAAATCCCTCACCCATCGTTGCCATTTCCACCTGATCACCCAGTTTCTCGAGGATCACCCGCTCGCCGGTTCCCCATTTGCCTTTGACAAATTGTACAACACCCACCCGCATGCCATTTCCCAGCGCCCGGAAAACCATGCCAAAAGCAGCGGTCGATTTGCCTTTGCCTTTGCCCGTGTGAACAATGGTGAGGCCTTTCTCGATAGTTTTGGTGGCAATAATCTTGTCCCGCGCCGCCTTCTTCTTTTTCATCTTTTCTGCATGACGGGCATTCAGTTCTTCTTCCGTCATGTTTTTGAGGCGATCAGATTTTTCAGCCATGGGTGTTTTTCTCCGCAAGTCGTTCCAGATTAAATTTCGCCGAATTTGAGCGCGGTGTCCATAAGCCCCGTTCAATCGCTTCCAGAAAACGGTCTGCCATTTCCTTCAATGCTTCGGGGTTTTTCTCACGCAAAAACTCCAGCACATCATCATCGACAAGATAGGCATTGTGAAGCAGTTCAAAATGGTGGTTTCCAACTGCGCCCGTCGTGGCTGAAAACGCGAACATATAGTCCAGCGTAGCAGCCATCTCAAAGGCGCCTTTGTAACCATGGCGCATGACGCCTTCGATCCACTTTGGGTTAGCCGCACGCGCTCGGACCACCCGGCCAATCTCTTCCTCCAGAGCTCTAACGACAGGACGTTCTGGCCGTGAATGATCATTGTGATACACTTTGGGTCGATTGCCAGACGCCTGCTCAACCGCTGCTGTCATGCCGCCTTCAAATTGGTAGTAATCATCAGAATCGAGCAGATCATGCTCGCGATTGTCCTGATTGTGAACAACGGCTTCAACGCCTGCCAAACGCTCAGTAAAACCTTCTTTGTCTTCCTGCCCCTCTTCTTTTTGGCCGTAAGCGTAGGAGCCCCATGCCATATAGGCATTGGCAAGATCATCACGTTTTTCCCAACCTTTCTCATCAATCAACGCCTGCAAGCCAGCGCCGTAAGCACCTGGTTTTGAACCAAAAATCCTAAACCCTGCGCGTCGCGTTGCATCGTCAAACGAAAGACCCGCTTCCAGGTGCTTCGCCTGTTCATCGCCCATGCGTTTGGCAATCGGGTTTTCTTTGGGCTCTTCCTCCAATGCACCAATCGCCCGAACTGCCTTGTCAAACAATTCAATCTGCGCCGGAAACGCATCCCTGAAAAATCCCGAAATGCGCAAAGTAACATCCACTCTTGGCCGGCCAAGCTCAGCAAGAGTGATGACCTCGTATCCAGTGACACGACGTGACGCATGATCCCATTTCGGCTTTGCACCGATCAGCGCCATGGCCTGTGCAATATCATCACCACCAGTGCGCATGTTGGAAGTACCCCAGGCAGACAATCCAAACGAGGTTGGCCATTCACCGTGATCCTGCCGGTAGCGTTTGATCAGGAGTTCTGCCGATTTCTTACCCAACTCCCAGGCTGCGGGCGTAGGCACAGAACGACTATCAACCGAGAAGAAGTTTCGCCCTGTCGGCAGGACATCCAACCGGCCGCGCGTAGGCGCGCCTGACGGACCCGGCAGAACGAACTTCCCTTCAAGACCGATCATCAGGTTGTTGATCTCAGTCTCGCCACACGCTTCAACTACCGGTCTCACGACCGCGTTCACATGACTGAGTACTGCCTGCGTCTCGGTCCAATCTGCTGCGCATTCAATGCTTCCTTCGATCATGGCGCTGGCCAGCAGTTCTATCCGCTCAACCGTATCCCCATGGGTGCGCCACAACTCTTCGGATATTGCAGCCAGTACGTCCGGACGAGTTCCTGTCCATTCAGCAGCCATATCACAATCAAGTGGGTCGAATTCCAAACGCAAATCATTCGCGAGCGCCCGTTGCAGGCTTTGCTCGCCGCCCTCTCCCTGCCCACGCGGCACACGAACCAGCGCTGTGACAAGGTCGCGCTTCAGTCGATCATCAGGAGACTCCCCAAAAATATGCAGGCCGTCCCGGATCTGCATTTCCTTAAGCTCACAGAGATAACCGTCAAGCTTCTCGAGTTTGTCATCATCGCGGTCTCCCGCGACAATACCAGCGTCCGCATCAAGGCCAATGTCTTCGATCAACTCAAGGATCTGCTTCTTGAGCAATTTTAACCGGCGTGGATCATTGCCGGCAGCTTCATAATATTCATCTACCAGGGCCTCGAGATCGCGGAGTGGGCCGTAGCTTTCAGCGCGAGTAAGCGGTGGTGTAAGGTGATCAATGATCACCGATGATATCCGGCGCTTGGCTTGTGTGCCCTCACCCGGATCATTGACAATGAACGGATAGAAATTCGGCACCGGCCCCATCACCGCTTCCGGGTAACAGGTCTCGCTCAATGACAGTGCCTTGCCGGGCAACCATTCCAGATTTCCATGCTTGCCCATATGGATGATCGCATGCGCTCCAAACTCATTTCTGAGCCAGGCATAAAAGGCAATATACCCATGTGGCGGCACGAGATCAGGCGAATGATAGGTGTCTGTGGGATCAATGTTGTAACCACGTGCAGGCTGAATCCCGACAGCCACATTGCCAAACGTGGAGACAGAGAGTGCAAATGCTTTACGGCCTGTCAGATAAAACGGATCAGCCTCCGGCTCTCCCCATCTGGCTTGTATTTCATCCTGAATCTGTTTGGGAAGCGTTGCGAAGAAGTCTTTGTATTGATTCAGGGAAATCGTTTCCCGAACAACCCGACCATCGGTTGCAGCATTCGTAGGCCCTTCCTGCAAATGCTCAATCAGTGCATCACCATCTTCTGGAAAACCATCGATCGAATATCCGGATACACGCATCGCGTTGAGGACATTAACGGTGCCAGCAGGCGTATCCAGCCCAACACCATTGCCAAGGCGCCCGTCCCGATTCGGATAGTTTGCGAGAACCAGCCCAACGCGCTTCTCATCAGCATTCGTCTGTTGCAATAGAAGCCAGTTCGCGGCCAAAGACGCAACATAATCCACCCGTTCCTGATCGGCCTCATGCACCACAATGTTGGACTGTACTGCCTCATCAAACGTCCTTGCATTCTTGAACGCAATGGCCCGCGAGAAGACGCGACCATCAACCTCCGGCAATGCAACATTCATCGCAAGATCACGGGCAGAAAGGCCCTGACTTGAACCTTCCCATGCCTCACGCGAACCACCCGCCAGCACGATCTGGATAACCGGAATTCCGCGTTCATCGAGAACCGTATGTTGATGGTCACCAGTCGGCGAAGACACTGCAAAACCAGTCGCGTTGAGAACCAACCCGGGCTCCGCCTCAGCAAACACTGACCGGATAATCTCAACCGATACCGGGTCCTTCAAACTTGAGATAAACACCGGCAACGCGTTGATGCCTTTGGCTGAAAGTGCAGACACCATCGCTTCGATGGGTTGCAAACCGCCTGACTGAACGAGTGCGCGGTAGAAGCAAATTGCTGCAACAGGGGCGTCTTCAATCCATGTTTGTTGCAGAGTCTGAAGATCGCTTATGCCGTGCTCAGGCGACCAGATCCCCGCTTTCATAAGAGGCACGGCTTCTGCAGGCTCTTCTGAGCCAACTAATAGGTGCGAAACATAGCGTAAAAGATTCGCCATGTTTTCCGGACCACCCTGTTTGAGATAATCCCAAACCCGCTCTGCAATCTCGCCATCAACCGTATTAAAGCGTACGAGCCCCGGATCCGGCTTGTCATCGCCCGGAAGAACGATCAGATCAACATCATTTTGCTGCGATATCTCAAGCAGCTTCTCCAGACCGTATTGGAAATAGCTTTCTCCACCGAGAATGCGAGCAATCACAATCCGGGATTTTGAAACCGTATTCTCGGCATACACATCAACGGACATGGGATGTGTGAGCTGCATCATGTTGGCGACGCGCAATTGAGGTGCATCCTGACCGAGCATAGATTTGGCAGACGCCAGAGAGGAAAGTTCCGTATCTGCGGCCGAAATAAAAACAAGATCAGCTGGCGATTGCCCTAGATCCACTGCCTCTTCGGTTTCGTTTACAGAACCTTTTTGTGCCAGAAGGAGGTGCATTCACACCCTACCCCAACAGGCTGGATACCTGCTCGGTAATCCTGTCTTGCGCCAATCCCTCAAGGCCAATCACGACCAAACGAGACGAAGGCGTTTCTTCCGTTTCCCATTCACGGTCAAAATAATGATCGATACGATTGCCAACGGCCTGAACGACAAGACGCATGTCTTTGCCATCAATCGCTATAAAGCCCTTGAGGCGAAGGATATCATGTTCCTCGATCACACGGGCTAATCCGGCAATCAATTGTTTGCGGTTTGCAACAAGGCCACCAGCGACCACGAAACTCTCAAACTCGTCGTGATCATGGTGATGCTCGGCATCATCGCCATGTTCTGCATGAAAGGCCTCGTGATGCAGTTCATGATGAGACTTCCGGTTGTGGACATCTCCCTCTGTGGCGCTCTCAAGCCCAAGCAGCACTTCAGCGGGTAGCGAGCCGTGCGAAGATTTCACAAGCTTCACAGAGCGCGAAATCTTATTGCCCACTTCGGATTGCACCTTTTCCAACACATCGCCTTTAACAAGGTCGGCCTTGTTGAACACGATCATGTCTGCGCAAGTCAGTTGATCTTCAAAAAGCTCTTCCAAAGGGCTTTCGTGATCGAGTGCCTCATCTTCAGAGCGTTGAGCATTCACCCGATCAATATCATCCGCGAAACGGCCATCTGCAACCGCTCGACTGTCGACTACTGTCACTACGCCATCAACGGTCACTTGTTCACGAATTTCTGGCCAGTTGAACGCATTCACCAGCGGCTGCGGCAGAGCAAGACCAGAGGTTTCAATGACAATGTGGTCAGGGCGGTTTTCACGCTCAAGAAGTTTTTCCATGGTCGGCACAAAATCATCAGCGACCGTGCAACAAATGCAGCCATTGTTAAGTTCAACAATGTCGTCTTCAGTGCAGGTTTCATCACCACAGCCCTTCAACACGTCACCGTCAACGCCCAGATCACCGAATTCATTGATAATCAGCGCAATCCGCTTGCCATTGGCGGTCTGGAGCATGTTGCGGATCAGGGTCGTTTTCCCAGCCCCAAGAAAACCTGTGATTACCGTTGCCGGGATTTTTTGTGCATCCATCTGTATTACACCTGTAGAAGCCTATTTCAGCTTGTTTGGAAGTCCTGCGGTTACGAAGTAAACATCATTAGCCACACTCGCAAGACGCTGATGCACCAGTCCCGACAAATCCACGAATTCCCGCGCCATTTTGTTTTCCGGCACAACGCCCTGACCAACCTCATTAGAGACAAGAACAATGGGAGCTCGGGCATCTTTCATATAGTTCGCAAGGCCTTCCGCCTCTTTGCCAACGTTGGCCTCCGCCATCATGAGATTGGTAATCCAGAGCGTCAGACAATCTACCAGAATGATCCTGCCCGGAATCGCAGCATGGGAAAGTGCATCAACGAGGGCCAGCGGCTCTTCCACTGTCTCCCATTCTTCACCACGTCGGTTCTGGTGACTTTCAATTCGCTCAACCATTTCATCATCAAACGCACGTCCGGTTGCCAGATAGATCGGCTTGAGACCTGATCGCAGCACCAAGTCCTCAGCAAACTTGCTTTTGCCGGACCGCGCCCCGCCCAAAATGAATGTGATGTTTTCCGACATGTGCCCCACTCCATTGATTTTGGCGCACCCTAAACAGCAACACCCGATATGGAAAGGGATTTCATGCACAATGGCTGACAGAATGATCTACCCGGCAAAAATTCAGATACCCTGTTGTGTCAAGCCCGCCTGCGCTGTAGGTAGAGCGTTTTGCAGCGTCCACATTTCTTCGGACGTCAGGAGTAAATTTCATTGGTTGATATCGCAACACGGGTCTGGAACCACAAGTGGAAAATCGATCCCATCGTTCGGTCATTGATCGATACTGATTTCTACAAATTGCTGATGTGTCAGTCTGTTTTCCGCAACAAGCCGGAAACAAACGTCACATTCAAAATGATCAACCGCTCAAAGCATATTCCACTTGCGAAATTGATCGATGAAGGCGAATTGCGCGAGCAACTTGACCACGTCCGCACGCTCAGCCTGTCGCGCGGCGAAAGCACCTGGCTTCGCGGTAATACATTCTACGGCAAACGCCAGATGTTCCGACCGGACTTCATGGAATGGTTTGAAAATCTTCAATTTCCCGAATATCACCTTGAACGCAAAGGCGACCAATACGAACTGACGTTTGAAGGCAAATGGCCGGAAGTCATGTTGTGGGAAGTCCCCGCGCTTTCGATCATGATGGAGTTACGCAGCCGCGCGGTTCTTGGAAACATGCGTAAATTTGAACTCCAGGTCCTTTATGCAAGGGCCATGACCAAGCTTTGGGGAAAGATAGAAAAGCTCCAAAAACTGGATGAGTTGCGGGTTGTGGACTTCGGCACCCGCCGCCGCCATTCATTCCTTTGGCAGGATTGGGCTGTTCAGGCAATGATTGAAGGCTTGGGCGAAAAATTCATGGGTACTTCGAATTGCCAGATCGCAAAAAACCGGGACCTTGAAGCAATCGGCACAAACGCCCATGAATTGCCCATGGTATATGCTGCTCTGGCTGACAGCGACGAAGAATTGCTCAAGGCACCATATGACGTGTTGAGTGATTGGCATGATGAACATGATGGCAATCTGCGGATCATTCTGCCCGATACCTATGGCACCGAACAGTTTTTGAAGAACGCGCCCGATTGGCTTGCCAAATGGACTGGCATACGCATTGACAGCGGGGATCCCGCCAAAGGCGCGGAAGCGGCAATCGCCTGGTGGCAACAACAGGGCGAAGATTTATCCGAGAAACTGATCATTTTCTCGGACGGCCTTGATGCAGACAAGATAATCGAGCTCTACAACGCCTTTGCAGGCCGCGTACGTGTGTCTTTTGGTTGGGGAACCATGCTCACAAATGATTTCCGTGGCCTCACCCAAACCGATGCATTGGCTCCGTTTTCCATCGTCTGTAAGGCCGTTTCAGCCAACGGAAGACCCACCGTCAAGCTTTCAGACAACCCCCGCAAGGCAACAGGTCCGGCAGAACAGATCGAGCGCTACAAACGCGTATTCGGCATTGGTGAGCAGACTGAGCAAGACGTGATTGTTTGAGCGTTTGTTTCGTCGACGGCGGGTTAGCCGTAACCCAAGTCTTCAATCAGCCGGTCTGTAGGCTTCAACTCTTGAGCTTTCATGCAAACCAATTCAGTCACCCAATAGAGTGTCCGTGAAACAATGGCCGCTTCGTCTAGATTCGGTTTTTGCGACTGTTGCTTTTTGCTCAAGACAAAATCGACAACATCTTGAACAGTGATAAATTTCTCAACATCTTCGTCCGATACCTCGACGCCAAATTCTTCCTCTATGGCCATGGCTAACTCTAAATGTTCCAAGCCCATGATCAAATCCTCATAGGGAGTCTCTTACGCAAAAAATCTGTATAGACTACACAGGGCGGCCCAGATTCTTACCCATTTCTCGAATGCGCTTGCGCTGGATCATACGGCCTATGAAACGGCCGGACAGATAATAAATCGTGAGCGTCAGCAAAACAAACAGCCCAAGCGTAACAGCCGCGTAAATCAGATAAGCTGCGCCATAACTCATGACCGGCTGATTTGCAGAATCATTGATCAAGACCACGGTCATATTCAATGCAATCAGGCATGCGATTGCGCCGAGCACATCCAGAAATAAT
>JAAUYH010104669.1_pt1 | contig 53117 bp, 34 predicted proteins | sample 7278061 | NCBI WGS metagenome assembly JAAUYH01 (sample SAMN14350203, study PRJNA611818) | marine sediment metagenome | isolation source: surface marine sediment (0.6m) | place: French Polynesia: Moorea | collected 2018-08 | reverse complement strand
GGCCTCCGTTTCCCCGCCGCCGATGTCCCGGAGCAAGTGCGAGACCTGGCCCTCAAAATCTCCCTCCGAGTCATTCCCGACATTCACGCCAACCCCGTTCAGTTACTGGCCTTTGATCGGACGGAGCAGCCTCTAGATCTCTCTTTGACCCATGTACGCGGTGTCGTCCCCCTCCATTTAGAATACCTGGCGAACATGGGGATCGAAGCCAGCATGACCTTGGAAATCCTTCTGAACGGTGAACTATGGGGACTTTTCGCATTTCATCACAGGCAGCCCAAATTACTCTCCCCGGCTTTCCGCTCGACGATTGAATTGTTTGGCCGCTTATTTTCGCTGCTTCTCCAGCAGAGGTTGTCTGCAGCGCACGTCCACGATCTTCGACGCACAGCGGCGGAGATCGCCAATATTCTGGTTGCACAATTGGACAGCGAAAATTGGCAGACGCTGGCGATGGATATCCAATCTCAACTCTGTCAACTCTTCTCCGCCCATGGCGTTGCTTTTGTGTCTAGTCAAGGGATTACGACCTACGGAGAAGTCCCCCCGCAACCCGCCATTGTCACCCTAGTCAAGACCCACCACACCGACATCAAACCAAACATCATAAAAATCGACAATCTTCAACAGACGGGTCCGAATACAATACAGAACTGGGACATTAGCGCAGGCGCTTTAATCATAGAATTATCCTTGACCGAATTATCCCATGTCGTCTTTTTCAGAAACGAGATTATTCGTGAAATTCGCTGGGCAGGCAACCCAGAGAAAAAAACAATCGTAGATACGTCCTTAGGCCCTCGACTCTGTCCCAGAGCCTCCTTTGAGGAATACAAAGAGACGGTTAGAGGACATTGCCACCCTTGGTCAAGTTACAACTTAACAGCGGCGCACGAGCTGCAAACTCAATTGATTCGCTACGCCGTCGATCGGGCTCAATTTTTCCAACAGCGGCGGCAAGATTTATTAGTCGCAGAGCTTAACCATCGAGTTAAAAACGTCCTGGCTTTGATTCGCTCGGTCGCTCGACAAACTCAGGCGTCAACCACGTCTCTACCTGACTATGCAAATCTACTAGAAAGTCGGATCGCGGCCCTCGCCATGGCTCATGATCTCGTCGCAGAACATGGCTTGGAGTGGTTAACCCTGCATGAACTGATCACCACGGAACTTCGACCCTACTCAATGGCTTCAGAATCTCGGGTCACACTCCTCGGCCAAGACGTTGGCCTCAAGGCGAATTTCATTCCCACCTTTGTCTTAGTCCTACATGAGCTAATTTCTAATGCGGCCAAGTACGGGGCTCTGTCAACATCGCAGGGGCGATTGACCGTTCAATGGTTTGAAAGAAATGAAGGATTATGCATCCACTGGAGAGAAGCCCAAGGCCCTCTGGTGCAAGAACCTAAACATAGAGGCTTTGGGCTTACGCTGATTGAACGAGCCATTCCCTACGAATTTGAAGGGGAAACCATCCTCCGCTTCAATCCCTCAGGAGTCGAGGCAGATTTTTGGCTGCCTCGCCATCTCATACAGTGGCGACCTAAACAAAAAGAATTTCGACGCAACCTAACCGCCTCATCCTCCCTTGCAAATGCTCTCCCTGAGACATCGGCTGACTATACACAGGGGACGGCGCTTGTGGTTGAAGACAACATAATGCTCGCCATGGAGATGGAAAACATTCTCAAATACTTAGGATTTGAACCCATTGATTGCGCCCCCAGCACCGCCCGCGCCCTCAAACTAATGGAGAAGAATCGATATCGGATTTGTTTACTCGATATTAATCTCAAGCAAGAAACGAGTTTTGAAATCGCCCAGACCTTAATGGCGAAGCAAATTCCCTTCATTTTTACCAGCGGCTATCAGTCCTATCATGTCATTCCCGATCAACTTCAACGCTATCCTCTCCTCAAGAAGCCAATCGACGCAACAACGCTTGACACAACCATCAGCAAGCTTCTAAACAGTTAAGCGTCATACTAATTAAATCAACGCCGACAATCATGACGCTTTCCTAAGAGCGACTCACCCATTAAACGACACACTTGACGGTTTAGGTGATTTCCAGGAAATTAATTACCAAATAAATCGGCTGAATATATTTCAGGGCAGGAATCATCTCGGCAAAGGCGGTAAATTCTTTCTCAGAAATCACCTTACCCTCTTCAATTATTCGATAGGTTGATTGCCCCCAACAGCAAGCGTCCTCAAAATTCAGGGATCTGGTTTAGATCCTCCAATTTTACGGGCAAGCTAAACTCGAATGAGGGACAATACTGTATGAAACGCTAGTTTCCTGAAAACACGTGAATCTTCAAGCACCTTACCGGCAAGGAACTGTTCGCTATGAATTCGTCTTCTATGCAAGTGTGCGGCCTTAAATTATACGTGGCGGGAACAACTCACAATTCGATTCGCGCCTGTTAAAAAGCTGTGACTGGGATAGTTTAGGAATTCCCATCGACCCTATATATATATTCATTAAACCTACCTTTAACTCATCACTCGCTCGATTCACAAAATATCATGGCTAACATTCTGATTTTTGAAGATGAACTACCGCTCGCGCTCCACTGGCGACAACGCCTAGAAGCGGCGCACCATACTGTTCAACAATGCGATACGATACCGCAGGCAATTAAGATAACTGAGTCAACCCCACCGGATTTAGTGATTGTTGATATGCTCGTCAAACGAGGGAACAAAACAATGCCAGAGGGGGGCTTGAATTTAATCGCAAAACTGAAGTTAATGAATAAAGTTCAGCCGATTATTATTGGCGTTAGTGGGCTCAGGCGGAGCCGTTACATGGCTAGCACCCCGCTAGATGTAGCTAACCAAATGGGGATCGATATGGCGCTTCAGAAGCCTATTTCTCCTGACTATTTATTGGGAATCGTCAGTCGGCTGCTTGAGGATAAAACCGTGTCGCAGAACGTAGGCTGAGCGGCGGCGTCATTGGAACGGTGAACTTAACGGTGAACTCATTGGAATGGTGAAATAGAAAGTGGAGCCGACTCCTAATTCTGATTCAACCCAAATCTGGCCGCCGTGACGCTCTACGATTTTTTTGCAGATGGCTAGCCCTATTCCAGTGCCTGGATATTGCCGACGGGTGTGGAGACGTTGGAAGAGGGTAAAAATGCGTTCAGCATAATTGGGTTCAATACCAATCCCATTATCTCTAACAAAGAATAGCCATTGCATCCTAACGCAAGGATGGGATAGGGGAGATAGGTCAGGAACGATTGCGCCATTCACAGTCAGCCATTCGCCATCCTTTTGGCGCACAGCTGAGATATAAATCTGGGGACAGTCCTCTCCCCGGAATTTGATCGCATTACCTATTAAATTTTGCAGCAGTTGACTCAACTGACTTTCATCAGCCATGACCGTTGGCAAACTGTCGACGGTCACTCTGGCTCCAGACTGACGAATGGAGATCGCTAGATTTGTTAATGCTTGACTGATCGCCTTATCCACTTGGACGGATTGAAACGCCTTGCCCCTTGTCCCTACTCGAGAGTAATTCAGTAAATCCTGAATCAGTTGCTGCATGCGGTTACCGCCATCTACGATATACCCAATGTACTTATTCGCTTTGGCGTCAAGTTTACCGGCATACCGTCTTGATAATAACTGGGCGTAACTCGTCACCGCTCGCAACGGTTCCTGCAAATCATGGGACGCCACATAGGCAAATTGTTCTAGGTCTGCATTCGACCTTTCTAGCTCTCGGGTGCGTTCCACCAACGCCCCCTGACTGCGGCAATGCTTTAAGGCGCTGGCGAAAGTTTCAGCGATCAGCCTCAATCGCGTAATGTCTTTGGCGCTCCAGTCTTTCTCCCTTTGGAGCGACTCAATGCTGAGCAATCCCATTAGCGTCCCCCCATAAACCATGCGCACCACCACCAAAGATTGGACGCCATCCCTCTGACACAGAGCTTTTTCGGCGCTGGCGTCCCTTGGTAAATCGGCCATTGAGGAGATACGGGCGACGCCAAACTGCTCAAGTTGCCAGTCTATCCAAGGACCGCCGCCGCTCAGCAAGCCTGCTTGCAAATTCTGTTGGGGGGCGTCTATGCCTGGCGCACTCCAGACGTAGAGGCCGCAATCGGTTTTGCCGGAGTCTGAATTTAGGATGACATGACCCCGATCCGCTTTCATAAACTCGCAAATAGACTGTAGAGCCGACTCAATTCCTTGATCCACCCCATCAAGGGGCAAATTGATAAATTGATTAGAAATGTCACTGATGAGCTTTTCTAATTCAGCTTGATCCTTCAGAAAAGCTGCTATCTGCTGACGCTCATTGATTTCACGCTGTAACAGTTGATTCGCCTGGGTGAGTTCAGCCGTGCGGGAGATGACTCTAAGCTTTAGACGTTCACGATACTGCTTCAAATCAGCTTCGGCCTGTTTGAGATCGCTAATATCCCGAATCAACATCAAGCAACCGATGATGCGCCCTTGATCATCTTTGAGCGGCGCCTCGGTTGTTTCACTGACAACCTGGTCTCCATTCCGACGAAGGTAATGCATTTCATAGGATTTGAGCGGCCCCTGAAGGTTTAGATTATCTCTGCGCCGTTCCTGCGTTTCATAGTCCTCAACCGTGACGTATAACAGTCGAGTAGAGCGGCCTAGCAATTCATCATCAGCGTAGCCGAACAATTGCAGGAAGGCCTGATTGACCCTTTGAATTTGACCGGCCTCATCCAGCACGACGACGGCGTCAGGCAAGGCTTTGAGAATCGCTTGTAATTCGGTGTTGGTTTGATGCAAGAATGTCTGTCCATTTTCACCCTCAGAAATTGTCTGGATTAGATTTTCAGGCGCAACCCAGAAACCCCCGTGGTTTTCCCATGACTGAGCGTCTATCGGCGCATTCATCTGAGTTAGATCCCCATTTAAATGTTCTAGGGGCGATCGCAGTTGTCTAGGTGACACTGACTGCTGGGGGAAGGTCTCCAGGAATTGACAGATGCTGGCGGGGGTGATGACGCCTAAAAGCTGTCCTTGTTGACCCACGACTGGGAGGTGGCGAATACAATGCTGATTGAGCAAAGTTAATGCAGTCAATAGACTTTCCCCCCCCAATTGCAGGAGAGGCTTCACATTTCGGGTCATGACCGCGTCAACCTCAATCTCGGAAAACTTGGCGCCCGCCGCTGCAAGTTTGACAACATCGCCCTCTGTAAACATCCCCATCAATTGGTCAGCCTCCACGATAAAGGCGCAACTCGCCTGGGTTTGATCCATTTTCTCAATGACTTCAAGCAGGGCGGTTTCAGGTCTGACAATGAGAACATTGCGATCGATCGCCTTCCCCCAATTCAAATCCTGAGTTGTCAGTTTGGAAAGTTGCATGGCAGTCATAATAAATCGAGGGAGAATGAAGATTTAGCAACTATATTCTCTGGATATTAATGGCGCAATTTCCCGTCTACCGAGGTTTATTCGTCGGCTTGATCAGCTTAGATGTGGCCTATTTGGTTTCCCATTTACCCAAGGAAAACGAGAAAATGACGGCTTCGGACTCTATGACTGCCGCTGGGGGACCGGCCGCCAATGCCGCGGTGTCGTTCAGTCACTTAGGGAACCAAGGCGTCGTTTTGGGGGTATTAGGAGCCCATCCCATCAAACATTTAATTGTGGAGGATTTAAAAACCCAGGGAGTGGCGATCGCAGATCTCTATTCCACCCGCCAGGAACCACCGCCGACCTCATCTATTCTAGTGACTGAATCCACCGGCGATCGCGCCGTTGTTTCCCTAAATGCAGTTCGCCATCAAGCTGCGCCTGAGCAAATTCCCGCCGCGATTCTCCAAAACATTGATGTGGTGTTGATTGATGGCCATCAGATGGCGGTAGGATGCGAGATCGCCCGTCGAGCCAAAGCGCAGGGCGTCCCAATAGTCGTGGATGGCGGCAGTTGGAAACCTGGATTTGAGACCGTTCTACGCCAAGCAGACTATGTCATTTGCTCCGCCAATTTTCACCCCCCGGCTGACACAAACACACCCGATACCCTGGCCTATTTAAGGCAGTTGGCGGTTCCCCATATCGCCATCACCCATGGCGCAGAACCGATTGAATTTGTCAGCGAAGGCAGGGTAGGCCATATACCCGCGCCCCAAATCACCCCGGTGGACACCTTAGGCGCTGGCGACATTTTCCACGGCGCATTCTGCCATTACGTATTGCAATCTGACTTCCAAGCCGCCTTAGCCCAAGCCGCCGAGGTTGCTGCCTTTGCGTGTCAATTTTTCGGGACGCGATCTTGGCTGGCTATGGGGAGAGGGATGGGGGAGACGGGGAAGCAGAGGGAGTAGGAGGGGGAGCAAGGGGAGCAGGGGGAGCAGGGGAAGAGAGGGGGATGGATTGAAACTGTAGAGACGTGACATGTCAGAGGCGTGTGCAGTTGGATAATGCCTCAGGTCGAACGAGTCGGATAGTTGCTAAGCAGTCTGGTTGAGGATTTGTAGGGGCAATGCATTTGGCTGTGAGTCTTCAGACGTCTCTGATAATCTTGCTCCAAATGCAATAGCCCAAGGGGCATGGCTTCGCTAGCGCCCTTCCATCGAGACATCACTGATCTGCAAATTCCCAAGCGCTCTAAGATTATTCTTCCGTAAGAGAATCGGTCCTAGGGACGATGGGGAAGCGGGGAGAGCGACAAAGTGGAGCCGCATAGGAAGGATTGAAGATTATATAAATAATTGATAAAGATACTCCCCAAATTGGATGGACTCTGAATGTTCCCCCACTAGACTGGGAAGGGCAAACTGAGCATTAAACAGAGCTACCCATCCACCCATCCACCCATCCACCCATCCACCCATCCACCCATCCATTTCCTCCAGCTGGGACTTAATGATTACACCAACCCTAAGGGGCACAAAAAAGGGTGGTTATTCTTCTGTGAATTTAGCTCTGAACCGCATGACTCCCCTAGTGAGTCTGCAACAATCAGACGCCGCATGGCTCTCAGCGAGATTAATTTTCGCCGCCAGCCATTCATTCGTACAACGGCTAACCCCCTCAAACTATTTTTATGTCTTACGAGAAAGAAAAAAATATTGCCATCGAAGCGGCTATTGCAGCCGCCCAACTCTGTGAAAAAGTACGTGGACAGATGGTTCCCGAGGCGATCGAGAAAAAGGACCGGAGTCCCGTGACGGTTGCCGATTTTGGCTCCCAGGCTTTAATCTGTCGGGCGTTAGCGGCTAATTTCCCCACTGATCCAGTTGTCGGGGAAGAGGATGCCGCTGAACTGCGTCAACCGGACATGGCGGACCGCCTCGAACAAGTGACCGGTTATGTCAAAGCCATTGCGCCGGATGCAACTTCCGAAGCGGTCACAGACTGGATTGATCACGGCAATGGAGAGGTGGGCGATCGCTATTGGACATTAGATCCGATCGATGGCACGAAGGGATTCCTCCGGGGAGATCAATACGCCGTCGCACTCGCTTTGGTTGAAAATGGCGACATCAAAGTAGGCGTTTTGGCTTGTCCAGCGCTCAAACTCAATTCTGACGACACAGGTCTACTATTCGTGGCGGTTCGCGGAGAAGGGGCGACAATGGCGCCTCTAGCGGGTGGAACGCCGCAACCCATCAAAGTCGTCGGGCCTGAAGACCAGGCAAATCTGCGATTCGTTGAAAGCGTAGAGGCGAGTCATGGGCACCAATCATTGCAGTCAGCGGTAGCCAAAGCGGTGGGCATTACCCAAGATTCAGCTCGCATGGATAGTCAGGCCAAATATGGCGCGGTCGCCTCTGGTCATGCGGCTTTATACCTGCGTTTGCCTTCGCCTAAATCCCTCAATTATCGGGAGAAAATTTGGGACCACGCTGCGGGGGTAATAGTCGTTGAAGAGGCGGGAGGCCGAGTGACGGATATGCATGGCCAGCCCCTCGATTTTTCAAAAGGGGCGAAACTGGTGGATAACCAGGGGGTAGTAGTTAGCAATGGCGCTATCCATGACACGGTTTTAGCCGCCCTGAAACAGGCTGCTGCTGGGATCGTTGGATAGCCTCTCGCCTTTACTTATTGCCGTCACGGTTACGGATAATCAGTGTAGCGCTGTAAGGGCGTAGCATTTGGAGCAAAATCTACAGAACCCTCTGGAAACTTTCAGCCAAATACTACGCCCCTACCTATCCTCAATAGCATGTTCAATCACTAATGCAACTTTAAGCGCCTTAGCCTATGCTGCTGGCGAATAATTTAATGCCGTCTCGGGTTATCCAGGTTCTGCCTGTAGAGCCCTCCTTGGAGGCTTTGCCTCCGATCATCTGGGACTTTTCTGATCAAACCTTCGATAGCAGATCCTGCTCTTTGTTATCGGAATATTCTTTTCTATCGGAATATTGACTGATATCGGGCAGAAACTGCTGGGCGACACTATGACTTTCGGTCAGCAGATAATTGAGAAACGTTTCAGCCACCACCGACAAATGCTTCCCAGCAAGGTGAGCGACATACCAGTGGCGTTCAATCGGAAAGTGTTCTACGTCTAGAACCGCGAATTCCCCGTTAGTTCCCTCTGAAACAATCGTGTGCTGAGAGAGAACAGAAATCCCTAACCCGCCTGCGATCGCTTGCTTAATCGCTTCATTGCTGCCCAGCTCTAATCTCACCTTGACCGCAACTTTATGCTTTTCGAATAGTTTCTGAACCGCATGGCGAGTGCCCGAGCCCGGTTCACGCATAATAAAAGGTTGATCATTCAGAGCCTGAATCGGAATGTTCGATTGTCCCGCCAAGGGATGATTCTTAGCCGCCAATACAATCAAAGGATTTTCCAAAAAGAGGTGGCTTTTCAGATCCGGTTGCTCCGGCGGCTGACTAATGATATAGAGATCGTCTTGGTTATCCGCCATTCTCTCCTGAATGATCTGGTGGTTTGTCACCTTCAGAGAAATATCAATACCGGGGTAACGTTGGCAGAAAGGACCGAGTAAGCGAGGGACAAAATACTTGGCGGTGGTAATGACAGCCAGTTGTAGCTGGCCTTGCTTCATTCCCTTCAGATCCGACACAGACATTTCGAACTGCTCTAATCGCTCGAAAATAGCCTGACAAGTTTCTAAGAGTTTTTGTCCCGCCTGGGTGAGGTATAAGCGCTTGCCAATTTGTTCAAAGAGGGGTAAACCAACCGCCTTAGTCAATTGTTTGACCTGGATTGAAACGGTGGGTTGGGTCAGAAATAATTCTTCGGCGGCCCGAGTAAAGCTTCCATGGCGAGCAGTCGCCTCAAAGACTTTCAGTTGGTGGAGCGTTGCATGAATCAACGGTGCTTCCCCCTTAAGGAAATAAAGCTGAATGATTATAGATATTATTCTATCAAAAATAGGATTGGCTTACGGTTCTTTCTATGATCGCCCCAAAAACACGGGAGCTAACTGAGCAATCAACGGTTCTTCCAATGTCTGGTGTTTGCCAGCCATTAACCCCTCTAAATGGTCGCTAAGACGCTGTCGTTGGGTGAGATTGGGAATGTAAATCTGTTTCCCTTGCTTGGTGAACAGAGGGGGCGATCCAAGGGACTGATAATCACCATTGTCTAAAGACTGTTGAGTCATCCAGGGCAAATCTGGCTCCGTGGGGATAAGTCCTGGGGGTAAATGGCCTTCCAGCAACGCCAGAATGTGACTGTAGCAGACTTTGGTGTTGATTCCCCGACTCTCGAGCAGGTGCATAATTCCCGTTATAGGCAAAGGCTGCTCGGGGAAGTGACGAATAAGCTCCAGCAATAGAAAATAGTCGCTATATTGCTGGCGAACCATGTCTAACACCTGAGGATAGCGAGACAGATTGACCAGGCCATAGGCAACCCGACTACAGCTGGCGGGGCGATCGCTAGGATAAGTATCTTGAATAATCGTGGCGTTGGGAAATTTTTGTCGCAGCCAGCGGGCGATCGCGGCTAGGGAAGCGGACCCACCTGTACAAATCACCTGGTTAATCGCCTGGGAAGAGAAGCCAGTCTGACTCAGCAGTATATTGAGCTGGCGATTGACCCGCTGAATATAGGGCAAAAATATGCGACTTTCCATATCCTTGCGACGAATGAGCCACTGTTGGTCTCCCAATTCAAGTTTGCACTGGGGCTGATGCTGCAGAATTAATTTTAAATGTCGAGCGGCTTCTAACAGGCTCTGCCCCAATAAGGAATCTTCTAGCCGCTTTTGCAGACGGTGTCGATTGGCCCCGCCAGGCTCCCCTGGCCTAGGCAGCTCCATAGACTCCAACCCCAAACTTTGCCAGTCAGTTCGGGCGGATTCAGGGAGATCGGCTTGCCACGCCCAGCCGTCAGCAGCGGGGACGGCCACAGGGTCGGCGGCTTCGCGTGATTGACGATAGGCAGGGGGATAAAGCAATTGACAGATAATATCCTGATCAATGGCGTCACCGGCATAGGGAAAACTCCGGCAGGAGAAATCCCCGTAGGTCACCCCCTCTAAGTTGTCAGGAATATCGACGACGGTCAGCTCGGTCAGACTGGCGCCGCCGTTGACCACAATTGTGCCTCCCTGCCAGTCGCAGTTATACAGTCCTTGCTGGTGAGGGGGTTGAGGGGATAAGTCCGCATTCGGATCGGGTAATCCTGACAAAACGGCGGCGATGCCATCTTCAACGAAGAAAATTTGTTCGGGGTGGATGACGAGCTGAGCGGCTAACAATGCTTCTCGAATATTGAAGCTGTAGGTGTCTGGCCAATTCGCCGGATAACCCACGATAACGCCCTGGAGGGTTTCTAACGCCCGCTTAAACCCGTAAGCATCTAGACCGATGGCCCCGCAAGCCAGAGCGGGCCTAGATGCGTCCAAATTTCCAGGCGGGTCGAGCGGCCACAAGGTGTGCAGCATTGCTCGGAGGCTCTCATGAACCAACTGAAGCGGAAGCTGTTGAGAGTCAGACCATTGAATCATCGGCTCCCACGCTTCTTGCTGCGGGGCATAGAAGGGAATGCCCACTTTGAGAAGGGTTTTCAGCGATCGCAAAAGTAATCCGGGCGGCATTGAATGGACACCCCCTCCCTCCGGAACGTCGGCATAGTCATCCAGAGCGACTCGCAGCGCTCCAGGACCGACTGCTTCTAGCTGCAGACCCAAGGATTGGTGGGAAAGCGCCGGATCGGCTGCAGGAGCAGTTTGAGTCAGATAAGCAATCACCGGCAGGCGAAATAGTTTTTCAGCCGGGCCAGTCGCCTCTGGCGGATCCTCAGCAACCCAGTAAATGGGATACGCATTCCCCTCAACCCTATCCATCAACACCGCCGACAGTCCAGTCCCCCCCAAATCAATCCCCAAAAACCACTGCTGCTGCAATTCTGCTTCCTCAGCAGGCTCAACAGGAGGACCATTCTCCACCGCCTTAAGCCCAGATTCCGCTTCAGATTCCACTTCAGTTAACGCAGCATCTGCGGCATCAATGCTCCCCAGATCATCCCCATCAATCTTAAGCGCTTCTTCAATCCAGGCGGCCGCCTCAGGGGAAAGCTTTACCCCCGGGGTTTCTAGCGGCTCTTCCCGAGTTGAGTCTAGGGCGTCCCCTCCCCGGTAAGCAACGGGTTCAGCCACCTCTCTTGGAGTCCAGTCCGCAGCTGGGAGTTCTTCAGCTAAAGCGTCCTCTAGCAAAGCCTCTAACTCATCATCATCGGTCACATCATCTGCAATAGAATCCCCAGGGGGCTGCGGATGGACTGGCCAACTCTGAGGCTCAGCCCCCAAGTCTAAATCGCCCTCTATATCCAGAACATCATCAAAAACCCCATCAAAGGCGTCGGGTGCTAAAGCCGATTCCAAATCGGCGTCCGAATCAGGAGAATCAGGCGCTAAAGCAGACTCTAATTGAGTCCACTCAGAGAGACTTTCTTCCCCAGGCGATGTAATTCGGGCCTCAGCTCCCTGTTCAGGAGGCGCAGACATATCAGGCGCAGAGGGAGAACTTAGACTCGCATCCCCAGGTTCTATATCCGGAGCAGACTTTTCTGAAGCGGGATCAAGTTGAGGATCCATACCCTCTTCAGGGCTGAAGCCGTCATCCGCTTCGCCCCCCGCCTCTACTTCGAGGGCGGCCTCACTCTCATCGCCAGACGCCAAATCTTCTAAAGTCAGCGCCGCTAAAGACTCAAGCGTCAGTTCAACCGCCTCTACTGAAGGGGCCAGTTGGCTCGAGGCGACTGCCTCCTCAAGCACATTCTGTAAACTCAATCCTTCTTCGATACCATCAATTTCCCTGTCTGGATCTTCCTCATCTGAAAGGAGCAGCCTGGCTTCGATATCATCCGCTGGAATTGAGTCAACCTTAGAGGCGTCCAGCAAATCCTCAACTAGCTCGTCTAGGCCCAAATTCTCTGATGACCCTAAATCCTCAGCCACAACCGGAGGCAATAGAGCGGACAAGCGATCAAGCTGGGGAGCCAAATCTTCCAAAATCAACTCTTCCAGAGCCTCTAGCGTAATATCTTCAGTGTCTGTAATGTCTTCAGCGTCACTAGAGGAGACCGGCCCTGCGGTCGCTTGCTGGATCTCAGTTTCGATCAATTTTTGCGGGGTTAGTCCGGCTTCTCCCTCCGTTTCCAAATCTGACAGCGCATCAGCAATATCTAGCTCCTGAACAATGCTTTCCAACAGAGCTTGATTCGAAGTCTCTCCCGCCCCCTCAGGCTGAGGACTTGATTCTGACGGTTGATCCGAAGATGAATCCGCTGCAAATGCCTGGTCAAGATCCGACGGCTTAGTCAGATCAACCCCTTCCAAACTAGAGAGCTCCTCATTCATCAGTTTTTGCAAGGCGGAATCCACTAAATCTAGATTCAACCCCAATTCTTCTGCGGGATCCTCCTTCGCCAGCAGGTCTTCTTCTGGCGGCGCTGGTATGTACGCGTCGCCATCCCAGCCTGAAGCGCTCAAATCTTCCGATAGTTCGATATCTAGAGAGTCAACGCCTTCCGGCGCCGCCTCTCCAGTGTCTTGCGCCAGGAACCTGGCGGAGTCAACCTTTCCCTTTGGCAGTAAATCAGTCAAGGCGGAAATCGTGTCGGGCGTAGAATCAGCTTCCCAGGTCGCCGCCTGTTGGGAGAAATCGACTTCACCGAAGAAAGAATCAATCATCGTTTGCGGATCAGAGGCGTCTCCTAATTGCCCAGATCCTTCCGATGGACCAGACAAAGCCTGTTCAGAGGATGGAGGAGTGGACAGGCCAGAATCAGCAGACGCCTCTAACAGCAAATCCCCCAGAGCAGATTTTTCTAAGTCAGGCTGAATCAATGCCTCAGTTTGCCCATCGACCATCGACCCTGCGTCTTCCTTCACCGCCTCCCCGAGGTCTAAGGGGGCCGACAGCCCAAGTTCAGCATCAGTCACCTTAGGATCGGATATTGCCGGGGTGGAGGCCTCAGCCCCTAACTCGCCGTCACTTTCTCCAAACAAACTTTGATAAAAGTCATCCAGTTCTTTCAGATTAGAGGAGACATCGAGTTGAGCCGCTGCATCTCGTAAATCATTCGGAACTGCTGCGTCGATTTCCTGGCCGCCATCGCTTAATTGGCTAAGGATATCAACGGCAGGCTCGACGGCTGGATGTGCAGTATCGGTTATGGCGATAGGCGGATGCGGATGAGTAGACTCCCTATCTGCATCCGCGGCCAGAGCCCCATCCTCATCATCGAGAGAGGCTAACGGGTCAGCAGCATCACCGAGTAAACGCCCCATATCCTCATCATCGATATCAATATCGAGATCGAGGTCTAAATCGTCCAAACCAAAGTCTAATTCCCCACTGTCCAATTCGCCGCTGTCAAAACCATCTAACGGCGCCTCCCAAGATTCCGGGGTAGGCGATGGATCCTCAGCCGCACCAGGCGAAGTCTCTTCCTGGAAAGCCAACAGCCGATTTTGCACAGTTGATTTTCCTGACAGGGCTCCGAGTTCTGACCCCGCGCCAGCCTCTAGGCTGGCGTCCAGATATGCGGATGTGTCTCGTCCCAGTTGTTGAGCCAGATGGGTGATCAGCGCTGTGACGATGGTTTCGCCCCGGCTGCCCAAACCATGCATCTTAGACAATCCCTGCGACAGCGACTCCTGGTAGCTTTGGACATTCTTTTCCAACGTCTCAAAGACAACCTTTAGGGTTGAATCCAATTTGAGGAGCAATTGGTCAGATTCGGATTGAACGGTTCGCAGGTGGTCGAGTCTTTGAGCAGGGTGTAAACGGGGGCGATCCGCAGCAGCAACATCCGCCTCTAAGAATTCTTCCAGCAGCAAATTATTCGCGGCGTCACTCCTGAGCTGGGTTAAGGCTTGGGCAATTTGAGCGGCTAGACTCTGCTGGAGGCGCTCCATAAACACGTCCATAAACTCATTAAGTAATTGCCTTGAATCCCCCGACTGAGAGCCGCCTGCCTGTCGACTTTGATTTTCTAACTGCTGCACTTCCTGCTGCAAGGTTTGTCGCCGCTCATGCAGCGCATCGATTTCAAGCCGTAACGGTTGGAGTAAATTGGCGCGTAGGTAGTGCATTTCCTGCAAAAAAGCTTGCAGCACTTGCTGCGCCGACTCGGTTGAAAGCTGATTAGGGAGAGTTGGGGGGCCGCTGGGCGTCAGCGCTCCCGTTTCCGGATCAATTGGCCCCCAACCGCCTGGAGCCTGCATTGATTGCTGAAGACCAATGAGGTAGCGTTGTGTTTTGGCCAAAATTTGGCGTTGCGGGTCCGCGTCGCCGACCTTCCCCCAAGGTAACCGAGGGGTAGGTTTGCTCAAGAACGTTTCGATCTCGGCAATCAATGTTTGAATTTGATCCTTCTCGGAAGTCACGATTGAACCCTTGAAAACTAGTAGAATCCTTTGAGCGGGTGGAGGTGCTGGCAGCGCCATGGGTCACTGGAGCGACCTAAATAAATGCAAACCTGACGTTACCTCATGATGAAGCGTTTGTTGCTTGGACGGCTAGAGTCTTTTGCCCAAAGTGTATGCCAGCCTAGGTTGAAAGTCACAAATAGAAACAAAATTCCTAGAATTTTAACTTTTTTAACTTAATTCCTTCAGGGGCTGCGAGGGGTGAAACCAATCGTATTTATTTGAGGATCTAGACAGGTTGTCGTATGATTCACTCCCCTTTCGGTATACAATCACCAGGATCGGTTAGTTTTTGAATCCCAGATGGGCGTTCAGAACTCTATAGGGAAGCTTTTCTTTTATAGACTCGCCTACTGTGAATGTTATATTAATAGCTCCGATGGAATTTATGCAGAATCGCTAAATCTAACATCCCTAACATCATATATAGATATTTAATTAGGGTTGCCCTAGCCTTCTAAAATGGGTATTTTTTCCAGTTTTGACTAGGTTTATTGGGGAGTTTCTGCTTCGGTCTATGCGGCTGAATTTTTAAGTGATTAGCGCTCTTTTTCCCGCTTTCAGGGCTCTCATGTGATACTTTCATGGATGTTCGGTACAGCTCTCGTGAAAACCAGTCTGATAACGCTCTCATTCTCTCTTCTTCTTTCTTTGCGGAGTTGCCAGAAGACGCTGTAAAGCAAGCAACGGCTCAGGTTGTTACACGCCGCCATCCTGCTAATCAAGTCATTCTCCTGGAAAACGACTGGGGGAGTTCTGTGTATTTCATTCTCGAAGGATGGGTTAAGATCCGCACCTATAATTTGGATGGCAAGGAGGTTACCCTCAATATCCTTGGGAAGGGGGAATTATTTGGCGAAATGGCGCCCCTGGATGAGGTGCCCCGTTCCACCGATGTGATTACGTTGGTTCAAACGGTAATCGGGAATATGCCAGCCCAAGATTTTGTCCGCTTAATTCACAGTGAGCCGTTGGCGGGCATTCGCTTAGCTCAGCTGATGGCGCGGCGACTACGACAGGTCAATCGGCGGTTAAGGTTGAGGGAATCGGATAGCATGTCGCGGGTCGCGGATATCATTTTGTTCCTAGCCGATGGACAAGGAACCCTGGGGCAAGAAGGAGTGGAAATTCCTAATCTGCCTCATCGGGAATTGAGTAGTCTGAGCGGATTGGCTCGGGAAACAGTGACCCGAGTATTAAGCAAGCTAGAAAAGAAAGGTCTGATTTCCCGCGATCGCGATGTTCTGCGAATCCCTGATATCGACGCCCTAGAACGTCTGTTGGTCTAGTCAAAATTATGAGTAAATCGGTTGAGGATGAACAGCCGACTAGGCTAAAGCCGCCCTCGATCGTCTTCATCAGAGGAGTGATAGAGTTTGGATGAAGACAAGTATCCTGACCCATCAGGAATGACGCCCCGTTACTGGGTAAGCGGGCGCTCTACCCCATCCAGCAAAGCCCACTTAGATAAGGTGGGTCCCCTCGCGATGGTGGAGACAGCATTTCTCGCCAGCGCCGCCAGCCTCATCTGGTTCGTTAACTATTACTTTCCACCGGGCCCCTTGCTGCGGATTTTTTTTCCCATCCCCATGGCGCTCGTTTATTTACGGTGGGGAAGTCGGGCCGCCTGGATGTCAGCATTGGTGTCAGGCCTTTTATTGGCGGTGTTGATGGGTCCTCCCAGAAGCATTCTATTCGTTATGCCCTATGGCCTATTGGGGGTGCAGCTGGGGTTCATGTGGACACGTAAGGCCAACTGGTCAGCCTCCATTGTCCTGGGGTCCTTACTGGGCTCACTGGGCTTTTTCTTTCGAGTGTGGTTATTGTCGGTCCTGCTGGGGGAAGACCTGTGGGTCTACCTAACCACTCAAATTACCCAGTTGTTGGACTGGGGGTTAACCCGATTGGTGGATTGGGGACTGATCGGCCTAGGGGTTTTGGGACAGCCCGATCTGTTTGTTGTTCAGATTTTTGCCCTGGTAATGGTGATAGTCAGCAATATCGTTTATCTATTTACCGTTCACTTAGCCGCCTGGCTCCTATTTGAACGATTAGGAACGCCCATGCCCATTCCTCCCCATTGGGTTCAGGCGCTACTGGATGAATAGCCTTACATGATTCAGGTTTATACAGAAGTCGACCAAGGCCATGCCTGGCTTACCCGTCATCGTGGAAAACGACCTATTTTCGCTTGTATTCTTGGCTTTACTGAAACAGGCCTGATACCAGGCATTTCAGCGGCGGGCGCAGAACCAGAAGACCGCAAGTACACCGCGATCGCTGACGCAGAATTTCTTTATAGGGGGCCGCAACCCGCCTCAATTAATTGTTTGCCGCCTTTGCAGGCAGGTGTTTCGCCAGCCCTAATCTCCCGGGCAGTGATCACAGGGCAGGAAATTCCGCTGTATTTGTTTAATGCCGGATTATTAATTCCGCCATCGGCTCCCACCATTGATTTAGGGGGAAGCGCGGCAGCTTGCCTGAGTCAGGGCAAAGCGCTCGAGCCATCGACCGTTATACATCTACTGCGCCAGGGATTAGCATGGGGGGAGAAATTAGCAGCCCAATGCCCCGACAGTTATTTGATTTTAGGAGAATGCGTAGTCGGAGGCACCACGACCGCACTCGCCATTTTAATTGGATTGGGCTTCAAGGCGGCTGACAAGGTAAACAGCAGTCACCCAACCTGCAACCATAGGCAAAAATGGCAGGTCGTCCAAAAAGGACTGCAGCAATGGCGGAGCCAACAAGGGTCGCAGGACGCCTCCCTAATCGATCCATTAGACCTCTTAACGGCAGTGGGAGATCCGATGCAAGTTGTTGTAGCGGGAATGGCGATCGCGGCCAGCCGATCCGTGGGGGTTCTCCTAGCGGGAGGTACGCAAATGCTGGCAATTTACGCCCTAATGAGAGCGATCGCCAAAAAAAAGAATTTACCTTGGCGACCCGAGCAAATTGTCATAGGGACCACTCATTGGGTTGTTGCAGATCCGAGTGGAGATACAATAGGGCTCGCCAAACTGATTGGCGATGCGCCGCTAATGGCGACCCAGCTCAACTTTGCAGCATCCCGCTATGCTCAACTGAGGGCCTATGAAAAAGGCTATGTCAAGGAAGGGGTTGGAGCTGGGGGATGTGCGATTGCGGCTCATCTATATCAGAACTGGGGACAAGACCGATTACTAGACGCGATTGAAATCTTACTTAGGGACTCTACTCAGGTAGATAGTCAAACCCCTTGATTCACAACGGCAAACTTACACGTCAAACTCACTTAGTGAACTCGTTGAGCAAGCAGTTGCTCCTCTAGGGCGGCGATCCGGTTATAAGCGGCGGTCAGCTGAGCGGTGAGGCGTTGAATTTGAATTTCAGGAGACAAATCTCTCTCTGCGCCCTGTTTCTCTAAATCTAGATAATCATTGTCAATCAAGACATCTTTATGCTCTAATGCGCCATTCAGCGATCGATCAGATTCTCGAGAAGAATAAGCAAACTGCCTAGGAGGACTGACTCCAAACCGCGGATTTTCTCCTTCTTGCTTGGCGACAGACAATACATCGGTGATTTGAGTATTAATCTGATCAATGATTTGATGCAGCGAATCAACCTTATCAGTTAAAAGCGACACTTGCGCTTGCAGTGAATCCATAGAAAGCCCCTAATCAGCGATTTCACTAATCCATCCTAAATACTCAAATTCAGATTAGGACTTTATTCCTGAATCATTTAACTTTTGTTGAATTAGACACCCACAACTTTTCAAGTATTCTTGCCAATTTCGATTGAGGCATCCCCCAAAGCTAAATAAATAATTATGAAATCACCTGAAAATTGAAACGTCAGAAAAGTAGACCTGCCATCTTTGACTGAACACTTAGTTAGGATAACCATCGTCTCCAAACTTAGCCATTACAATCAAATCATCTGATTGAAATAAATTCTCTTTGAATCAACGCCCCCACCCAATCTGTCACCTGTTTCAATGGGGAAAGCTTTCCAATAAACTGAGTCGATCATGACAAAGGCCGTATTGCAAAGAAATCGCCATTGGACAAACAGTTTTAGAATCAACCAATAACCCATGATTAACATCACGTTCTCAGCGTAAGGCAGGAAAATTTCCCTAGGCAAAAATACAGAAACCGGGAGACAGCATCAGCGCCTGACTAGCTTCTGCTGCTGCAACCCAGATTCCTAACATACCGGACTCTCCTGGCTCCAATCACACGCCTAAAGCCAGAACTTTAAATGCGGAAGGAATAGGTTTAAGGACCCTAGACTGCGCCACAGCGTTCAGTTTTTTTTAAGGCCATCGATTCAACCACCTCAACCCAGATTTTTATCTCAAGAATACTTGCTTGCCTTGAGATTACAGTCTAGTTTTGTACAATAATCACTCCAATCCAAAACAATAGAAGATTCGACTCGGCAGGCGGGTTGAAAATCACTTCAATTCCTCACTTAACAGTTTGCGAAACCTTAATATCATTGGATTTAAATCAGACTCTAGAAAGATTTAGGCGTCAAAGAAAATGAAGCGCTTTGTTTACTCCTCATCCATTCCTTTTTTCTCTCAATGCCAACTAATGCCAAATCAAATCATTTCAAAGAAAATCTAATTCAGCATTTTGATTCACGGTTTCTCAGACACCGATAACGGTGCGCAAGATGAACCATAAAAAAAGAACGTTTAAAATTTCAGAGAAGTTTTACTAAGTCATAGAAATATCTGACGAAAGAACTCGCATCCGCCCCCTAATGCTGTATCCTGCTTCAGAGAAGATTTTCCGCTTATCACTGATAGGTCTTGGACGAGTCTTTAACGGCTCTTGTTGACGACTGATAACGGACGAATGTCTATATAACGTGCGCCCTACACCTAGAATAATTATTTATGAATCGAAGATCGCTTTTATTAGGTGCAGGAATAGTAACGTTGGAGCAACTTTTAACGGCGTGCAGCCGCTTGCGTCGCTCTTCGCTACGAATCAGCTTGCTGGAGAATTCGATATCGCCGCAAATCTTACGAGAGTTCCGCAGGCAGGTGACACAGCCCGCCGATTTGGATTTTAGTTCAGAAGAACAATTGGCGAAGCTATTTAAGCTGCTTCAGACGTGGCGGAATCCTGAGGAAAAGGCGTCAGGTTTATCCAGGTTCATGCCCATTAAAAGAACCCCGTCGGCCTCTCGCGCAGATTTGGCGACGCTCGGAGATTACTGGCTAGCGACCGCCATTCAACAGGATCTGATTCAACCCATGGAGTTAAGCCGACTCAAGGGCTGGCCCAGCTTATCAGAACGGTGGCGAACATTGGTCAGGCGGGATCGTTCAGGGCTCCTGACGCCTCAGGGCGAAGTGTGGGGAGCGCCATACCGATGGGGCAGCTTAATCATGGTCTACCGAGACCCCCCCTTCAAATCCCTAGATTGGCGACCTACCAATTGGTCCGATCTGTGGCGGCCGGAACTCAAGCAACGAATTTCCTTACCGGATCATCCTCGATTGGTAATCGGCATCGCCTTACAATCACTCGGCCATTCCTGCAACGAGACCGATCTGGGACGCGTCCCCAACTTAGCGGATAAGTTAGCTCAGCTGCACCAAGAGCAAATAAAGTTCTATAGCTCTGACACCTACTTACAGCCCTTAATCAATGAGGATACTTGGTTGGCGGTCGGCTGGTCCACCGATATTTTACCGACCATTCAGCGATATCGGCAGCTCAAAGCGGTCATTCCAGAACCAGGTTCATTGCTCACTGCAGATGTATGGGTGCGGCCTGCAAAGATTGAATCAAACGGGATTGAATCAAACGGGGAGGATAATGCTGACACCGCACAAACACCCACAGCGGATTTAATTCAGCAATGGCTTGATTTTTGTTGGAGCCCACAAGTCGCGACTCAACTGTCCATATCTAGTCAGGGAGCCTCGCCCATTTTTAGCGAAACAGCACCGAGCGACTTACCCAACGCCTTGCAAAATAACCCCTTGCTCTTACCCAAACCTGAAACCTTTCGGCAGAGTGAATTTTTAGAACCCTTTTCGGAAGCGATCAACAACAAGTATTTGACCCTATGGACTAAGGTCCGCCAGGACTAGGGTTTCCACGGATACTCCCCCGTCCCCGATAATCTAGCTCAACGATACAGTCAATCCTTGTAAGCGCCTCTGCACTAAGCGTTGAAAGGGTTATAACAGCATTAGCCTCCAGATCTGGAGACTGGCTAAAGTCACAAATATAAGCTCCCGTGAGGTCTAGGCCTCTAAAAAATCGGGTGCTATATCCGTAGGATTTAGCTGTAGCACCAAATTGATTGAGGACAGCATAGCGTTCTAAATAATTCAATAAATTCCAAATCTGGGGGTTGACCACAACATCGACCCGTCGAGGTTGTTCTTCACTCCCTCGGAAGGCGACCCAGGTCTCAATAAATTGGGGTAAATCGCCAACTGCCGCCACAACTTGGTCTCGACTCCACCATAGACTGGGTAGGGTGAGAGAGGTGTCGGAAATCGTATCCTGAGTAATCGCTAGATTTCGCTGAATCTCTTCCTGGGGATCCCTATTTAACGGCATTTGATCCGTATCCAAGAGACGCCGCCTTGTTTGCCCCATCGGGCTCGTCTCGACGAACTCCTGCGACAGAGCCGGGGGTTGACCAAACCCTGCCATCAAGCTCAGCGCCACCCCCAATAAACCAACCGGACTGATTCGCAAAGGGGAGTCATGTCGATGATTGGCTAAGGCACTATCTGCATTCCTCTGGTGTTGAGTGACGTCCACTGCCTCATGCCCCTTTCTGACTGCTTGCCCGCTGACTACCGTCCCATGGCCGCTTGTCTTCCCCCTGTCCCAGCGGTCTACAGATTTTCCTGACTCCCATCATTTTCCAGAATCAACCGATTTCGGTGGATATGAAGTAACTGCAACTCCCGCCCAGCACTTTGCTCCAACATATAAACAATTTGCTCAGGACGCAGTAAAACGCCATCATTCCGACAACTGCCGATATAGCGCAGAATCACTGGATTGGCGATCTGCGTTGGGAGCGATTGGCGGGGTAGCGAATAGGGGTCGACATCTTCAATCAACTCAAGCTCAAAGAGGCGATCTCGGAGATTAACCTGCTTCACCTTGCCCGACTTAGTGGTGTGCTCTAGCCAAATCGTTTCGGCGGTTTGAACCGCTTGAATCCACATGCGCCACTGCTGGGAAGACGGCGTTTCGTCGGCTGCGCCAACCACTGTGATGAAATATTCAGCCTTTTCCAGCTGTTTGGTGGCTGAAGGAGACGTTACCGGAATCACTTCCACCTGATAAATGGGCATGTCATCTGGCAGCTGCGCCTGCAATTTTTGCTGGAATACAGCAGGCTCCAAGACCTCTGTAAGCTCAAAATCGACAATTTCCCCGGCGCTGGTGGCGCCCAAAGAGAGGGCGTTAGCGGGTGAAATTCGGGGCCCGGGATGGTAACCCCCCGTAAATGCAATGGGCAAAGCGGCTCGACGAACAGCGCGGTCAAACAAGCGGATCAAGTCTAAATGGCTCACTAACGCCATATCCCCTTGTTTACCTATACAAACCCGTAGACGTTGGCTGCGAGTTTGATTCGGCTTGAAGTGGCCTTCAAATTGGGGAATCGGAGGGGGGGGCACAGTCACATTATGACCAAAGTCAGGACCGCAAACCCCACAATGGGAACAGCCCTCAAAGGAACAGTCGGGAACAACCGCCGCCGCCAAGGCCCGATGGAGATCCTCCTGAAGCCATTGCTTATCAATGCCGGTATCAAGATGGTCCCAGGGTAAGGGAGCGTCCAATTCGGCGGCATGCTCAGGATTGGCGGTTTCCATCAGATTCCATTCACCCTTCTCCGTCTGGCGGTATTTCCAGGATAAATCGGCGGCGGCGATCGCCTGTTTCCAGGCCTCAAACGCCTGTTCCAGGTTTTCCCACCAGGCGTCCATCCCCGCCCCCAAGCGCCAGGCATGCCGCACCACCGCCGACAAACGGCGATCGCCGCGGCCAACGAAGTCCTCCATGGCGGAAATTCGAACGTCCGTGAAGTTCACCTTCAGCCCTCGGAGAGAACGAAAGGCTTGGCGCAACAGGGATTGCTTGCGCTCAAACTCCTCTGTCGAGACAGAATGCCATTGAAAAGGGGTGTGGGGTTTGGGGGTAAAGTTGGAGATCGTTAGATTAAACCCGAGCGGCTTGCGGCCCTTAAGATGACAGGATTGTCTCAACCAACGCACCGTTTCAACAATCCCCAGAATATCCTCATCAGTTTCCCCGGGCAGCCCGATCATAAAGTAGAGCTTAACCTTGTCCCAGCCCTGTTCATAGGCGGTTCTGACTCCCCGCAATAACTCTTCGTTAGTGAGGCCCTTATTGATAATGTCCCGCATGCGCTGGGTGCCCGCTTCGGGGGCGAAGGTCAGTCCCGTGCGACGAGTTCCGCCCACAATATGGGCGATATTTTGATCAAACCGATCGACCCGCTGGCTGGGGAGGGAAAGGGAAATATTGTCAGCTTTGAGACGATTTTTAAGCTCGACCCCCAGGGTAGGCAGGGCTAGATAGTCTGAGCAACTCAAAGAGAGGAGAGAAAACTCGTTATATCCCGTGGCCCGCATCCCCTGCTCAATGGCGTCAATCACCTTCTGCGGTTCGACATCCCTAGCGGGGCGGGTCAACATCCCGGGTTGGCAAAACCGACATCCCCGAGTGCAGCCCCGACGAATTTCAATGGTCAGACGATCATGCACCGTTTGAACATAGGGAACCAAGCCGATGGAATAGGCTGGCATGGGGTCCGCAACTCGCCTCAGGATGCGCTCTGGCGGGCCAGACCGATTGGGGTGGACCGAGCCATCTGGGGCCATGTCATAAAACTGCGGAACATAGACCCCCGGAACTTGCGCCAAATCTAACAGGAGGGCTTCACGACTTAGTCCGGCTGCTTTCCCTTCTTCCAGCACCAGACCAATTTCAGGCAGTAACTCCTCGCCGTCCCCTAGGGCGATAAAGTCGAAAAATTCAGCGTAGGGTTCTGGATTTGAGGTGGCGGTTTGTCCCCCCGCAAAGATTAAGGGCCAACTCCCCTGTTCAACATTCCAGGGACCCGGGGCGCTCCTTTCCCGCCAGGTAAGGGGGATACCGGCTAAATCCAGCATTTCTAAAATGTTAGTGGCGCCGAGTTCGTAACTGAGACTGAAGCCAAGGATGTCAAAATCGCCCAGACTACGTCGAGACTCAACGGCAAACAAAGGGGTTTGACTTCCCCGGAGCTGTTTCGCCAAATCTGGAGCGGGTAAGTAGGCGCGATCGCACAGTTGCCGAGGCTGAACATTGAGAATGCTGTAGAGAATAACATGCCCCAGATTGGCGGCTCCCACTTCATAGACCTCGGGGTAGGTCAGCACCCATCGCACTTCAGCGCTACCCCAGGGCTTATGCACTGCTCCCAGCTCATTGCCAAGATACCGCGCCGGTCGTGAAATATCAGTTGTAATCAGATCTTGAGCTGCGATCGCCACAATAAATATCTGTAATCCATAGCTCCCAAATTATCTCTTAAAATATAACCGAAACCATTGCCTCTGATATTTCTGACGATAACATCAGCGATGACAAAAGCTGTCAATAGTTCGGAAACAAAAAGATTGAAGCGATTATGAGCGAAATCAGGAGCTTAGGTAGGCGAAAGAATGGGATTGGGTCGAGGAGTGAGTTGTAATTGATGCAATAACCCATTGTCTACAATTACAACTCCCTAGAATAATTAAGCCTAAGCACTTACGCCCTCTAAAACCCACCCTGATCAAGCGGCCAAAGTCTCTTCAGAAGACCCCTCAACCATTTCAAACACTCGATCCAACTGAGTTAATTCAAAAACGATTCGAACAGAAGGCGGCACCGCACACAAGCTGAATCGCTTCCCTAAGGTGCGAGCCAAACTTAGAACAGAAACCAGGGAAATTAACCCAGAACTATCCATAGAGTCTACTTGGCTCATGTCCACAAGCAGCCCTTCAGATTGCTGAGATGAGATGGCCGACGTCAAGGCCTGCTGAAATGACTCTGCATTAGCTGCATTCAATGCGCCGCAAGGCTGAACCAACGTCATGGATGAATCAAGGTTCTGCATGTCCCTTTAACTCCTAGATTTCTAAAAAAATTAATCGATGGGGAATTGATGAAATGACGACACACGGGGGACTCAAGAATCCTCTATGGATGAAACGAAGGTAAGTCTTGTCAGGCCTTGGCGCCCACTGGTACAGCATGAATTTGTCGAAACTTAATTTGTCACCTCCTTAATTTAAAGATTTAGGTAAGTGTTTTTACTTAACGTATAGGGCATTACAGAAGACAAAGGTGATCTAGGTCACATTTTCGAAAGATGTAGATCACCTTCCAGCTAGCTATAGATCACTGGTTTCTGCGTCTGTTCGTTTGACAATCGATTATAAGAAATTAGATTCATTTTGGCTCTCTTGTAATCACCATGAAACCCACTTTCGCCATTCGGAAACTTGTTGAAAAAGCTCTTTATATTCGGAAGCTAACGCCCGATATAGAAAATGAGATCAACTATGAGTTGACGCGCCTAGGGTATGTTTCAGACGTAGATTATGAAGCCCTCGAGCTGTTGATGTCTGAGATGGATGCGGGCAGAATAAAGTTGGTTCCCAATGGTTAAAGCCGCTAGGCGCATGCATTAGCTGCTCTATTGATAATCGACTTGTTAATTCTTTCATTGTTGCTCAATCAACACAGGTTCATTAGTTTTTTTCATTCTCCAAGATCTTAAGAAGTCCATGGGAGGATAAAAAACGCTTTTAATGATCTGTACTGAGTGAATAATGATCAGGGTTGTATTTATTTTTACTTCTTACCCCTAGACGTTTTTATCTTTACAGTTGCTATTTAGCTTCATCTTGGTCGGAATTTGATGGCCGTTATAGGTAGAACGCTTCACAAAAAGGCGTCTATGCCGCTCAAAAGAGCAGCGTTCGTAAGTAGATTTACAACTTAATTTGGGAATGATACCCCCTTTTTGGGGGTATAGCTATTGGATTAATATATCCCTGAAATAAGCGAGGCTAATACATTTAACCTGACAAAACTTGGCGAGCGGCGGACTCGACATTTTTGCACGGGGGTATAATTTATTCTCTGCCAATCCCGCGCCGTTGGACGCCCGATAAGCTTTGCTCTACTTCCGGGAAGGCGCCTGAAACAGCCTTACCTATTCTCCTAGGCAAGTGATAAGCCTAGCTATCTACTTTTATCTCTCTGGTAGATGGCTAGGTTTTCTGTTGGTCAATTCGGTAGACCCCCGAATGCTTAGGCCTGGAATTGTTGCGCATAGAAATGGGCGTATCGCTTGCCTTTATTCAGCAGCTCTTCATGGGTGCCAGACTCAATCACTTGACCGTCTTCTAGCACGAGAATACGATCAGCCCGCCGGACGGTTGCTAAACGATGGGCGATAATAAAGACGGTTCGATCCTTCATCAACCACTCTAACGCTTCCTGAACCAAAGCTTCCGATTCAGAATCGAGAGCCGAAGTCGCTTCGTCAAGAATTAGGATACGCGGATCAAGGAGAACGGCGCGGGCGATCGCTACCCGCTGCCGCTGACCGCCTGAGAGATTGACGCCGCGTTCTCCCACCCAAGTGTGATATCCCTGGGAAAAGTTGCTGATAAATTCATGGGCGTTAGCGATTTTAGCCGCTCCCTGAACCGCCTCTAAATCGAACTCTTGCTGTCCAAAGGCGATATTCTGGGCGATTGTACCGGAAAATAAGACGGTTTCTTGGGGCACAATTCCAATCTGGCGGCGCAGACTGGGCAAGGTAACATCCCGAACATCATGACCATCAATCAAAATTTGCCCCATTTGAGGATCGTAGAATCGGGGCAAAAGATTGACCAAAGTGGTTTTTCCAGCGCCGGAAGACCCCACCAGGGCGATCGCTTCCCCTGGCATCGCCAACAAGTGCAGATCCTTCAACACAGGTTTATCCGCCAGATAACCAAAATGAATATGGCGAAACTCCACCTTTCCTGTCACAGCCGGGAGGACTTTAGCGTTAGTTTTTTCTAACACCACCGGCTTAATCGTCATAATTTCGAATATCCGATCAACCGACGCCTCCCCTTCTTTAAATTGACCATAATCATCAATGGTGTGACCCACCGGGTCAATCAGCATGATGGCGGCGGTAATATAAACCCCAAATTCCTCAGGCGTCAGACCGCCAATGGAAATCTGCCAACTGCCGATCAGAAAAATGAAAATCACCACCACTGCGTATAAAAAACCCACGACAGGATGCTGGATCGCCCTTAACCAAGCCGCCGAATATCTGGCCTGCCGATTACGCTCCGCCTCTCGACTGAACCGCTCAATTTCATACTCCTCAGCCGCAAAGGCTCGAATCAGTCGAATTCCACTGAACACCTCTGTCAGTTGGGACGACAAATCAGACACCAGGTTTTGACTGCGGCGGGAAAAGCGTAGCATTTGATCGCCAAACCACCCCGCCAGCAACGCCAGGAGGGGCACCAAGATTAAAGCGGCGACGGTTAGCGGCCAATTGAGGTAAATCATATAGCTGAAGACCGCTATTAACTGAAGGGCGGATGGAATAAAGTCATGAAACAGCTTGTTGACCACTTCTCCAATCCGATCGATATCTTCAGTCAGGCGGTAAGCTAAATCTCCGGTCTGAGTCTTTTCAAAATAGCCAAGGCTCAGGGTTTGCAGGTGGGCGTACACTCGTTTCCGAAGATCAAAAGCAACCGACAAGGCAGCCTTCGCCATTAACGAATCTTGTCCATACTGCCCCGCTTTGTGGATCAGAAACCCCCCAAGCGTAAGACCGGCAATCTTCGCTAAGGCAAGCACCTTGCCATCCACTAAAAGAACGAGCATTTTACCAACCAACGTGGCCAATATCGGCCAAAAGGCGGTAAACACCAATGTACAGAGAAATCCCTGGACAATGGTTCGCCAGTGAAGGTGGATATAGGGTAGAAGTAACCAGTAATTTGAGCGCTTCTTCAATCGGGTCCTTGTCAAACAGTTTTCATCTTGTCTCACGCTATCAGCTTTCGGGGACGACTGCTCGGATCAGGTTGCTGGGATAGGGTAAGGGCCGAAGCTGACTAGCAAATATGCGAGAAGCGAGAATGAAGCGTGTAGGATGAATGGAAGCCTTTGTACTAGACCATTCCACTGTATAGATCTTGCATTATGCTCGCCATTGTCGTGGCCACTGGAAACCCCGGGAAATTGAAGGAAATACAGCCCTACTTAGCCGATCTGAATTGGACGCTGACGCTGAAGCCGCCAGACTTGGAGGTTGAAGAAACCGGCGAAACGTTTTTGGAGAATGCCCGGTTGAAGGCATCTCAGGTGGCGATCGCAACTGGCCAGTGGGCCATCGCCGATGACTCGGGGTTAGTTGTTGAGGCGCTGAATGGAGCGCCAGGGGTCTATTCGGCTAGATATGGCAAGGATGACGCTGACCGGATTTCCCGGGTATTAGCAGAGTTGGGCAGTACGCCGAACCGTCAAGCCCAGTTTGTCTGCGCCATTGCCTTGGCGCGGCCTAATGGCGAGATTGCGTTAGAAACTGAGGGTGTCTGCCGAGGAGAAATCCTGCAACAACCAAGGGGTGCAGGGGGGTTTGGCTATGATCCCATCTTCTATGAACCCACCCAGGGAAAAACATTTGCTGAAATGACGCCCTCGCAAAAGGCTCGCTGCAGCCATCGAGGCATCGCCTTTCAGATGCTGACGCCCAAACTGCGATCGCTCGTCTTAGAATGACTGCCTTAACGCACAACATCTTCCTTGGAGATATTAGGCTTTGAATCAGATAGACAGTAAGCGGGTAAGCAACCGTCAGGGCACTTGTCCCGTCGGCGACCTCAAACTGCCGCCCAGTCATCCATAGACTTGCTTTCACCCCTGCACTTGTTTTGTATAGGCTTGTTTTGTATAAGTTTGTATAGAATTTTCAATCGTTATTATTTTGCTCAAGGGAAATGAGAGGTTTTTGAGTAACCCTTGCTCAAAAACCCCTCTAACTAAACTCCTTGATAGCGATATCCGAACCTTTCTGGAGTCTAATTCTGTCTCGGGAAACGTTTTCCCGGTTTACATGAGCGCAATAGAAAATTGATATATCGGCGACGATTGGCATAGGACAAGAGCTGTAGTCGCGAATTAACCCAACCGAGACATCATCCAACGCGTACTAATTTCTTAGAAACGCCTACAGAAGAGGCTGCCAGCAGGCGTTCCAGCTTTAGCCTAGGGTTCACAGCACAACTTGCAAATTCTGAGGTAAAGTTTGGCATTTCTTGCCAGCAAGATGGGCAAAACCAATAAATACCGTCATTACGAATATGGCGGATTAATGAACCTGAACAGCAAGGACAGTCATTCATAGATGTTTTCCAACCTCACCAAATGCGGCGCCAACGTTAGCCAAATAATCAACCAGCCGAGAGGGAACACACAACTCATCTGATTTTCACAATTAAGCAGTGTAAGGCTCAAATATGAGGAAATTGTGAAGACGGCAAGCTTCTTTCTTAAGAAGAATGAACTTCAGAGTCGGTCTTTTTTTTCAATTGGCTAGCCAACTGGGATCATTTGGTGACGACCCGTTAAATTTGTCAGGTCGGATTCCCCAATTAAAGAGGGTTGTTGGCTGAGGCGGCGGAATTCCTGAAAATACCCCCCGTCCAGTTTCATCAAAGGGAGATGATGTCGACGCAGCACGGCCTGAATGCGCTGAAAAGCTTCAGGCAGATGGTTGAAGGGAATCCCAGGAAAGGTATGATGGACTGCGTGGTAATTTAGCCCTCCCATCAGCCATCCAATGACAGGGCTCGTCTTGAGATTCCGGCAAGCGTATAACTGAGTGATTTGGTGTCCGCCGAATCTTCCCCAGAGTGCATAGTGTTCTAAATGATCTCGAGTCTGTATTACAACACCAATGATCCGCTCTAGAATAAACCAGCAAATCAAGTATTTGAATACAGCATGATGGAGCATTGCAACCGTGAGAAAGGCTCCTTGAACAAGCAGGATACCCGCTGCATCAAGGAATAACTGGAAACGGATACTAGGCGTTACGGATTGAAACCGTAACGCGCCCATCACGGTCTTAACAATCATTCCAATACCGCCCAGTACAAAAATGTCCACTATCCACTGACGGCGAACGTACCATTGAAGTAGCGGATTAACGCTCTGATATTCTTGATACGTCCATTGGACCCGTTCGGGATCACATAGATTCAACCCGTTCCAACCATGGTGCAACCGATGTAACTCGGCGTAGAGACCATATGGCCAGAGGAGCGGCCAACTAATTAATCGAGACGCTAGATTCTCGAACGGAACCCAACCAGTGAGAGTATGATGCACGGCATCATGGGTGCAGATCAACCACAATGCATAGACTGCCCCAGCCGCTAAAACCAGCCCCAGAAAGATAAACGCGTTCTGGGTCAACCAGGCTAAAGTCAGTAGGCCAATCACCACCAAACCAATTCCACTAAAGCGGAAGAACCCCATCCAAGGGTTAACTCGATGTAGGTCGACAGTGGCTTTTCTCAAATCTTGAATGAGCTGATCTGAGGTGCTGAAGTTATTACTCATACCTCACCTCGTAGAGTTATTACGGTATCTTGGCGTTTGCTAAGTAAGCGCCTGAGTTAGGTCAATTAGGTTGGACAAAGGGCTTGGGTATGAAGCCGTTTAGGAGCGATAGTCAATCAATAGCCGATTGGAGAAGCCTCAATCCCTATCTTGCTCGATGCCCTCTATTTCTATTGTGGCAAATCCAAAATTGCAGAATCATCCTGAATGTCGAATTTATGTCCCACAAGGGTGGACATTCAATTTAAGCTGGAACAATCCAGCAGGTAAAAAATACAGAAGGCAGAAGCTAGATGCTGACTGACTTCTGCCTTCTGTATTCTATATTTTGTCTCCAGGATCAACCCTAAGGGGGCATTCAAAAATAAATTCACACTTTAGCGCTGTGTAAGCCTTTCAGACTCCTCATGCCCTGCTGAAGTTATTCTTACACAGCGCCTAACCTAAGCGCCCACGGCTTCCTTCGCCGCATACAAGACTTCAGCGGTAATCTGGGTGATATTGCGCTCACGGGCGAATTTCTCGGTATTGCGCTTCACCTTACCGCGGACAAATCCAGGAATTTTATTGAGTTCAGCTTGACCATCCTTACTCCAGCTGAGATCGGAGTCGGCGGAAACTGTCTTCGTTAAGGCTTCTTTGGTGTCGTGGCCGCCAAAGATCTCGAGCAAATGATCTTCCATTCCTAAGGTAAAGGAGTTATACACCAAATCGGCGATCTGATTAGTGCCTTCGTACCCGACAAAGGGCTTATAACCAATGGGAAAATCTTGGATGTGGATGGGGGCGGCGATAACGCCGCAGGGGATACTTAACCGCTTACCAACGTGGCGCTCCATCTGGGTGCCGAAGATTGCTGCGGGTTCAATCCGGGCGATCGCGTCTGCAATATCTCCATTGTCATCGCTAATCATTACCTCATCGCAGTACTCGCTCACCTGCTCTCTAAACCAATCAGCATCATACTTACAGTAGGTGCCCGCCAGCACCACATGAATCCCCATTTCCCGAGCTAAAACTTTGGTCATAGCCGCAGCATGGGTATTGTCGCCAAACACTACCACCTTCTTACCCGTCAGGTTCTGGCAGTCAATTGAACGGGAGAACCAAGCCGCCTGAGAAACATACAGAGTTTGGTTATTGATATAGTCCTCATAGTCAACATTGGCCCCTTGCTCGTTAAGCACCTTCTGGATTGTGCGAATACAGCGAGCCGTCTCCACTACCCCCATCGGCGTAATGTCCACATAGGGCATGCCAAATTCCTGCTCTAACCAACGGGCGGTCATCAACCCAACTTCGCGATAAGGAACCAGATTGAACCAAGCCTTGGACAAGTTTTTCAGCTCATGAACCGACGCGCCTTCAGGAATCACGGCGTTGACCTCAATGCCTAAATCCGCCATCAATCGCTTGAGTTCTGTGCAGTCATGCTGATTGTGGAATCCTAGGGAGACAATCCCAATGATGTTCACTGAGGGCTTTTCGGTTTTGCCTTCGGGCAGTTCGCCCTTTTTCCGAGCCCGCTCAGTGTAGTACTGGACGATCTGTTCTAGGGTGCGGTCCGCAGCCTGTAGCTCGTTCACTCGGTAGTGGTTGACGTCCGCTAACATGACGTCGCCTTTGGCGTCCATCTGGGCTCGATCGACAAAATTTTGCAGATCTTCTTGCAAGATACTGGAGGTGCAGGTGGGGGTAAGCACCACCAGGTCAGGGTGCTCTTCTTGGTCCTTACGGGTGATATTGTTAACGACTTTCTCCTGAGAACCTCGGGCCAATACAGTCCGGTCTACAGAACTGATGGTTACCGGCGTAAAGTTGCGATCGCGCTCCAACATAGACCGCATCACGTTGAAATAGTCATCGCCAATGGGCGCATGCATGATGGCGTGAACATTCTGAAAGGAACTGGAAATACGGAGGGTGCCAATATGAGCAGGACCTGCATACATCCAATAAGCCAGTTTCATACCGAAGTTCTCCCTTATTTCCTTAAATTAACTATCCGAGTTTGAGTTAGGAACCTAGCCAGACGGCTCAGATAATGCGACACCCGATGAGCGCCAACCAGCAGGATGAGTTCTGGACGAGCTAAAACTCTCAACGCCATTAGATTGATTTCGATTGTCTCAGAGATACTGACTTTGTGAGCCCGCCCCCGCTTCAAGCAAACCTTCCAGGTTGGTGAAGACATATCGCTCCAACCCTTATAGAAAAGGATGTTCAGCCATTAAATTTAGAAAATATAAACAAAACAATTGAAATGCTTCTTAACTATTGCAGCAGCGCATCAACCGTTTGATTCCTAACTTAATCTGTCTAATTAGGGCTTACAACTTAAAGCAGGAAACTTTCCCTGAGACGGAACAGAGGAGTCAGGAGACAGAATCGAGTTCCTGCATGAATTCTGACTTCTGTATTCCACAGATTATTCCGGCTTAAATGATACGCCCTCATTAGATTCCTTCCTCGTTGAGATTCCTACGGAAGTGGGAATGACATACGCAGACAGGTCCTAAACAATAGGACTAGCACCCCTCCCTCTCCTCTGCTTTCCATATCCTTAGCCCAGCCAGAACAATCTTGCTTAGGAACTCGTCAGCTAAATTACTTCTCACCCATCCAACCTCTTCATTGCTACATCCAGCCTCGACAACCAATCAACACCGAATTCATCCAGGAAAAACAGGTCTATGCACTTTATTCCTGATTTGTCCACCACCGGAACGAAACGGTTATAGAGAGCACACAGCGTAAACCGTCACTGTGCGGAAGACAACCCTTTACTCTTCGTTATTTTGTGCATTTTCTCAGGTTGCTAATCCCTCCCCAACCCCTGCGAAGTCGTTCTTCACGCACCTTTTCTACGACACAACGTCGGCGTGATGGATCTCTATGCCTGCGAGTCGCCCCCATCTGGGTCCAGTTCACGATCCAGATTCTTGCTGTGAATGTCGGGCTAGCGACAACTTATATCGGTGTGAAGTTTGCACTGGTTAATCCCCTCGGTCTAGCCCTATCCGGAGCCAGTCTGCTCTTCACCCTCATGACGCTGCGTCAAAAGCAATGGCTGGGATCAGACTTTGACGCCGCTCGACGGATGATCACCCTCCGGCCAGCCGCTTTCCTGAAGGAACAATCCTCGATCCAAAAGAGGACGCCGTTCTCTCTGAAGCGTAGCTCAGTGCAAGCCTTTACCTTTCAGCTGAGGGATAATGAGCCCGATTATCTCGCAATTCAATCGGCTTCCCGTATTTCCTTCGGCGCAGTGGCGACGATTAAAGTGCAGTCTGAAGATGACGATCCTTACTCGCCGACTAACCTTTGGCTAGAAACCCACCATCAACCGCCCCAGTGGTACCTCCTAGTACTAGAAATGGAGCGATGGCAAGCAGTCGATTTAGCGCGTCGGATTGGCGGCCTGGTCAAGTGTGATGTGTATGTGGTGGGGGCGACTTCGCAGCCCCTTGAGCCCATTCCTGCGCGTCCGGCCTATCGTCATCCCAAAGTCCTTAAAACGCCCCTCAGCGTTCGATTGATGAGGAGAATCGGGGTAGGGCTCTTCGTCCTGACCATCGCCTGTTGGGGCAATATCGCCTATTGGACCCAGGCCCCAACCTATCAAGAGGCTCCTCTGATTGACGCGGCCAGCATTACAGTGGGTCCACAAGGCTATATCTATGTTCTTTCCAATACCCTCAATCGAATACAACGCTACAAACCAACTGGAGAATTTGAGCGCAGCTACCTATTGTCTAATGCCAAAGGACACTTGAAGTTTTGTAGCGGTACGCATCGGCCCATTGAACTCCGCTCAACCGTCTCCAAGGATGAATATAAATTGTTAGGGGAACAGGTGAAGCCGCTGAGTCAACCCAGCCGCACCTGTCATAAAAACGTTCCCCAAAAGACCGTGTTTTGGCAAGGCGTCCATTATCGCCTGATTGAATTTCCAAATCGCATCCTGGTTCAAGGACGAGACGGAAAATCTTATACACTGATCCCTGGTGACTGGGTTTCCAGTTTCACCAGTTTATTTTTCTGTCTCATCTATTTGGGTTTGGGCGGATTCCTATTCGTTGTCGGGGAAGTTCTGAAGCGCCTTTCCTTAAAGCGATGATCAGCCATTGATGATCAGCCATTATCGATGGCGGATCCGGCAGTACATATATTGGGCCATGAAAAGTTAGGTCGTGAACCTTGTCATGCCCCGCCGTTCAGTTTTCACTTTCTAGTTTGACTGTCGCTGAGTCAGTCAACTGCTGGCTCTTATTCCCGCTATTCAAACAGAGAATTGAGGTCAGATATCAGGTCTCTTCAAAGGCTTGGCTTTGAGCCGCCAGGAGCTTCTGAATGCCCTGTTCTGCAAGATCCATTAGCTGATTAAGTTGAGTCCGGCTGAAACTCCCCTCCTCAGCCGTACCTTGTACCTCGATAATGCCTAAATCCTGATTCAGGATGACATTGAAGTCTACCGATGCGGCGACATCTTCCGGATAATTCAAGTCCAGAACGGGTTCGCCCTCGACCAGGCCTACCGACACCGCCGCAATTTGGCGACGGAGCGGGGACTCCTCCAAATCTCCCCGCTGGATCAGTTGGTTAATCGCATCTTGCAGCGCCACAAAAGACCCTGTTATAGAGGCGGTGCGGGTTCCTCCATCTGCCTGAAGCACATCCGCATCCACAATGAGCGTGATTTCCCCTAAAGCTTTTAAATCTAAAGCGGCCCTCAGACTGCGACCAATCAAGCGTTGAATTTCTTGGGTGCGGCCAGAAAGCTTCAAAAGCTCTCGTTGCTGGCGTTGGGGCGTCGATCCAGGCAACATACGATATTCAGCCGTTAGCCACCCCTGACCTGTCCCCTCCAAGAACCGAGGAACGCCAGGCTGCACCGACACCGTACAGAGAACCTGGGTTTCACCACAGTGAGTGAGCACCGAGCCCGCGGCGAATCGAGTAAACTGTCGCTCAAACTTGACGGGGCGGAGTTGATTAGGTTGACGACCATCCGGACGCTGCCAAGTCATAGAGATTATCTCAAAAGTTCTCAATCAGAATACAGCAGGCTCAATGCACGAACGATAATTTTTTTCTGAAGTTGGGGCGGAAGCCGACCATTTCCCTTTAAATCACTCCCAAAACAGGACGCATTCTCCGGGGTAAAGCTTTTTGCACGCCTCGCCCACCCTGGGGGTCACTGCCCGGGCTCTTTCATACCGCTACTTTTTCATACATCTAGAGTTATTCAACGAGCAAACCTCAAAAAATACGCTATATTTAGCCAATCCCAAAGTAACCAAGTTCATGGTTTCACAACTGAGAGCCTCTACATCTGCATCAGATTCTAGTCAGCCTGCTGTTTCGGTTCGGAGTCGTCGGTTCCTGCATGTCATTGAGGGCGCTATTCAGGTTTTCACCTCAACCCATCGAAGTTTTTTTACCAATGTCATGGTTCAGGCGCTGAGAGCAGCCGGACAAGGAACGTCTGTATTAGTCGTCCAATTTCTCAAAGGGGGCATTGATCAGGGCGTTGATCGACCGGTTCAGCTGGGCCAAAATCTGGACTGGATTCGAGGAAACTTTCGCCATTGCTTTAGAAATGGCCCAGTTAACGAAGACGAGAAAATAGCCCTGCAAGATCTTTGGTCCCAGATTCAGGAAAAGGTGATGCAGGGGAAATATGCGTTGGTTGTTCTAGATGAACTGAGTTTGGCCATTGACTTTGGTCTGATCCCTGAGACTGACGTTCTTAAGTTTTTGCGCGATCGCCCGGCTCAAGTAGATGTTATCCTCACAGGACCCAAGATGCCTGATTCGATCATAGAGATCGCCGATCAGGTTACCCAATTTAGACGAAATTATTTGCCCCAGCGGGATCATGATCAAAAACGACATCTGGATTAATCAAATGGCCGCGAAAGGGATGATTCAGCCCTTTGAGCCAAGTTTGGTGCGTCAGATTGAGGTTGACTCTCTGCCGGTCTCAAGGCCTGTCATCAGTTATGGACTGTCCTCCTATGGCTACGATATTCGTCTATCGCCCTCTGAATTTCGCATATTCCGCCACATTCCAGGGACAGTAGTCGACCCTAAACGCTTTAATCCCAAGAATCTAGAATTGACTCCGTTGCAATCAGATGACGGCGGCGACCACTTTATTTTGCCGGCCCACTCCTACGGCTTAGGCGTTGCGCTAGAAAAAATACAAGTCCCCCATAACATCAGCGTAATTTGTATCGGCAAATCCACTTACGCCCGTTGCTTTCGGGGCGATACAGCTGTGGCGCTGGCGGATGGAACAGCGCTCACTTTGGAGGAGATGGCCAATCGCGCTGGAATAGGGGAGCAATTCTGGGGATATAGTATCGATCGCCAGGGTCAAGTCATCGTTAGCCGACTCCAATACCCTCGATATATCGGACGAGATTCACTGCTGAAGATGACATTGGACAATACCGAATCCATCTTCTGCACACCGGATCATCTATTTATGACGAGAGAGGGAACGATGACCCCAGCCCATGAGCTGCGCCCCAACGATTCCCTCATGCCGCTATATCGTCATGTCGCCCGCGGAGTTGAACAAGTCTATCAGCCTTTGACTGGCGGTCTCTCTAGCATCCCTTATCTCAGTGATCAGTGGAATCGCCGACAAGGTATCCATCACAAGCAGAATTTTGAGTGGAAGTCCGCCCGCCCACAAACCCAGACGGAACGGGTATTGACTTCGGCTGGTTTGAGCAGACCGACGACAGCGGGACCAGTGATAAACCAGTCTGTCAGAAATCATAAGGTGGCCTCAATTCAAGAGGTTCCTGGAGTCCATGATGTTTATTGCTTGACCGCGCCGGAAACCGGAAATTTTGCGCTCGAGGCTGGGGTATTCGTCCACAATTGCGGCATTATCGCCAATCTAACCCCTGCAGAGGCCGGTTGGCGCGGTCATCTCACCTTAGAGTTCTCCAACTCTTCTAGCGCTGATTGTCGCATTTACGCCAATGAAGGGGTGGTTCAGCTTCTGTTCTTAGAAGGAGAACCCTGCGAAGTCAGCTACGAAACTCGTCAAGGGAAATATCAGGATCAGCCAGAATCGGTGACCTTGGCAAAAGTTTAGGGGATTAGGCTTAACGAACTTGAGACCGGCGCCAGTTAAACCAGTTTTCCGCCCAATCTCGCCGCCAGTTGCTAACCTGCCAATGACGCCGACGCCATTGATCCGCCGCTTGAGTAATCACTGTTGAGAGGGTGGCGGAGATTGCCGGGAATTGACTCAGCTCTTCCACCGTGGCGCCTTGGTGCATCGCCAAGGCGATGAATTGGACCAACTCGCTAGCCTGCGTTCCTACGATCTGGGCCCCGAGGATTTTGCCATTTTGCAGCCCAATCAACTTGCAAAAGCCAGTGACGCAATTTAACATTTGAGCCTTATCCACGCCCTTGAAGGGAGCTTTGAAGACCCAAACAGCTTCGCTCTGACCATATAAATCGCCATAGAGATATTGGGCTTGGATTTCAGTGAGTCCTACACGGCCGACCTCTGGGGCGGTGGCAAAACTGTAGGGAATGTTGGGGTAGTCGACGACTTGTCTCGGCAGAAATAGGGCGTTATTGACGACGATCTGGGCCTCACGGTGAGCGATCGCACTCAAGCCATAGCCCCCCAACATAGAACCGCAGGCATAAATCCGAGATCGAGTTGTCTGGAGATACCGATTGACCAAAACCTGCCGCTGATTCCACCGAACGCCGACGGAATCAAGATTCAGATGAGACACATGAGGCGTCGGCGAACTGGCGATCAAAACCGCGTCAGCCATCAGCGATTGATCTTCGCACTTCAGAACAATCTCGACTTCTGTGGATTGAATATCGCTAACCCGGGTTCGAAGTAGAAGACGAACGTCATCCGCTTCTAGTTGAGCCTGCATTAGACGAACCACATCGAGATCTTCAGTCGGCAGCAGAGAATTGGCTGGGGTGACAACGGTGACTCGCGATCCTAACTGGTTAAATGTCTGGGCCAATTCAAGCGCCGCCGGAGTCGCCCCAATGACGATTAAACGCTCGGGACAGTGAGGCAATTTGGAGAGGCGATCAAAAGTGTCTAGGGTAAAGCAGCGTTTGGGTAATGGGGGATAACTAGGCGGCATGGCGCTTTGAGCGCCAGTCGCAAGTAAGTAAGACCGAGCCGTGAGGAGACGATTCCCCACTTCAAAAGCCAATCGAGGGCGTTTCACAAACTGACCGTTGCCTGCAATAACATCGACACCTTGATCAGCCATGATGTGCGGCGATCGCAAATCGATTAAATTAGCGACGACGATTTCAACCCATCGCCAAATTTCCGACCATTCCCCGGTTAATTCCGCTGAGGTTGAATCAAATACAGTTCGCGATTCCTGCCGTAACGCCGACTGCCGCCGCACTATTCGAGCCGCTTGCAAAAATGTCTGTTGATACAGACTGGACCGTAGAAGGTTAACGGGCGTCGGCTCCGGCTCCACTATCGCCACCCTAGCGCCAAAGGATGTAGCTAAGACAGACGCCTCGCGAGCTTCTAGCGTCTCGCCAATAATCACTAGATCATAATCAACAGCCATCCCTCAGCCTCTTATGTCCCCTCTGACCATTGCGATCGTACCTTGCTGAACGAGATAGGGACTTATTCGAACAGCTACCCTAAAAATGCAGATTGATTAACTGATAACGATACCCAATATCCCCCACCTGCATTGGGTTTCACAGGTTCAACCAACCCAATTGCCAAAAAATAGGTTGGGAAAGATAGTATCCTTCCCAACCTTCAATCTATAACCAAACCGCTCAAAACTCTAAGGTATCAATAGTTTAGACATAGCTTAGTCTTCGTTATCATCGCCAAGGGTAATCGGACGACCATCCTCACGCCAAATAACATAGGTAATGCCAACTCCTTGAGAATTGACATAGAGGAACTTGCCATCCTTGGAAAAGCAAGCGCCCGCAAATTCGCTGGTGTCAAGGATATTCTGGGCCATCTGGAACAGCCCGCCTGCGCCATTAATACCCACAATGTACTGGCTGAAATTGGGATCTCCTGGATTGCCGTCGCTGCCGTCTTCACACAAGTAAATGACGCCATCAGGGGCTACCGTTATATTGTCAGGACCATCTAGCAGATTTTCATTAGTAGACTCAACAATTAGGGTAACGGTTTCATTCTTGGGGTCATAGCACATCACTTGGCCTTCGCCTGAATCACCCGCGCCACTATTCACCCAGTAGTGTAAGCCATTAAATTCCCAGGCTCCCTCACCGCGCCAGAAGACAGAAGCGCCTTTAGATTGAGCTTCAAGCCGCAGGGTATCCTCTTCGGGGTCAACGTCATCCAGTTTGACCCACCTTACCTTCAGAGACTGACCGAGGAAAGGCAGCATACTGCTTTTAGCGCCGCGAGCAGTTCCACGCGTGTCAACGACTTCAGCCCCCTGCAAAAAGCTAGTTGGCAGTGGATCGCCATTGCAACTGGAGCGCTGATTTTTGTCGATGACCATGGCGAACAGATCGCCCTCCAACAATTGTCCAGTGCGGGTAACTTTTCCACCCTGCTTCACAACTTTCGGCACAAATTTGTAATAGCAGCTATCGCCCCGGTCTTCGGTCTCATACACAATGCCGTTGCGACTAACGGATACGGCCTCGTGATTCATCCGACCCATTGCAATCAAGGGAACCGGATCCACCGCCACAGGGGAAAAGGCGTTAACCTCAAAGTTATAACCGTGCTTTTTGGTGACTTGAGAATTGTTTGCAGGCGTAGAGGTATTTTCCTCACAGGTAATCCAGCCCCCCCAAGGAGCCGGACCGCCAGCACAGTTACGGATCGTACCGCCCAGTGAAACAAAGTCTCTGACTTTATTGCCGTTGTAATCTACAACAACAGTGGTAGTTCCGCCGCCGCCAAGCCCCGCAGCATCTCCCCGAAAGGGGTCATACTGACGACCGTTGGGAGCTAAACACCCCGCCTGACTGCCAGCTTCGTTCTCGGTGGGGCTTAGCTCATGGTTACGGACCAGAATATTGACGCCAGACCCTTTGGGACCTGAAAAGACTGCCATGCCGTCATGGTCGCCAGGAACCAAGACGCCATCGCTCATGACATCCCCTCTGATGGAGATGGCCTTGTATTGAAATCCATCTGGCAGTCTCAGTAAAGCCTTACCCCTAAGATCGCCTGCACCTGCTACGTTGCCCAAAGCACTTGTATTCAGAGGAACTTTCGGTGATATGGGGCCAAAACCAGGGACATTGAAACTGCTAGGAAAACAATTCTCTCCTCTTTCGTCCCCATCAGCTAACATTCTGCGGGCATTCAGTAAGCCCATAGGACCCACTGCAGTACCTGCTGCTGCTGCCGCCATCAGCACAGCAAACTGGCGACGTGAAAGTCTAGACATGAGTAACCCTCAAATTTCTCTCAAAACAACCAGTCAATGGAGCTATTGGAGCTGCAGGAAATTGCCTCTGAAGCTGTCAATAAACCCAACCTCCGTCATCCAAAATCAAATACGCAAAACAGTCCTTTGAATAAGCAAAAAAGCACTTTAATCAAAGGGTTTCTACAACTAAATATGCGCCGAATTACTGGATTTAAACGCTAAAAATTCAGCGTAATTCCCAAGACAAATATTCCCATTTTTGCTCGTAATATGGGTAAAAATAAGGTTAACAAAAGGCTTCAATCTGTTTAAATAAGCCGGTATTTTAAACCGCTTTTTCTAAATCAATAAATACAGGAATTTGACTCTTTAGAATATTCAGTAGAGTCTTATCGACAAATAATTTGCCTAAAAAATAGTGAGAGACAATAAATAATTTTGATTAATTAAAACTTCAAATAAAGCGGCCCTAGAATTACTTCAGCTTATTTTTTTGAGTGTTAGTAAAAAATGAGGCTAAGCTATGAACAGATGAAAAGCATTTATGAGAGATCTATCAGGATAGATCTCTCATAAAACAAGCAACGTGCACTTAAGAACCCTCAAGGATATCTCGAGACCCCAACATCTCCCAAATCAGTCTTGCAAGGTCGCGTCTAAATACTTAGGAGGCAAAGTTATAGGAGAATAGGAAATTCCAATCATCATGCTTGTGGGTCAAAGAGGAGCGGTTTTTTAAAAAACCCTTAGAATTAATCTAATTCGTCGATTAACTCATTCAATTCTTCTTCTGACATACGTCCCTCATCCACAGCTTGCTCTGCAGACCGAATTATTTCAAGAATAGGGTCAACTGGCCGCGAGGCTATAGGGATAGGTTCAGAACGAATAACCGCATCAGAACCTTCAGTATTCCCAAATACTAATAGGGCGTAGGAAATACTTAAATACTTAGTCCATCGAGTGATGTTAGGCGAAGCTTGCCAATCAGAACGAGATACTGTTGAAGTTATGAGCGGAACAACTTGGCCGTTATATTCACTCAGCACAGTAATATTAAGTTCAATCAACGTTGGATCTTGATTGAACTTCTGGATAATTGTATGCTGCGCAGCCAATTCCGCCTGTTTTATTAAGTCGCTAAAACTATCTTCACTATAGGGTGAAATGCTGAGTGTAAGGTTATTGGCCTCCGCATAAGCAGAAGCACTGGTTATGCCTAAAACCGCAGCTGAGATAATAGCTTTGATTGCAGCTCCTTTAAACATCGCTCTAACAACTTGCATAAGCGATGCAATAAACTCAAGAGAAATCCCTATTGAAAAAGGATTAGACACAATGAGTATCTACAAAAAATGACTCCTTATAAATACTTATACATAGAGGTAATATAGAGGTAAATCCAACATTAAAAATCAGTTAAATCAGTAATAATCTTGGCCACTCCCCACCCAAGAAGTCAAAGCTAAATCAAAATCACATAGGGCATTCTCAGACGGAATTGAGTTTTACGCTTTATATGCAATATTCTTCACGGGAGATAGCGATATCAAGCGAACGCACTATCTCGCTCAATTACAAACAACATCCTGACCAACTGAAATTAATCAAGACGCTAACTTATCTATCCCATATTAAATCGCTGCACTAACTGAATTGGCTCTGATTCACTCGATGAACGGCGGCACAGAGCGGTGCGGGGCAAGACCCGGATCACCTCATCAACCGTTGTGACACCAGTGGTGACCTTTTCAATCGCAGCTCTGCGGAAATTGAAGAAGTTAATCTCCCGGAGATAGCGATGCAGTTGAGTAATGGCCCCATCGTAGATAATCTCGCGAATACGGTCATCCACTTCAATGAGTTCGGCCACAGCCTCTCGACCGAAATAGCCTGAATGAAAACACTTAGGACAGCCTTTACCGCGTAGCCAGTTAGCCGTATTCACTGCTTTGTCGTCTAATCCAAGTAGGCTCAAGTCCCTTGGGCGAGGGGTGTAGGGTTCAGCACAGCAGGGACAAACGCGGCGCACTAAACGCTGAGCAATAACCCCCAAAACCGCATCACTAATCAGTCCAGGATCAGGCCCAATATCTTTAATGCGGGGAATAGCGCCCACTGCGTCATTGGTGTGGAGTGTAGTGAATACCAAATGTCCCGTCAAGGCGGCTCTGATAGCTGTTTCCGCCGTCTCATGGTCACGCACTTCCCCCACCATCACAATATCGGGGTCTTGCCGCAAAATTGCCCGCAGGCCAGCGGCAAAGGTCATCCCCGCCGCTTCATTCACCTGGGTTTGAGTGATTCTAGGTAAGACGTACTCTACCGGATCCTCAACAGTGACGACATTGACATGCTCGGTGGCGATCGCTTGCAGACTGGTATAAAGCGTACTCGTTTTGCCAGAGCCAGTCGGGCCGGTGAAAATAATCATGCCCTGAGGCTGTTGCAGCCAGGACTTATAAAGCGGCAACACCTCCGGCGAAAAGCCCAATTTGGCAATGGTGGAAAAGGGATTTTCGCGGGGGAGCAAGCGCACCACCGCTTTCTCACCGCCCACACAGGGCAGGGTGCTAACCCGCATATCCATGCTCAGCTTGACTTTATTATCCAGGGTATATTGTTCGCCAATGCGTCCATCTTGGGGTCGGCGGCTATCGGAGATATCCATATCAGCCATTACTTTGAGGGCCACGACCACCCGACGACTGACTTCAACCGGCAGCATCGTGATATCCCGCAGCACCCCATCAATTCGATAGCGCACCCTCAAGCCTTCAGGGGCGGGTTCTAAATGGATGTCGCTGGCGCGATGGCGTAGGGCGCTGGAAATAATGGTTTTAATCCGCTCAATCTGACCTTCCGCCTTGGCTAACGAGAGTTCGGTGGTTTGGCCAATGTCCTCAGCGGTAAGTTCCCCAGTCAGTGGATCCAACAATGGCCCTACTTGGATGCGACTGGGGTCGAAATGCCGACTATGGTGCCAATTGCGATAGCATTTGGCGGTGATGGGAATAATTTGGATTTCGGTGCGGGTGCGATCGCGCAGGGTTTGCACCGTCTCTTCCGATAGGGTAACCGGGCTACCCAGATAGTAACAATTTTGCCACAGCAAGAGGGGCGCCACCGGGGGCAATTTTTGATCTGGAAAAACCTGGAAAAAGCGAGTGACAACCTCTTTATCGAGTCGTTCGATATTCAGTTCGCCCCGCTCATTCTTGAGCAGGTTGAGCGCTTGTTCACAGTTGATATCCCCTCGTTTCAGCTGTTGCCATGCGGATGGGAGAGGTGGAGTAATCTGCATTATCTGATATTGGGTTACACCGGGATAAAAGCCTTAAGGAAGCAGACATTGCTTGCCAAATCTTCGTTCCGTAATTTCCAGGATATTTACGTATTTATTCTGAATAAACTTGAAATTTGTTACACCCACAAGAGTTCTTAAAGCAAACGCTCGCTTCGATCAGGAACCCTTTATTGAAAGCCTACACAATTAGTGAGTAATCTTACAGAGGCAGAATTAAGACTTCATGAACTCTGGGTTAATATAGAGGGAGTCGCAGGGTTTAGAGGCGTCTGTAGAGTCTGCCTATACCCCCATCAAAAAGCTGACTGCTAGCAGTCGCTTAAAATCTCCGTGAGGCCATGAATGAGTTTGTAATTTTCTGACACCGAACGAACAGCGACCCGAAAATAGCGATCTCCTAATTCTGGAAAGCTGAGACAGTCGCGAATCAAAATGCGATGCCGCTTGAGCAGCTGCAGCTGAAGATAGGAACTGGATGATTCGCACCCCACTAGCAAAAAGTTGACCGCACTCGGAAAGGGACGCAGCCCAGCTATTTGAGACAACCCTTGAAAAAGTTCAGGTTGAGCCTGCTCCATCCACTGCCGCGTCCGGCGTTGAAAGGCGTGATCGTGTAGAACCGCTTCCGCCGCCGCCGCCGCTAAGACGTTAACTGGCCAAGGATCCCGCCACTGTCGCCAACGTCGAAGCCGATCAGGATGGGCGATCGCATATCCCAATCGCAACCCAGGTAGACTGTAAAACTTGGTTAAAGAGCACAGAATAACCAGATTAGGATAATCGACAATTTGGGTGACTAGACTTTGCCGACGATCGGGCGGCAAGAACTCCATAAACGCCTCATCCACCACCACCAAGGCAAATTTATCCAGATAGGGCAGGATAGAATCCTGGGGAAGAAGTCGTCCGGTGGGATTATGGGGATTATTCAACAGCAACCCACACCGCTTTGGATCGACTTGTTGAGTGCTCAACACAGCTTCCAACCCATCACTCCACGCCCCCGATTCCCCATTCTCTAACTCTAAGGGGCACCCTATCCCCTCTACTCCAAACGACCTAAGCGCCCGTCCATAATCCCCAAAACCAGGTGTTAAGAAATAGGTCGCGGCTAAAGACGCAAAATCCCGACTGGCCCAGGTCAGTAGCTCAGCAGAACCATTTCCTGGCAAAACCCAGTCGGGCGGTAAATCATTGATCTCCCCTAATACGGCGCACAATCGGCTGTAGTCAGGGTCGGGATAGACAGTTAATTGAGGTAAATGAGCTTGTATCGCCTGAATCGCAGATTCAGGCGGCCCTAAAGGATTAATACTAGCTGAAAAATCTAATAGATCAGAGGGGGAACACCCCGACAGCGAAGCAGCCCAGACTAAATTCCCCCCATGAACAGGTCGATTGATTAATGGATTCGACAATGAAACTGTTATTCCTTAGGTGGAGCAACCATCTCTTTAAACAGTTTCCCAGCGGAAAAGGCAGGCACCTTAGTCGCCGGAATCAGCATCGTGTCGCCTGTTTTAGGGTTACGGCCTTCCCTCGCTTTGCGCTCCCTGGGTTCAAAAGAGCCAAAACCAACTAAAGTCACCTTATCGCCACTCGAAACCGCTTCCATAATCGATTCGATGGTCGCCGTAATGACAGCATCAGCCTGTTTTTTGGTGACAGCAGCCTTCTCCGCCACCTTATCCACCAGTTCGCCTTTATTCATATCCGTCTCCTCATGGGTTTATACAAAATAATTGAGCGTCAGCATCTCTATGTCAGAGGCAGGGGCAAAATTTAGATCTGAAATACATTGACTCAAATCGCTGAAACCCCTGAAACCGCAAATTTTCACTGCCCTATTCTAAGGGGAACTTTGCCAATATAGATCGATGAAACCTGGAATTTATATGGATTTCGGGGATTTTTCAGAAAAAAATCCTGATTTGCTTACAAAAGTCAACAGTTATAATGCCTGCCGAAAAGGCTGAAAGTTCCTTTTTACAAGGACTTTCAGCCTTTTGGTCGACTAACTCGAGCAACGCTTAAACTCGTCGCCTCTGAAACCTAAAATTTTCTTAGGCTCTGCTAACGCCGCCGAGACCGTTCCAGTAACTCCTGGACATCTTCACCGGGGGTGTAGCTGTACCCGAAGGTCGATTGATCGGAGTCATCTAAAATTTGAGGCGTCAGCATCACAATCACCTCGTCCCGCTCGTCTTGCCGACTTGTACTTCTAAATAGGGCGCCCAAAATCGGAATGTCACCTAGAATCGGAACTTTAGTCACCGTAGTTCGTTCTTGATCTTGAATAATACCCGCCAGTATCAACGTTTGCCCGTCCCGTAAACGAACATCCCCAGAGCTGACCTCTCGCCGAGTCAGTAAGCTAACCGTAATACCTTCAACCTGGACACTACTAGGGGAGATTGCTGTCACTGACGGCGTTACGTTTACGGTCACAAAACCATTGTCGTCAATGCGGCTAACCTGAATAGTGAGAATCAGACCCGCCTCTTCGGTCTCAATCGTAGTGCTTAAAATTTGACCGGTTTCGGTAGATAACTGACTCTCGACATTGGAAACCACATCTTGAGTCAGATTAACGCTTGCTGTTTGACCTTCCTGAATGATCAGGGTTGGATCCGTTAGGATCTTGGCATTGTTACTGACTATTTGGGCTTGTAACTGCAACAAAAATTGGTTGGCAAGCCCCGCAAGTGAGCTACCTAGCCCTAGACCAGTAGGAACACCTATTGTGGAGCCTGGTGCAATCGCTCCTGTGTTAGGTGAACTCTCACCAAAGTTAATGATTGCCGTGCCGGCTGTATTAGTAATATTGGCATCATTCACCCCAAATGAGAAACTCGCTCCAAATTCATCAGTTGCACCCAAACTGACGTCAACAATTTTTACATTCACCGCCACCTGACGACGGCGCAAATCAAGTTGCAGCAGATATTGCGACGCTAGATCGATCAGGCGCTGCTCCCCAACTAGAGTGACAGAATTGAGGCGGCTGTCTGCGATCGCCAACAACCCTTCTAAAACGGGAACTGCATCTTCGAGGTCAATCGAAATCTCAGTAATTTCAGTGGAGGTTTGCGTCCTGGTAGCGCTCACCTCCACCCCCTCTTCTAGAGCAGTACCGCCAGCAGTAGTCTCCTCGACTTCCACAGTGGTGACGGTTTGGGTGCCTTCCGCTCCCAAACTCGCTAAGAAGGCGACCGCAGCATCTGCAGAAACCTGATTCATGCGCAGGCTTCGACTGACAATATTACGAGCGCTGCCGGGCAATTCGGGACCGACAAAAATGGTTCGGCCAATCCGACTGGCATCTAAAGCACTCAGGCGCAGCACATGGTTAAAGACATCCTGAACCGGCTCATTCTCAATATCAAGGGTAATTCTGGGACCTTCTCCATCACCGCCGCCGCCCTCTGAATCCGCAGAGGTAAAGGCCAAGTTCAAGCCCGCCGCTCGCGCCAACAACGCCAATACATCTCGAGCTGGCGCATAACGCAATACTAAGCGCGGCACCCTCTCCGCACTCCCAAGATCAATGACGCCCGGAGTATTCTGAAACTCAGCGACGGCGATGTCCCCTAACGGAGGAGCCACAGCTCTGGGCAAGAAGGGGGGAGCCTGCCGCTGCCGAGGCCCCGGCACCACAACCCCATCAATTCTCACATCAGGATTGGGCACAAGAACCTCTGGAACAGACTGGGGCTCACTTTGCGCTGATGGGACAGATACCTCGCCGCTAGTTTGAGCCAATTGACGGGGAGCCGCAGCTGGTAAAGTCTCAATCTCTGTCGGCAAGTTTGGCGTTGCTTGGGCGATCACTTGATTGGGATCGGTGTTGAAACTAAACACTAAGCGATCATCCCCAGAATTCTTCACTTCCCCCAACGGGGCCATGCCTGAGCCGCTGACCGTAATTCGCACGCTATTGGCATCTAGGGGAGCAATCGAAATTGATTCAATGCCTGGCGCCGGATCAGCCCGGGTAAAACTCTCTCCCTCCGACAGGCTCAACCGGGTGTGGGTAATATCGGCCCTTAGCGTGTTCCCTTGGCTAACTGCAAACACTTGAGGGTCATCCCCAGCCTCAGTTTCTAAAATAAGCTCTAGTCCCATTTCAGTGGGGCTCAACTCGACCCCCGTAATCAGAGTGGCGGCCGCTTCCACAGATTGGGCAGTCAGAGCAATCAGTGCGCCCCCGGCAAAAAGGCTTCCAAATCCGAAATGGCGTTCCACAGTTCACTCCTTCGTCACAAGTTAGTTAAGTAGTCAATATCAAGCCGATTAAATTCTTTTGTACAAAAAGACCGATTGAGTCATGGCATGAGAGAATTTCGCACCAGACTAACCGCCTTCAGGGGGTTGACCTTCAGCGGGCGGAGGAGGGGTAGGTAAATCCCCAGGAGCACCCGTGGGCACCAAAACCTCAAGGGTAAAAACAGTATTAAGGGGTCTAGGGAGACCCCTCAAGTCTTCCTCCGAAACACCTCCCGTAGGAGACGCAATATCTTGCTCAAAATCCTTCATGATGATGAGGGGCTCCAAGCGTTCCATGTTACGGATAATGGCCTGAGTTTGCTGGAAAAGAGCTTGGATACTAACCCCAACCACTTGCCGCTCCAACTTACCGTCTAATTGAGGGCCAAAGGCGCCATCAGTCACGACACCAGTTGACTCTAGCTGAGGAGTGAACTGGTGCAGCTCAGATTGGAAAAAATACTTCACCTCAGGCTTTTCAGTGTCTTGAGCGCGCAAATCTTCAATCTGCTGAGGCGAAAACCCAAGATCACGAAAAAATTGGTCATAGAAACCAAGATTTTGTAGACCGCTGCCGACAGTCCTGGACAGGCCTGCATTACTGCTCTTTATCTGCTGATTGATATCCAGGAGGAGCGTATCTAAACTATCGGCGTCTCCTAGCAAACTATAGATCTCCGCCCGTTGACGTATCACTTTGTCAAGCGCCGCCTGGACTTCTTCAATTTTCTTCAAACTGGCTGCTTGCTGCTCCAACTGCAATTCTTTTTGGGCAATACTATCCTTTAATGCTGTCCTTCTCTCCTGAGCAGGTTGAACCACGCGAATCCACAGAAAACCCGCCCCCAAAATTCCGACCAAAGCCGCCCCAACGCCCTGTATCTTTGGATTTAACTCAATTCCAAAGGCGACTGGATAAGTTGGGCCAGACTCAAAAGCTTGATTATCCTCGGCAGGAATAAAATCTCCGCTGACAGTCATGGCTGAATCACTCCTGTATCTTCAAGGGCTCTAAGGCGGGTCACTAAACCGACAGCTCCTTCGCTTTCCAGCGTTCCTAACAGCTCAGAAGCCGGTTTTGAGGTGATGTTGGCGCGCACACTATATTCCACCAAATTGAAGGGCTCATCAACTGGAGCCCCAGGGCAACCGCCGTCTTCACTTGGATTGAGGACTTCATCCTGCAATTGAGCGTCAACAAGTTGTACTGAATCGGTGTCTAACAATGGCGAGCGTTGCAATACCAAAAGAAAATCATTCACATCATCAAACGAGCACGCCTGACCCTCAAGCTCAATAGCGCTTGTCGCAGCCGGGGAGCCTTCTGGTTGCGATGTCGACGCCACCGGATCCGTCTGCGTCAACCTCTCAATCTGCACCTTAGTGGGGACAGTGTCCCGCAACTCCTGGAGCAAGGCGGACCAAGGACGAATCTGGTTAAAGACGGCTATAAAGGCATTATTCTCATCCTGGATTTGCCTTATCTGAGACTCCACCACAGCAACTTCCTGCAGCTTACTCTGGAGCTCGCTGAGTTCTGCATCTAGCTCCGCTTCTTCGGCCGCCAACCCTCTAATATCGTTCTGAAGTATCAGCCAATATCCGCCCAACCCAGCCAAAGCAGCTATACCCACCGCCAACCCAATAAAGAGAGGAGTCTGATCGCCTCGATCAACTCGGGTTGTTTGAGGCCTAAATTCTACCTGGCGCTCTTCACGATCATTGAGAAAGTTGATATCTAAACTGTACACGCCCTCAAACCTCCCTCATTCCTAAACCAAGGACTGTCGCCAAACCTGGACGTTGGGCCATCGACACCTCTTCATCCATCTCCAACGACAGAGCTGCAATCGGATCGATTTGGCTCGCCGGTAAGCTCAGCCGTTGGCCAAAAAACTCATCCAGTTGGCCGATAGCGCCGCCCGGACCTGCTAAAAGAAGCTGAGCCACCTCCATGTCATCACCCTGATTCAAATAAAAGTCAATTGAGCGGCGCAGTTCATCCGCCAATTCCCCAAGCACCCTTAACATCGCCGCTGTACCGGGATTGGCTCCGCCCAGTTGAGGCGCCCCCACACTATCCATGGGGGTAATAGGCACGGTCATCCCTTGCAGCAAATCTGTATTGCGAGACGGCGGCAAATTCATCGCTCGACTCAAAGCGCTCTGAATTTGAAAAGTTCCAATCGGCACAGTGCGCGAGAAATGAGGAATCCCGTCCACTACAATTGAAATCTCGGTGCTTTCAAATTCAATATCGACAATAGCGGCAGCTTCTTGAGGCGTAAATTGACGCAATTGTTCTCGAATCGTGCGAATTAGAGCGAAACTACTCGTTTCTAGAACATTCAGCATTAAACCGGCTTGCTGGAAAGTCTCAAGATAAGTATCTGTAATTTCCTTTCGCACTGCGACCAACAAAACCTGAACTTTCTCAATCCCATCCTCGTCAACAAAAAAGCCTAATTTCTGATAGTCCACATCTGCTTCTTCACGGGGAAAAGGAAGATAAAGACTGGCTTCTTGATTGAGAATCATCTCCCTCAACTCATCATCATCCAGCTCTGAGGGAACGGGAATGACCCGAGTAATCGCTCGACCTGGAATAGCAGTTGTCGCTTGCTTGACCTTCAACTTGCTTTCAGTCAAGGCAGTCTGAATAGCCTCAGCCATCGCTGGAGCGTCGAGTATTTGACCTTCCTGAAAAACCCCCTCAGGAATTTCCACTGAAGCCAACGTCTCCAGCTTCAACTTTTGGCCTTGTTTCCGCAAACGGGCCACATTCACACGCTCTGGAGTCAGTTCTACGCCCACTCCTCGCGATTTTTTGGAAAACAGGGATTTTAAGCTATTCACGGCGTTATCCAATGATGGGAATGATGGGAATTGAGAGAATCAAAAGCGAAGAAAGAAGAGGAAAAAATACTCGACAAAAATTAGCTTTTCAAAATTTGCGCTAAAGCATGGTACACAATTTAGGCGAGAATGGCCAATCTGACTAAGAAGATACAAAGCTTAAAAAATATATTCACAATAACATCTGAAATTACCAAAGACTGACGATTACCTATCGGGAGATCATGGGAGAGGACTCGAGTTTTGAATCTAAATGACCCACTTCATTTCTGATAGGTTCTGGCAGGGAATCAGCCATTGCTCTTCAATTCTAGTGATTTTTTTGGGTTGACTTCACAGGAAATACATCCATCCTCTTAGCTTACTTTGAGTCCCTAAGATGGACGGATGGTGGACAATCCACAAACTCCCGGAATTTTTATCCGAGATGTTACACAAGAATTCGAAAAAAGGATCACTCCTTTGCAAAAAAAGTCAGTTTTTTTTGGATTTAGTGTATTAGCCTGTATTCTTACAAAGCCAGTTTCCATCCCTAATCCTGAATTCGTATTTCCCAATCCGCCTATGAAACCTAGCTGGAAGAATTTTGGCCTGTTCGCTCTGTTGGGCTTGATTTTGAGCGGCTTGATCAGCTGTAAGTTTGGTCAACTAAACCCCAAGAGAACTGGTGGGACCGGGGGGATCCAGGAGGTGGAATTTTGGACAATGCAGCTTCAACCTAAATTCACTGATTATTTCAACGATTTAATCGCCGACTTTGAGACGGAAAATCCGGACGTCAAGGTGCGCTGGGTGGATATTCCCTGGGCGGATATGCAAAGTAAGATTCTAACGGCAGTATCAGCAGGGACCGCGCCAGATGTGGTCAACCTGAACCCTGACTTTGCCTCTCAACTCGCCAGCAAAAATGTGTGGTTAGCCTTGGATGAAAACATTCCAGAAGCAATTCAACAGAAATATCTGCCCAAAATCTGGCAGGCTAGCCGATTAAATAACGTTAGTTTTGGCATCCCTTGGTATCTCACCACCCGAATTACCCTTTACAATCAGGCGCTGTTTAAGGAGGCAGGCCTCAACACCCCTCCCCAAACTTTTGAGGAGTTGGCCCAAGCCGCTAAGTTGATCAAAGAAAATACAGGGAAGTACGCCTTTTTCATTTCTTTTGTGCCTGAGGACGCCGCCGATGTTTTACAATCTTTTGTCCAAATGGGTTCGGCATTGGTGGATGAACAAGGGCGAGCAGCTTTCAACACCCCTACAGGTAAAGCAGTTTTTCAATATTGGACTGATCTCTATCGGAATGGGCTACTCCCCCGAGAATCTTTGACTCAAGGCCATCGTCGCGCAATTGAACTCTATCAAGCGGGAGCGACAGCTATCTTGGCGTCCGGCGCAGAATTCCTCAACACCATTGCCGCCAACGCTCCGGATATCGCTGAGGTGACCGCCAGCGCCCCACAAATTTCTGGGAAAACCGGTAAGAAGAATGTGGCAGTAATGAATTTGGTGATTCCAAAGTCAACGAACCACCCAGACGCCGCTTTGAAATTCGCTCTATTTGTCACCAACGACACAAACCAATTGGAATTCGCTAGAGCAGCCAACGTTTTACCCTCTACCGTCAATGCTCTGCAAGACGACTATTTCACCGGGCTGCCTGTTGAGGCTTCCTCGGTAGAAATTGCTCGCT